>Ga0066710_100001661_pt1 | contig 16975 bp, 15 predicted proteins | sample GraSoiAngelo_159_FD_79666 | JGI IMG/M metagenome (GOLD analysis project Ga0066710, IMG submission 79666) | Grasslands soil microbial communities from the Angelo Coastal Reserve, California, USA - 14_1009_16_40cm | ecosystem: Environmental > Terrestrial > Soil > Grasslands | place: USA... | reverse complement strand
TGGTCCTGGAGATACTCCTGCAGGAGCTTGACGCGGCCCTTGTGCCACTCGAGCGGCAGCCGGTCGACCGTAGCGGGCGCGAGGCCGTCGTCCTCCTTCACGAAGAGCGCCGCGGACTTGGAACCATCGATGCCGCCCTGCGCAGCGGCCGTCCGCGCGACGAGAGAGCCCGCCGCGGCCGCGCCCGTCGTAACGAGAAGCGAGCGCCGACTGATCTTCATTGGTCCCTCCGTGAAGAGCGGAATCGTATCGGATCAGCGGAGTCCCGCCACGACGTAGAGCTGGGAATGGCCCCGCCGCAGGCCGTACGCGAGAGCCCGACCGTCAGGGGCTACGACGATACGGTTTACGTTGCCGGCCGCCTCCGCCAGCCGGATCTCCCTGACGACGACTCTTCGGCCGGTATCCGGATCCAGGCGCAGAATGGTTTTGACCGGCTGCACCGCCCGGATCGCGATCGGCACCCTGAGACCCTCGGAGACGAAGATCGTCCGGCCGTCCGACGTCCAGCCGATCGGGACTTCCCGCGCCGCGAGGCCCGCGATCGGACGCGACGTTCCGCCGGCGACCGGATACCGAACGAAATTGCCGGGACTCTGCGCCGCGAGCAGAAAGCGGCCGTCCGGTGAGAGGGCACCCGTCACGAAATAGGGAATGGCGAAACCCTCCGGGCTCACCGGACGCGGCTTGCCGTCCGGAAGATCGACCCTGTGGATCCTCCAGTTTTTCCGGGGCTCGCGCGCGGAAACGAGGAACGATTTCCCTTCGGGCAGCCAGACGGCGTTGGAGATTTCTTCGAATCGGAGTAAGGGCAGGGTGCGAGGTTCTCCCGTGCCCGTCGGGATGAGACGGAGCCCTTCCGCCGGATCGGGGAGCTTGACCAGCACGGTGCTCCCGTCGGTCGAGAGCGCCAGGCCACGGCCCTCTCCCAGGCGGACCGCGGGAGACCCATCCACCTTACGGAGATAGACGGATGCAGTTCGCCCGCCGGCTTCGCCGATCTCGTTGAACAGGACCGCCTTCCCGTCGGAGGTGAGATCGAAAGGCTCGGGCCAGTCGAGCCACGTCAGGTCACGCTCGGCGGAGTCGCCGGGGCCGGAACCCCACAGCCCATTGATGATCGAGTGATGAGCGAGGAGCACGTGGCCGTCGCGCGAGATGTCGTCGAGCTCGAGCTCGCCCGGCATTTGAGCCACCAGCCGCAGCTTTCCCCGGCGATCGACGGCGTGGAGCCCGCTCGGTTTTCCCGGCTCGGACGATCCGGTGAACCAGACCTCCTTACCGTCGAGCGACCAGCAGGGAGCGCCGCCCGGCAGGTTGAATCCCCTGACGAGCGCGCGCGGAGGGCCGCCAGTTCTCCCGACGACCATCACCGACCCGCTGTCGTAATCGAAGAACGCGATCTGGTCGCCTCCCGGGGAGAACCGTGGCGACCCGATCTGCCCTCCTTCGTACAGGACTTTCCCGACCGGGAACTCGAGCCGTACACGCCCGCCCACGCCCCGAACGATCGCGAGCTCCTCGCCGCCGGACGAAAAATCGGCTCCGGCATACGGGACGTGCTCGATCGTCGGCCGGGGGGTCCCGCCGGCGAACGGGACACGGGCCAGGGTTCCGAAGGGGCCGACTTCATTTATCAGAACCGCCATTTCGCCGGAGCGCGAGATCGCCAGAATGTCCGCGTCCATGCCGAACGAGCGGGATTCGGGACTCTCCGGACGAACGGCATACAACCCTCGCGGCTCACCGCCGAGCGCTGCGCCGTAGACGATCGTCTGGCCGTCCGGCGTGAAGCGGGCGTTCTCCAGCGCGGCGGTGCGGAACGTCAGGCGCTGGAAAGTGGGCGCGGAGGTCCCGGCAATCTGCTTCGAAGCGACGAGCCATCCGGCGACGGCACCGACGAGGAGCAGAAGGAGAGCCGACGCGAGAACCGTGGACCGCCGGAGCCGGCGGAGGGGACTCGGTCCCAATGAAAATGCCTGCTCCGGCGCGCTCGTGATCTCCGAGACATGATCGCGGACGCTCGCGAGGTCCCGCGCGAGATCGCGGGTCGAGGCAAAGCGCTCCTCCGGATCCTTCGCCAGGCATCGCTCGACGATCCATCGCAGCGGCGGCGGCACCTCGGCGCGCACTTTCCCGATCGGTTCGGGCTCCTCCCGGATGATCGCCGACATCGTCTCGGCCGCCGTCTTGCGCTGAAACGGCTTCCGGCCCGTCGCGATCTCGTAGAGGATCGATCCGAACGAGAACTGATCCGACCGGAAGTCGAGCGGCTCCCCGCTCGCCTGCTCGGGTGACATGTATCCGACGGTCCCCATCACGACGCCGGGATGCGTCTCCGGCTTCGCGAGCGTCGGCATCACCGATACGCCGCCCGACTCGGGCTCGACGAGCTTTGCCAGGCCAAAGTCGAGGATCTTCGCGAACCCGTCTTTCGAGACCATGACATTTTCGGGCTTCAAGTCCCGGTGCACGATCCCCGCGGCGTGCGCCTTCGCGAGTCCGTCGGCGATCTGCCCTGCGAGCGCGAGCACACGGCGAACGGGCAACGCGCCTCCGGCGGAGAGCTCCCGCAGCGTCCGTCCGTCCACGAGCTCCATCGCGATGTAGGAGGTCGAGTCGGAGCGGCCGATGTCGTGGACCGTGACGATGTTCGGGTGGTTGAGCGCCGACGCGGATCGGGCTTCCTGCTCGAAGCGCGAGAGCCGATCGGCATTCTCCGAGAGCTCGGGCGGAAGAACCTTCAGCGCGACCTCGCGGCCGAGCCGGGCGTCCCGCGCGCGATAGACCTCGCCCATTCCGCCCGAACCGAGCGGAGCGAGGATCTCGTAGGGACCCAGCCGGGATCCGATGGGAAGCGTCATCGTGAAGGAGCGAGCCTTCTTCGAAGAATCCTACCGCCCGGAGCGGGCGAGTGGACGGCGGCGGGTGCAGGCCCGCAGGGCCTGCACCCGCGACTTCTTCAGAATGCCTGCGAGCTCGAGAAGGAGACGAGCCACCCGCGGCGGCCCTTCAGATCCGGCCGCAAAGCGTAGGCGACGTCGAAGCGGACGAGCGCATGCCTCGACGCGCGCGGCAGGCCCACGCGCAATCCCACGCCGGCGTCGGCGCGCAGATCGGAGAGCCGCATGGGGCTTCCCGGCGGCCAGGCATACCCCGCATCCACGAAAGCCGCGGCGCCCAGCACGATCAGGTGGAGGAGCTCGGGGGTCAGACGGACGCGGTCTTCCAGGTTCACGATCAAGCGCCGGTCGCCCGCGAACGCGTGGAGACGGTAGGCGCGCAAACCGTTCGCGCCGTCGGCCTCGAGCTGGACTTCTTTGTCGAGGCGATCTCCCCACGAGAGAAGGACGCGCCCGGCGAACGTCTGGGCCGAGCCCTCGTCCGGGCGCCAGATGCCGAAGACCTGTCCTTCGGCGAGCGTGTTCTCGAAAGAGCTTCCACGGGCGCGGGTCGCCGCGGAGAGGGAGCCCACCAGGAACCCTCGCGGGAAGACGAGCCCGTGCGACCACTGCAGCGTCGCCCGGACCGCCTCCTGCGCGCGCCAGACCTGAGGGGAATAGCCGAGCTCGAGGGAGAGCGCGTCCCCCAGGTCGAAGTCCTCGTCGCGCAGAAAGAAGGCCACGTCGTGCTGAACCGAAAAAACCGGCCGCGCGAGCTCGAGCCTCGCGAAGAAGAAACCGAAGCGGCGCTCGTCCGGAAGGACGAAGCCGTCGGGTTCGCGAAGGACCGGTCCGAAAGTCACCTCCTCGCGGCGGTAGCCGGCAAAGAGCCGCATCACGGGACGGTCGCCTTCGTCCGAGAGCCTCTGCCCGCCCGACAGCTCGTAGGATCGCGTGCGCATCGCGAAGCGCGCGACCTCGCTTCCTTCCGCGTAGAGCCGGGTCTGCTGTCTCCCCTGGTCGTAAAGGAGCGTCCCTCCCGCCGGGGAATCGAGGGAACGGAATCCGCTCGTGAAATCGAAGAGGCGCCGATCGCCGTCGCTGTTATGGTCGTAAAGGAGGTCGAGTGAGAGGCGCCTTCCGAGAAACTGCGGGTCGGAGTAGGAGACCTCGCGCGTCGACCGTTCCGGCCGTTCGTCCGCGCCGAGCGACACCTTCTTGCCCAGTCCGAAGATGTTCTTTTCCACGAGCGAGACCCCGTAATGCACCTTGCCGCCCGCCCGGCCGAGAGACCCGGAGACTTCCGTGGTCCAGGAGTCGCGGACCCGGACCAGAACGTCGACCTCCCCTTCACCGACCGGCTGGGAGGTGATGCTCACGGTCCGAAAGAGCCCGAGCGCGCGCAGGTTTCTCTCGGTCTCGGCGAGCCTGGGCGGATCGAGCGCGTTCCCCTCGGCGAAGAGCAGCTCGCGACGGACGACTTCCGCCCGCGTGACCCCGTGGATGGCGTCGGCGGCCCGGGCCAGGAAGGAAGACTCCGCGTCCTGGAAGACGTTCTCTGTCTCGATGCGGATGTATCGGATGCGCGGGGGCGCCTGCGCGGACGCCGGGGCGATCGCGACCGCCGCGGAAAACAGGGTCCCGAAGAGAAACGCGCGGACGCATCCCCGGCTCCCGTGCAAAGGCCGCACACTAAGATTCGAGGGATGCGCGGGGTGAGGGGGTCGTCGTCGTGAGAGCACTGGTGGTCGAAGACGATCAGCGGCTCCGTTCGCTGGTCGTGAGGACATTAGCACGCGCCGGGCTTGCCTGCGACGAGGCCGCGCGAATCTCGGAGGCCGAAGAGCTCCTCTCGGTCCACGACTACGACCTCCTCGTGCTCGACCGGCGCCTGCCGGACGGCGACGGCCTCGAGGTCTGCCGGCGGGCGCGTCGGAACGGGTTCGGCCGGTCGATCCTGGTCTTGACGGCGCTGGACGATCCGACGTCGACCGTCGAAGGACTGTCCGACGGCGCGGACGACTACCTGGGCAAGCCCTTCGACCTGGACGTGCTGGTCGCGCGAGCCCACGCTCTCCTGCGCCGCAACGAGCGCCGGGCGCCGTCGCAGCTCGTTTCCGGCGACCTGCGGCTCGACCCCGGACGGCGCATGGCGTGGCACGACGGCTCCGAGCTCTCTCTGACCGCCCGCGAGTTCGCGATCTTAGAAACGCTCATGCGGCGCGCGGGCAGCGTCCTGTCGCGCGAAGACATCCTCGAGCAGGCCTGGGGCGAACGCGAAGAGCCGATGAGCAACACGATCGACGTATTGATCGCCCGTCTCCGGAAAAAGCTCGATGCGCGGGGATCGTCGTCGCGGATCGAGACCGTGCGCGGAGTGGGATACCGCCTGACGTGATCCTGCCCCGGCCCCAGAAGGCGCGCACGCGGATCGCGCTCGCGGGCGCGGCTCTCTCCGCGCTCCTCCTGCTGCTTCTCGGGGTGGGCGCGCGCACGACGGTCCGGGAGCTGACCTTCCGCGACATCGACGAGGAACTGCGGACGCTCGCGATCGCGGTCGGCTCCGACTTCGAGATGGAGGGTCTCGGCTACCAGGAGTCGCTCGCGAAAGGCCTGGAGGCGAACGTCTTCGAATTCCGCCTGCAGCACCACTCCGCGATTCTCTTCGACGGAAAGCGCGCTCTGACGATCTCGGGAGATCTGGTTCGCGGGAGCCGCTCGTTCAGCGTCGCTCCATACAAGGGCCGGCCGGAGGACGCATATACCGCGGTCGAACCGTACAGCGGACAGCGCCGGATCTGCCGGTTCCTGGTCCTGCACCTGGGAGGAAAAGCAGTCGGCGCGACGCTGGTGATCTTCCGATCGATCGAGCCGGCGCTCAAGGCGCTCGCCCGCCTGGACCGGACGCTCGCCGGACTGGTGCTGATCGGATTCGTCGGGACGGCCGCGATTCTCGCGTTCGTGCTCGATCGGGCGTTGCGCCCGGTCGAGCGGGTCACGCGGCTGGCGGAATCCGTCGAGGCCTCCGACCTCTCGCGCCGCGTCCGGGTCTCCTCGGGAGGAGAGGAATTCCAGAGGTTGACGAACGTCATCAACTCGCTGCTCGAACGGCTCCAGGGCGCGTTCCAGGCGCAGCGCCGACTCGTCGCCGATGCCGCACATGAGTTGAAGACTCCCATCGCCGTGCTCCTCGGCGAGGCCCAGGACGCGCTCCGGCCGGAAACTGCCCGCGAGGAGCGCCGCCGCTCGCTCGAGACGATCGAACGGACCGCTCGCGGACTCGCGCGCGAAGCCGAGAACCTGCTTTCGCTGGCGCGGGCGGACACGGCTCCGGCGCCTCCGTCCGAGGTGGTGGACTTCGGCGTGATCGCCGAGAGGTCGGTCGAGGCCTCCCGCGGACTCGCCGCTCTCCGCGACGTGCAGATCGACCTCTTCCGTGAGAACGGGGCGCGCGTCCGGGGCGATCCGGCCGCGCTCTACCGGCTCGCGACCAACCTCGTCTCGAACGCGGCGGTCTATTCCGATCCCGGGACGTCGGTCGAGGTCGTGTCGGGAACCCGCGGCGGAGAAGTCTTCCTCGAAGTGCGCGATCGCGGGCCGGGCGTGCCGGAGATCGATCGGTCCCGCATCTTCGAGCGATTCGTGCGGCTCGACACCGCCCGCGCGAGGCATCCGGAGGGATCCGGTCTCGGCCTGGCGATCGTCCAGCAGGTCGCGAGCACGCACGGCGGCCACGTCGAGGTCGAAGAGCGGTCCGGAGGAGGAGCGATCTTTCGGGCGGTGCTCCCGGCTGCCTGAGGGTTCTCGGGTATCCAAAAAAGGGGCCGAAGCCTTTCGGCTCCGGCCCATTGGAGGGGGGATGTGCTTCCGCAGATCGGTGGCACGGGAAACCGAAGGGCCCCCGTTCAAGCTAAGACGCTTTTGCCACCATCTTTGCGGACGCAATCCGAATCGAGGTCGCGATGTTCTTGCCGTCCTTCTTCAGCACGCTCACGTTGGCGCGCTCGCCAACTTTAAGCTCTCCGCCCCGCACCTGCGTGGCAGCAGTCCAGGAGATCGGCGTCGCCTTTCCCGCTTTGTCCTTGAGCGAAAAAGTCTTCGCATTCTGATCGACGGAAGAAACCGTTCCCTCCATCGTCATCGCATGGTTCTTCCCTTTTGCGGTCGAGGTGGAAGCGACGCCGATCGCGAGAACGAACGCGATCAACGAGAGCCAGGCCGTTTTCTTCATGGGGGATTCTCCTTTCCCGGGGGCAGCGTAAGGAGGGCGCGGTGAACGCCGCGTGAATGGATTCGGGCGGGGAAACGATGAACCGAAGGTGAACGCCGATCGCCTCGCTTGGGGCTACTCGGGCTCGAGAGAGATCTGTGTCAGGGTGGGGTTGCGGTTGGGGTCGTTCACGGCGTCGAGCGCGGCGAAAACGATCCCGTCGTGGAAGAAGCTCCGATCCGACGCCCGCAGGTTGAGCACGAGCAGGCCAACACCAAAGACCTCGAAGTCGCCCGGAAGCCCGTTTTCCTGGATGAGCCGGCAGGCGATCGACGCGAGGCGATCGAGCGCTTCACCCGACGCCGGCTCCCCTTCGTCCTCGATCACGAAGATCCTTTTTCCGGGCGCCGCGTCGCGCATACTTTTCAACTTCAGCACGGCTTTTAGTCTATGGGGTCAGGTCTCCACTTGCCAGAAATAGGGGACAGACCACGGTTTCACACCAACCCCTTGTTTCTCGGACCTCTGCTTCTCTGAAACCGTGGTCTGTCCCCGGTTTTCACGAAGATGGCAAGACCACGGTAGCAAGGCTCGCCTCGTGGTGACTCGTGAAGACCTGACCCCACTTGATTTAAAGCGGCGGGCTGTCCGCCGGCTCGAAATGGGCGTGCTCGCGCTCGCGATCCGGCACCGCCAGGTTCTTCAGGATCCGCACGCAGCGATTCCAGCGGAGGATCGCCTCGTCGTTGCCAGCCGGGCGGATCTTCTCGGCCTCTTCGAACCACTTGAGCGCGTCCTCGAACAGGACGATGAGCGTGTGGGGCGGACGGCCCGCGGAAAGCTGCGCCTTCGCGAACCGTTCCCGCACGATCCCGGCGTAGTACAGGCGCTCGTAGGGATCCAGCAGCTTCTGAAAGGTCGCCTCGGCTTCCGCGCGGCGATCCGATGCCGCTCCGGTGAACTGGTCCGTGATGGCGAGCCCGAGGAGTCGCAGCGCGGTCTGCTCTCCCGGGTCGACGGCGAGCACGTCGCGACAGATCGATTCCGTCTCTCCCGGCTCGTTCAGCAGTCGGTACCAGTCCGCCTTGGCCGTGGCCTCGGGGATCGCCTCTCTCGAAATGGTCTTCAACTGGTGCTCCATGACGCCTCCCTCAAGTTCGTTTCCGACCGAAGACCTTGCGCAGGAGCTTCGCCAACGGGTCGTAGAAGTCGTCGATGACGCGCTCCTTCAGAGGAATGATCGCGTTGTCCGTGATGTGGATGTCCTCGGGGCAGACCTCGGTGCAGCACTTGGTGATGTTGCAGTAGCCGAGGCCCAGCTCCTCCTTCAGGAGCTTCGTCCGGGACAGACCATCGAGCGGATGCATTTCGAGCGCGGCGACCCGCACGAAGAAGCGGGGGCCGCCGAACTCCCTCTTCTTCCCGTGGTCCCGGAGGACGTGGCAGACGTTCTGGCAGAGGAAGCACTCGATGCACTTGCGGAACTCCTGCACGCGGTCGACGTCGGCCTGCGACATCTTCCAATCGGTGCCGGCGCGCGGCGAGAAAGGCGGGATCTTCCGGTTGACTTCGTAGTTCCAGGAAACGTCCGTCACGAGGTCCCGGAGAACCGGAAACGCCTTCATCGGCGTCACGACGATCGGCCGGTCGGCCGGCAGCGAATCCATCCGGGTTTTGCACGTCAACCGCGGCCGGCCGTTGACCTCGGCCGAGCACGACCCGCACTTGCCCGCCTTGCAGTTCCAGCGCACGGCGAGGTCCGGAGCGAGATAGCCCTGGATGTGATGGAGCGCGTCCAGGACGACCATTCCCGGCGCGACCGGGACGCGGTACTCGACGAGTTCTCCGCCGTCCGCCGTCCCGCGAAAGACCCGGAGGACCGCTTCCTTCATGGCGCCTCCAGGATCGTCTTCAGGTCGGGGGGCGGCTCCGGCACCGGCCGCTCCGACAGCTCCATCGCGCCGCCGACGCGCTTGACGACGATGTTCTTTTTTCCCCACGTCGGATCGCTCCTGGCGAAATCCGTCCGGCTGTGGGCGCCGCGGCTCTCCTCGCGCCGGAGCGCGCTCCGCGCGACCGCCTCGGAGACGGTCAGCATCGCCTTCAGATCGCGCGCGAGGTGCCAGCCGGGGTTGAAGAGCCTCGAGCCCTCGACGCGGATTCGATCCCAGCGATCCCGGAACTCCCGGATCTTCGCGAGGCCGCTCTCGAGGTCATCCCGGTTGCGGAAGATCCCGACCAGGCTCTGCATCGTCTCGGTCAGATCCCGATGCACCGCGTACGGGCTTTCCCCGTCGGGCCGTTCGAAGAACGCGAGCATCTCCGCGGTCGCTTCGTCGATCTGTCGCTCGTCGAACGCGCCCGGCCCGGTCCGGCCCGCCCGTTCGGCCGCCGCGAGCCCGGCGCGCCGCCCGAAGACGAGCAGGTCGGAGAGCGAGTTGCCTCCCAGCCGGTTCGCCCCGTGGAGTCCCGCCGCGACCCCCCCGGCCGCGTACAGACCGGGCACACTCGTCTCCGCGGTTTCCGCGTCGACCCGCACGCCCCCCATCATGTAGTGGCAGGTGGGTCCGACCTCCATCGGTCCCTTCGTGATGTCGACGTCGGCGAGCTCCAGGAACTGGTGGTACATGCTCGGGAGCTTGCGCTTCACGTACTCTGCCGGCTTCTGCGAGATGTCCAGGAACGCTCCGCCGTGCTCGGTTCCGCGGCCCTCTCGAACCTCCGTGTAGATCGCCCGCGCCACGACGTCGCGGGTCGAGAGGTCCAGTTTCTCCGGATCGTAGCGTTCCATGAATCGCTCGCCGAGACGGTTGCGCAGTACGCCTCCCTCTCCCCGGACCGCTTCGGTGACGAGCAGGCCCTGCACCCCGGGCGGCCAGACCATTCCCGTGGGGTGGAACTGCACGAACTCCATGTCGACGAGCTCCGCTCCCGCGTCGAACGCGAGCGCCATCCCGTCGCCGGTGTACTCCCAGGAGTTGGAGGTGATCTTCCAGGCCTTCCCGATCCCCCCGGTCGCGAGAACGACCGACTTCGCCCGGAACACGACGAAGCGTCCCTGTTCGCGCCAGTAGCCGACGGCGCCGCAGACCCGGTCTCCGTCGGTGAGCAGCTTCGTCACCGCGCATTCCATGTAGACGTGAAAGCCCATCTGGACTCCGCGGTCCTGCAGCGTGCGGATCATCTCGAGCCCGGTGCGGTCGCCCACGTGGCAGAGCCGCTTGAACGTGTGGCCGCCGAAGGCTCGCTGGAGGATGTCGCCGTCGGCGGTCCGGTCGAAGAGGGCGCCCCACTGCTCGAGCTCGCGCACGCGGTCCGGCGCCTCCTGCGCGTGGATCTGCGCCATCCGCCAGTTGTTCAGGAACTTGCCGCCGCGCATGGTGTCGCGGAAGTGCGCGCGCCAGTCGTCGGCGGGATCCACGTTCGCCATCGCGGCGGCGATGCCGCCTTCCGCCATGACCGTGTGCGCCTTTCCCAGAAGCGACTTGCAGACCACGCCGACGCTGGCCCCGCGAGCCAGCGCCTCGATGGCGGCGCGCAGGCCCGCGCCTCCGGCGCCCACGACCAGGACGTCGTGCTCGCGGGTCTCGTAGGGACGGCTCATCGGCGGCGAATCAGAGAAGCCGCAAATCGTGGATCTGGCCGCGCGCGAGCGCGCGGACGTAGAGGTCCGCGAGACCGACCCCGACGAGGCTCAGCCAGGCGAACAAACCGTGCCGCTCGTTCAGCGCGCTCGCCCATCCCCAGAGGCGGTGGCGCGCGCGGCCCGAGGCCGAACAGGAGAAGCAGTCGACCTGCCCTCCCGCGAGATGCCTCAAAGAATGACAGGAAAACGTGTAGAGCGTCAGAAGAACGACGTTGCCGGTCAGGACCAGCGACCCGAGTCCGACGCCGAAGCGGCCGTCGAAGCGGAACGAGCGGACCGCGTCGTACGCGAGGAACCCGAGAAAGACGATCGCGACGTAGAGGAAAAACCGGTGGACGTTCTGCAGGACGAACGGAAACGAGGTCTCCCCGCGGTAGCCGTGGCGGCCCTCGCCGACCGCGCAGGCCGGGGGATCCAGGAAGAACGCCCGGTAGTACGCCTTTCGGTAGTAGTAACAGGTCGCGCGGAATCCGAGCGGGCCGCCCAGGATCAGGAGCGCCGGAGAGAACGGCCACCAGCGGTGACCCCGGTCGATGAGCGGGGAATAGAAGGGGGAGACGTACGGTCCCCACTCGAAATACCGCCCCTCGAACGCGCGCGCCGTAGCGTAGATCGCGAAGAGGCCGAGCAGCGCGACGACCGGCAGGATCTCGACCCACCACGCGTCGCGGCGCAGGGTCGCGCCGAAACGGCTCCGAGCGGGAACGCCGCGAGCTTCCGACATCGCCGGGCACCTCTCGACGAAAAAGCCGCGCGGATTCTATCCGAGGGATCCGGGATCTGGCCCCTCCGGATCAGACCCCGTTCTGGACGCGCGTGTCCCTGGGCGAGGCGCGCTCCCACCCTTCGTTCGTCCGCTCGAACGCTTCGACCGCCGCCGGGAGGAACGCGCCCTCCCCGCGCTGCCAGATGCGCCGCTCGAGCGTGATGCGCGACGGCTCCAGGGACAGGACGTTGAAGGAGTTCGGTTCTCCCCTTTCTCTCGTCGATGTCGCGGTCCCCGCCTGGACGACGAGCGCCGAGCGTCCCGGCAGCTTGTAGCGGATCGCGGTGTGTCCGGTGTGGAACACGTGAAGATGACCGGAGAGGATGACGTCCGCGCCACACTCGACGAACATCTCCATGGCCATCCGCGCCCGCCCGACGAGGTCCGCATCCAGGCCTCCCTCCGGCAGGTCGAAGGGATGGTGCGTGACGATGAGGCGGAGGACGTTCTCCGGAAGCGCGCAGAGCCGATCGCGCGCCCGGGCGATCTGGCGCTCGTTGATGCGTCCCCTCTTGAACGTCAGGGAGCGCGCGGTGTTCAACCCGATGACCGCGATCTCGTCGTCCTGGTAGAAGGGCTCGAGATCTTCCGAGATGTACCGCTGGAAGGTCTCGAGAGGCCGCACGAAACGGAAGAGAACGTTGTAGAGAGGCACGTCGTGGTTTCCGGGCACGACGACCTGGGGCTTCGGGAGCCTCGCGAGGAAGTCGCGGGCCTCCCGGAACTCGACGCGACGCGCGCGCTGGGTCAGGTCGCCGGAAACCACGACGACGTCGGGATGGATCGATTGCGCCGCCGAGGCCAGAGGGTCGAGCTTCGCGCGATCGACGCGGCCGAAGTGCAGGTCGGAAAGGTGCATCACGACCTTCACGGCGCCTCTCCCTTCCTCTTTTCGCGGGGCACGACGACGCGCAGCGTCTTCGGCCGCACCCGGTAGCGCAGCGGGGTCTCCAGGGTCGAAATCTCTCCGTCGGTCGCGACCCGCGCGCGCCCGGACCGCGTCTCGATCGTGAGCGCGGCCGTTCGCAGCGCCTCGAAACCCCGGGCAGGCCGCAGCTGCCCCAGAAAAGCGCGGATCGCCAGGAGCACGAGGCCGCCCGGCCGCGCGCCCGGAGCGAGGTAGAGAGAGAGCTCGCCCCGGTCGATCCGATCGCGGCTGCCGATGTCGAACCCCTCGATCTCGTACGCGTTGTTTCCGACGAAGACGAACGGGGTGCTTCGCCGGATCTCGCGCCCGTCGATCGAAAGGAGCACGTCGAGCGCCGCGTGGCGGTGGAGCGCGTGAACGGTCGCCCAGACGAACGCGGGCCACTTCCCCCATTTGAGCCGCACGCGCTGCTCGTCCCGGTGTTTCACGATCCGGGGATAAAGACCGAGGCTCGAGTTGTTCACGAAGACCCGGCCGTTGACCTCTCCGACGTCGACGCGGACGACGCGGCCTTCGACGACGGTCCGCGCCGCGGCCTCCGCATCCGTCGGGATCTCCAGGTCCTTCGCGAAATGGTTGAGCGTTCCGAGAGGGATGACTCCGAGCGCCTTTTCACCCTCCAGGAGAACGGAAGCGACGGAACCGATCGTGCCGTCCCCTCCGGCGGCGACGACTACCTCGCTCGCTCCCGCCGCGGCGCGCCGGGCGAGAGCCACTACTTCCTCGCCGGTCGCCGCGAGCTGGACGTCCGCCTCCAGGCCGGCGGAGCGGAAGGCCTTCCGGATGCGGTCGTCGGTATCGCGATCTTCGGCGCTGCCGGAAGAACGATTGAGAATGACCGGTACGGGCGGGCGCATCGAGTTCGAAGTCCTTCGGAGAAAGAGTGCAAGAGTCTCGCCGGACCGTTGTATGCTCCGCGCCTCGTCAAAAAGGGGTCGAACAATGACCGTATCGCGCCGTCTCGGGACGGACCGCGTCTTCGCGCTGGCCGTCGTCTCCGGAATCCTGTGGTGCACGCATTCCGCCGCACTCGGTCTCGACCGGACGCCGTCCCGCGCGGCGGCGCCCCTGTCGGTCGACGGAGCGTTCTCCGATCTGCCGCGGACGCTGGCGGCCGCGCCGGCGCGCGCCTCCGACCTGGTCTTCGCGGCCGACCGGCTTTCTCCGGCCAATCGGCACGAGCTGCCGGCCCTCTCGTCGGACGAACGGCGCGGGCTCGGCCGATCCGAAAAAGGCCGGACGAAAGTCGGCCTCGTCCGCCGCCTCGAGTCCGCAGCGCGCCTCTCGACGCGGCTCCCCGCGATCGCGGCGGGAGGCCGGCTCTCGGTCGACGGGGGGCTGCTGGAGAGCGACGCGGACGATTCCCTCACCTGGACGGCCGCGTTCGTTTCGCGAGGCGCCGCCGGGATCCGTCTCCAGATCGCGGACGCGGACCTCGCCGGAGGCCGGGCCTATCTGTACGCGCGTTCCGGCGAGGTGCAGGGGCCGTACACCTTCGACCATCCGATTCCGGCCGAGGGCTTCTGGACGAACACGGTCTTCTCGGACGAAGTCTTCCTGGAGGTCCGGCTTCCGCGCTCCGGCTCGCCGCGGTTGTCGGTCGCGGCGCTGGCGCACCTGGAAGGGACGCCCCTCACTCCGATGTCGACGACCTGCTTCGTCGACGCGAGCTGTGTCCCGGCGGGAGAGTTCGCGGGCATCGATTCGGCTTCACGCGCCGTCGCGACGCTCCTCTTCGAGGAGGGAACCGGCTTCTACGCCTGCTCCGGCGGGCTCGTCGCGACCGCCGACCGATCCTTCGAGCCTTACCTCCTGACCGCGAACCATTGCTTCAGCAGCCAGAGCGCTGCGTCCACGCTGGAGGCGGTGTTCGACTACCGCAACCCGACGTGCGGCGGCGCGTATCCCAGTATCTCCAGCTTCCCGCGGACGCTCGGAGCGACCCTTCTCGCGACCGGCGCGACGAGCGATTTCACGCTCGTGCGCCTCGCGCAATCCCCTCCGCCCGGGAGCTTCTTCCTGGGGTGGAGCACCGAGGACTATTCGCGCCGCGGCGGGACCGCGATCTATCGACTGAGTTATCCCGCGCCGGCCGTCGGGATCTGGCCGCAGTACTACTCGCGCCACACCATCTCGGCCGTCCCGACGCCGGGCTCGTGCTCGGGCGCGCCGCAGGGCCACTTCATCTACTCCAAGGACTCTTATGGCGGAACCGCGGAGGGGAGCTCCGGGTCGCCCGTGCTTCTCGCCGACGGCCGGATCGTCGGCCAGCTGCTCGGCTCCTGCGGGTCGAACACCGGGGACGACTGCGACGCGACGAGCAACTCGACCATCGACGGCGCGTTCGCGGTCAGCTATCCGCAGCTCGAGCGATGGTTGAACGCGTCGGGAACGTCGACGCCGCCCGCCTCCACGTGCGTGCCGAACGCGACGACCCTCTGCCTGAACGGAAACCGCTTCCAGGCGCAGGTCTCGTGGCGCGTCGCCAGCCAGGGAACCGCGGGCAACGGCACGGCCATTTCGCTGTCCGGCGACACCGGCTACTTCTGGTTCTTTTCGAGCGGCAACGTCGAGCTGGTCGTGAAGGCCCTGGACGGCCGCGCGGTGAACGGATACTTCTGGATCTTCTACGGCGCGCTGTCGGACGTCGAGTACACGCTGACGGTCACCGACACGGCTACCGGCGCCGTGAAGACGTACTCCAATCCGCAGGGACGCCTGGCGAGCACCGCGGACACATCGGCGTTCCGCTAAAAGAGGCTCAGCCCTTCGGCGGAAATCTCTTCGCGAGCCAGGCCTCGACCTCTTCGGGGTGGTACCCGAACGGCCCGGGCTTGCCTTTGAAGACGATCGTGCCCTTCTCGTCCACGATGTAGAAGCGCTCGGGCCAGCCGGCGTAGAGCTGGTTGGCCCGGTTGTCCATGCGGTCCACCGCGAGCGGCACGTCGTAGTGGAAGCGCTTCGCGAAGTCGTTGGCGATCGCCACCCGCTGCGAGAGCGTGCGCGGCTGCGGATAACAGACGCTCTCCTTCTCGTTCGATTCCATCTGCCACTCGTCCAGAGGATGCGCCTCCTTGATGTAGATGGTGAGGAACCGGGCGCGGTCGCCGTACTCCCGGTACATCTTCCCGACGCGCTCGACCGAGCGCCGGAACGGCGGTCAGGTGTAGCTGCCGAAGACGATGACGAGCGGCTTCTCGCCGATCGCGCTCGCGATCCGGACCGGAGTGCGGCCGTCCAGAGAAACGAGGGAGACGTCCGGCGCGGGGACTCCGACCCGGAGGTCCCCCTCGCGGCGCTGGTCGTACCGCAGCATTCCGAAGACGTTCCGCGGTCCGATGACCCAGAAGAGCGCGGTCACCGCGAGGACGACGACGATCGCGAGGCCGAGCAGCGTGCGGCGGACGACCTTCCTCACGTTCACTTCGACTTCTTCTCGACCCCGAAGAGATCGTCCACGCTCCAAGTTTTGATCGGCCCCAGGTTCAACGCCTTCACCTCGGACTCGATTTTGCCCCGGTCCCCGACGACGACGACGGCGACCTTCCCGGGATCCACGTACTCGCTCGCGACGCGCCGGACGTCGGCGGTCGTGACCGCCCCGATGCGGGAGACATACGTCTGGATCCAGTCGTTCGGCAATCGATAGACGAACTGCTCCGCCAGCCGGGACGCGATGTCACCGGTCGTTTCCAGCGACGCGGGAAAAGACAGCGCGACGTAGTTCTTCGCCTTCGCGACTTCGGCGTCCGTGATCGTCTTCCGGATCGCCTCGAGCTCCTTGAAGAATTCGGTCAGCGCCGGGGCGGTCTTGTCCGTCTGGACGGCCGCCGCGGCGACGAAGGGACCGGACGACAGCCGGAAGTCGAACCTCGACCTCGCGCCGTACGCGTAGCCGTGCTGCTCGCGCAGGTTCTGCATCAGGCGGGATGTGAAAGAGCCGCCGAGGATCGTGTTCATGACGGTCAGCGCGAAATAGTCGGGCGTCGAGCGCGGCGGCCCGATCCGTCCGATCCGGATCTCGGACTGCGCGGCGCCCGGCCGGTCGACGATCCAGACTTCGCGCCCCGGCACCTGCGGCGCCGCCGGGACTTCGGCCGCCGCTCCCGGGCCGGAGGCTTTCCAGCCGCCCAGGACCTTTTCGAGCTCTCCCCGGACCGAATCGGCGCCGACGTCTCCCACCACGACGATCGCGGCATCCTCCGGCCGGAACGCTCTCGCGTGGAAAGCGGTCAGATCGCTCCGCGAAAGCGCGCGCACGGAGCTCTCCGTCCCGACGGTCGCCGTTCCGTAGCGATGGCCGGGGCCGTAGAGAGCGCGCGCGAAAGCGACGGAGGCGATCGCCGCCGGCTCATCGCGCCACTGGAGAAGCTCGGTCAAACGGTCCTTCCGCACCCGTTCGATCTCGCTGGCGGGAAACGTCGGGCGCACGAGAACGTCGGCGAAGATCGGAAGGGCTTTGTCGAGCCGCTTGACCGGAACGTGGAGCGCGACGGCGGCGGAGTCCCAGCCCGCTTCCGCCGAGAGGTCCGCGCCGAGGAAG
>Ga0066710_100001660_pt1 | contig 16978 bp, 15 predicted proteins | sample GraSoiAngelo_159_FD_79666 | JGI IMG/M metagenome (GOLD analysis project Ga0066710, IMG submission 79666) | Grasslands soil microbial communities from the Angelo Coastal Reserve, California, USA - 14_1009_16_40cm | ecosystem: Environmental > Terrestrial > Soil > Grasslands | place: USA... | reverse complement strand
ATCGACATGCCCACCACGTCGACGCGATCGATGCCGCGCGTTTCGAGATCGCTGAGGACTGCCGCGGCGAAATCGTCCAGGGTGCGGGCAGCGTCCGGCGGCGCCGGGGAGGCGCCGAAGCCCCACAGGTCATAGCGAAGGCAGCGCCGTCCCCCGCTCAGCGAGGCGACCTGGTGGTCCCACTGCGACGCGTCAAGTGGATAGGCGTGAAGCAAGAGCAGAGGCGGACCGGACCCGGAGTCGTGCACTGCCGGCGCGCCGTTCATCCGCCGCTCAGGTGAGGCCCGCCTCAGCCACCGCCGGCCAGCGCCGCGGCCGGGAAGTCATCGAGCGATGCCAGCGCGATGGTCGTGCGAGCGTGCCGCTCCACGTCGCGCAGCTTGAGGATCTCGCTCGGTGTGATCAGGGTGACGGCGACGCCGTTGCGGCCTGCGCGCGCGGTCCTGCCCACGCGGTGCAGGTATTCGTCGGGCGTCAGCGGCACGTCGTAATTGATGACGTGCGAGATGTCGTCGATGTCGAGGCCGCGGGCTGCGACGTTGGTGGCGATGAGGTAGCGGATGTGGCTGTTCCGGAACTGCTTCATGGCCTTGTCGCGGTCGCGCTGCGTGAGGTCACCGTGCAGCAAGCCCACCTCGTAGCCGCGACGCTGCAACTGTGCCTGCAGCACGTCGGCGGTGCGCTTGGTCTCGACGAAGATGAGCGCCATGGTGACGTCGGGCTTGTCGAGGATGTGCGCCAGCGTCCCGGTCTTGTCCGCCCAGGGGGTCTGCACGTACACCTGGCGGACGCCCGCTGGAATCTCGGGTCGTGTGTTGATCTCAACGGTCACGGGCTCGTGCATGTGGCGCGCGGCGAGGCGGCGTACCCACTCGGGCATGGTGGCGCTGTAGAGCAGCGTCTGCCGGCGCTGCGGGCAGCGCCGGAGTATGCGTTCGACCTCGGGTGCAAACCCCATGTCGAGCATGCGGTCCGCCTCGTCGAGCACCACCACGCGCACGTTGTCCAGCGAGAGTGACCGCCGCTGCATGTGATCAGCGAGGCGACCTGGTGTTGCAACCACGACGTGGGCGCCGCGGCGCAGCGCCTCGACCTGACGGGCGATGGAGTCGCCGCCGTAGATGGCGACGGAACGCAGCTCGTAGCGCACGGCAAGGCGCGTGAACTCTTCGTTCACCTGCACCGCGAGCTCGCGCGTGGGACAGAGCACGAGCGCCTGCACCGAGCCGTCGCGAGGAGCGAGCCGTTCGATGATGGGGATTGCAAACGCGGCGGTCTTGCCGCTGCCGGTGTGTGCCTGGCCGATGACATCACGTCCGGACATCGCGACGGGAATCGAGCCCACCTGTATCGGCGTCGCCAGCTCGAAACCGAGCTCGGCCACGGTGCGACGCATCGCCAGATCGAGGTCGAGCGTGTCGAAACCAGCCGCTTCAGGAGTGGTGGTCGCTGCCCCATCGACCGCTTGCGTGTCTGCGGGACGGGGCCTCGCGACCTGCGGTCTGTTGAACCGCATGCGAGAAGATGAACGCAAGACGTCTTGATTGTAAAGGAAAGCCGGCCGTTCCCGATCGCATGAGTGTGACGGCGGCTGCCTCGCACCGCAGCCGTGCTGCGTAAGATCGTGTCGATGACAGCCGACGTGCTCTGCACGCTCGACCTCCCTGAGCCCTTCCCCACGCTGGTGTCCGCCCGGGCGGCACTGCGCACGCTCGGGCGGCTGCCGGGTGCCGAGGGGCTCGCCGCGGAGCTGCACGCACGTCCCGTGGATGTGCTGTGTCCGCAGCTGCGCGACCCGATCGACGCCGCGGTGCTCGACGCCGGACTGCCCCGTCTGCGCTGTGTCTCCGTCTACGCGGTCGGCTACGACAACGTCGACGTCGACGCCGCAACCGCCCGCGGCATCGTGGTCGGGCACACCCCGGGAGTGCTCACCGATGCGGTCGCTGACTGCACCGTGGGATTGATGCTGGCGGTGGCACGGCGTCTGTGCGAGGGTGACCGCGAGCTGCGTGCAGGCCGCTACACGGGCTGGGAGCCGACCTACCTGCTCGGCACGGAGATGCGCGACGCGGTCCTCGGGATCATCGGTTTCGGGCGTATCGGACAGGCGGTGGCGCGACGCGCACTGGCATTCTCGATGCGCATCGTGTATTTCGATACCACCGATCCGACGATCGCCGACGATTTGCGCGAGATCGCGCAGCAGGTGTCGCTCGACGCGCTGCTGCGCGAAGCCGACGTCGTCTCCGTGCACACACCGCTGAGCGCCGAGACGCACCATCTCATCGACACCGACGCGCTGCGTGCGATGAAACCCACGGCGGTGCTGGTCAACACGTCGCGCGGGCCGGTGATCGACGAGGTGGCGCTGGTGCGCGCGCTTCGCGAGCACTGGATCGCGGGAGCCGGGCTCGATGTGTACGAGAACGAACCGCAGCTGGCGCCCGGGCTCGCCGGGTGCACCAACGCCGTCCTCGCGCCGCACCTGGGCAGTGCCACGGTGCGCACTCGCGCCGCCATGGGCGAGCTCTGCGCGCGCAACGCACTCGACGCCATCGCCGGCCGCCTGCCACGCCATTGCGTCAACCCCGAGGCCTGGGCGCGCGCTTCTCCACCCCCGCTCACCGCATCGTGACAGCGCCACCGGACGTGCGCGCGCCCGGCGCGCCGCGGCCGGAGCGGGCGATTCGCGGCGTCGTCATCGACCTCGACGGCACCGCGCTCGAGCGCGTTCCCCGGCTGCACGCGCGGACGCGCGCCTCGCTGCGGGCAGCCGCGGCGCGGACGCCGGTCATCGTCGCCACCGGGCGCATGTACCTGAGCGCGCTGCCCTGGGCCCGCGAACTGCACATTCGGGAACCGCTGGTCTGCTACGACGGGGCAGTGGTGCGAGCGATGCCGGAGTCCGGCGAGACGCTCGGCCCGGTGCTGCGCGCCGAACCCCTGCCCCGCGAGCAGGCGGTGCGGGCGCTGCACCTGGCGCGGCAGCACGGGTGGTATTGCCAGGTGTATGCGGACGAGCAGATCCTCTGCGAGGAACTGCGCCCCGAGTCGGATCTCTACTCGCGCGTGTCGGGGATCCCCGTGCACGAGGTTGCCGACACCGAGCCGTACGTCTCCGCGGGAACGCCGAAGGTGCTGTTCGTCGTGATCGACGCCGCCGAGAACGCGCGCTGCCGACGCGTGCTGCACGAGCAGCTGGACAGCGGCGCACGCGTCACGCAGTCGCGGCCCGAGTACATCGAGGTGGTCAACGCGTCGGTGAACAAGGCGGTGAGCGCCCAGGCTGTGACCGCACTGCTCGGCCTGTCACTGGCCGACTGCCTGGCGATCGGCGACGCCCCGAACGACATCGAGATGCTGCAGGCGGCCGGCTTCGCGGCTGCGGTTGCGACCGCCCCGGTCGAGGTCCTCGAACACGCGGACGTGGTCTGCGCACCGCCGGAGGAGGGCGGCGTCGCCGACGTGCTGGAAGCGCTCGGGATCTAGCCCAGCGCGGCTACACGCCGCCCCGCTCGACCACGAGCTTGGTGAACGGCTGCAGCAGCGCGTCCACCGCGTCATCCCACCGCACGACCGAGGTGGTCACGCGCTCGGGATGGAACCGCCCGCCTTGCACGAGGTCGAGGACGCGCGGGATCGCAGGGCGCGCACTCGGGCGCCCGGTCACGAAGGTGATGCTGTTGGAGTACATCTCCAGCAGGGGCATGGCGACCTCGCCCCCGTAGTAGATGCCCACCGAGGTGCAGATGCCGTCACCCGCGGTGGAGCGGATGGCGCAGTGCAGGCCGGCGACGCTCGCGCTGGCATCGACTGTCACCAGGTGCCGCCCGAGCCGGCGGGGCGGCGGGCCCTCGGTCACCGCCGCGCCGAACGCCTGCGCGAGCGACAGTCGCGCCGCGTCGGTGTCGACGTAGTGCACCTCAGCGCCCATGCCGGTCGCCATGCCGGCGGCGTAGAGGCCGATGCTGGGCGCGCCGCCGGCGACCACGAGCACGCTGGCGCCGGGCCGAGCCTCGAGCGGCGGCACCACCGTGCGCCACGCGTCGGGCAGGTTGTCACTGCAGCTCGCCACCGCCAGTGGATCGATGTCCTGGGGCAGCGGCACCAGCATGGCGTCCGCGTGCGGCACGCGAACCGTGTCGCTCAGGGCTCCGCCCCAGTCCTTGCCGACCACCGCGCCCAATCCGTACATCGAGCGGCGTGGTTCAACGCCGGCGCACCTGGCCGTGTGCCCGGCTCGGCACGGGGGGCATTCACCGCATGTGATCTGGAACGGCACGATCACCGTGTCGCCGGACCGGACGGTCCGGACGTCGGGTCCCGTCGCCGTGACGCGTGCGATGAACTCATGGCCGAAGGCGAATGGGCCGGAGAACGGAGTGCGCCCACGGATGATGGCCGCGTCGAGGTCGCAGGTGGCCACCACCAGCGGCGTCACCAACGCCTCGGCTGGACCTTCCAGCTGCGGAGGCGCGACGTCACGCCACTCCAGCCTGCCCGTGTCGACGAACGTCAGCTGCCGCATCGCGGGCGGTGCATCAACGTTCCCCGATGAAGCCCTGTCCTGTCTTCCGACCGAGCTCGCCGCGCGCGACGTGCTCGTGGAGGATCGCCGGCGGGGCCCAGCGTGCTTCGCCGGTCTGGGCCAGGCCCTCGGCGAGGATCGATTCCACCACGTCGAGGCCGACCAGGTCGGCGAGCTCGAACACTCCCATCGGCCAGCCCAACCCGTTGCGCACCGCGATGTCGCAGTCCTCGATGGACACGAAGCCTTCCTCCACCAGCCGGAACGCCTCCTGCATGGCGATGAACAGGATCCGGTTGACGATGAATCCGTACGTCTCCCGGCGCACCAGCACCGGCGTCTTGCCGATCGACTCGGCGAAGTCGAGGGCGGCGTTGACCGTGGCCTCGGCCGTGTGCGGGCCCTTGACCACCTCCACGAGCGGCATCATCAGGGGAGGATTGAAGAAGTGCATGTTGAGGAACCGCTCCGGGCGAGTGACGTAGGCCGCCAGCAGCGACGAGGGGAGCGTCGAGGAGTTGGTGCCGATCATGACATCATCCTCGACGTGCTGGCAGATCCGCTCCAGCACCTCGCGCTTGGCATCCCGGTCCTCGACCACCGTCTCGATGACCACGCGCGCGCCGGTGAGCGCGGGGCCGGGGTCGGTGAACGGCGTGATGCGCGCGAGCGCGGCATCGAGGTCCGCCTCCGCCAGCTTGCCCTTCTCGACGCGCCGGCGCAGAAGGCCCGCGCCGTCGCGCATCGCCGTCTCGAGTCGCTCGGCCTTGCGGCTCACCAGCCGCACGTCGCATCCGTGCAGGGCGGCCTGATGGGCGATCTGTCCCCCCATGGTGCCGGCGCCGACGACGCACAGGACGCGGGAGACGCTCACGTCACCCTCCCGCCCCACCCGTCTCGCGACCGGGATGGGTCATGGCTTCGGGGTCGAGCAGCTGTGTGAGCTCCGCCTCGGGGAGCTGGGTGCGCTCGCGCGCCACCTCGCGCACGGTCCGCCCGGAGGCGTACGCCTCTTTGGCGATCGCCGCCGCGGCGTCGTAGCCGATGCGCGGCGCCAGCGCCGTGCCCAGCATCAGGCCCTGCTCCACCAGGCGCGGGCCGTTGTCGGTGGCGCTGATGCCGTCGACGCAGCGGGCGGCCAGGTTGCGCGCGGAGTGCGCCAGCAGCGCGCCGGATTGCAGCACGTCGTACGCGGCCACCGGCATCATCACGTTGAGCTCGAGCAGCGAACCCGCGGCCCCGCAGAACGCGACCGCTGCGTCGTAGCCGACCACCTGCGCGGCGACCATGGTCACCGACTCGGCGATCACCGGGTTCACCTTGCCGGGCATGATCGACGACCCCGGCTGCACCGCGGGGATGCCGATCTCGGCGATGCCTGCGCGCGGGCCGCAGCCGAGCAGACGGATGTCGTTGGCGATCTTGAAGAGCGTGATCGCAACACCCTTGAGCACACTGCTGGTGAAGACCACCGCGTCGAGCGCCGACTGGCCGGCGAAGTGATTGTCGGTCTCGCGAAACGCGATCCCGGTGATCGATGCAAGACGGCCGATGACTCGCCCGGGGAACTCCGGGTGCGTGCCGACACCGGTGCCCACCGCCGTGCCGCCCAGCGGCAGCTCCTGCAGCGCGGCAAGCGCCTCGGAGCAGTGCGATCTGCCGCGCTCGACCTGTCCGGCGTAGCCGAGGAATTCCTGCCCCAGCCGGATGGGGGTCGCGTCCTGCAGGTGGGTCCGGCCCGTCTTGACGACCGGCCAGAATTCGTCGGACTTGGCACGAAGTGAGCGCTCCAGGGTTTCGAGCGCCGACAGCAGGTCGTCGTGCAGGATCTCGGCGGCGGCAACCTGGATCGCCGTCGGGATGACGTCGTTGCTCGACTGGCCGAGGTTGACATGGTCGTTGGGATGCACCGGTGCGCGCGACCCCAGCGTGCCGCCCAGCAGCTCGATGGCGCGATTGCCGATCACCTCATTGGCGTTCATGTTGGTCGACGTTCCGCTGCCCGTCTGGAAGACGTCGACGACGAACTGTCCGTCCAGCGTGCCGTCGATCACCTCCTGCGCCGCGCGCTCGATCGCGTCCGCAAGCGCGGCGTCCAGCAGACCGAGGTCGCGATTGACCGCCGCAGACTGCTGCTTGATGAGGCCAATGGCCCGCACGAAGCTGCGCGGCAGGCGCAGGTCGCTGATGGGAAAGTTGAGCTTGGCGCGCATCGTGCTGGCGCCGTAGTACGCACCCGCCGGGACTTCGAGGTCCCCGAGCGAATCGTGCTCGATGCGGCTCGCTGCCGTCACGTGCCGCCGCGCTCCTTGTCGAACACCGGGATGATCATCTCGAACTCGGCGCCGTTGCCGGGGACGGTGCGCGCCGACACCGAGCCCTGGTGGCGCTGCGCGACCGTCCGCACGATGTACAGCCCGAGCCCGCTCCCGGGCACCTTGCGCTGGCGTTCGGTGACTGAGCGGAAGTACTTGTCGAACAGATGCGGCGCGTCCTCCGCGGGGAACCCGCCGCCGTGATCGCGCACGGTGAAGTGGGCGCCGTCGCCACCGGCGCGGACCGAGACCTCGATCGGCGCCCCGGGCGGCCCGTGCTTGACGGCGTTGCCGAGCAGGTTGGTGAGCGCCAGGGTCAGGCGGCGGCGATCGCCGTTGACGGCGATGGCTTCGTCGACCTGCGTCTCGATGACGATCTCACGCAGCTTCGCCTCCATGGCCACGTGCTCGACAGCGCCGTTGACGATCTCGGCGGCCTCCATGACCTCGAGCGACAGGTGATCGTCGGGATCTTCCAGGCGCGCCAGTTCGGCGAGCGCGTTGACCATGCGCACCATCATCTCGGTGCTCGCCGTGATCCCCTCGATGGCCACCACGGCCGTCTCCGGGAGCGTCCCCAGCATCCCCGTCGCCAGCAGCTGCCCGTAGCTGTTGAGGATGGTGAGAGGGCGGCGGAGCTCGTGCATGGTGATCGACAGCGATGTCCCCCGCGCTGACGATGAGGAGGTCGCGCTGGCCAGCTGGCCGGCCAGCAGGCCGACGCAACCGTGGGCAAGGCGCCGCGAGAGCGCTCCGACATCGTCACCGGTTGCCAGGGCGAGCGCGAGGCTGGTCTCGAAATCGAGCCCCTCTTCCCGGCTCGCCTGGGCTGTCGCCCGGCGCAGAGCGTTCAGGTGGAGCAGCGCCGTGTCCAGCCGGCCCTCCAGGCCGGCGGTCGGCTGATCGAGCTGATAGAACGTGATCAGGGGCCGCAGGTCGTCGGCCGACAGCCCGACGACGACCGCGTTGATGAACTGCCGGGGTCCGCGGGCGCCGTCCATGGGTGGCGGCGCCGGCGCGCTGACCGACTGGACGTGACGCGTCCACAGGTCAGCGATGCGCGCCGCGTGCGCGGCAAGAAAATCGCTGAACTGCGTGGTCATGGACCGCCAAGTCTATCCGTCGAGGAAAACCGCTCCTTGGCGAGCGGCCGCCGCGGCTAGACGCGGACGGGGACGGGGGCTGGGAGCACGACCGCGGGCTGGCTGCCACGCCGCCGCATCCAGAGGACCGCGCCCACCACGGCGAACGGGATCATCTGCAGATCGATCAGCAGTGAGATCGCTCCCGCGTGCGTGGTCGAGATGCCCGCGTGGGCGAGCAGCCAGACCAGGACGCCTTCGCGGACGCCGAGGCCGTTGATGCTGATCGGCGCGAGCGCCACCAGCAGCGTCAGGGGAATGCACACCGCGAGCACCGCCCAGCTGAGGTCGACGCCGATCGCCTTGGCAGCCAGGCTGAGGGCGAACAGGTTGACCCCCCAGCCGACGGCGCCGACGACCAGGCATTGCGCCACCGCGTGCGGATGGCGGCGGTACGACGCGAAGGCGTCGCTGAACGAGTGCACCGCGCGACCCAGACGCTCCCAGACCCGCGCGATCAGCTTGTGGGGCAGGACCCGGTCGGCGCTGAGCGCCCCGGTCCAGACCAGCACCAGCGTGGCCGCCAGCGCTCCGATGCCCACCACCACCCCGTTGCCGAGCCAGTCACGCAGCAGCACAGCCGCGGCCAGGCCCCACACCGCCATGCCCAGCAGGCCGGCCATCCGGCTCCCGGCCAGCGAGGCGAGCACCCTGCCGTGACCGACGTGGCGACCAATCTCGACCGTGCGCATGGCGTCGCCGCCGACGCCGGCGGGAAGCACCTGGGTGAAGAACAGGCTCTGCAGGTACGACGAGCTGAGCCGGCGCCAGCCGAACAGCGAGCCGTGGGCAGGCACCGTGGCCGTCCGCAGCAGCACACCCCATTCGAGGACGCTGGCCACCACGGCGACGGCGGTCAGGGCCAGGGCGGCGGCGATCCAGCGGGGATCGGCATGGCCCAGGCTCGCGGCAGCCTTGGGGATGTCGACGGTGTGGACCAGGAGCCCGACCCCCGCCAGCGTGCCGGCGACCCGTACCCATGGCGAACGCGCCACGCTTCGAGCCAGCCCAGACAGCCGTTGGACCACGGGGGTATTCAACCTCTCTCTCGAGCGCCTCTCCGGCGCGCTCTGACACAACGTCACACAGCTCGCAAACCTTGCGACAGAGGCAAAGGGACTACGTTTCAATCGGCCTCGAGATAGGGCTCGCGGAAGGCTGTCTGCGTGGGGATGAAGACCAGCGGGATCTCGTCCGTGGGGCCGTTGCGGTTCTTGGCCACGATCAGCTCCGTCTTGCCCTTGTCCACGTCCTGCTTGTGCAACCCCTCACGATAGAGGAAGAGCACCACGTCCGCGTCCTGCTCAATTGAGTTGTGCACGATGACGTCACCGGCGACGAAGTTGTGCGGACCGCCTGCGACGGTCAGGTCAAAGACGTCCTGGTGGCCGGCCGGCTGGACCGATGCCACCGGATCCCAATACACGTCGCTGGCCGCCAATGAGAGCAGTGCCGGCGATCCGGCAACGCTGCCGACCCGAGCAGCGTGCTCGCGGCTGAGATTGCCTCTGTACAACGCGCTGCCGTTGTATGCGATGCCGAGCTCGGCAGCCAAGCGCCGCCGCGTCATGCCTGCCTGCGCCAGCGCGGGCAGGGCGAAAAGCTGCCAGGCCCTGGACGGGATGACGTCGCGATTTGGGTTTGCCTTGCGGCTGTCGAGGACGAGCTGTATCTGATCCACGTGGCTGGAGGCACTTGGCCGGAGGGGCCCGATGATGCTCAAGAACCTCCGTATATCGGGTTGGCCGCTTACGGAAATGTGATGCTGAGGGCGGCCCCTAGTGCCTTGCTGCGCGACCCGTGCTCTAGCCCTGATGTCCAATCGCAAGAGCAGCGACTGCACGTCGCGAGCCAACTGCTCACTGCTGGTGGCGTAGTAGACGCGAGGTATGCCGCCTGGGCCGCTACCGATGTAGATGCAGCCGTCCGTGGACCATAGATGGCGGAGAAACGTGGCAATGGCCGCTCGGGGCTGGTTGAAGGCACGCTCGGGAACCCGCTTCTCGTACGACCGGAGGCCGAAGACGCCAAGATCCGCGAGCCATGCCGCCACGGGGTTTCGCCTGCCCCGAGCGAGATTCGAGGTTGCGCTCAGGTACACCTGATACCAGTTCCGTTCCCGGCGGATTCGTGCCGTAATCGCATCACCGAAAACCTCTCCGGCAAGACCTGATACCAAGTCCGCCAGCGCGAGGTCGGCTGAGGTGTACTGAATAGCATGCCTCGGCAGAGTGCACCCGTCGCCGATGAGATGTCCGAGAAGGGCCAGTTCGGCACCCGACATCGTTGCCGTCTGAGGACAAGGGAGCGAACGAGGTAGGGCCAAGTGATCCCCAATGGTCAACTCGTCGAGGCGCTTCCAGCCATCCAGTGTCAGGAATTCGTGATTGGCAGTCGCTCGAACCTTCCGTCCGAGCTGCGTCGTAAGGTCAAAGACGGGCCGGTGACCGGTCGCGAAGACGCGCTGCGCCGTTCTGGGCACGAGCTTCCACGTTTCTGTATCCAGCGCCAGCACCCGCAAGCCTGAGGCGCCAACAAGCGTGGCGATCGGCCTGCTGCAGCCCTCGTCGGGGAGGAACACGGGCGTCGAGCCGACCAGGCAGCCACTGTCACGAAGGTCGCTCAGCTGCGGACGCTTGTTCTCACGCCGTTCCGACTCGCGTGAGAGCTGCGAGAGCGCAAGCACCGGTATCTCCAGCTCCTTGGCGATCGCCTTGAGCCCCGAGGAGATGTCCGACACCTCCTGCACGCGGGACTCCTGACGACCGCCCTGCATCAGCTGCAGGTAGTCGATGACGATGAGCTCGATGCCGTTCTGCGCCTTCATGCGGCGTGCTCGGGCGCGCAGCGCGCTGATCGCCAGCGCCGGCGTGTCGTCGATCCAGAGGTCCGCCTGCGTCAGCGTGTCGAGCGCTTTGGCGATGTACTGGTACGCGTGCGAGTCGAGCTGTCCGGTGCGCATCAGGTAGTTGTCGACCTTGGCCTCGCTGCAGATGAGACGCTGCGCGAGCGCTTGCTTGGACATCTCCAGCGAGAACACGGCCACCGGCCTGCGTGCCAGCACTGCCGCGTTGCGCGCGATGTTCAGCGCGAACGACGTCTTCCCCACCGAGGGGCGCGCCGCCAGGATGATGAGCTCACCCGGCTGCAGGCCCTGCGTGAGCGCGTCGAGCTTGGCGAAGTTGGTGGGCACACCGTGCACGAGGCGCTTCTGCTGCAGCCGTGTCTCCAGCAGCGCCCACGTGTCCTGGACGATCGGGGCGATGTGCGTCGCCTCCGCGCTGCGGTGCGACTCGCCGACGCGGAACACGGTCTGCTCGGCGAGATCGATGCAGTCCTGCACCCCCGCTGCGGTGTCGAACCCCAGCCGGGCCACCTCGCCGCCGGCGTTGATCAACCGCCGGCGCAGCGCGTGCCCGACAACGATGTCCGCGTAGTGCTTCACGCTGGCGGCGCTGGGAACGGCGAGTGTGAGCTCGGCCACGTAGTCGAGGCCGCCGGCCCGGCCGACACCGGGACCGCGCTCCAGCTGGTCGCGCAGCGTGACGGCGTCGATGGGGTCGCCGTGGTCCGCCAGCGCGGTCGCCGCGCGGTAGAGGTGCGCGTGCTTCTCGGCGTAGAAGTCCTCGGGCGTGAGGACGTCGCGCACCAGCGTGATGGCGTCCTTGTCGATGAGGATGCCGCCGAGCAGCGCCTGCTCCGCCTCGAGGTCGTGCGGGGGCACACGCAGCGGGGTCGATGTCGCCAGGGTGCCCACGGGGTGCGCGGAACCCACCAGGTCGGTGTGCGTCGTGGCGGTCATTGCGCCGCGACGACGATCTTCAGGGTCTCGGTGATCTCAGGGTGGAGCTCGACGGTGACCTCGTGTGGTCCCAGCGATCGGATCGCCGGCTCGATCTCGATCTTCCGCTTGTCGACGTCGATGCCGGCCTCGCGCTTGAGCTGGGTGGCGACGTCGGCGTTGGTCACGGTGCCGAACAGCCGGCCGGCCTCGCCGGCCTTGGCGTATATGGTCACGGTGAGCTTGCGCATGCGCTGGGCGAGCTCCTTGGCGTCGTCGAGCGCTTTCTCGGCCCGGCGATGCGCCGCATCTTCACGGCGGCGCACCTGCTCGATGGTGCGCTCATCCGCAAGCACGGCGAGATGCTTGGGAAACAGGAAGTTGCGAGCGTAGCCGGGCGCCACTTCCTTGACGTCGCCGGCGCGAGTTCCAGCCACTTCTCGCAAAAACAGGACCTTCACAACGACGCTCCATGAGTGGCGTCGGAGCCCGCGGGCTGCGCCACGCTGCCGGTGAGACCCACCTCGTCGTCGTCGCCGCGGAAACGCCGATAGAGCATGACTGCAACCCGCTCTCCGTTGCGGACGTCGTCGTCGAAACGGCTGCGCCGCTCGAGGATGAGCTGTTCCTGTTCCTCGACGACGTAGCGTGGGCACGCGGCGATGAACAGGCGAACCGCGAGCAGCGAGAGCGCGATGACGTCCAGCTCCCCGACCACGGGGATGGCCTCCGGGAGATCGACGACGGGCAGCGCGATCAGGGCAAGCGCAGCGCCGAACGCCCCCTTGATGTAACGAGGCACGCGCTGGTCGCGCATCAGGCAGTACGCCAGGCGCAGCTGTCGAGGCAGGTCGACAAGCAGGCGCTTGGCGGAACGCAGACGGCTCATCATCCGAACCGCGCATTGTACGTCTCGAAGGATTCAGGCCGAGGACAAAAGCTCGGGATGCTCGCGCAGCCAGCGCCGCGCTGCTTGCGCGTCGTCAAGCGGGATCGTTCCGTCGAGCACCGCCTCACGGATGGCAGCCTTGACCCGGCCGACCCAGGGGCCGGGGCCGCGGTTGGCCATCGCCATGATCTCGTCGCCATCAATGGGGTCCGTCATGCGCGACACCTGCGCGCCGGCGTCGAGGCGGGCCATTCGCTCCTCGAGCTCGACGATGCCCGCGATGGTGGGAAACGCGGACGCTTCGGTGTCCGCTCGCGCGACGGCGAGCATGCGAGAGCGATGTGCGCCAGCGTCGACGATGAGCCGGCGCACGGCAGCGTCGCCGAACGTTTCTCTGTCGTATTGAATGGGTCGGAGGTGCAGCTGCACCAGCAGCGCCACAGCGTCGATCTCGTCATTGCTGAAGCGCAGCCGCGTCAGCATGTCACGCGCCATGGCCGCACCAAGCTGGGGATGGTCGTGGAACGTGTGGCGCCCGTCGTCGGCGATGGCGTGGGTCGGCGGCTTGCCGATGTCGTGCAGCAGCGTGGCTGCTCGCGTGACGAGGTCCGGTGGAGTCCTGTCCAGCGCCAGCAGCGTGTGCTCGTACACGTCATGCGTGTGGAACCCGCCCTGCTCGACGCCGATCATGGCGACCACCTCCGGCAGCACGTGCACCAGCAGGCCGCCACGATGCAGCACCCGGATCCCCGCCGAGGGCAGCGGCGCGAGCAGCAGGCGCCGCAGCTCGTCGCTCACCCGCTCGATGCTGAGGATCTCGACGCGGTGAGCCTGTGACCGCATCGCTGCTTCGATCCCGCCGGCCAGCCTGAAGCCGAGTTGGGCCACGAACCGCGCCGCGCGGAACATGCGCAGGGGGTCTTCCGAGAACGTGTCCTGCGGCGGGACCGGAGTCCGCAGCACGCCCGCGCGCAGGTCGTCCAGTCCCGAACCTGTGATGTCGATGATCTGGCCCTCCAGCGTCTGGCACAGCGCGTTGACCGTGAAGTCACGGCGCATCACGTCTTCCTCGAGCGTGCCGGGGCGGACATCCGGCTTGCGCGACTCGGGGTCATAGCGCTCGGACCGCGCACGAACCACCTCGACGATGAAATCGTCGCCGCGTATCTGCGCGGTACCGAACCGCTCGAAGCGTTGTGGTGGGGCCCAGCCGAAACGGTCGGCCACGTCGGCGAGCAGCGGCACGCCGTCGGCGCCGACAGTCACCAGGTCCAGGTCCTTGGCTTCTGCGCCGCGCAGCCGGTCGCGCACGAAGCCCCCGACGAGATACGTCTTGATGTCCAGGCGTTGCGCTGCGTCGCGGATGGCCTCGATCAGACCAGTGACCTCGGGAGTCGCGCGCACGGCTGCAATCCGGTCACTCATCGCGATGCGGAGCATGACGCCCGGAGCGCCCGCCGAGCAGCGTGAGGGCCAGCACCGCGCCCGCCGCCGCTGCCGCGGCGGCGCCCAGGAAAACGGTGTGCAGCTCATCGAGCACGGCTCGTTGGACCAGGGCGTCGAAGGCCGGGCAGCGCAGCGGTGTGCGCGGGCAGAGGATCTGCGCCGACGGCAACGACGCGGTGCTCGTGTAGAAGGCGTGAAGGCCGACGGCGGTCAGCACCGAGATGCCGACCACCATGCCCACCATTCGCGCCACCACGACCAGCGCCGAGCCCAGGCCGTGCACCGCAGGGCGCACCGCGCCGAGCATCGCGTCGTTCAACGGAGCGATGGCAAGCCCGAAGCCGAGGCCGCCGGCCACCAGCTCGAAATCCGCGGCGTGCAGCCAACCGGCGACGAGCGGTGTCGTCAGTGTCGTAGCCGTCCATCGCGTCATCGCCAGCAGCGACGCCGCCGCAACCATGAGGCCCACCGCGGCGACCATCCGGTTGCCCGCGCGCCGCAGCGCGAACCCACCGAGCACGGCGCCGAGCGGGATGCCGATCAGGAAGCGCAGCAGCACGAGCGCGGCCCCAAGCTGCGAGTCGGTGAACGCCGTCGTACGCGCAAAGATCGGCACGTCGACCAGCGCCGCGATGAGCGCTGCTCCGGCCGCAACGTTGGTGAGCATCGAGCCATACGCCGCTCGGGCGCGGAAGTCCCCCATCGCGATGAGCGGAGCACGCGCCGACCGCTCGCGAAGCACGAAGCCGGCAGCCGCGGCGGCCGCCGCCGGAAGCGCCCAGAGCGCGTTGGGCGAGAGCACCTCACGGCTGGGGTCGCCGCTGGCGAACACGACCACCACGGCGGCGAGCGCGAAGCTGAGCAGCGCGCTGCCTGCCCAGTCGCCGCGGCGCGCCAGGTCGCGCAGAGCCGGCAGCGACACAAGGGTGGGCCGCCGTCCGTGCGCTCGAACCTCCCAGGCACAGAACCCGAGCGATGCAGCGACAGCGGCGACGCTGAGCGGGGTCAGCGACGCGGGACCGATCGGCGCGAAGAGCGTGCCCAGCGTGGCGTCGTCGCGCAGAGGATCGGGCGCGACGATGGCGAGGATGCCCGCCACCACGGCTGCCGTGGCCAGCGCACCACCCACGGCATCGTGCCCCTCGGCGCGTCGCGCACGCGCGGTCACGCGAGCACCCGCACCGAACGGCGCGAGGATGCCGGCCGCAAGCACCGCGGCCAGGGGCAGGTTCAGCCAGAAGATCGTGCGCCACGTGCTGACGGCGAGCAGCGCGCCGCCGTACAGCGGTCCCAGCACGCTGCCCAGCTCCTGCACACCGCCGACGATTCCCAACGGAATCCCGCGACTGCCGGGCGGCCACAGATCGGCGACGAGAGCGAGTGTCACCGGGACGAGCCCGCCGCCACCGAGCCCCTGCAGCGCGCGACCCGCCACAGCCGACCCCAGGTCGTGCGCGGAGGCCGTGACGAGCGACCCGGCCGCAAACAGCGTGAGACAGAGCAGCAGCAGCGGTCGCCGCCCATACGTATCGGACAGCCGACCGAGCACCGGCATGACCACGATGTACCCGAGCAGGAAGCCGCTGATGATCGGCGTTCCCGCTTGCAGGCGCTCCAGGCCCACGCCGACGTCGGCCATGATCGATGGCAGCGCGAGCACGATGACGTACGTGTCGACCGCGGCCAGCAGCACGGCCGCAGCGGCGACGCCGAGCGCCCAGCGCCGCCTCATCCAGCCTGCTGCGTTATGGGCCCGCAGGCGGCGTGATGGACACGTTCTCGCCATACTTGTCGAGAACGAGAGTGAACGTGCTGCGCTTGGCCTTGTCGAAGAAGGGCCCGGTCAGGACGACGCGTCTGAGCTGACCGCTGGCGGTCGAGATGCCGAAGGTCGCGGCGACGTCCTGGCCGGGGTCGGCGCTGGTGAGCAGCGACGCGACGCTTCGGCCGGGCAGCGTGCATCTGACCTCGCGGAGTTGCTCGCCGCTGTAGCGGTCGTCGTCTGCCAGCGTGGCCGATCTGCACTGCAGCAGCAGGCCGGAGAGTCCGCGCCGGGGATCGAGGAGCATGGCCGGGTCACCGAAGCCGTATGCGCTGGCGTCGGTGCGCTCGAACTCGGTGTCGGTGGGCAGCTTGACGTAGAACGCGCCACCTGCAGACACCACGTCGATGCTCACGGCGAAACCGCTCACCTTCACCGAGAGACGGCCACTGAACCCGTCCGGGCGGTGCGCGTCGCCTGACCCGCCCGTGACGAGCGGGCCGTTGCCCCGCACGTCGGCGCTGGTCAGCAGAAAGTGCAACGACTGCGCGGCATCGAGCTTCGCCTTGGTCTGGGCCAGCAGCGTGGAGGGATTCCCCGACGGTGACCCGCATCCCGCGACCGCGAGCACGAGCGCCGATGCGACTGAAACGCCGATGCGAGCAAACGTGGCCGGGATCGTACACTCCGGTGCGTGGCGGATGTGCAGAGGGCGGCGCTTCCCACGCTGCCGGCCGACTCATTCTTCGCCGTCGACATACGCGTCGGAAAAGTGTTGAGCTGCGACGCGTTTCCAGAGGCGCGACGGCCCGCCTACCGGATGCGGATCGACTTCGGGGCGCTGGGCACGCTGCAATCGTCGGCGCGGCTGACCGGCCGGTACCGTGCCGAGGAGCTCGTCGGCAGGCTGGTGGTCGCCGTCGTCAACCTGCCGCCCAGGCAGATCGGGCCGGTGCGCAGCGAGGTGTTGGTGCTGGGCGCGTATCGCGACGGCGACGATGACGACGTTGTTCTCCTGCGGCCGGACTCCGCTTGCTCGCCGGGGGATCGCATCGGGTGAGCAGCCGGCGCCTCAGCGCGCGGCGGCAGCTCTTGCTCGCCACCTTCTGGTT
>Ga0066710_100001658_pt1 | contig 16990 bp, 13 predicted proteins | sample GraSoiAngelo_159_FD_79666 | JGI IMG/M metagenome (GOLD analysis project Ga0066710, IMG submission 79666) | Grasslands soil microbial communities from the Angelo Coastal Reserve, California, USA - 14_1009_16_40cm | ecosystem: Environmental > Terrestrial > Soil > Grasslands | place: USA... | reverse complement strand
TCCGATCGCCGGCGATACTGCTCCCGTTGCATTCACATCCTTTTCGTGCTTCTGCACGCCAAAAGAGGTGAACGACAGGCCAACAACGAGAATTCCACCGAAGATGGCGGTAGCCGCGAGCAGTATTGGGATTGCGTTGTGCTTCAACGCAAAAGCTATCAATACGGAACAAATCATTGCTCCCACTCCCCACGCAAAATTGAGCTGGTTCAATAGCGACGCGCTCTTTGCTCCTCCCAATTCCGCAACAAACAAATTTGTTCCCGGCGTGATCAATCCATAGCCCAAACCGAAAGCCGCGGTAGCCGTCAGCGCAACGCTGTGCGCGTTTGCGTTCAGACACGCAAGACCCCCTCCCATCAGCGCATAACCCAAAACCAAAGCCGGACGATATCCCCGCCGGGAGGCAATCGCGCTTGATGCTAGAGTGCCTCCCAATGCAGCCAAGAATTGAATTGTTGAGAAGAGACCAGCCTGCCCGTCATCGAGAGACCACCTGCGGATAAAAATGGGCAACATCGGACCGATGATGGTGGTGGCTATTCCGCTCAGCACAAAGCCTGCGAAAAGCAGGACGAGCAGGTTGCCGTGCCCTTGCGTTTCTGTGATGACTGAATTTTGTTCGCTCATCGGTGATCCGTCATTCTGAAGGACACCGCCCTTTCAAGCAACTTCGCGTTTCTGGAAAATGCTTCTGCTTGGAATTCGAAAGTTCGATACTCTTTAGCGTTCGCTTTTCCGGAAAGATGGATACCCGTGATTGAGGTCGGCCTCGTAGGATTCGGTCTCGCTGGCCGCGCGTTTCACGCGCCGGTGATTCGCGCTGTGCCTGGTTTGCATCTCGCCGCCATTCTCGAACGCAGCGGCACCGAAGCGGCGGAGAAATATCCCGACGTTCGAATTGTGCGGACTCTGGACGAATTACTCTCCATGTCGGAGATTCGCCTCATCGTGATTGCGACTCCTAACGAGACGCACCATCTCTTCGCGCGGCAATGTCTTGAGGCGGGCCGTGACGTGATCGTCGATAAACCGTTCACAGCAACTCTCAAGGAGGCTGTTTCGCTAGTGCAATTTGCGAAGGACGCAGATCGCTTGCTCACCGTCTATCAAAATCGCCGCTATGACGGCGATTTTCAGGCCATTCGAAAACTTGTCGAGGCTGGCACGCTGGGTCGCATTGTCCGGTTCGAAACGAGCTACGACCGCTTCCGCCCGCAGCTCAAGTCTGGCGCCTGGCGCGAATCCGCGCGCCCCGGCAGCGGAATCCTATTCGACATCGCACCACATCTGATCGATCATGCCTTGGTTCTTTTTGGCCTGCCAGACGCCGTAACCGCCGACGTTCGAACAGAACGTGAAAGCGCCGCCGACGATGCTTTCGACATCATGCTGCACTATCCGAACGCCATGCGCGCGGTTCTTCGATCCAGCATCCTCGCTGCCGCACCGCGCCCCCGCTTTGTTCTGTTCGGCACGGAAGGCAGCTTCGTGAAACAAACATTCGACCCGCAAGAGAATAATCTTCGGCGGAGCTACATTCCGAGCGCCGGCGCTTGGGGTGCCGAACCGGAAGAAAATTGGGGCGTGCTAACTGTTCCCAAAGGAGATTCGTTCGAGCAGTGGCGCATTCCTTCGGCCACCTGCGACTACCGCGATTACTATTCAAACGTCCGCGACGTACTTTTGGGACGCGCTGCGCTGGCCGTAACTCCCGAATATGCTCTGGACGTCATGCGCATGCTCGAGTTGGCGCGTGAGAGCAGCCAGAAGCGCTGTACGATTCCGTGGTGATGCGCGGATTCTCGTTTGAATCATACTTTTCAGCAAGCACAAAAGAACTTCCGCGTATAATCTGTTTTCTCTGGAAGGGGAAGGAGCGGCCCGCTGCCTATGACCATCGAACTGGCACCCTCGATTCTTTCCGCAAACTTCGCGCGGCTGGGCGAAGAAGCGAAAGCGGCGCTGGACGGCGGCGGCACCGTGCTCCATTGCGATGTGATGGACGGCCATTTTGTGCCGAATATCACGATTGGGCCTTTGGTCGTGGCGTCGCTGAGGAAAGCTCTTCCCAACGCCACCCTCGACTGCCACCTAATGATTGAACACCCTGACGAATTCATTCCTGCTTTTGCGGAAGCCGGCGCGAGCTGGATCTCCGTGCACCAGGAAGCCTGCGTTCATCTTCATCGCACGCTGCAGCTGATTGAGTCGCACGGATGCAAATCAGGCGTGGTGTTGAATCCCGCCACGCCGGTGCACATGGTGGATGAAGTTCTGGACATGGTTCACCACGTTCTGGTGATGTCCGTGAATCCTGGATTCGGGGCGCAAAAGTTTATTTCTGGCGCTCTCCAGAAGATCAAAACTCTTGCCGAAGTCCGCGAAGAGCTTGGCCTTTCGTTTCGCATTGAAGTAGATGGCGGGGTGGCGCTCGATACGGTCGGTGATGTGGTGCGCGCGGGGGCGGAGCTGCTGGTCGCCGGTAACGCGGTTTTCGCGAAAGGCAACGTTCGCGAAAACGCGAAGAAACTTCTGGAAGTGGCGCGTTCCGCAACACTTACCCGCGCTTGAGCCAGATAGTGCCCGCAAAAATTACCACCGCTACTCGGAGCCGTGTTTCTTTTTTCTACTGTTCCTGATAATTCCAGGTCAGCCCTCCATCCATGAAAAACGTCGTTCCGGTTGCGTAGTCGGATTCTGAACCCGCCAGGAATGCCGCCATTGACGCTACGTCTTCCGGTTTGCCCAACCGCTTCAACGGAATGTTTCCGAGCAACGCCTTCAGCTTCACCGGGTCGTTCAACAGCTTCGTATTGATTGGTGTTTCGATGGCTCCCGGCGCAATGTTGTTGATAGTGATGCCGAGCGGCGCCAACTCGATCGACAGATTGCGCGTCAACATTTTCACGCCGCCCTTGCTTGCGCAATACGAAGTGAAATGCGGGAAGGGAAGTTCCTCATGCACGGAACTGATGTTAATGACCTTGCCGCCGGCCTTCGCCTGCATGCGGTGCTTCACGAATGCCTGAGTGATGAAGAAGAGACCCTTTAGATTGACGTTCAGGACCGCGTCGTAATCTTCTTCGGTGGCGTCCCAGAAATCGGCGTGGCGTTCCAGACCCGCGTTGTTGACGAGAATGTCGATCTTTCCAAATTGTCCCACCGTATCCGCGATGAATTTCTGTCCGTCCAGAACGCGGCCCACGTCGCATTGGAATCCCGCCGCCTTTCGCCCCAGCTTCCGAATTCCCGCCGCCACTTCCTCGGCCCCCGCCTTGTTTGAGCGGTAGCAAAACGCTACGTCCGCGCCTTCCTGCGCGAAGCGCTGCGCGATCGCCAGCCCGATGCCCTGGCTTCCGCCCGTGATTGCCGCTACCTTTCCATCCAGCCGGTTTGCCACGATGTTCTCCTTACGATTGCTTCGTGAGTGTGATGCACGAGGCTGGTATTTGTTTCAATGATGGGATCGCGCTTCTGGCCTCGGGCTGAAAGCATTGTGAGTGCGCCGCTGAAGATCGACACGCAATCCTGAGAGCCATCCTTCGATTTGTTGCTCCCGCTCCGGGAGAGTTTTCCTTGTCGGATGTGAAGAGAGGTTCGGCCTCGGTGTGCTCGCTCCCCGGCAGCGTCGGAGCCGACTTCTGGCTGGTGAGACATGGCAGGAAGAAACTTCACCCTCGGAGGGGTGAGCTACAGATGCGTCGGCGCGGCGGTAGACGTCGAGCGCCCACTGAAAGGTTAGGTGGCGGGCGGCGCGGACAAATCCGGCAGACTCCAGAACCGCAGCCATGTGCTCGGGCGCGTGAACGAAAGCTCGAAAGGGATTTTGGTTTAGCCGATACCAAGAGTTTTCCAGCGCGACGGCGGCGTGCAAGTACCACCGATCGGGGTGATAGGTGAACGCGACCAAGCGACGGGAGCGCGCAGCGGCTACCCGGAGCAGCGCTTCCACATCAGGATAACAACAGACGACGCGGTCGAGAGTGACGATATCGGCGTCTGGCAAGGAGGCTGCGGTCGCGGCGAAGTCGCCAAGGAAGAATTGAGCGCGGCAGAAAGCGTCGCGAGAGGCGAGGTGGCGCCGCGCAGCTTCGAGATAAGCGGGCGACGCGTCCGCGAGCGTAACGCCGGCCAGGCCGGCGCCGGCAAGTTCCAGGGCGATAACTCCGATTCCAGCGCCGACGTCGAGAAGGTGGAGCCCCTCGAGCGGCCAACGGCGGAGTTCTGACAGGAGAATTCGTGTGCTGAGATCGGGACCATGGCGTTGATGGCGCCGCAAATCGCGCTCCGCAACCAGGGGATCGAAGTGGGCGGCAGCAGCGCAAGAGCCTGTGCAACAGGTCATGCCGGAAACCTCGATGGCATGAGAGTATACCGGTACGAATGCTAGCAGACGAGGGTTGTTGGCCCAACACGCCGGCTGCCTAAGACCGGCGCAGGGGCACCGCAAGATCTAAAGAACCTCTTGCAACACGGCTTCAGGACTTCGCCGTGGGATAAAAGCTATTCCTCTCACGGTAAGAGCGAGTAAAAGAAAGCTAGGACGGCCTGCCCGGCGCTGTGAAGAAAGGAAACGCTTTGAGAAACGTTTTCAAGAACTAGTACCGCCGGAAACTTGCCCAAGGATCTGGCGAAAACAAGATAAGTTGCGATAACCCACGGTCTTACAAGAAGAGTTCCACGATGGCAACGTAGTTGCCATTCAATCCAGCGGTTAGTCTATTTTGGGCTCCTGGCTGTTAGCCGAGGGGACTATCCGCCTTCCATTAGGGATCGTTCAAAAAAGGCGCAGGGGTGCGCCGGGAAGGACTTTGTGAGAAAACCGAGACCATTTGAGACTTGCGAATTGCCCGAGGCCGAAACCATTCGATTAGCGCAGCAGGGCGACGCCGCCGCATTTGAATGCCTCTACCGAACGCACTGTGCGCGAGTCTTTGCCCTGTGTGCGCGCATGTTGAAAAACACAGCCGAAGCGGAAGATTTGACGCAGGAGATTTTTTTGCATGTCTTCCGGAAGATTCAATCGTTTCGGGGTGGCTCGGCGTTTTCCACCTGGCTGTACCGTGTGAGCCTGAACATGGTGCTCATGTGGCTTCGCCGGAAGACGTTCGCGAAAACGTCCCTCGACGAAATCGGCGAAGCCGAGGGGAATACCGGCTCCTCGCGCCGCGAATTGGGCGGACCAGACCTGCACCTGGAAGGCTACATCGATCGCACAACTCTCCAGAAGGCTGTCGATCAGTTGCCTCCCAGGTTCAAAGTTATGTTTGTGCTTTATGACGTCCAAGGCTACGCGCACCGCGAGATCGCCAAAATCCTAGGTTGCTCGCTGGGCACTTCAAAATCGCAATTGCACAGAGCTCGTCGGCGCCTCCGTGAACTATTGTGGAAAGACCGGCAACTCGGCCTCGCGGGATGAACGCCGCTCCACCCCTCATGCCACCGAAGGAATGAAGCCCGCACTCCTGCGTCCTGCCGAAGGACATGAATCGCTCTAACTCTCTTCCACAATAGCGGGTTCCTCACTGTTATCTCCTAATGCGCTTCGCTCGTAATCCGTGACCGCCGCCCCGTTCGGTCGTAGATTGCAGTCCTCTCGCTCACCGGTTGAGCCGAGCATCCGCAGCCCCGCAGCGCGTACGGACCCTGTCCGAATGGCCAGTTATCCTTCGGCATCTACGCTCAATTGACCGACCCGGGGACGCCGCAGCAGGCTATCCTCTGATGAGGAGAATCGCGATGAAATACATACCGTTGGCCGTTGTTCTTTCGGCGCTGATTCCCCCGCTGGTTTATGCGCAGAACACACAATTCTCAGACTGCCGGACTCTTGAGGCTGCAGGTAACAATGTCGGGCCGGACGAAGCCCTTGTTGACGGAATGGTTTGCAAAGTAGTTAAACCGAAAGCAAGTTCGTCGGTTTCTTCGCCCACTTCCGGAAAAACCGCAGAGACCGAGAACCGCCTGGCCCTTCTAGGTATTATCGAGCCGGAGACGCTGCGATCCAAGGTAAAAGCGGAAGTAACCGCGCCAGGCGTTGTACGGACACCTACGCCAGCTTCCGGAAAAACTCCGCAGACTGAGAACCGCATGGCGCTGCTGGGTATTATCGAGCCGGAGACGCTGCGGTCCAAATTGAAAGCAGAGGGAAACGCGGAGAGAGTGGCGACACCCGAAGGAGGTAGTGAGCCTGTGCCCGAATCGGAGCCAGGGGCGAATGTAACGCCGCAGTCCGCACACTTTGAAACGAAACCTAGAGCGAGCCTGGGAGAAATTGCGCGGGCATATCAAAAAAATTCGCAGGCTCAAGCAGCCGCGGCGTCGGAAGACCTCGTGGAGCCAACGAAGCCGCCCATGGAAGTGCTCACGGCAGCGCCGACGACTACCGCGCCAGAAACGGCAACGACTGCACCGCCTCAGCCGGTCCAGAAAGCTAACGCCTTGACAGCGGCACAAGCGCGGACACCCGAAGTGAAGCCGGAAGAAACCCCGGCAGCAATTACACCAGCTTCGGTAACACCCACTGAGCCTCAGCCCGCAGCGAAGACTGAAGTTTTTGCGGCGCCGCAAGCGCCCGCGCCTGCGGAGAAACCCGAAACAAATTTGCCGGCGGTTGTGGCAACGCCGGTCACAAGTCCCGAGCCTCAGTCAGGCGGGAAGACGGAAGTGGTTGCATCGGCAGCAGAAGCACCGCCGACTCAAGTGAAGCCCGAAGCTAGTCCGGTGGCAGCTCCGGCGGCGGAAGAGGTCGCAGCTAGTGAGCCACAGAAAACCGTGTCGCTAGGAGTGTTTGTCGAGCCCCAGGCGCCATCGCCGGAGATGAATCGCGCGTCAGAGGTTGTTTCTTATGGTAGCGCCCAGGAAGATGGCTTCAATGATGGGCAACGAGCGGGGTGCACGAAAAACGTGTCGTTAGGAAGTCTGGAAAAAGAGAGACTATTTCTGGCCATACCGGAGTGGGCAGCGAACTGGTACGAAAAGAACCAGCAGAGGTTTCCCGGAATGTGCTTCTCTGACTCGCCCATGCCCGGAACGCAAAATTACTTGGTTGTTTTTTACACGTCCGCGCCGGCCGTTTCTGGAATTGACCCGCTGACAAAGATATCTGCTTCGGCCGACATGTCGCCAGCCTCGGGAGTTGGAGCTTTCACGACCAGCTACGGCTCAACGTGGCACTACTCCTTTGACCGGACAGCGACGACGACGGTCACCACCGTTTTGACGGAAAAAGTGCCCCACAACCTGCACTCAAATGTTATGTATGCCGCGGCGTTCACTGAGCAAGGCATTCCGATTTCTCAGCACTGGCCCACGGCCATAACGAAGAGCGGCAAGGAAATGTCCGGAAAGCGCGGAAAAAACCGGGATGCCTCGCCGCCCGAAATTCGTATGATGAGCGAATTGCTGAACGAAATGGCGGAAGACATCGCCAAGCGCTAGTTTCTCATAGATCTTTGCCGGGCGCAGAGGTGCGGACGTGACTGTTCGACTCCTTGCAATCTGCCGTTGTCCCTTTTGAATATCCGCGCTCTACCAGCGTATAGCAAAGAATCGCAAACGCCGCTGTTCCCGAATTTCGCACACGGCCAGTTCTATAGCTCTTGCCGGCGAGTTCGCCGGAGAGCCACAGGACTTGGAGACCAAGAACGGACGCAGGGGCACGCTACGTAGTGCCCTACCACGGCAATGTCCAGGCGCTAGGCGATGGTGACTTCGGGACTGAGGTAGACGTCCTGGATGGCGTTGAGGAGTTGGACGCCTTCTTTCATGGGGCGCTGGAAGGCTTTGCGGCCGGAGATGAGGCCGGTGCCGCCGGCGCGCTTGTTGATGACGGCTGTGGCCACGGCTTCTTCGAAGTCGTTTGCGCCAGACGCGCCGCCACTGTTGATCAAGCCCGCGCGGCCCATGTAGCAGTTGGCGACCTGGTAGCGGGTCAGGTCGATGGGGTGATCGCTCGAAAGGTCCGTATAGATGCGCTTGTCAAACTTGCCGTAGCTGGAATCGCCCATGTTGAGCGCCTGATAGCCGCCGTTATTTTCCGGGAGCTTCTGCTTGATGATGTCGGCTTCGATGGTCACGCCCAGGTGATTGGCCTGGCCGGTGAGGTCGGCGGAAACGTGATAGTCCTTGTCTTTCTTGAAAGCGTTGTTGCGGAGATAGCACCACAGGACGGTGGCCATGCCGAGCTCGTGGGCCTTTCTGAAGGCCTGGCTAATTTCCACGATCTGGCGGCCGCTCTGGTCGGAGCCGAAATAAATCGTAGCGCCGACGGCGGAAGCGCCAAGGTCGTACGCTTGCTGCACGGTGCCGAACAAGATTTGATCGGCCTTGTTCGGGAAAGTCAGCAGCTCGTTGTGATTGATCTTCACGATGAACGGGATTTTGTGGGCGTAGTAGCGTGCGACGGAGCCGAGCACGCCGAAGGTAGAAGCCACGGCGTTGCAGCCGCCTTCCATGGCCAACTTCACGATGTTCCCGCCGTCGAAGTAATCGGGATTTTTCGCGAAGCTCGCGCCGCCGGAATGCTCGATGCCTTGATCGACGGGCAGGATGGAGAGATAGCCAGTGCCGCTCAGTCGGCCGTGGCTGAACATCCTTTGTAGATTTGCGAGCACACGAAGGTTGCGGTCCGTCGAGGCATAGATGCGGTCGACGAAGTCAGGGCCGGGAAGATGCAGACGCTCCTTGGCGATTTTCGGCGACTTGAAGCCAAGCAGGGAATCCGCCTTTCTGCCGAGATAGGTTTCAATTTGTCCCTGGATCGTGCTGGTTGCCATTTCTTTCTCCTCGTTTCAGGTGACCGTCAAGCGGTCAACTATTCTCGAATTCCTATCGAAAGCATGCTGCCGGCGGCAGTGTCCACCAGCCAAAGCAATTTTCCGTTCTTTGGCTGGAGCAATTGCGCGGGCAATTGCTCCGGTTCATACGGCCCTTCCAATACCCCTTTTAGGGCCAGGGCTTTGTCTGCCCCCGTCACCATAAAGATGATGCGCGCGGCATTGCTCGCAGCCAGGGCGGTGAGGGTGATGCGCTCGGTATACAACTTCCCCACCCAGTTTCGCACAACGATGCGAGTATCGGCATGCAACGCCCTGGTTCCGGGGAAAAGCGAAAGCGTGTGTCCTTCGTTGCCCATTCCGGCAAGCAAGAGATCAAAGCGCGGATACTCGCCAGCCTTCAACCTGAAATACGATTGAAGCGCTTGCTCATATTCGCGCGCTGCTTCTTCGGTGTCCTGATACTCGCCCTTGATTCGCACTACCTGGTCTTTTGTCAGCGGCACTCGGCAAATCATCGTCTCGGCGGCCATGCGAAAATTGCTGTCGGGATGACCGGGGCCGACATGGCGCTCATCGCCGAAGAACAGTTGTATTTTATCCCAAGGGACCTGCGAACGCAGCGCCGGATCAGTGACGAGGAGGCTATAGAGTGCTTTGGGCGTGGAGCCTCCGGCGAGGGAGACGCTGAAAGTGCCTTTCTCACGCGCGGCGACCACCGCGGCTTGAATGAATTCTTGCGCGGCGCGCTTGGCGATGGCCGCTCTGTCCGCCAGGATTCGAATCTCGCGATCCACTGGCGCTCCTCTCAGGTGATGATTCCCGCTTTATCGGGAGCGGCGATCCGCCCGCGCTTGTCAATTTCTTCTTCCCCGATGCGCCGCCACGAGCGCCCGTCGCGTTCCAGCAAATCATCCGCCTCGATAGGCCCCCATGAGCCCGCCGCATAGTTCGGGAAACCGCGGGCGGGCAAGGCGTGCCAGACGTCCAGAATCGGCTGAATCACATTCCATCCGGCTTCAACCATGTCCGAGCGCTGGAAGAGCGTGGCATCGCCCGCCATGCAATCGCGCAGCAGCCGCTCGTAGCCGGTGCTGTGCTCCAATCCGAAATAGGTACAGTAATCGAAATCCATATTCACCAGGCCGAGCTTCATGACCGAGCCGGGAACCTTTGCGCCGAAGCTTAACGAAATGCCTTCCTCGGGCTGAATATGGATGACCAGGCGGTTGGTCTCCAGATTTTTAACCGTGGTGTTGCGAAACAGGACGAAGGGAGTCCTGCGGAACTGGATCACGATCTCCGTCGTGCGCTGCGCGAGCCGCTTTCCCGTGCGCAGATAGAACGGCACACCTGCCCATCGCCAGTTGTCGATCTGCAATTTCAGAGCGACGAACGTTTCCGTGTTCGAATCCGGCGCGACATCTGGTTCGCTGCGATAGCCAACGACTCGCCGGCCATCCACTGTGCCGGGTCCATACTGGCCGCGGACCATATTTTTCAGGACATCTTCGGGACTGAGCGGCTGGATGGCGTGTAGGACTTCGGCTTGTTTATTGCGGACTTGATCGGCATCGAAGGAAATCGGCGGCTCCATTGCCGTCATGGTCAAGAGTTGGAACAGGTGGTTCGGCACCATGTCGCGTAATGCGCCTGCCGTCTCATAAAAACTGCCGCGATGTTCCACGCCGACGGTTTCCGCCGCGGTGATTTGCACGTGGTCCACATAATTGCGATTCCACAGCGGCTCGATGATGTTGTTCGAAAAACGAAAGACCATCACGTTCTGGACGGTCTCTTTGCCGAGATAGTGGTCGATGCGGTAGATCTGCTTTTCCGTCAGAACTTGCTTTAAGTCCTGGTTGAGCTGCTTCGCCGATTCCAGGTCATGGCCGAATGGCTTTTCGACGATGACCCGCGCCCAGCGGCCGTTTTCTTCCTTCGTCAAGCCACATTCGCCCAGCTTCTTGACGATCGCAGAGAAGAATCGTGGCGCGACCGCCAAGTAGAAAAATCTGTTTCCGAGCGTGTTATGAAGCTTGTCAGCCAGTTCAATTTGCTCTTTCAGCCGCTTGTAGGCCTGGGTGTCCTGAAAATCGCCCCGGACGTAGTAGATTCGCTCGGCGATCCCGTCCCAGAACTTCAGGTCGACCGGTGCGGGAGCGTACCTGGGAATCTCTTCGCCCAGCATCTTGCGAAAGCTATCCGTGGTGTAGTCGTTGGTCGCGAAGCCGACAATGGCGAACTGTTCGGGAAGAAGATTGTCCTGAGCGAGATTGCAAAGCGCGGGAAGCAATTTGCGTTTCGTCAGGTCGCCGCTTGCCCCAAAAATAACCATCACGCAGGGCGCCGCTGTGGGATTCGAATCTGGGTGGTTGGGGATCATCGCTGGAACTTTCTGACTTGGAGTCCTAAACGTTTTGCGCACGTTCTAATGGCCGGACTTCTTTTCGATGTGTCCACCAAATTGGAAGCGCATCGCGGACAATACTTTCGCTGCAAAATCGTCTTCACCGCGCGATGTGAACCTCTGAAACAGAGATGCGGTCAGAACGGGCGCTGGCGCAGTTGATTCGATGGCCGCGAGAATGGTCCAGCGGCCTTCGCCGGAATCGGATACGCGGCCGGAGAAGCGTTCGAGGGTGGGTTGATCGAGCAGGGAAATGGCGGTCAGATCGAGAAGCCACGACGCTACGACGCTGCCCCGACGCCACACTTCCGTAATGTCCGCGAGATTGAAATCGTACTGATAGTGTTCAGGATTCCGCAGCGGGGTGGTCTCCGCGTCGGCCTCGCGGCGGGATTTGCCCGCGTTGGCATGGTTGAGGATGTTCAAGCCCTCGGCGTAAGCCGCCATCAAGCCATACTCGATGCCGTTGTGAACCATCTTTACGAAGTGGCCGGCGCCGGAAGGCCCGCAGTGAAGATAGCCTTCCTCGGCGGTGCCAGGTACCTTGTCGCGCCCCGGAGTGCGATCGACATTGCCGCGACCGGGCGCGAGCGTCTTGAAAATCGAATCGAGGCGCTTTATGACGCCCGTCTCGCCGCCAATCATCTGGCAATAGCCGCGCTCGAGTCCCCAGACGCCGCCGCTGGTGCCGACGTCGCAATAATGGATTCCCCTGGCGGAGAGTTCTTTCGCGCGTCGAATATCATCGATGTAATATGAATTTCCGCCATCGATGACGACGTCGTCCTTCTCGAGCTTGCCCACTAAATCGCGTAGCGAGGCGTCGACCACAGCGGCCGGCACCATGAGCCAGATCGCGCGGGGCTTTTGCAGTTTCTTGACGAAATCATCGAGCGACGTTGCTCCAGTCGCACCCTCGCCTTCCAGTTGTTTAACGGAATCCGCGCTGCGGTCATACACGACGCACTTGTGGCCGTTTTTTTGCAGACGCCGAACCATGTTGGCGCCCATTCTTCCCAGTCCGATCATGCCAAGCTGCATCGTGTCCGCTCCTCGTTCTATGCGAAGGATGATTCAGTGATCTATGCGATCGCTTTTTGCACGGCCCTGGTCAGAGTGGCGAGCCCTGAATTCAGATTCTTCCCGAGGTGCACGCGCAAGGCGCGGCGGCCACGTTCGGCGAGAACCGCAAAGTCGCCGCGGGCCTGCGCGGCTTTCACAATCCCGAAGGTGTATTTCTGCCCGGGCACCGGCAGATCCTTGGCATCGTCGCAAGTGATCTGCAAGAAGACGCCGCTGTTCGGACCACCCTTGTAGGCTTGTCCCGTGGAGTGCAGGAAGCGCGGGCCGAAGCCAAGAACCGTGGCAACTTTTCTCTCATCACGCACGGCGTGCCGAATTGTTTGCAAGGTCTTTTCATTCGCGGGATTCATGGTGATGTAGCCGAGGACTGCAAAATAGTCGCCCGCGCCCAGCCGCCATAGATGCGTTTTCAAAACATCGGCAAGTTTCCTGCCGCCCTTCAATGCAGCTGTGTTTTTTTCGTCCGCGAAAAGCTTAATGCCCTTCTCCTCGAAGAAAGGTGATTCCGGTGGAAGACTTCCGCTCATTTCGTACTGGCTCGTCAATTTTTTGGTTTCGATCTTGCTGGCTTCGACGTCAGGCTGGTTGAAGGCGTTGATGCCGATGATGGAGCCTGCGACGGCGGTGGCGATTTCCCAGCGGAAGAATTCCTGCCCGAGATTGTAAGTATTCAGGAGAGTGATGTGCACGACGGGATGCCCGGCTTTTTCGAGCGCGGCAACGGCGGCATCCTGGGTCTTGTTGGGTTTCGATGCCAGACGCAGATAAGCGAAGACGCGATCATTGCTGTAGGTAGCTGGCTTGGCGAGGCGTTCGCGATCAACGGGAATAATGCCCTTGCCGATTTTTCCGGTGGATTCGGCAATCAATTGTTCTAGCCAAGCGCCGAGATCGAAGATTCCCGGCGAAGTGACGATCGTAAGCTTGTCCCGGCCGTGATTCGCTGCCACGCCCAGGATCGTTCCCAGGACGACGCCCGGATTCGAATCGGCGGCGCTGGACGCACCACACGCCTTGACCATCTCTCCGGTGTTTTTCAGGAATTTCGCAACGTCCAGGCCCATGACGGCAGCGGGGACCATGCCAAAGTTGGAGAGCGCGGAATAGCGGCCGCCGATGCCTGGCACACCCATGAAAATTTTGCGGAACTTGTCCGCTTCAGCGACCTGCTGCATCTTGGAGCCCGGATCAGTGATGGCCATGAAGCGATTGCCGGCTTCTTTTTCGCCCACCTTGGCCTTCACGCGCTCAAAGAAATATTGTTTGTAAATGTTGGGCTCGAGCGTGCTGCCGGACTTGCTGGAAACGATGCAGATCGTCCTCTTGAGGTCCACCTTTGCTTCGATGGTTTTGATTTGCGCCGGGTCGGTGGAATCGAGAACGTGCAGCTCGGGAAAACCTTTGATCTTTCCAAACGTCAGGCGCAGAACTTCGGGGCAGAGGCTGGAGCCGCCCATGCCTAGCAAGAGCGCATGTTTGAAGCGCGCCTTCTTCACGTCCTCGGCAATCTGCTCCAGAGCGTCAACGTGCGCGAGCTGCTCTTCGGTAATGGTGAGCCAGCCGAGCCAATTACTCTCGTCGGTTCCACTCCAGAGCGATGCATCCTTCTGCCAGAGGCGCGTGACCTTATTGTTTTTTTTCCAGTCGTCCAGGGACGCGGCAACTGCGCCTGCAAGCGCACCGGGCAACTTGTAGGTCTGGCGGTTTAGACTCACACACGCACTCCTGCGTTTTTGCCCACGGCATCCAGCAGGGTTTTGAAGGCGTCGGCAAACAGCTTGACGCCGTCGATCATCAGTTTGTCCGTCACTTCTTTCATTGAGATTCCGGCCTTGGCGAGATCGGCCATGGTCTTCGCGGCTCGCTCAACGTTTTCGGTAAGGCTGGGGCGCAGCCTGCCATGATCGCGGAAGGCATCGAAGGTCGCGGGAGGAATGGTATCCACGGTGTCCGCGCCGATGAGTTCTTCGACGTAGATCACATCGCGATACTTCGGATTTTTGGTACTGGTGCTGGCCCAGAGCAGGCGTTGCGTCTGCGCGCCTTTGGCCGCCAGGGCCTTCCAGCGCGGGCCGCCAAAAAGCTCCTGATACTTCTTGTAGGCAAGCCTGGCGTTGGCAATGGCCACCTTGCCGAGGAGGCTCTCGAGCAGAGCTTTCTGGCCAGCCTCCGCAGCGGTCTTCAGCTTCTCGTCGATCTGGCTATCAACTAGCGTGTCGATGCGGCTGACGAAGAAGCTGGCAACGCTGGCGATGTGACTAATGTCCTGGCCCTTGGCCGCTCGAGCTTCGAGAGCGGAAAGGAACGCTTCTGCGACTTGTTCGTAGGCGGACTGCGCGAAGAGAAGAGTGATATTGATGTTGATACCATCTTCGAGCGCCTGGCGTATGGCGGGGAGGCCTTCGGGCGTACCGGGAATCTTGATCATGACATTCGGGCGATCTGTGGCCTTCCACAGACGGCGAGCTTCGGCGAGCGAGGCTTTCGTGTCGAAGCCAAGAAACGGCGAAACTTCCAGGCTGACGTAACCGTCGCGCCGCTTCGTTTCCGCATACACCGGCTGGAAAATGTCGCACGCGTCCTGCACGTCGCGGAGGGCGATTTTTTCGAAGAGGCCGTTGGCGTCGAGTTTCTTCGCGTCGGGCGAGGTCAGAACATCGAGATAAAGGTTGCTGCTGGTAATGGCTTTTTCGAAGATAGCAGGGTTGGAAGTCATGCCCCGCAGGCCGTCATTATCAATATATTTCTTCAATCCGCCGCTAGTCAGCAAGTCTCTGCGGATGTAATCCATCCAGGGAGATTGTCCGTAGGCCAGCAGCCCCTTCAGTGGGTTCGCTCCCTGGCCGACGCCTATGCTTGGGATCGTCGTTGTAGTCGTCATGCTGATTCTCCTTCACATCGAAAAAGGTTCGAAACTCTATTGTACGCCTCAGCGGGGTGGGTGCACTTCTCGCCTCGAATACCGATCGTTTCTCCTATTGCTTCAAGCCTGCCGCAAACTTTGCTTCCAGGGCCTTCACTTTTCCTAGCCGGCGCACATGCCTTTCTTCGTTCGTGAACTTTGCGCCCAGGAAGGCCTTCACTAGATCCTCCGCCAGCTTCACGCCGATCACCCGCGAACCCAACACCAGGACGTTGACGTCATCATGCTCTACGCCCTGATGCGCCGAATACGTGTCATGGCACATCCCGGCTCGAATCCCGGGCAACTTGTTTGCCGCCACGCTCGCGCCGACGCCGCTGCCACAGATCAGAACGCCGCGTTCGGCCTTGTGGTCTTGCACCGCGCGGCCCACAGCTTCGGCAAAGTCCGGATAGTCGGAAGGATTTTCATTGAACGCGCCGACATCCAAGACATCATGTCCTAGGGAGCGCAGCAAATCCCCCATGGCTACTTTCAATTCAAACCCAGCATGGTCCGCGCCAATCACGATCTTCATTGCCGGCTCACTTTCCGAGGACTTCCCTGGCCGCCGCGACGACCCTGTCTGCTTCCATGCCGAATTTTTTCAACAGGTCCTTGAGCGGCGCCGACGCGCCGAAGCTGCGCATCCCAATTATCTTGCCCTGGGGGCCCGTGTAGCGCTCCCATCCGAAAGTGGAAGCCATCTCGACCGAAACCCTCGCGGTCACACTCGCTGGTAGGACACTCTCCTTATACGCGGCGTCCTGGCGTTCGAAGAGTTCCCATGATGGCATGCTGACGACTCGAGCCTTGATGCCAATCGCATTCAATTTTTCGCCCGCTTCCACGCAAAGAGATACTTCGCTGCCGCTGCCCATGAGGATCACATCGGGTCTTCCGCCCGGAGCCTCTGCAAGAATGTAGGCGCCCTTGGCAACACCTGTGGCAGGAGCATATTTCGTGCGATCGAACGTGGGCACGGCCTGGCGCGTCAGAACCAGAGTAGAAGGCCCATGGGCATGTTGCAGGATCACCTTATAGGCTTCCACCACCTCATTGGCGTCGCCCGGCCGCAGAACCAGCATGTTAGGCATCGCGCGCAAGGACGCCAATTGCTCGATGGGCTGGTGCGTCGGTCCGTCTTCTCCCACGCCAATTGAGTCGTGTGTGAAAATGTACATTGCGGGGATTTCCATCAACGCGCCGAGCCGCATGCTCGGTCGCATATAGTCGCTGAAATTAAAAAACGTTGCGCTAAACGCTCGGAGTTTCGACAAAATCATGCCGTTCACGATCGCGCCCATGGCATGTTCCCGCACGCCGAAGTGGATGTTGCGCCCGCGATACTGATTCGGGTAGAAATCTCCCGCGCCGTCAAACGTTAGGTTCGTCTTGTTGGACTTGGCCAGGTCTGCCGAGCCGCCAATGAGCCACGGGATATTCTTGGCCAGCGCGTTCAGGGTTTTTCCCGAAGATTCGCGCGTCGCCATGCCCTTCGGATCGGCAGGGAAGCTCGCCAAATCTTTGTCCCAGCCGTCAGGCAACTGGCCGGTCTGCATCCTGTTCAGTTGTTCGGCTTGCTGCGGAAACTGTTTCTTGTACTCCTCGAAATTCGCTTTCCACGCGGCCCGCGCTTCGGCCCCACGCTTCCCCACGCCGTTCTTGAACTGGTCATAGACTCCATCGGGGACCAGAAACTTTGCATCTTCGGGCCACCCGTAGTTTTCCTTCACGAGTTTGACTTCTGCCTCGCCCAGTGGCTCGCCATGCGCTTCGTAGGAATCCTGTTTGTGGGGCGATCCATAGCCGATG
>Ga0066710_100001657_pt1 | contig 16992 bp, 13 predicted proteins | sample GraSoiAngelo_159_FD_79666 | JGI IMG/M metagenome (GOLD analysis project Ga0066710, IMG submission 79666) | Grasslands soil microbial communities from the Angelo Coastal Reserve, California, USA - 14_1009_16_40cm | ecosystem: Environmental > Terrestrial > Soil > Grasslands | place: USA... | reverse complement strand
TTGGGCGCCATCATGATGTTGGGCGCCTGCAAAAAGAAAGCAGCCCCACCACCGCCGCCACCGCCGCCACCGCCGCCACCGTCGCCGACGGCCTCGATCTCGGTGGACCCGAACACGATTCAAAAGGGACAGTCCGCAACGCTGAACTGGCAAACCAGCAACGCGACGGACGTTTCCATCGACGGGATCGGCGCGGTTCAACCTAGCGGCACGCAGTCGGTTTCGCCCGCGGAGTCGACCACATACCATCTGACCGCCAAAGGCACAGGCGGCACGCAGGAGGCAACGGCGCGCATCACGGTGACGCAACCGCCTCCACCCACGACTGTTTCTGCCGGACCGACCCAGGAGGAACTGTTCGCGCAGAACGTGAAGGACATTTACTTCGACTATGACAAGTCCGATATTCGCGCCGACCAGCAGAGCTCGCTTCAGGCCGATCTTCAGTTCCTGAACCAGCATCCCAACGTCAATTTTACGATTGAGGGACACTGCGACGAGCGCGGCTCTACGGAGTACAACCTGGCTCTGGGCGACCAGCGCGCCTCGGCGGTAAAGAATGCGCTCACTACCGGAGCCGTCAGTGCCAGCCGCATCAAGACGATCAGCTACGGCAAGGAAAAACCGTTCTGCACGGAAAGCAACGAGGCTTGTTGGCAGCAGAATCGGCGTGGGCATTTCATTTATCAGAAGTAATGGATTGGATTTCGTGTCCTGACTTAACCAGAGAGGACACGAAAGTGCACGGAGGAGGGCCTCGGCGTACACCTTCGTGTACTTCGTGTCCTTGCTGGTTTGAAAATTGCAGTCGCCAAATCCATCAGGCTGTTTAATCTTCCGGTGAATCTTGCCGCTCCGGCGCTTTCTCCGCCGATTGCTCACAGCCTATGGGATACTCAAGGCATCTAACTTCGTTCAGGGAAATTCCTATGAGACTACAACGCGTTTCTACGCTTCTCGCCCTGCTGTCGGTGCTCTGGATGGGAGTCATGCCGGCCTGGGGCGTCAATAAGGAAATGGTTCAGCTGCAGACGCAGGTCGAGCAGCTGCAGCAACAAATGACCGCCATGCAGCGCAGCTTCGACGAGCGCATGGGCGTGATGAAGAACCTGGTGGAGCAGGACACCGATGCTGTCAACAAAGTCGCTGCGGCGCTCACGGGCTTGCAGAACACTCTGCAGAAGCAACAGGGAGACGCAGGTGGCAAGATCGATCAGCTCTCCGGGCAGATCCAGGCGCTGAACGACACCATGGACGAACTCAAGGTTCGTCTGGCGAAAGTCAGCAAGCAACTGGAAGACATGCAGGCAGCGCAGCAGTCCCTGGCAGCTTCACAAGCTCAGCAGCAGGCACAACAGCAAGCGCAGGCACAGGCGCCGCCTCCGGACGTGCTCTACAACAACGCGCTGCGCGATTACAACGGCGCGAAGAACGACCTGGCATCGCAGGAATTCACCGACTACATCAAGTTCTATCCGAATACGGATCTGGCGGGGAATTCCTACTTCTACTTGGCGGAGATTCAATTTCGCCAGGGGAACTATCAACAGGCTATCCAGAACTACGATCTTGTGCTGCAGAATTTCCCCAGCGGCAACAAAGCGGCATCCGCTGAGTTGAAGAAGGGATTCGCACTCCTGGAACTGGGCAAGCAGGATGATGGTGTCCGGGAACTGCGGCATCTGCTGCAGCGCTACCCGCATTCTCCTGAGGCACTGCAGGCTCGGGAACGGCTGCGCAAGCTGGGAGTTCCCGCGACGTCGCGCGCCGGAGAGTAGTCGGGCCCCAACGTTGGGTTAGATCATGCGGCGATGTTTCGGCCGGTGATGCTTTGCAACCTTGTGCGCGTGGTGGCGCGTCGCGTGCGGTCTGCGGGCCGATACCCGCGTCGGCGAGGCGGCATCTGCAGACCAGGCCGATCCAAGGGTAACGAAGAGCACGAATGTTGCGACACTCGCAAGAAAACGGTTCATACCCTGCCTACCTCCGTAAGCTCATACTTTACCCCTATTCTCTGAGGAAAGGTTTGGGAGTACCTTCGGGAATCGACAATCTGGATCCTGACATCGTTGACGCTGTTTGCAGGCTATCATACGAGAAATTGGGGAGGAGCACTCATGACTGCGCAAAGGCCTGATCAGGACACATCCAAGGGCGCCACCGAAGTCGAAGACCATGCCACGCCGGGAAACATCGGCCTGCAGAAACAGCTCGGACATCGCGATCAAGACCCGCTTCTCAAGGACGCGGACACAGACTTCCCCGAGCCTGGGGAAAATCCCGAACATAGCGGCGAACCGGAAGATGTGCCCAGCGTTGAAAATGGCGGCACTCGCGGTTGAACAAGTTGCTGGAAACTCGATTTCAGCTTCGTTTTGAAAGGTCTCGATTCCGGTTTCGTTTTGAAAGGGCGCGGCTTCAGCCATTGGGGTCGTATCCGGTCTCCTAAGTAATTTCCCGCGAGGCGAGCCTCCTACCCTTGCAATCCAATCGAGGTACCGGTAACTTTCTGCTCATTCGCACATCCTATGGGCGAAGGTGAGATCCTTCTCGACTTCAGACGGGGTTTGCCAGATGAATCGACACTTCCTTGCCGCTATGTTCGTCCTGATGATGGGCCTGCGATGTGTGGGCGCGGCAGACGCTGGCACCAACGCGCCTGGCTCTCCGGTGCTGGTCGAACTCTTCACGTCCGAGGGGTGCTCGAGCTGCCCGCCTGCGGACAAATTCCTGCAAGACATGGATCGTTTGCAGCCCATTCCCGGGGCCAACCTCATCGTGCTCAGCGAGCATGTGGACTACTGGGATCACGATGGCTGGAAGGACCCTTACTCGTCCCATTTTCTGACCGAGCGCCAGAATTCTTATGCTGCTCATTTCGGACTCAACAGCGCTTACACCCCACAAATGGTCGTAGATGGCACCGCAGAGTTCGTCGGAAACAGTCCGCGGCGCGCCAAGCCTGTCCTGGAAAAGGCGCTCACCGCGAACAAGATTGAGGTTCGGATTTCGTCTGTAATCCGTGATGGGAATACGCTGCGGGCACATATTGATGCCGGCTCTCTGCCTGAGCACGGAGCGTCGCACGCTGACGTGTTTGTTGTGGTGGCGCTGAATCGTGCGGAATCGCAGGTTCGGGCGGGTGAGAATGAAGGGCACAGACTAACTCACGTGGGCGTGGTGAGGAGCTTCACGAAGATCGGCAAGGTTGATACGAAGACGAGCTTTGGAGCGGACGTTCGCGTTTCGTTGAATCTTGGCGACGATAGGGCAAATCTGAGATTGATCGCTTTCCTGCAGGCGTCAGGTCCGGGCAAGGTGCTGGGGGCGGCGGTGCAGCCCGTCCACTGAGGTCACAGCCTTACGCTCAATTTTGCAGATCTAGCGCAACATTCTGGCCCCACACAGGCAGCCCGGTGTGAACGCTTTGGCGTTCGCTCAGGGAATTACTGCAAATACAGTTCCCTGATGCCCACCCCCGCCCGACGACGTGGTGACGAAGACGTTACCCGCTGCGTCCACTGTCGCGCCGGCTTGCGGTGCCGCTCCATCCCCCACACCGGTGAATGAATACAGCACAGTCTCCGTCCAAGATGAGCCCCGACGGGCTCAGCTTGAAGATCGTGCCGCAGCCACTGCCCTGACAGTTCAGCGACTTCCCCCCATACCAAGTCGCTCCATACAGGTTTCCCGCGGAGCCGAAGATCACGCCTCCCCATGGAGCGCTGCCATCCCGCTTGCCAGTGAAAACATGCAGAATGGTCGTGGTCCAGTTGCCAACCGCAGGTGACAACTTGAACACGACGCCACCGTCGAAACTTCCCACAGGACCGTAGCCTGTGCCGTACAAATTGCCGGCGCTATCGAGCGTCAGCCCTGAAGTGGGAATGCTCACATCGCCATCAACTCCGTCGAAGGAGTGGATGACGTTAAACGTCCAATTTCCGCCCGCGCCCGGCGACAGTTCGAAAGCCGCCCCGCCGAAAAAGTAAACTCCTCCGTAGCTATTGGCTCCAAAGAGATTCCCTGCGGAATCCATAACCAGCTCGCCGGCGTAGTGGCTACCACCGTCATCGCCGCCGGTGAATTCGTGAAGTGTGGTTTCAGTCCACGTGCCGCCCGAGCCCGGACTCAACTCGAACACCATGCCGCAACCGCCCTGATCGCCGATACCGCAAAAAGCTGGTCCACCCTGTTGGGTTGTGCCGTAGAGATTCCCGGATTTGTCGAAGATCATCAATTCTAAGGGCACGATCGTGGGAATTTATCAAGACGCCAACCATGTGTTTCATGGCTCTCTGCGCGATCGCGACGGCGCCATCACCAACTTCGATCCTCCGGGCTCGATTGCAACCGTCATCACAGGCATGAACGAGAAGGGAAAGACTATCGGGAACTACGCCGAGGGGTATTACCAGCACGGCTTCCTGCGCTCACCGGACGGGAACTACACCGACTTTGATCCGCCGCAAGCGCTGCAAACCTTCCCGTCGGGCATCAACCGCAGGGGAGATATCACGGGTGACTACGATATCGACTATTCCACGGTGTATGCCTTCGTGCGGGACCGAGACGGGAAGATCACCATCTTCAATGGTCCATGTGCTGGGGTTAGCACTTTTCCCGCAAGCATCAACGACGCGGGAGTGATCGCGGGAGAATACCTCGGCTACGGGGCGCATGGTTTCGTGAGGGATCGCGACGGCAACCTAACCACTTTCGACGCGCCGGGCTCCACTCGCACATCCCCGAGAGCGATGAATTCTCGCTCCATCACCGGGTGTTACGACGTCGCGAGTGGCCAGGAGCACGGCTTCCTGCTCAGCTTCGCCCCCGACGAAGAGGAAAGTCAGCCAAGAGCCGAGGATGAGCAGTAACCTTGAGTAGAGGGGATCGTGTCGGCGGGGCGCACGAAGGTCAGCGCCTTCAACTCAACCTCAGGGGCACAGCCGGAAGCCGTGCCCTTTCAAACCAACTTTCAGACCGCCGCTAGCGGAAAATTACCGCAACTCTTCCATTGCAGCTTCCAGCACTTCCCTTCCCGGGCGGGTCATCGACTCGGGCAGCGTGGCCAGGGGCTGGTCGACGATGTTCAGCATGTCGAGGAAGTTTGGGGCCTTGGTGTTCACGTAGAACACTCCGGTCAGCACTTCGCCCTTGTCGTGGGCTTCGGTGAGGCGCGTGAGTGCGCGAACTCTGTCGGTGGGATCGTAATCTTCTTCCAGCTTGCGCAATTGCAGATGCGAGCCATCATGCATGGTCACGCTGAGAGTTGAGCCGGGATCGTACTCGACAGAAATGTCTTCGAAGCTGGGCACGAAGCTTACTTCCTGCAGCGTTTCTTCGTGTTCTTTTACATACTTGTAGGACTTGGTCGAGCCCTCGTGATCGTTGAAGGTCACGCACGGGGAAACCACGTCGAGCATGACCGTTCCCCTGTGCGCTATGGCGGCTTTCAGCATGGCGCCGAGCTGGCGCTTGTCGCCGGAGAATGACCGGCCGACAAATGTCGCTCCCAGCTGAATCGCGAGCGCGCAGGTATCGATCGGCGGCAGGTCGTTCAAGACCCCGGACTTGAGTTTCGAGCCGAGGTCGGCGGTCGCCGAGAACTGGCCCTTGGTCAGGCCGTACACGCCGTTGTCTTCGATGATGTAGATGATTGGCAGATTGCGGCGCATGAGGTGAACGAACTGTCCGATGCCGATCGAGGCCGTATCGCCGTCGCCACTCACGCCGATGCAGACGAGGCGGCGATTCGCCAGCATGGCCCCGGTTGCTACCGAGGGCATGCGACCGTGCACCGCGTTGAAGCTGTGTGAGCGATTTAGGAAGTAGGCTGGCGTCTTCGAGGAACAGCCAATTCCGCTGGGCTTGATGACGAACTCGGGCTCCACGCCCATCTCATACATGGCCTCGATGATGCGCTCGGATATAGCGTTGTGGCCGCAACCGGCGCACAGCGTGGTCTTGCCGCCTTTGTACTCCATCACGGTCAGGCCGATGCGGTTGGTCTTTGCTCCGGAAGCTCCGGGTTCAGCGGTCGGCGTGGTCGCCATCTACTTGCCCTCCATCGTGGTCAGTTCGTCGGTGATGGACCGCGCGTCCAGCGGCAGGCCGGTGATGTGTGCGATGCTGTGCAGGCGCGTGATCAGTTCCGGCTTTACGTCGAGCTTGAGCAGGCTGAGCATTTGCGCGTCGCGGTTCTGTTCGACCACGTAAACACGTTCGTGCTGCTCGATGAACTCGTGCACTTCGCGGGTGAAGGGATACGCCCGCAGCCGCAGGTAATCGGTTTCAATATCGTATTCGTCGCGAAGCTGATCGCGGCTTTCGGTGATGCCCCAATGCGAGGTGCCGTAGCCGATGATTCCGATCTTCGCGTTATTGCCTTTGGTGAGCTCGGGCCGGGGAACGAACGACCGCGCGGTCTCGAATTTGCGGTTCAGACGTTCCATGTTCTTCTCGAAATCATCAGCGCGCTCGCTGTACTGTGCCTTCTCGTTGTGACCGCTGCCGCGCGCAAAATATGCGGCTGCGGGGTGCGAGGTTCCCGGCAGCGTGCGGTAGCCGATGCCGTCCCCGTCAATATCCTTGTAGCGCGCGAATCCCCCCAGCCGGTCGAGATCTTCCTTGCCCAGTACCTTGCCGCGATTGATCGGCGTGGTGGGATATTCGAAAGGATCGGACATCCAATTGTTCATGCCCAGATCCAGGTCTGACATCACGAACACCAGCGTCTGGAACTGCTCCGCCAGATTGAACGCCTCAGGCGCCATGCTGAAGCATTCCGTGACAGAGCATGGAATCAGCATGATGTGCTTGGTATCGCCATGCGAGAGAAAGGCGGTCGAGAGAATGTCCCCTTGTGAGGTGCGCGTCGGCAGACCGGTTGATGGACCAACCCGCTGGATATCCCAGATGACACCGGGAACTTCCACGTAATACGCCAGGCCGGCAAACTCCGACATCAACGAAATGCCCGGCCCTGCCGTCGCGGTCATCGAGCGCGCGCCCGCCCATCCGGCGCCAATGACCATTCCGATCGCGGCCAGTTCGTCTTCTGCCTGCACGATGGCGAACGTCGCTTTGCCGTCGGGCCCGATGCGGTATTCCTTCATGTACTCGATCATGGTCTCGACTAAGGACGACGACGGCGTGATCGGATACCAGGTCACCACGGTGCATCCGGCAAACATGCAGCCGAGCGCGGCGGCCGAGTTGCCGTCGATGATGATCTTGCCTGCGGTTTTGTCCATGCGCTCGATGTAGAAGGCGCCGCGCTTCACCAGGTTGGCCTTGGCATAGTCGAAACCAGCCTGCGCCGCGGACAGGTTCAGGTTCGCCGCCTTCAGCTTCTTGGCAAACTGCTTACGGATCGCCTTTTCCACTTCCTCCATGTCGATTTCGAGCAACTGGGCGACAACCCCGACGTACACCATGTTCTTGACCAGCTTGCGCAGCTTGGCTTCGGGACACACGGCTGCGACCAGCTTGTCGTAGGGAACAGAGTAAAAGACAAGATCATTGCGGAGCTTGTGCAGCGCCAGCGGCTCATCATAAAGAACCGAAGCGCCCGCAGCGAGGGACATCGTGTCTTCCTGGGCGGTCTCGGGATTCATCGCAACCAGGAAATCGATTTCCTTTTTGCGGCCGATGTAGCCGTTCTTGTTGGCACGTATCGTGTACCAGGTAGGTAGACCCGCGATGTTCGACGGAAACATGTTCTTGCCGGAGACGGGCACGCCCATCTGGAAAATGCTGCGCAGCAACACCGTATTCGAGCTTTGCGAGCCAGAACCATTGACCGTCGCGACCTGAATGCTCATGTCGTTGACGATCCGCTTGCGCCCCAGCTGCCCTCCCGACTCGTGGGGCACGACATCCGTAGTGGCCATTCCTATACCTTCCTTCAAGAAAAGAGCGGAAAAGTTCTCCAACTCGGGTTTGGTGGATTGAAGAAGTGAAACACTTTATTATACGGCGGCCTGAAGAGCGCTGTCGCACAAAGTGCCCGTCTGTAGCCGGACGAACCTATTTGGGAACGAAGCTGACTTACGCGCTGAGGATCGCGGCGTTCAGGACTCAGCACTAAAGAACTGCGCCATGTTCCGGAATTTATTATATCGTGAGACGATCAATTGGGCAGGGGGGATCTTCTTGAGCTCGGCGTAATGCTTCTGCAGGGCGGCATCGAGCAGGTTGGCGGCCGCTTCGTAATCGCGATGGGCTCCGCCATCGGGCTCAGGCACAATATCGTCGATAACGCCGAGTTCACTAAGATCAGGAGCGGTTATTCGCATGGCTTCAGCCGCTAACTCCTTCTTGGTCGCGTCCCGCCACATGATGGCGGCGCATCCTTCGGGCGATATGACGGAGTAAATTGAGTTCTCCATCATCAGAACGCGATCGGCTACGGCAATCGCCAGGGCTCCGCCGCTTCCGCCAACTCCGATCACCGTTGCAATGATGGGAACCTCAAGCCGCGCCATCTCGCGCAAGTTGTGAGCGATGGCTTCGGCCTGGCCGCGCTCTTCGGCATGAATGCCGGGATAGGCGCCGTCGGTATCGATCAGCGTAAAAATGGGTCGCCGAAATTTTTCCGCAACCCTCATGATGCGCAGCGCCTTGCGATAGCCCTCGGGATGTGGCGTGCCGAAGTTTCGATGCACGCGTTGCTTCATGTCGCGGCCTTTTTGCGTGCCGACAACAAGCACTTCATCGCCGTGAAAGCGGGCCATTCCGCAAACAATGGCCGCATCGTCTCCAAAGGTGCGATCACCGTGGACTTCACTCCAGTCCGTAAAGAGACGGTCAATGTAGTCGAGTGTCTGGGGACGCTGTGGATGCCGCGCCAGTTCAGTCTTCTGCCACGCGGTGGCGTTAGTGGTGATTTCGCGGCGAAGAGTATCGATGCGGGCCTGCAGACGAGCGAGCTGCCGGCGGGTGGCATCGTCTTGCTCGGTGGCTTCCATCTCTGCCACCTGGCGCTCGATCTGCTCCAGTTCTTCCTGCGCTTTAAGAGGAACTGCCATGGAATTCAGCTTGGCCTTCAATTGATGACGCGAACGCTGCCGCGTCCGCACAGCTGCTCGACCCGCGCGATGAAGTTGCGGTCTGGCAGCACATTATAGCCTTCCGCCTCCATCACCACCATGAAATCGCCCTGACGTTCCACGTCAAACAACACCCGCGCCTCGCCTTTGCGCTCAAGGAACAGGGCGTGCAGATCGTCGACAGTGGTCGCGGCCGCGGTGTCGAGAGGCAGGCGAATGCGGAGCGCGCGTGGGAGTGGGACCTTGGCGTCTTCCAACGGCATGATCTCGGCGGCGGTGATTTTGGGATTCGCACCTTCCTCGATGCGTACACCAGCCTTCACGAGGACAGGAACTTCCAGCTTCACCTTCTCCCCGATCTTCTTGAAGGCCTCGGGGAAAACGATCATGTCGATCGAGCCCGACATATCTTCAAGCATGGCTTGCGCATAGAAGTCGCCGCGCTTGGATTTCAACACCCGCACGTTGCTGATGATGCCCGCCGTAGTAATCGTCTCGTCTTTGGCCGTGGAATTCTTCATCGCGGCGATTTCTTCCGTGGTCAGCGCCTGCAGATCTTCGAGCTTGTCCTTATATTTCTCCAGGGGATGGCCGGTGATGAAGAAGCCGAGAATTTCTTTCTCGGCGGCGAGGCGCATGTGCTCGTCCCAGTCGGGGACGTTGGGCAGTTTGTCGTTGTGCGCCTCTGCGTCTTCCTGTTGAAACACTCCGAACAGGCCGTGCTGGCCGGATTCGACGTCACGCTGCGTTTTTTCCGCGCGCTCGACAGCTTTGTCGAGCACCGCCATCAGTTGCGCCCGGCGGCCCAACGAATCCATGGCTCCGCTCTTGATCAGCGATTCGAGAACGCGCTTGTTCAACAAGCGAAGGTCGACGTTCTCGCAGAACTCAAAGATGGACTTGAAGTGCCCGAGTTTTTTGCGAGCGGCCACGATCGATTCAATCGCATTGCCGCCAACGTTCTTCACCGCCGCCAGCCCGAAACGGATGGCCTCTCCATGGGGCGTGAAATTCGCATCCGAAACGTTGATGTCGGGCGCCTCCACCGAGATCCCCATCTCGCGGCACTCGTTGATGTACTTCACCACGTCGTCAGTCGAGCCTGTAACTGACGTCAGCAGCGCCGCCATGAACTCCACGGGATAGTGCGTCTTCAAATACGCCGTGTGGTAGGCGAGCAGCGCGTACGCGGCGGAGTGTGACTTGTTGAATCCGTACCCGGCAAACTGAGCCATCAGGTCAAAAATCTTCTCGATCTTCTTGGGCGGATACTTGCGCTGCGCCGCCCCCTCGATGAAACGTTCGCGCTGCTGAGCCATCTCTTCCGGCTTTTTCTTCCCCATGGCGCGCCGGAGCAGGTCGGCTTCCCCCAGGGAGTAGCCTGCCAGGCGGTTCGCGATCTGCATCACTTGTTCCTGGTACACGATCACGCCCAGCGTTTCCTGCAGAATCTCTTTCAGCTCCGGCAGTTCGTATTCGACCTTCTTGCGCCCGTGCTTGCGGTCGACAAAGTCATCGATCATTCCGCCCTGGATCGGTCCGGGCCGGTACAAGGCGTTGAGAGCAGTGAGATCTTCAATCGAATTCGGCTGATATTTGCGCAGCACGTCGCGCATGCCATGCGATTCAAACTGGAAGACGCCGGAGGTCAGTCCCTTGTGGAAGACTTCTTCGTAGGTCTTCGCGTCCTCCAGCGGAATCTGCTCCAGCGAAATCGGTGTGCCACGGGTCTGCTGGATCAGCTTCAGCGCATCGGTGAGAATCGTCAGCGTGGTCAGGCCGAGGAAGTCCATCTTCAGCAGACCCATCTTCTCGATGGCGACCATGTCGAAGGCGGTAACGATTTCGTCGTTCTTGGTCTTTTGCAGCGGGACTAGCTCGGTGAGCGGACGCGGTGAAATCACGACGCCGGCCGCGTGGACGCCAGAGTTGCGTACCAAGCCCTCAAGCTTCTTCGCGGTCTCCATCAGCTCACGAATCTGCCCGTCCTTCTCAATCGCTTCGCGCAGCTGCGGGGAATCTTCGATGGCCTGCTCGATCGTAATGTTGAGCTGGGTCGGCACCATCTTGGCGATGCGGTCGACGTCGCTGTAGGGAATGTCCATGGCGCGGCCGACGTCCTTGATCGCGGCCTTCGCTGCCATGGTCCCGAAGGTGATGATCTGGGCGACGTTGGCGCGGCCATACTTCTGCGTGACGTAATTGATCACCTCGCCGCGGCGGTTCATGCAGAAGTCGATGTCGATGTCAGGCATCGACACACGCTCGGGATTCAGGAAGCGCTCAAACAACAACTCATGTTGCAAGGGATCGATGTCCGTAATGCCAAGGGCGTAGGACACCAGCGATCCCGCGGCCGATCCGCGCCCCGGACCCACGGGAATCTCATGCTCCTTCGCATAGCGGATGAAATCCCAGACGATGAGGAAGTATCCGGGAAACTTCATCTGCTGGATGATCGCCAGTTCCCGCTCCAGGCGCTGCTCGTAGTCGGAAATCGAGTGCTTTAGTTTTCCCTGCTCATGCAGCGGACGCAGCGCCTCCAGGCGGCGGGCAAAGCCTTCGCGCGTCACATGCACAAAGTAACTGTCGATGGTGAATCCCGGCGGGACTTCGAACTGCGGGAACGGCGTTGCCACTTTTTCCAGCCGCAGATTGCAGCGCTCTGCGATGGCTACCGTGCGACTCACCACCTCGGGCGAGTCTTTGAACACGCGGTACATCTCCTCGTGGCTCTTCACGAAGAACTGCGTGCCTTCGAATTTCATGCGCCCTGTGTCGCGAATTGACTTGCCAGTTTGAATGCACACCATCACGTCCTGGGCGTGTGCATCTTCCTCGCACAGGTAGTGGCTGTCATTGGTCGCGACCAGCGGCTGGCCCACATCTTTCTCGAGCTGGAAGAGGCCGGGATGAATGCGGTGCTCCATCGCCAGGCCCTGATCCTGAATCTCGAGGAAGAAATTGTCTTTGCCGAAGATGTCGCGGAAGGTGCCCGCAGCGGCGCGGGCCGCCTCGTAGTTCCCTTCCATCAAGCGTTCTGCGACTTCACCCTTCAGGCATCCGGAAAGCCCGATAAGGCCGCGTGAGTGTTCTGCCAGAAACTTCTTGCTGACCCGAGGCTTGTAATAGAAACCGTGCAGCGAGGCTTCCGACGTGACCTTCACCAGGTTGCGGTAGCCTTCGTCGTTCTCCGCCAGCACCAGCAGGTGGTTGTAGGTGTCGCCTTCAGGAGGCGTGCGCTCGATGTTGTGATCGTCTTTCTTGCAGACGTACAGCTCGCTGCCGACGATGGGCTTCACACCGTACTTGTGCGCCGCATTGACGAAGTGCACCGCGCCAAAAATATTGCCATGGTCGGTCATGGCCACGGCGGGCATGCCCAGCTCTTTCACGCGCTGGCAAAGCTTTTCCACGTCACAGGCGCCGTCAAGCAGGGAGTAGTCGGTGTGGAGATGCAGGTGGACAAATTGGGACATGGGCTCAGTTTGATTTTACGTTGTGCGCCATTCTAACGGGAAAGGCAAGGAAGTAAGGCACAGGTTATCCACAGAATGCTTATGTGGGGACAGCCGCCCTCGGCTGTCCAGCCGGGCAAAGCCCGGCATTGCCGTCTGCGTAAATGCGTGCACCTGAGGGGTCTTACTGACCTTCGCCTGCTCCCGGCACCCGGAAGTCCACGCCCCGTTCGTCATTGGCCTTCGCGGTCGCAGTCAGATCGAGTTCCGCGAGAGGGATTTTCTGCGTGCGCTGTCCCGTAAAGTTCCACAGCGTCTGGCCCACGATCGCATAATTCTGCACTTCCAGCTTGTGCTGATCGCGGAACACCAGCACCGTTGCAGGGCCGGGCGCCTCGGGAGTTTGCACTTCGCGCGTTTGGGGCGGCGGGTCTGATCGCGCGTACAGATCCTGATCTTCCTGGCGCCGCATCCTCTGCTCTTCGAGACTCTGCGCGTTCATCTCTTGTGCAAGTTGCAAGTCGCGCTCACGGTCCTCGTCGTATGAGGAATGCGAGTCCCAATACCAGTAGGGATCGTAGTAGCCGGAATACCACCACGGCCATCCGCCCCAACTGCTGCAACCGAAGCAGTTCCCGAACCCGAAGTTGCGGAAGCGGCGATGGCCGAAGCGGTCTCCCCGAGATCGATCTCGACGAAAACGGTCTCCACGAAAGACGTTCGCCTGATGAAAGGAAGAATTGCGACTGAAACCCCGGGACTGGAAGCGCGCACCGGAGAAGCCTCGACCGGAGGGTGCGCCCCCGAAGACGTGCCCGCCACCCACATGGCCGCCGAAATTGCCGCGTCCTGCAAAACCGCCGTGCCCACCGGAGGAGGCGTGAGCACCGCCACGCATCTGCGCCGACACCGGCACCAAAGCCACCAGCAGGACGAACGCCGCAACGGGATGCAGGCGACGCATGCCTCTATTATAAGTCCGATTCGTATGAGCTGAGGCAGAAATGATGACGATCTTTTCGCACCCAAACTCCAGCGGCGCTGCGCGGTTTCCAGCGGCAATGCGCGAGAGAGCCTTCGTCTGAAGAATGGCTACGCTCAAGATGACGCACAGCTCGGAAAGAGGACTACCGCTTCTTCTTTCCCGTACCCTTCTTGGGCGCCGCCATCTTAGGCACGGCCTTCTTTGCCGGAGGTTTTGCGGCAGGCTTGCTCGCCTGCTTTGCGGGTTTGGGAGGAGCAGCCTTCGCCTTCGCGGCAGAGGAGGCAACCGCAGCTGGAGCCACTGGTGCCGGCGCAGCCGCAGCCTTGCCCTTGCCATTCGCCACCTTTCCCTTTTTGCCGGCAGCGGGTGCGGCACCCTCGGCAGCGCCTGCGGCCCTGGCGCGTCCACGCCGGGGTGGCGGCGGAGGAGGCGGGGGAGGCGGTGCGAATGGCTTCAAGAACTTCAAAGTTTCAGTCCGTGACCGCAGCCTGCCATCCAGCAGCAGCATAAACACCTCGCGCGCAATCTTCGGATACTCCGGAAGCTGCGGCGTGATCAGCAACTCTGTCATTTCCGGCAGCGGAATCTTCTGCTGAATCTGGCGCCACTTGGTCAGGAAGTTCTTGATCTTCTGCTCAACCGCCTGCTGCCGCGCCGTCACCGCCAGGAACAAAATCATCTCCGGCCGCGCCCCAGAAAGCAGTTGCCAGGTGCGCGACGGCGTGGCCGCTTCCTTCCCGCTGAGCCGCTTGGCCAGTTCCTTGGCGTGGTCTTCGATATCGCGCCAGGCTTCCACCAAATCCTTGCGCGGAATCTGCTTGCGCAGGTCCGCGATGTCTTTGTCTGACAACTTCGAACTCAGGAAGTACATCACCGCCGGCCCCGCGTCGGGCGTGTATCCCAGGTCGACCATCTGCTGCCGCGTCTTCATCAACTGGCCCAAGCCGCTGGCGTCCACCTTGGCGGTCGTCCAGTGTGCGTGCAGAACATCCAGCCAGCCTTCTTTCTCCAGCATCTTGACCACGTGCAGCGGGTCATCCTCGTGCGCCAGCGCAGCAATCTCGTGCCCGATCGCGCTGCGCAGGATGTGGTCCATGTACTTGCCTTCTTTGGCGGCGTCATAGCGGGCCTGCGTACGCTCCTCGAGCGGCCAGTGGAAGCGTGCAGCGAAGCGCGTAGCACGAATCATCCGCGACGGATCTTCGAGGAACGAATAGTTGTGTAATATCCGGATGAGCTTGGCTTCAATATCGGCCACGCCGTTGAAGGGATCGAGCAACAGCCCGCGCGAGCCCTCATTCAACGAGAGAGCCATGGCGTTGACGGTGAAGTCACGTCGCCGCAAATCTTCGTGGATCGTTGCCGGTGTAACAATCGGAGGCTTGCCCGTTTTCTCAAAACGCTCAGTGCGCGCCATGCTGATTTCCGCACGCGCGTTTCCGGGAAGCTGCAGAAAGATCGTCCGTGCGTCTTCGTCAAGGGCGGTAATCTGCGCTCCCGCCCTTTCCAAATCTTTTTGCAACTTGAGAGGATTACCTTGAACGGTGAAATCGAGGTCGCGGATGGTGAACCCGCTGATGATGTCACGAATCGCGCCGCCCGTCAGATAGAGATTCATGCCCGCGGCGCGGGCAACGTCCTGTACCAGGGTGACGCCCTTCAACTGGTCCGGCGTCAACCGGATCTCCATCGTGTAAATGTAATCAGCCATTCGCTTTCAACCGGCCTTCAGGCCGTCGCTTTGCTACGATCCGTGACCAGGGCCGGGGCTGGCAGCTGCAAACTTTCCACAAGATTTCCACAGGGGTTCCCTGCCAGGCAAAGAAGCCCCTCCGCCACCTCAACGCAAGTGGCTTAATACAAAGTACTTATACAAAGTCGGAGCAGCGGCGACAAGCTACAGAAAATAACACAACGTTTATAATTTGGCTACTGCCAACGTGTATTCGGCCTGTTTTCGCCGGAAAAGTGCGAGAATCGCTAGTCAGGCTTCGGGCATCGGGCTTCGGCTAACTACAAACCGGCATTGATTCCCAGAAACACTATGACTTCTTAGCTGTGGAGGAGCCGGTTTAGCTGAAGCCCGAAGCCCGATAGCTGAAGCCCGCTAGCCTCATGCCCTCAACTCACAAGAAAGTCATCGTCCGCAAGATGGACCGGGATTCGGTCTCCGGCTACGTTTCGGCGCAGTTCGTGCAGGACGGCAAGCTCGAGCTGCTCAATACCTCCGGTACCGTCATCGCGATGGACCTGCGTGAGATCAAGGGCGTCTACTTCGTGCGCGAATTCGGGGACTCCGAGTCGCTCACCCGCAAGACCTTCACCACCCGCCCCCGCAGCGAGGGATTATGGGTGCGCCTGCGCTTCAAGGACAGCGAAATTCTCGAAGGCCTGATGCCCGCCGATCTGACCCAGGCCATGCCCGAGGGATTCCTGGTCAACCCCCCCGACCAGCGCTCGAACACGCAACGCATCTTCGTGCCCCGCACCGCGCTGGAGTCGCTGACAGTGTTGGCAGTGATTGGGGCCTCACGCCGACAGCGCCGCGGCGCTGCCGACCAACGCCAGGTCCCGATGTTCGAAGAGTAGGGGTGAGGAACATCCCGTCTGTCGCGGGTTTGGCCAAGAAAGGGTTGTCATTCCGAACGGGCAAAGCCCGCTGAGGAACCTGCTTTTACCCCTCTAACCACGCCTCATCACCCGTCGTGAAGGACGCTTTCTTGGCGCGTGACCAATCTTCCCGCGCCCTGCACCGCCTTGCACCAGAATCATTGCAATCCGCTCAAAGTTGAGGTAACGTGTCCTGCTCCCAGGCGCGGGCCCGCTGGCCTGCGTGCAAAAAAGAGAACGATCAGGCCACTTCCCTTCCTCTTGCCTTGGACCGGTCTCCGTGGGCGTAGCCACATCCTCATAGAGGTACCAGGACTATGCGAGCCACTTCAGTCTTCGTTCCAAGAGCGGTCTTTTCTATAGCGCGATTCGTCATCCTCTCATTCGTTCTCGCGACGATCTGGTGCAGCGCTTCAGCGGGGCAGGAGGTTCCTGACCCCCAGCCGTTTTCAATGGCTGGGACAAGTCCGCGCCCGTTGATCACGCAATCGATTGACGAGGCCCACCTCACCACCCTCCGCGGCAACATTCATCCCTTGGCGCGCCCCGAATTTGATCTCGGCACCGCCCCGGCAAGCCTCCCCATGCAGCGGATGCTACTTGTGCTGAAGCGCAGCGAAGAGCAGGAGTCCGCGCTCAGAAAGTTGCTCGATGATCAGCAGGACAAAGCCTCTCCCAACTACCACAAATGGCTGACGCCCGAACAATACGGCCAGCAATACGGCCCGACGGATGCCGATCTCCAGACGGTCACCGCATGGCTGCAGTCCCACGGATTCCAGGTGGGAACAACCAAAGGACGCACGGTGCTGGAGTTTTCGGGCTCCGCGAGTCAGGTGCAGGAAGCCTTCCACACCACGATTCATAAATACATTGTGAATGGAGA
>Ga0066710_100001656_pt1 | contig 17002 bp, 11 predicted proteins | sample GraSoiAngelo_159_FD_79666 | JGI IMG/M metagenome (GOLD analysis project Ga0066710, IMG submission 79666) | Grasslands soil microbial communities from the Angelo Coastal Reserve, California, USA - 14_1009_16_40cm | ecosystem: Environmental > Terrestrial > Soil > Grasslands | place: USA... | reverse complement strand
CGCCGCGCGACCGCTCGCGCCACTTGCTCTGCAGGTAGTCCTTGAACGTGCCCGTCCGGCCGGCCAGGCGCAGCACGACGTCCCCCGCCGCCCGCGTGTCGGGGAACACGGGCTGCACCACCGGCTGCTGCAGCGCGTGCACACCGGTGCGCGGCCGGCTGTCGGCCCACTGCTCGAGGGGATGGAGATCGGGAAGGACGAGGTCGCAGGCGGCCGCCGTCTCGTCGAGGTAGGACGAGAAACTCACACGGTACGCGACGTTGGCGAGGGCGTGCGTGAACGCGCCCGGGAGCGAGTGCGCCGGATTGGCCCCGTGCACGAGCACCAGAGCCACGCGCCCCGCCTCCATGTCGGTGGTTACGGCCGCGAGGTCGCCGAAGGTCCCGAGGCCGGAGACGGCGAGGTCAGGACCGAACTTCACCAGCTTGCCGACCGCGCCCACCACGTAGTTGAGGATGTTCACCGCGGCCACGATCTCGGCGCCGTTCGGGTATTGGGCCGCCGTGCCGCCCGCCACGGCGAGCCCGCCCCTCGCACGCGCGAACTCGGTCGCCAGCCGGACGATGGTCTGCTGGTCGATCCCCACCGCGCCGGCGACGGCAGCCGGGGTGTGGCGCGCCAGGAGGTCCCGGACGCGGCTCACGTCCGCGGGGAGCGGGGCCAGGCGACGGCTCACGATGACCTGCGCGAGGGCGAGCGCGAGCGTCCCCTCCGTGCCCGGCAGCGCGGCGATCCACTCGTCGGCGTTCATTCCGGTGAGGGACATCCGGGGGCCGACGTACACGAACTTGGCCATCGAGGCGTCGCGTCCGCCGCCGAAGGCATGGGCCTGCGCGAAACCGTTCTGGAACCCCACCGGCGACAGCCAGGTGTCGAGGAAGTCCGCCCCGAAGGAGAGCACGTACTTCGCGTTCGCGAAGTCGTACCACGGGACAGCCGCGGTCCCGAAGGCGAGCCGGTTGCCCGCGCGCAGCGCCTCGTAGCCGAACGGCTCGTAGCTCACGCGGCGGCCGCCGACCTCCCGCATCCACTCGTCCACCAGGTCACCGAACGTCGACGGCTCGGCGCCGGTCAGGAAGACGATTCCCTTCCCACGCGCCTCCCGCACCTTGCCCGACAGCCGCTGGATCGCCGCGTCCCAGTCGATCGCGTCGAAACCGCCCGCGGCATTGCGAGCCATCGGGTGCGTCACCCGGTCGGGGTTGTAGAGACCCTGCAGCGCGGCCTGGCCGCGGGCGCAGAGCCGGCCCCGGTTGATCGGCGAATCGGGGTTGCCCTCGATTTTCACCGCGCGCCCCTCGCGCACGCGTACGTGGATGCCGCAGCCGGCGGGGCACTCGCGGCAGGTGGAGGCGTAGTAGGTGGCCGTCCCGGGAATCTGGTCCTCGGGCTGGATGAGATACGGGATCAGCCGCTCCGTGGGCTCCGGCCCGATGCCGCAGGCGGACAGCGTCGCCGCCCCGGCACCCGTGACGCCGAGAACCTTGAGAAACCGTCTCCGGTTCATTTGGTCTGGGCCGTCGGTCATCGCTGTCGGGCTCCGCCTAGTAGTGGCACACGGTGCAGTCCCGGCTCACTTTGTTCTGCGCGTGACACCCCACGCACCACCCCATTCGGAGCGTGGAGACCTGGTATACCTGGGGCATGCGCTGCACGTCGCCGTGGCACTGGGTGCACGCTTGCGTGCCGAGCGCCTTGATGTGGCGCTGGTGCGGGAACCGCACGAAGCCGGGCAACGCGTGAATGCGGATCCACTCGGGCGGTTTCCGCTCGCGCCAGGCATCCCGGACCTTCTTGATCTCCGCCTGGTGCGACGGCGTCGAGCCGCCGATCAACTGATGACAACCGATGCACGTCTGCAGCGCGGGGATCCCGGGCTCGCTCGAGACGGCGACGGACGAGTGGCAGTACAAGCAGGGAATCTCATCCTGGCCGGCGTGGATGTCGTGACGAAAGAAGATCGGCTGGCGGGGACCGGGCAGGCCTGCCGTGTCCTTGATGTCGGGGGCTTGATAGCGCTGGGCCGCCGCTGGGAGCGCGAGGAGCAGCGAGAGCACGACAGTCTTCGTCATCAATGCGTTGGCCTCGATGGCGAATCGGTGAATGCTGCGCTGCTGGCCCCGCAATGTATCGCTGCTCCGGAACGGCACACAAGGGCACGGCACGCCGTGCCCGTCCAGGTTATTCCGGCCGGGCCAGGAGTTGGTATTTCAACCGCACCACGTCCACGAACGCCGCGACCGCTTCCAGGTCGGGGAACTCCATCCAGCAGTGCCGCACGCCCTCGGAGATCACGCCGTCGCGCACCGCCTGCTTGATGACGCGCGGCAGTCCGTTCGTCGCGCCGATCTCGTGCTCTTCCAGGCTACTCAGGACGAAGGTGCCGCTCACGCCGGACGCCATGGGATGCAGGTAGCCGAGCTTGCGCCCGCCGACCTCGTACATCCACACCCACTTCCACATCGTCCCGAGGTAGACGACCTGCTCGGTCACGTGCCGCAGCTCGCGCAGCGCCTCGCGCGCCTTGCGAAACCGCTGCGCCGCGCGGGGCGGAAGATCGCGCATCGGCTGGTCGGGTTTGGGCCGCTGCCGCGGGCTCAGATAGAGGTGCGTGGCCCAATATCCGGACGGCTGCTTGGTCATGGCGCCCAAAAGGTACAGGCCGGGTCAAGAGCGATTCCCGAGTCGATCACTCGGAATGCCGCTCCAGATACCTCAATCTGCTATCTTGGGGCCACAAGTCGACCAATCGGGAGATGCCATGCCGACGCTCATCGACACGAAGCGGCTGAAGGGGATCCTGCTGCAGCCCGGGTCCACCTGGAAGACGATCGACGGCGAGTTCACCAAGCCGGGCAAGTTGTACAAGGGCTGGGTCCTCCCCCTTGCCCTCATCGGGCCGTTGGCCGGGGCCATGGGCACGCTCGTGTTCGGGATGCGGTTCGGTGTCGTGGGGTCCTACCGGGTGCCGATCCAGAACATCCTGACTTTGGCGGCCATCGACTACGTGCTCGCCGTCGCGGGCGTGTTCTTTTTGGGTCTGATCATCAACCTCTTCGCGCCGACATTCGGCAGTCAAAAGAACAGCGTGCAGGCCTTGAAGGTCGCGGCCTACGCGAGCACGCCGTGGCTCGTGGCGGGCGTGTTCCAGCTGGTCCCGCAGCTCGCGCTGGTCGGCATCCTGGTGTCGCTGTACAGCGTCTACCTCGTGTTTGCCGGGGTGCCGGTCGTGATGAAGCCCCCCAGGGATCAAGCCATGGGGTACGCGATCGTCGCGGTGCTCGCCGCCGTCGTCGTCGCCCTGATCGTCCTGGCGATACACACGGCGTTCGTTCCGGACTACGCCACGCTGCGAACGCTGGCCTAGCGTCCCAGTCGTTCGCCGTATTTCGTGACCTCGATGGCCATGGCGCGCAGCAGCTTGGCTTCACGCCCATCGAGGGGCGTGCGGTGCGCCAGCTCACGCATCGTCCGCATGATCCCTTCCGCATTTCGCGTCTTGAAGAAGTCGATCGCCGCGAGCGCTCGCGCCACGTCGGCGAACAGCCGCTCCAGCTCTTCCACTGTGGCCGGGTCCGCCTGCCGTCGCGGCGGCTTGAAGGGCTGCGCGTCCGCCCCACGCGCCACCGCCAGCTCGTAGAGCATCACCACAACCGCGTGTCCCAGGTTGAGGGAGGCGTACGATGGGGTACTGGGGATCGTCACGATGCGGTGGCAGCGATCGAGCGCGTCGTTTGTGAGCCCCTTGTCTTCTCGACCGAAGAGCAAGCCGATCGGCTCAGCGCCCTCGGCCAGCGCCGTAATCTCCACCGCCGCCTCGCGGGGGCGCTGCACGTTGCGCTTGGCCGTGCGCCCGCGGGCCGTGAACCCCACGACGTGCACGCAGTCCCCCAGCGCCTCCGCGAGCGACGGGAAGGTCCTCACGCGCGCGAGGACGTCGTCCGTTTGGTGTGCGATGCCGGCGACGCGATGGGCGTCGTACTCGCGCGGAGCCACCAGCCGCAGGTCGCGGAACCCGAAGTTCTTCATGCCCCGCACGACGTGAGCGATGTTGACGAGGTCCTGCGGCTCGTGGAGCACGACGACGATCACGTCGGACCCTTCATCCCACGAGCTCCAGGATCCCGAACCGCCCCGGGTCCTGCCGGTCTCCGCGGAGCCACACCCACCCGTCGCCCCCGCTCCACACCAGCTGCCCCGCCCGCCGCGCGCGGCCGGGGAGCATTTCATTGACGATGAGATCGAAGCCCACCCGCCCGCCGACGTGCGGCCGCGTATCGCGGGGCCAGGGCAGAGCCAAGGTGACGCAATAGCCCCGCTCGGTTCGCCGCCAACGCCCGCGCACGCCGTCTGGGTCGCCCGACGCGTCGCTCGTGATCCGCACGCGGAGCGCCCCGTTCTCTTCCGGGACAACGAGGTAGCCGCCGGGCCCGCCCCCCCTCCCCTCCCCCGCACCCGGCTCCCGAGCAAGGTAGAGCTGCAGGCCGTCCGAGTGGATGTCGTCCGGGTCGTAATCGAACCGTAGAGGAGTCGCATCCCGAGGGCGGAAGCAGAGGTCCGGCTTCGTCACCTCGACGGCCACGTAGAGCGCGGCCTCGTCCCAGCCGGCGTGGGCGACCGCCGACAGGTCGTCCGGGCCGGGATACGCGTCCTCGCTGCGACGGTACTGATCCTCCAGCGCGAGGTGGAGCGGCTCCGACGGATCGAAGCCCGCGAGCGACCCGTCGAGCGGCGGCTCGGCGGCGACACGCAACGCCGCGCCCAGGGCGGGCGTCGGGCGCTCGAGCTCGAGCAGGGGCTCGAAAGCGGGCGCGACCTCGCGGGCTCCGCCCAGCGCCACGCCGTCGATCTCCCACTGCGCGCCGGTGAAGCGGTGCCGCGCCACGCCGCGATCCGTTTCGATCTCGACCACCTCGCCGCTCGCGCGCACCGTCCGCACTGTGGACTCCCCCCCACCGACGGCGCAGGGCTCGAGCACCGCGACGATCCGAACGTTCCGGCCGCGGACCCGGATCCAGTAGAACGTTTCCCGTTTCCCGGCCCCCGGTAGTCCCGGCCCTTCGGCCCGGAGCAGCTCACCCGTGAAGACCAGGTGCGCGGTCAGCGCTCGGCCGTCAGCCGTCAGCTCGAGGACGATCGGACCTTCGGCGTCGGGGACGAATCGCTCGACCCGCGACACGAACTCGTCCTCGAGCGTCGCGGCCACCCACCGACCCGGCGTCCGCAGGTCCCCAAGACCGGCGAAGTGCCACGGCAGCTCCAGGAGGCGCTCGTCGCGCCCGGCGAGCTCGACCACGTCCACAAGGTACGCCGGCCCCAGGACGACCGTGCGCGTCAGATCCCCGTAGCGGCCGCGCGCCCACGCCCACGGATCCTGGACGTCGAACGTCTCGCAGGTCGCGTCGCCGGGCGCCTGGGACGCGCCGTCGAGACGGGGCGCGTTGTGCGCGAGGGTCGAGCGATACCAGACCAGGTCGCGTGATAGGTACGAGCCGGTCCCCGGATCGGGCAGCCAGTGCACGCCGCCGGCGTGGAGGGTGAGGTGCAGGCGATCGGGATGCCCGTGCCCACCGCCGTACAGGCCGCACTCGAGCGCCGCGTAGCGGTCTCCCGCACGCAACACGGCGACGCCCTGCGATTCGAGGAGCACACTGCCGGGGCGCTGGGCGGACGGATCGCCCGTGAGCTCGGGGAGCATCTCGACAAGGGACCACCACGACAACGTGACGCGGGACGGGGGACGGGGAACGGGGTCTATGGGCGCGTCGTGGAGATACGAATCGAAGACCTCGGGGCGCAGTGCCGCAGCGCCGTACAGGCCAGCGAGCCAATTCGCGATGTCACCCGTCCCGAGCTTCGCTAGCCCGATCTCCCACAGCTCCAGGTACATTGGCTGGGCGAGCGACATGCCGAATCGGGAGTCCTTCCGCGCGGGGAAGGTGAAGTCCGGGAGGGCCGTCAGCACCGGGGCGCGCAAGGCCGCCGCGATGCGCCCGGCGAGCCGGACGTCGGCCCAGCAGTCCACCCCCGCCAGCCGCGCCCAACCCACACCCGTGAGCAGACCGCGCAGGGCGAAGAGGTGGTAGTTCTCGCCCTCATACCACATCCCGTCGCCGCCGTAGCCGCGCACGAGGTGCGCGAGCAGACCCGTCGGACCCTCGATCGCGCGCTGGGCCAGGTCTTCGTCTTCGAACCAGACGGCGATCGCCACGAGGGCGGCATTGCTCCAGGTCTGGCGGTTCGAGAAGTGTTCGTCGAAGTCACCGATGAGATTCGCGGCCTCGTCGGCCACCTGGCCGACGGCACGCGCCGCGGCGTCGTCGAGCCGCGCCGCGGCGCGCAGCAGCATGCCCGCAGCCAAATAGTTACAGACCCAGAGCGATTCGAGGTACGTGGAGAAGAACAGGCGGCTCGGGCCGAGGACGTTGTCGCGGTTGGGATACCGCCAGTAGCGCTCCCCGTAGCCGACCAGGATGCCCCGCGCGAGCGCCCCAGCCCGGTCGTCGCCGTCGAGGGCCGCGAGGGCGGCCAGATGGGCGGCCCGCTCGGCGAGCCAGAGGTGCTGGTAGCGGACCCAAGAGCGGTCGTGCCGCTCTCCGTTCCATGTTTTGCCGCAGCGCGGGCAGGCGTGCGCCGTGGGGCTCCACGGGTCGAACGTCAGGGCGGCGCCGTCGTCGGGGCACACGCCGCCGTCGGTCGAGAGCAGGGCTTTGTGCTCGGGGATCGTCAGCGGGCGCTCGAACAAGGGGCGGGCTCGCTCGTGCAGGTGGGCGAGGAGCGCCTGGAGATCCGCCGAGCCCGCGATGACCTCGCGCCGGGCGGCCAGCTCCTCCGCCGTCACCACACGCGCACCCCCTCGGGCGACCAGGCGACGGGCAGGACCGTCGCCCCGGCGGCCTCGGCGGCTTGGACCGCCTCGGCGCGGTCGCGGGGCACGAGGAAGAACATCGCGCCACCCGGCCCCACCCCGACCGCCTTTGCCCCGAGTGCGCCGGCGCCGGCCATGGCGTGCTCGAGCCGCCCAAACGCCTCGGTCCGCAACGCGGGGTCGAGGGCCTGTTGATGCGTCCAATGCTCCGCCACGAGCGCCCCGAGGCGCGGGAGGTCGGCAGCGCGCAGGGCCTCGACGGTCCGCTCGGCCACGTCCTTCATAGCCCGCAAGGCGCCGGTAGCCCCCCGGTCGCCCCGCTCGTAGGCGCGCATCACACTGGTGACCGTGTCGCCCGAAGCACGGGACGGGCCCGTGTAGCACAACACTGTCTGACGCTCGAGGGCCGCGGCGAATGCGGGGTCGAGCGTGAGCGGCTCGATACCGACATCGGGATCGCGGAAGGTGAAACGGTGAAATCCACCGAATGCGGCCGCGAACTGATCCTCGCGGCCGCCGGGAATCTGGGCTTCCACGACCTCGAGGTGCCACGCCTGCTCGGCGAGCTCGCGCTCGCTCACCCGCTCCTCACGCGCGCGGATCAGTGCCGCGACGAGGGCCACGTCGAGAGCACCGCCGCCGAGCGCCGGGCCGGCCGGCGCGTCGGCGCGGGTCGTGAGAGTGAAGTTGCCCAGCACGGGGAACATGCGCAGACCGGCCTTGAGGACGTTGAGTTTGCCGTCGAGCACCAAGCCGCCCGAATTGACGCACTCCACGCTCTCGCCCGACTCCTCCGACACCAGACGCAGGAGCTTCCCGCCCAGCCGCAGGGTCACGTGGGCGTGGAGCCGGATGGCGGCGTTGACGACCACGCCGCCCTCCCGTGCCGAGAACGGCGGCACGTCGGTCCAGGCGCCGGCGAAGTCCAAGGAGAGGGGCGCCGCGGCGTGAATCTCGGTCGGGAAGTCGCGGCGCCTCATGGGTCCTTGATTCTAGCGGCCGCCGCCCGAAAAGAAACACCCGCGGGGCCGCCGCGGGTGTCTCACGCCTTCGCGTCGTGCGTAGCTGTGCTCAGGCCGCGCTGCGCTCCACGGTGACTGTCGGCTCCACACCGCAGCCGTTGAACACGATGTGGATTGTGACCGTGCCATCCGCTCCGGTCTTCGTCACGACCAGCTCGCCCGAGGTGAATCTCGGATGGGACGCGCAGGCCGCATCGTGGTGCAGCGGGTGTACGGTGGTCACGGCGAGGTCGTGGGACTCCGTGCCGCGCGTCCAGGTCATGTGCCCGTTCACGGTGAGGTCGCCGCTCGGCAGGCCGCGGTCGTGGTCCACCGTCAACCCCGGATCGGCAACGAAGCCCACGACCCACGCTTTGACGAGCTGGGTGGCGCCGTGCTCGCTGGACTCGCGGTCCGCGGTGGTGCTGTCGATGAGCGAGAACCCTGCCGGCGACCGCAACACCTGCCGCACACCGTTCAGCCGGCTCAGGAAAAAAGCACCTTCCGGACCCGTGACTTTGTGCTGGAAGGCGCCGAACGCCACACGCGCCCCGAACGCGGTCGTGGACGGATCGGTGATGTGAATGGTGCCGGTGATTTCAAGGGTTCGGCCGTCGCGGGCGAAGCTGCAATCGGGGAGCGTGAAACTCAGCGTCACGTCGTCGGGAACGTGATCGCCGTCGGCGTCGGCCGGCGGGAACGGCGTGATCGTCGGGCAACTTGTGGCGGTCCGGAGGGGCAGCCCAGCCGCCGTGCTCGCGGCGAGCCCCGCGCGTGGAAACTGGGGGACGAGCAACCCGCCGATCGTGAACTCGCCGGCCACGTCCTCCACCTCGCCTGCGACTGCCCGACCGACCAGCTGCGCGTCGGCATCCGAGAGGGACGGGCTGTTCGGTGCCGCGGCTCTGTCCACGGCGCAGCCCGCCGCTAAAACCGCCGCCAGAGCGCTCATGTAGTACCGCATGGTTGTCAGCTCCTTCCGGAATCCTGGTGCCTCCGACCAATCTCGACTGCTCCAGCTCTCCTGCCTGTGACTCGTGGCACACCCCACCCGGTCACTGGATTCCGGGGGAACGGCTCCAGTACACCGCGTCCCCGCTCCGGTTCAACCACCCCCTGCCCCCCCCGTCGCCAGCCGCTGCAGGGTCGCCGCGTGGAGCTCGTGCCCGCCATCGAACCATATCACGCGATGCGGAATGCGGTGCTCCGCGAGCCGTGCCGCGGTGCGGTCCACCACCTTGGCGGTGATGAGGGTGTCCTGCCGTCCGCACACGAGGGTCAGCTCAAGCGCGCGGAGCGCATCGCCCGCCGCGGCGAGGTCCAAGTCCGGCGGCAGCTCTCCGCCCCAGAGGATCAAGCGGCGCGGTGTGGCGCGGCCCAACGCCGCCCAACGGCTCACCGTCGCCGCACCTTGGGAAAACCCCAGCGCATGCAGCGCGATGCCCGAGGCTCCGCTCGCGCCGCCGAGGTCGGCGTACACCGCGTCGAGGTACGCGATGTAATCGTCGATCTCCGCGAGCCGGTCCTCCCGAGTCATCCAGCTCGCCCCTATCTTCTCGTCCCGACCCACGCCGCTCCCCAAGTAGAAGCGAGACAATCCTTCCGGCGCGACGATCAGACGCGATCCATCGTCCAGGACGGCGAAGTGCCCGAGGAACCGGCTCGCCAGCTGCCCGTACCCGTGGCACACGACCCACATCTCGCGCGGGGCGCGCCCGGAGGAGGGGTCGCCCAGCGTGTAGTAGCGCGCGCGGCGCCCGACGGTAACACGATGCTCCCGCACGCGGGCTAAGTTAGCGGGTTCGGGCGGGGGTGACGGCGTGACGGGCGAGCGCCATATTGCCGCTCATGCGCAAAACCACCTGGCTCGCCGCACCCGCACTCGTCGGCCTCACCTTGGTCGCGATCCGCCTCGTGCCCGGCCCGGTACGAGGCGGTGCAACACTGCTTCCCTCCGGCTGGCGCATTCAGCCCGCCGGCCGGCAGGTCAACGTCGGCACCCTCCCTCTCAATCTCGTGGTCACGGGAGACGGACTGGCGTTCGTCACGAACAACGGTTACGGCGACAACGGCCTCATGCGCGTCGACGCCGCTGCGGGCACAGCCGGATGGATCCTGCGCGTCCGGGCCGCCTGGCTCGGTCTTGCCCACACCGGCCGCCGGGGGGCGGACACGTTGTGGGCGAGCGGCGGAGGACGGAACCGCGTCTACCGGCTCGTCTCTGCGAGGCTGGGCGCCACCTGGACGGCCGACTCCGTGGTCCTTGCCGACACCAGCGCGAAGCTCTTCGTCGGTGGCGTGGCCATCCTCCCGGGACGGGCGCTCGTCGCCGCGGTGGGCAACCTGAGCGATTCTGTCTACCTGATCGATGCCGTCACGCTGCAGCGCCGAGGCGCCGCCGCGGTCGGGCACCGCCCCTACACCGCCGTCGCCGACGCGGGTCGCTTGTACGTGAGCGATTGGGGCGATTCCACTGTGTCGGTGATCGACCTGAGCGCCGGACCCCCCTACCGCCGGACCGCCCTCTTCGTCGGCCCTCATCCTTCGGCCCTCGCGTTGCGGGGGCGAGATCTGTTCGTCGCCCTCGCGGGCTCGAACGGTGTGGCACGCGTCGACCTGGCAACCGGCCGGGTGACCGAACAGCTGACCGTGGCGCTCGACCCGCGGGCACCAGTAGGCAGCGATCCCAACGCCCTCGCGCTCTCTCCCGACGGCCGCACGCTGTACGTCGCGATGGCCGGCAACAATGCCGTGGCCGTCGTGCGGGTCGGACCCCGCGCGATGCGCGTCGCCGGGCTCATTCCGGCCGGGTGGTACCCGACCGCCGTGGCCACGTCACCCAACGGACGCACGCTGTACGTCGCGAACGGCAAGGGCGGCGGCTCGGGCGCCAACCCGGACGGCACGTATATCGGGAATGTGATCACAGGTTCGGTGTCGATCGTGCCCCTGCCCGACTCGGAGGCGCTCTCCCGGTACACCCAGCGTGTCTACGCCCTGAGCCCGTACAGCAACGCGCGGCTACGCGGTGCGGTCTCCGACCGCCCGCGACCGGCAGGGAGTCCTTTAGGGTCCGCACGTCCGCCCATCCGCCACGTCGTCTACGTCATCCGCGAGAACCGCACCTACGACCAGGTGTTCGGCGACCTCCCGCAGGGCAACGGCGACGCCGCGCTCGCGATTTTCAACGACTCCGTGACGCCGAACGCGCACGCCATCGCGCGGCGCTGGGTGTTGTTCGACAACTTCTACGTGGATGGGGAAGTCAGTGCGGACGGACACGAGTGGAGTACGCGGGCCTTCGCCAACGATTACAACGAGAAGACCTGGCCTCAAGTTTATTCCGACCGGCGCGCCTGGGATTTCACGAGCGGCGAGGATCTCGCTAACCGCGCCGAGTCCTACCTCTGGGACGCGGCCAAACGCAAGGGACTGTGGGTCGTCAACTTCGGAGAGATGACGACCGACGAGGCCGACACGATCCGCACCAACATCGCGGGGCTCAAGGGGATCACCGCCGATCGGTACCCGGGGTTCGTGATGAGCATTCCCGACACCGTTCGCGCCCGGCTGTTTGCCGACTCCGTCGCGAGCTGGGAGCGGCAGGGCCGTTTCCCCGACCTCGTGATCCTTTATCTCCCGCGCGACCACACGCTGGGCCGCCGGGCGGACGAGCCCACGCCTCGGGCGATGGTGGCCGACAACGATCTCGCGATGGGGCGCGTGGTCGAGCGACTCAGCCGCTCGCCGTTCTGGAGTGCCCTGGCCCTGTTCGCAATCGAGGACGACGCGCAGAACGGCCCCGACCACGTGGACGCGCACCGCTCGGTCCTGCTCGTGGCCTCACCGTACGCGCGCCCCGGCGCGGTGGACAGCACGTTCTACACGACGAGCTCCGTGTTGCGCACCATCGGCGTACTGCTCGGCCTGCCGCCGCTGAGCCAGTACGACGCCGGCGCGACGCCGTTGTGGGCCGCGTTCACGCCGCGCGCCGACCTTACGCCGTTCGCGGCGCTGCCGAACCGCTGGCCACTCGACGAGCACAACCCGCACGCATTTCGCTCGCGCGTGCCGGCGCGGGATCTGGCCCGCCCCGACGTGGCGGATGAAGCGGAGCTGAACGCGGAGATTTGGGCGAGCGTGCGGCCTCGCGAGCGGATGCCCGCCCCCCGGGCGGGGTTTCTCCGACCCTTCTAGCGGATCACCCGAAAGTCGGCGACAAGAGGTGAAGATGCCGCGACACGCGTCGCGGTAACGCACTGGTCTCTCAGCGTTTGGAAGCAGATTGTCACATGTGGCGTCTCCGCCGCAGCGTGGCGCCTACACCCCCCAGCCTGAGCAACGCTGCGGTCCTGTGCTGGTCGTCGCGGCGCTGATCGCCGCGCTTGGCATATGACTTGCGACCCTCTGCAACGAATCGGTCACTAACTCACAGCGCAATCGTCTCGAATCCGTCACGCATCGGTTTCCACTGACGTGGAGCGGTCACCGTGCAGCGTCCGATCCGAGTAGCCGCCCTCGCCGTTGAGGTGTCACCGACACATCGCCCGGGCGATGGTCGTGCCGCGCCTGCTTCCGTCCATCCGGACGCGCGGCCGCAGGTCCGCGGGAAGTTTCTCTTCGTCGGCGACGAGAAGCTCTACGTCCGTGGGGTGACCTACGGCGCCTTCGAGCCGGACGCCGACGGACGGGAGTACCGCGATCTCGGCAAGATCGATCGCGATTTCGCGCAGATGGCCGCGAACGGAATCAACGCCGTGCGGATCCCACACACGATGCCGCCCCGAGCGCTGCTCGACATCGCGCTCCAACACGGGCTCCGGGTCATGGGCGGACTCAGTGCCGAGCAGTACGTCGGTTACCTGATCGACCGCCGCGGCGCGCCCGATATCGAGGGGCTGGTGGCCGCCAAGGTGCGCGAATGCGCGGGCCACCCGGCCCTGTTGTGCTACGCACTGGGCAATGAGATTCCCGCGCCGATGGCTCGCTGGCTGGGACGCGAGCGCGTCCAGGCCTACCTCAAGAGGCTGCACCGCGTAGTGAAGCGCGAGGACCCGGCGGGGCTGGTTACGTACGTGAACTATCCCACGACCGAATACCTCGAGCTGCCGTTCCTCGATCTGCTCTGTTTCAACGTCTACCTCGAATCCCAGGAGCGCCTGAAGGCCTACCTCGCGCGCCTTCAGGACATCGCGGGCGACCGGCCCCTGGTCATGAGCGAGTTGGGACTCGACGGCCTGCGCCACGGCGAGCGCACCCAGGCGCAGGTGCTCGACTGGCAGGTGCGGACGGCGTTCGCCGGCGGCTGCGCCGGCGCGTTCGTCTTCTCCTGGACCGACGAGTGGTACCGCCACGGCAGCGACGTGGAGGATTGGGCGTTCGGTCTCACCCGCGCCGACCGCTCGCCCAAGCCCGCGCTGGACGCCGTGCGCGAGGCGTTCGACGACGTGCCGTTTTCCCCGCGCCTCCGGTGGCCCCGCATCTCGGTCGTCCTGTGCTCGTACAACGGGGCGCGCACCATCGCCGATTGCCTCGATGGGCTCGCCCGGCTCGACTACCCCGACTACGAGGTGATCGTGGTCGACGACGGATCCCGGGACGCGACCGCGGCCATCGCCGGGCGCTACAATGTCGCGCTGATCCGGACGCCGAAGGGCGGCCTGGCGCGCGCCCGCAACGCGGGGCTCGCGGCGGCGAGTGGGGAGATCGTCGCGTACATCGACGACGACGCATACCCCGACCCGCACTGGCTCAGGTACCTGGCGGCCACGTTCATGAGCACGCACCACGCGGGGGTGGGCGGGCCGAACATCGCCCCGCCGGGGGACGGCTGGATCGCGGAGTGCGTCGCACGCGCGCCCGGCGGGCCTCAGCACGTGCTCCTGAGCGACGAGGAAGCCGAGCATATCCCCGGCTGCAACATGGCGTTCCGGCGGACGTGCCTCGAGGCGATCGGCGGATTCGATCCGCAATTCCGCACCGCGGGCGACGACGTGGACGTGTGCTGGCGGCTGCAGGAGCGTGGCTGGACGCTCGGCTTTCAACCCGCGGCGCTGGTGTGGCACCATCGCCGGAACTCGGCGCGCACCTACTGGACGCAGCAGATCGGGTATGGCCGGGCCGAGGCGATGCTGGAGCGCAAGTGGCCGGAGAAGTACAACGGACCGGGGCACGTGCGCTGGGCCGGCCGCATCTACGGAGCGGGAATCACCCGTCTACTCGGCTGGCGCCGGCCCCGCGTCTATCACGGTGTCTGGGGCGGCGCCCCCTTTCAGTCGCTGTACGAGCCGGCGCCCAGCCTGCTCGGCTTCCTACCGCAGATGCCCGAGTGGCACCTGATGACGGCGACGCTGGCGGTGCTGGCGGGTTCGAGCTTGGTGTACCCGCCGTTCGCGCTGGCGGTGCCGCTCCTCGTCGGCGCCCTCGTGCTGCCGATCGCGCAGGCGTGCGTCAGCGCCGCTCGGGTGCCATTCCCCGAGCGGACGCGCGGCGGCGCCCGCCTGACCCGCAGGCTGCTGACGGCCGCGCTGCACCTCGTTCAGCCCCTCGCTCGGCTGCGCGGGCGGCTGCTGGAGGGACTCACGCCCTGGCGCCGGCGTGCCACGCCGGGACGCGCGCCGCTCTGGCCCGTCACGGCGGCCATCTGGAGCGAGCGCTGGGAGCCGCTGGACCGGCGCCTCCGCGCGCTCGAGGCACGGCTGCGCGCGGCCCGCGCCTGTGTGCTGCGCGGTGACGAGCACGACTCCTGGGACCTGGAGGTGCGCGGCGGCATCCTCGGCGTGGCGCGACTGGTCATGGGGGTTGAAGACCACGCCGGCGGGAAGCAGATGGTCCGCCTGCGCTGGTGGCCCAGAATCCCCGTGCGTGGCCCACTACTCGCGCTCGCCTTCGCCGCGCTCACCGCTGCGGCCGCCGACGCCCAAATCTGGGGCGCTGCCGTGCTGCTCGGGCTCGGCGCCCTGCTGCCGGCGCTCCATATCGTCGAGCAGTGTATGGCGGCGATGGCGACGATCCGGGAGGCCGTGGGCCGCCTGCAGAACGGGGGTCGGTGATGGGGATGGTGCTGTGGGGCAACCTCTCCTGGCACCCCGCTGCGGCAGCGTGGCGGCAGGTCGCGCCCACCGCGCCCACGCCAGACTGCATCGAGGTGCTACGCCGCGAAAACGGCACGGCGACCTACCGCTTGGTCGGGGCGGGACCGGGCGGCACGCCGATCATCGCCCGGCGCGCGCGGATCGCCAAGGCCCTGATCCTGCGGACGCTCTACTCGAAAATGCTGTCGCGCCTTCCGATCGCCGCGCCGCGCTACTGCGCCTTTCGGGCGGAAAGCCCGGGGTTCGCGTGGGTCTTCCTCGAGGAATGCGGGGGCGGCCGCCCGTGATGACCGACTTCATCCTCTACCGCCGGCTCGCGCGCCAGGCGGCCGCGTCGTGGCACCTCGTGGCCGTGCTATTCCTCGTCAGCCTCCTCGCCAGCCCGCTGGCGCTGCTGGGGCCGCTGCCCCTCAAGATCGCCGTGGACTCGGTGCTGGGCTCGCGCCCGTTGCCCGGCGTCCTCGATGCCCTGCTGCCGGCCGCGGCGACGCGCTCGACGGCGGCCCTGCTCATCCTGGTCGCGGCCCTCGCCGTCTTCATTTCGCTGGCCAACCAGCTGCAGGTGACGGTGCAGAAGTATCTGACGGTGCTGGCGGGCGAGAAGCTGCAGCTCGACTTCCGCGCGCAGATCTTCCGTCACCTCCAGCGGATGTCCCTCGCCTACCACGACACAATCGGGACCGCCGATTCCGTGTACCGCATCCAGCAGGACGCGCCCGCCATCCGGTCCATTGTGATCGACGGGTTCATTCCCCTGGTGGGCTCGGCCGTGACGTTGGCCGGCATGGTGTACGTGACGATCCGCATCGATTGGCAGCTCGCGCTCGTCGCGCTCGCGACGTCGCCAGCCCTCCTCCTCGTGGCGCGGGCATACCGGCCCCGCCTCCGGAGTCAGTCGCGCGAAGTGAGACGGCTCGAGAGCGCCGCGCTCGGCGTGGTGCACGAGGTCCTCGGCGCGCTCCGGGTGGTGAAAGCGTTCGGCCAGGAGGAGCGCGAGGCGGACCGCTTCGTCCATCGTTCCGGAGATGGCGTGCGCGGCCGCGTCGGTCTGGCGCTGGCCGAGGGTCGCTTCGCCGTCGCCATCGGTCTGATCACCGCCGTGGGGACGACGATCGTGCTCTACCTGGGTATCGCCCATGTCCGCGCCGGCACTCTGACGCTGGGGGGCCTGCTCCTCGTCATGGGGTACGTCGCCAAGCTGTACGACCCCATGAAGACGATCAGCCGAAAAGTGGCGACGCTGCAGGGGTACCTGGTGAGCGTCGAGCGGGCCTTCGCCGTGCTCGACGAGCAACCCGACGTCGCCGAGCGCCCCGATGCGCGGCCGATCGCGCGCGCGCGCGGCGCCATTGCTTTCGAGAACGCGTCGTTCTCGTACGCACCCGACCGCCCGGTCTTGCACGATATCTCCTTCACGATCGCCGCGGGAACGAGCGTGGGGATCGAGGGCGCGACCGGCGCCGGCAAGAGCACCCTCATCAACCTGCTCACCCGTCTCTACGACCCCGGTGCCGGTCGGATTCTGCTGGACGGCGTGGACCTCCGGGACTACCGGCGGGACGACCTGCGGCGGCAGTTCGCCGTGGTGCTTCAGGAGTCCGTACTGTTCTCGGCGAGCATCGTCGAGAACATCGCGTACGCGGTCCCGGGTGCGAGTCGCGAACAGATCGTCGCCGCCGCTCGGGCGGCGAATGCGCACGATTTCATCGAGCGACTTCCGCAGGGTTATGACACGGAGGTGGGGGAGCGCGGCGTCAAGCTGTCGGGGGGTCAGCGCCAGCGCATCGCCCTGGCGCGCGCCTTCCTGAAGGACAGCCCGGTGCTCATCCTGGACGAGCCCACGAGCGGCGTGGACGCGCACAGTGAGGCCGCGATCGTCGAAGCGCTCGGGCGCCTGCAGCAGGGTCGCACCGTCATCATCATCAGCCACCGGCCCAGCGCCGTCGCGCAGTGTTCGGCGATGCTGAGAATCGAATATGGGCGCATCGTCGCGGACACGAGCCAGGTCGCCGCGCCGCCTTCCGCTCCTCCGCGCCTCG
>Ga0066710_100001654_pt1 | contig 17011 bp, 16 predicted proteins | sample GraSoiAngelo_159_FD_79666 | JGI IMG/M metagenome (GOLD analysis project Ga0066710, IMG submission 79666) | Grasslands soil microbial communities from the Angelo Coastal Reserve, California, USA - 14_1009_16_40cm | ecosystem: Environmental > Terrestrial > Soil > Grasslands | place: USA... | reverse complement strand
TGGCCCAGACCGCGGCCGAAGATGCCGCCGGAGCCGAGGCCGATCATCGCCTGGACGATCTGAAAGCCGGCGCCCTGTGCATCGTGCCACGGGTTGACGAAGCTGAAGATCCGGGCGCGCCGGTAGGGCTCGAACCAGATCGCGGCCACCCCCAGCGCCATCGCAATCGAGAGTCCCGCACCGAGGACGCGGACCGGCGTCCCGGCGACGAGCAGCATCCCGGCGAGCATCACGAAGATCGCGATCGTCGTCCCGAGGTCCGGCTCGAGCATCAACAACCCGGCGAACACGCAGGAGAGCGCGCCGATCGGTCGCCACAATTCCTTCAGCGTGGATGGGGGGCGGCGCCGGGCGAGATAGGCGGCGGCCCAGACGGCAAGCGCGAGCTTCGCCAGCTCGGACGGCTGAAAGGCGGCAGGGCCGAAGGTGAGCCAGCGGCGTGCGCCGTTGACCGTCGAGCCCAGCACCAGCACCGCCGTGAGCAGCCCGAGGCTGGTCGTCACGAGCACGGGCGCCAGCTTGCGCAGAGCCTGGAAACGAAAGCGCGCGAACACGAACATCAGCACCAGCCCCAGCGCGGCGTAGATCGCCTGCCGCTTGACGTAATAGGCCGGGTCGCCGTTCTCCAGCGCCGCCGAAGCTGACGTCGCGCTGTACACCATCACCAGGCCGAACGCGACCAGCCCGAAGCTGACCAGCAGCAGCAGCCTGGCCTCGAACTGCCCTTTCGTCACATGGGCAGGTTCGCCACCAGCCGCTTGAACTCCTCGCCGCGCTCTTCGAAGTCGCGGAACTGGTCGTAGCTCGCGCAGGCCGGCGAGAGCAACACGACCTCCCCGGGCTGGGCCGCGGCGGCCGCACGGTCGACGGCGGTGGCAAGATCTCCCGACCGGATCGTGTCCGGGATTGCCCGCGCCAGTTCGTCGGCGGTCTCGCCGATCACGTAGACGGCGCGGACGTTCGGGCCGAGCGCCGCCGCGAGCGGCGCGAGATCCTCGCCCTTTCGCGAGCCGCCGAGGATCAGGCGGACGGGCTCGTCGTCGTACGCCGCGAGCGCGCGCAGGGTCGCGGCCACGTTCGTCGCCTTCGAATCGTTGACGTAGCGGACGCGGTCGCGCTCGCCGACGAGCTCGAGCCGGTGCGCGACACCCTTGAACTCGCGCAGACCGCGCTCGATCTGCTCCTCGGTCGCGCCGGCCGCGCGAGCGGCGGCCGTCGCCGCGGCTGCATTCTCGCGGTTATGGATGCCCCGAAGCGAGGGCTCGACCGGCAACTCGTCGTCGGCGCCGAATTCGACGCGGGCCGCTCGTCCCGGAACCTCGCCGAACCCGCGGGGGACGATCGCGCTGTCGTCCTCGGTCTGGTTTTCGAACGCGCGCAGCTTCGCCGCCCGGTAGGCCTCGAATGAGCCGTGCCGGTCGAGGTGATCAGGCTCGAGATTCAGCAACACCGCGATGCGTGGACGGAACCGGTGGACGTCCTCGAGCTGAAAGGAGGAGAGCTCGACGACGACGAGCTGCTCCGGCTCGGCACTGCCGTCGAGCTCGGAGAGCGCCAGGCCGACGTTTCCGGCCACCGGCGCACCGAGCATGAACCCCAGCCATTGCGCCGTCGTCGTCTTCCCGTTCGTGCCCGTGACACCGAGAATCGGATTCGGCAGCAGCCGCGCGGCGAGCTCGATCTCGCTCCAGACCTGAACGCCGCGCTCGCGCGCAGCCGCGACCAACGAAGCGCTTCCCGGCACGCCAGGGCTCTTGACCAGAAGCCCGACGCCGTCGAGCAGGGCGAGCTCGTCGTCGTTTCCGAGCTCCCGGTCTGCGCGGACGACCTCGACGCCCCGACGCTCGAGGGCCGCAGCCGCCGCAAGCCCGGAGCGCGCGAGCCCGAGCACGAGCACGCGTTCCGGCAGCACGTTCAGCGGAACCCGCGGAAGTAGCGATAGTACAAGGCGAACGCCGCCGCGCAGAGCAGGCCGGTGACGATCCAGAACCGGACCATGATCTTCGTCTCCGACCAGGCTTTCATCTCGAAGTGGTGGTGGATCGGCGTCATCAGGAAGATCCGCCGCCCCCAGTAGCGGAACGAGAAGACCTGCAGGATCACCGAGAGCGCCTCGATCGCGAAGATGCCGCCGACCAGGAGCAGGAGGAAGATCGTCTTCGTCATGATCGCGAAGGCCGCCAGCGCGCCGCCGATCGCCATCGAGCCGGTATCGCCCATGAAGACCTCCGCCGGGAACGCGTTGTACCAGAGGAAGCCGATCAGCCCTCCGATCAGGGCCGCGCCGACGATGGCGAGGTCGAGCTTCGTCTCGAAGCGGTGGCCGGGCGGACCCGAGCGGATCCACGCAATCACGTTGATCGCGCTGTAGGTGAAGAGCGCGATGATCCCGGTCCCGGCGGCGAGCCCGTCGAGGCCGTCGGTGAGATTGACTCCGTTCGCCGCCCCCGCGATGACGAGGAAAAGCAGCCCGTACCACGCCCACGAGAGCTCGAGGTGCCCCAGCCCGGGGACGTAGACGTTCGTGGGTAGGTGCTGGTGCCGCGCGGCGATGCCGACGCCGACCGTGATCGCCCCCAACAGGAGCAGCTTCCAGCGGGCGTTCAGGCCAAGGGAACGGCGGTGGGTCAGCTTGATGAAATCGTCGATGAACCCGATTGCGCCGCAGGCGAGCGTCACGAAAAACACGGTCAGCGCCGGAACCGTGTAGCGCGCGACCGCGAGGTACGCGGCCGTCGCGGCGCCCAGCATCAGCAAGCCCCCCATGATCGGCGTGCCCTGCTTGGTCACATGGTGCTCGGGCCCCTCCTCGCGGATCGTCTGCCCGTACTCCCTGCGGCGCAGGAAGGCGATGAAGCGCGGCCCGACGAGAATCGAGATCAGCATCGCGGCGAGACCCGCGATCAGGACGCGGACCAAGTTAGGCCTTCACCGCCGCCAGTGCTTCCGCTACCGCCTCGAGCCCCATCGTCCGCGAACCTTTCACGAGCACGGCGTCGCCGGGCCGGACGAGCTCGTCGAGCTGACGCAAGGCCTCGTGGACGTTCGGAGTCCAGCGCGAGGGAACCCCCGCGGCTCCGTCGACGTAGCCGCGTGCGAGCTCTCCCACGGCAAGGAGCTCATCGACCTCGAGCTCCGCAGCCGCCTCGCCGACCTCCCGGTGGTACGCAGGGGCCGTGCGGCCGAGCTCAGCCATGTCCCCCAGGATCGCGACGCGGCGACGATCTCCCGCGCGCGCGCCGAGGTAGGCCAGCGCGGCTCGCATCGAGACCGGATTCGCGTTGTAGGCGTCGTTGATCAGCAAGCCGCCTCCGGGAAGCTCACGCTCCTCCCCGCGCCAGCGGGAGAAATCAACGTCGACGTGCTCCGGCCGCGGCAAACCGAGCGCACCCAGCGCCGCCAGCGCGGCCGCCGCGTTCTCCGCCTGGTGCTCGGCGACGAAGTTGAAGCTCACACCGCCAACCGAAGTGCGGCCGTCGCTCACCTCCGCTGCCGGCTCGCCCAGCCTGATCACGCGGATGTCTTCGCGCTCAACCGGGAAATCCTCGGGCACGATCGCGACGCCGCCGGGCGGCAGCGCGGCAATGAGCTCGCTCTTCGCGCGAATGACGCCGTCGAGCGACTCGACGAGCTCGAGGTGAACCGGCCCGACATTGGTGACGACACCGATCTCGGGCCGAGCGATCTCGCAGAGCTCGGCGATCTGGCCAAGTCCCCGCATCGCGAGCTCGAGAATGCAGACCTCGCTGTCGGGCTCCAGACGGCACAGCGTCAACGGGACGCCGATCTCGTTGTTGAAGCTCCCCTCGTTGGCGATCGTACTCGCCGAAGGTGCGCAAAGAGCGGCGAGCAGGTCCTTGGTCGAGGTCTTGCCCATCGAGCCCGTGATCCCGACCACCCGTGCTGAGGCGCGGTCACGGACGGCGCGGCCGATCGCCCCGAGCGTGGAAAACGCGTCGTCTGGGACGAGCGTCGCCGCCGCGCCCCGCGCGAAGGCGTGCTTGCGGAAATCGGCCCCACGACCGACCGCGACGAAGAGGTCCCCCTCTGCGATCCGGCGGGAATCGACCTGGACGCCCGTCACTTCGGAGGCCCAGGGAGCACGGTCGAGCCGGCCGGGCGCCAGCGCCGCGAGCTCGTCGAGCGCGAGCGGGATCACAACGCAGCTCCGAGCCGGCGGAGCGCTTCACGTGCGATCTCCCGGTCGTCGAACGGGACCGTCCGGTCGGCGAACTCCTGGCCCTGCTCGTGGCCCTTGCCGGCGATGACGACGACGTCTCCCTCGTGTGCGATGCCTATCGCTCGCTCGATCGCCGTAGCTCGGTTCGATTCGACCTCGAGACCGGTGCCCGCTCCCGCCAGCACCTCGGCGATGATCGCGTCGGGATCCTCACTGCGAGGATTGTCCGAGGTGACGATCGCGACGTCGGCGAGGTCGCTCGCGATCTTTCCCATCAGCGGCCGTTTGGCCCGGTCCCGGTCGCCGCCGCAACCGAAGACGCAGATAACCCGATTGCGTGCGAGCTCATGGGCGGTACGAAGGACGTTCTCGAGGGCGTCCGGCTTGTGCGAGTAATCGACGATGACCGCGAACGGCTGGCCTGCTTCGACCGCCTCGAACCGGCCGGGGACCCCCTCGAGCGCCTCGACCCCTGCTGCGATCTCGTCGTTCGCGACTCCGAGCAACCGCGCGACAGCGACGGCCGCGAGCACGTTTTCGACATTGAAGCGGCCGCGCAGCCTTGTCCGCAGCTCGATTCCGCCGGCCCGCAGCCGCGCGCCGCTCCCGTCGAGCTCGAGCTGCTCGGGCCGGATGTCGGCCTCGTCGACGAACCCGAAGGTCAGGAGCCGCTCGTGCCCGAGCGCGCGCAGCTCCTCTGCGAGCCGGCGGCCGTGCTCGTCGCCGACGTTGACGGCGGCCGGAGGCCGCTCACCCTCGACGAAGAGCCGGCGCTTCGCGGCGAAGTAGCGCTCGAAGGTCCCGTGGAAATCGAGGTGGTCCTGGCCGAGGTTGGTGAACGCGAGCGCGGCGAAGCGGACACCGTCGAGCCGCCCAAGCTCGGAGCCGTGCGAGGTCGCCTCCAGCGCGCAGCTGCGATCGTCGGCGTCCAGCATCTCGTGGAAGGCGCGCTGGAGATCGATCGCCTCGGGTGTCGTGCGAATCGCCGGCCGGCGCTCGCCTCCGATGCGGCTCTCGATCGTGCCGAGCAAGCCTGGTTGGCGTCCGGCCGCGGCGAGAATCGAATGGAGGAGGAACGTGGTCGTCGTCTTGCCGTTGGTGCCGGTCACGCCGGCGACCTCGAGGCGCGTGGTCGGGTCCTCGAAGAAGACGACTGCGGCCCGAGCCATCGCCCGCCTGGCGTCCGGCACGACCAGCTGCGCGACGTCGAGCTCGAGCACCCGCTCGACCACGAGCGCGACCGCCCCGCGCTGCACGGCGTCCCGGGCGAATGAATGGCCGTCGTGCCGCTCGCCCGGGACACAGAAGAAGAGCGCTCCAGGCCCCGTGGCGCGCGTGTCGTAGGCGAGGTCGGAGATCTCGACCGGAGCGCGCTGCACGACGTCCGTAGGGGCGAGCGCTGCGATGACGCGCTCCAGGTTCATCTGCGCGGCGAGTCTACCAACGGGCTCAGCCGCCAGCGCAGACCCCGCTGCGGGAAAAGCTCCCCATTTGCAGCCGTTTCGTCACACAGGACACTGGCGACGGCACATCCCTTCGATTACGCTCGCCTCGGGAAGGAGGCCGGGAGGACCGTCTTGGCGCGCAAGCACCCGCTGCCTCCGACGCGAACACGTGGCAACGACTGCATGAAGCGGGCATCCTTAGCCCTACGAACGGCGATGGCACTCGTCTCGACCGGACATAACGATCATCAGGTAGTGCGCCGCCGCGGCCGCGACGTGCACGAATTCGCCTTGGACCGCGCGCGCTGAGCGACTTCGTCTCTCAGCCGGGGCGCGGCCGGCGCAGTGTCCGCATCCCGCGGCGTCTCGGCGTGCGCCCGGTTTCGGTCGCTGCGGCGGACTTCCATGGAAGCGCCGGCTTCTTCCTCCGCGTCGGGATGATCGGGCTCGTCACGCTCGGCCTCTTCGGGCTGCTGGCACTCCGCCTCTGGTCGCTCCAGGTCGTACGCGGGCCGCATTTCGCGCTTGCGGCACAACGGCAGACGTTCCGGCTCATCGACCTCCCCGCGCCACGCGGTCAGATCGTCGATGCGAAGGGCCGCGTCCTGGCCGGAACGAGTGGTGGGCTCGCAGTGTCTGTCGACTCCTCGGTCCTCGGCTTGATCGACCAGCACGGCCGCTGGTGGCCGACCCATCAGGGCCGCATACTTCTACGACGGCTCAGCGATCTCTCCGGAGCGCGAACGACGCTTTTCATCAAGCGTATTCGCCACAGTGAGTTCAAATCGCCCTACTCCTCGGCCGTCGTCCTGCCCAGAATCACGCGCGACCTCGGTTTCTTCATGGACGAGCACGCGCGTGAGTTTCCCGGAATCCGCGTCGTCGCTCTGCCGGAGCGGAGTTACCCGAGCGGCTCGATCGGGGGAGAGTTCCTCGGCCTGCTCGGCGAGATCAGCCCAAGCCAGCTCTCCGCCCATACCCATCCGGGTCTCCGCGGTGGCGCGATCGTCGGCCAATCCGGTGCGGAGGCGACCTACGACAGGCTGCTGAACGGCGGGCTCGAGAAGGCACGGGTCGTCGTCGACGCCCAGGGCCGCCCGATCGGGCCGGCGCGGGTCGTCCGCGTCCCGCGCCCCGCGAGCGGCCTTCAGCTCACGATCGACCTGCGCCTCCAACGTGTCGCCGAGAAGGCGATTCAGGACGGGATCGCGCTCGCGCACGCCAACGGCCACTCCGACGCCCGCGCCGGGGCTGCGGTGGTGATGAACCCGCGCGACGGCTCGGTCTACGCGCTCGCGAGCTACCCGCGCTTCAACCAGGCGCGAGCCGCGACCGACCCGGAGTACCTGCGCGCGCTGCTCAATCCGAACGATCCTCGCCATCTGCTCGTCAACCGCGCGACGCAGGGCGTCTATCCGACCGGCTCGACGTTCAAGCCGATCGTCGCCGAAGCGGGTCTCGCATCGGGCCTGATCAGTCCCTATTCGACGCTGCCCTGCACGAGCACCTACACCGTCGGCGGCCGCGTTTTCCGCAACGTCGAGTCGGGCGTCAACGCCAGCCTGACGCTACCCGAGGCGCTCTCGATCTCCTGCGACACCTGGTTCTACCGTCTCGGCTCGATGTTCTACTACGAGCAACTCAAGGGCCACCTCTACATGCAGAACTGGGCGCGTCGCCTGGGTGTCGGACATCCGACCGGCTTTGACGTCCCCGGCGAGTCTTACGGCCTCGTGCCGACCCCGGCCTGGTTGAAACAGACGGCCAAGTACGCTTGGCAGCGGATCTGGTACGAGGGCTACTCCGTCAACCTCGCGGTCGGCCAGGGCCAGCTCGCAATCACGCCGCTTCAACTCGCCGTCGCGTACTCGACGCTCGCGAACGGGGGCATTGTCGTCCGGCCGCACGTCGGCAAGGCGGCGCTCAACTCGACCGGGCAGATCGTCAGGGAGCTCCGCTTTCCAGCCCGGCGCCACCTCCAGCTCACCGGCCTCAGCGCGATCAGGGACGGGCTGATCGCCGGGGCCCACTCCGGGACGTCCGGGGCCGTCTTCGGGACGTTCCCGATTCAGGTGGCCGGCAAGACCGGGACTGCCGAGGCTCCTCCCGGCAGCGACCACTCGTGGTACGCGTCCTGGGCGCCGGCCTACAACCCGAAGCTCGTGGTCGTCGTCATGATCGAGCATGGCGGCTTCGGCGCAGAGGCCGCTGCTCCGGCTGCGAAGGAGATCTACTCCGCGTACTTCGGGATCAAGGCGTCGAAGTAGCGGTGACTTGTGCCGGCGCGTCGGGCGGCGCCGACAGGTATTGCAGCGTCTGCTGCGCGATCGCCTTGAAGGCAGGAGCGGCGACCACGCCGCCCCAGATAGCGCCCCGAGGCTCGTCGACCGTCACGAGCACGACGATCCGCGGCCGGGTCGCCGGGGCGAAGCCGACGAACGAGGCGACGTACTTCGAGGTCGAGTAGCCGCCTTGCGAGTCCGGCTTCGCCGCGGTGCCCGTCTTACCGGCGACGTGGTAGCCGGGAATCCGAGCCAGCGTCCCGGTGCCGTCGAGGACGACGTTCTGGAGCATCGAGGTCAGCTCATGGGCGATCCAGCGAGTCACGATCCGGCGCCGGGCGACCGGCTTGGCGAGCCCGTCGCCGACCCGCTCGACGAGATGCGGCTTAGTCCACATTCCGCCGTTGGCGATGGCGGCATAGGCCGAAGCCATCTGTATCGGCGTCACCGCGATTCCCTGACCGATCGGCACGTTCCCGATCGTCGAGCCCGACCACTTGTCCGCCGGGAGCACGATGCCCTGGCTCTCGCCCGGAAAGTCGATGCCGGTCGGACGGCCGAAGTCGAAGCGGGAGATCCAAGACGCGAGCCGGTCCTTCCCGAGTAGTTGTGCGAGCGTGATTGCGCCGACGTTGGAGGACTTCGAGAGGATCGTGGCCACGCTCATCGTCTCCGTCCCCCGCAGCTCCGCGTCGTGGATCCTGCGGTCGGCGACCTGGATCTCGTAGGGAAGCCTGAACTTTTCCTGCGGCGTGACGAGCCCCGTCGAAAGCGCGCCGGCTACGGTGACGAGCTTGAAGGTCGAGCCGGGCTCGTAGGTGTCGGTGACCGCGCGATTTCGTTGCAGGTCTTTCGAGACGCCGGGGAAGTTGTTTGCGTCGTAAGAGGGAGCCACGGCCATCGCGAGCACCGCACCCGTATGGGGATCGAGCACGATCGCGGTGCCGTCTTTCGCGTGCCAGCGCTGGACCGTCTGGCGCAGAACCTGCTCCGCCTGAGCCTGAATGACGTTGTTGATCGTGAGCGAGACTTCGCTCCCGTTGCGGGCAGGCCTCGAGACGATCGAGTCGAGCACGTGGCCGAGCGGGTCGCGCACAAGCGTCTCGCGTCCCGCGCGACCCGCCAACGGTTTGTCGAGGGCGAGCTCCAGCCCGGATAGGCCGTGGTTGTCGATCCCTGCGTAGCCGAGCACCTGCGCGGCGATGCCGTGCTGGGGGTAGAAGCGCCGCTCCTCGGGGTAGAACCCAAGCCCCGTGATGTGTAGACGCTGGAGCCGCGCGGCACGGGCCGCATCCGCCTTGCGCTCGACGTAGACAAAGCCGTGCTTTCGGTCGGAGAGCTTTTCGTACACCTGTCTCGGGTCGAGCCTGAGGATGCGGGCGACCGCCGGTGCGACCTTGGTCGCGTCTCGGATCTGCAGCGGATCGGCGTAGACCGTGATCGCCTGCTCACCGAGCGCCAGCTGGACGCCCGCGCTGTCGTAGATCGTGCCCCGGTTCGCCGCGAGGTCGACCGTCGTGCGGTGCTGGCTCGCCGCCATCCTGCCGAGCGACTGGGCACGCACCCCTTGCAGCCAGACGGCTCGGACCAGCGTGACGCCGAAGACGATCGCGAAGACGGCGAGGAGCAGGCGGATCCGGCGGTTCGCGACCCGACCGCTCAAGGCCGGCGAGGTGCGAGGTCGACGTAGCCGATCGTCGTCGGATCGGCCGGGACGAAGCCGCGCGCTTTGGCCAGGGCCTGGATCCGCGGCGACGAGACAGCGCCGGAAAGCTGGGCTCCAAGCGCCGCGTTCTCTGCCTGGAGCTGTTGGCTCTTGGTGTTCATGTGGTCGAGCCGGATATTCAGCCGCAGCACGGCGACGTTCAGCGCCACAATCCCGGCAAGCAGCACCCCGGCGACGATGATCCAGGCTAGGCCACCTGCGACCCCGACCTTTGCTTTTACGCTTCGCTTCGACCCGGGCCGAGGTCGCCGGTGATCGAGATCGCGGGCTCGAGTGCGCTTTCGGGCCGGCGCGCGCGCCGGGGCCGGTGCGGCGACTGCGTGCCAGGAGGCCATCAGACCTTCACCGCGGCCCTCAATCGCGCCGACGCGGCCCGAGGGTTGCTCGCCGTCTCGCGGGAGCTCGGCCGAATCGCCCGTCGCGGCGTGGCACGCAGCACCGGCTCCTGGCCGCAGACGCAGACCGGGAAGTCCGGCGGGCAGGTGCAGCCGTGCTCCTGGTCGCGGAGGAAACGCTTGACGATCCTGTCCTCGAGCGAATGGAAGCTGATCACCGCCAGCCTGCCGCCCGGGTTCAAGAGCTCAACCGCCGCAGGCAGCGCGTCCTCGAGCGCCGTCAACTCGTCGTTGACGGCAATGCGAAGCGCCTGGAAGACCCGCTTCGCAGGATGCCCGTCGCCGAAGCGAGCCGGCGCCGGGATTGCATTCTTGATCGTCTCGACGAGCTCGCCGGTTCGTTCGAACGGCTGCTCGCGACGCCGCCGGGCGATCGCGCGGGCGATCTGCTTCGCGTAGCGCTCCTCGCCGTACTGGCGGAAGATCCGCGTCAGCTCGCGCTCGGAGCCCTCGTTGACGAGCTCGCGGGCGGAATAGTCGGCCGAGGGGTCCATACGCATGTCGAGTGGCGCGTCGGCTGCGTACGAGAAGCCCCGCTCGGGGCGGTCGATCTGCATCGACGAGACGCCGAGATCGAACAGGATCGCGTCGGCACGAGCGCCGTTGTCGGCAAGCTGCTCGAGCACGATCGAAAAGTCGCCGCGGAGGAAGCGGCCCTGGACGCCGGTCTGCTTGCGAAAGCGATCGAAGTACGCGCGCGCGCTTGGGTCGCGGTCAATCGCGATCAGCCGGCCCTCGCCGCGCAGGTCAGCGGCAAGGAGAGCTGCGTGACCGCCTGCCCCGAACGTCGCGTCCACCACCGTCTCCCCGGGCTCGATCGCAAGCAGCTGCCGAACCTCGTCGGCCAGTACGGGAACGTGATCAGTCGCGCTTGGTTGCAAGACGCTCGGCAACATCCTCGGCACTCCCTTCGATCTCGTCCAGGTGTGCGCGCCACGAGGCGCGATCCCAGATCTCGAGGTGGTCGCGGATCCCAACCACGACGACCTCCTTCCCGAGCCCGGCGTAGTCGCCGAGCGGCGACGGCACCATCACTCTGCCTTGCTTGTCCAGCTCGGCCTCGGCCGCTCCCGAGAAGAAGTAGCGCTGCATCACCCGGCCTTCCTTGCTGAGCGGGTCGAGCTCTCGCAGGCGCGACTCGACGGTTTCGGTCCAATTGTCGCGCGGGTACGCGGAGAGACACCGCTCGATTCCCCGGGTGAGGACCAGGCCTTCGTCGAACGCCTGTCGGAACTTGGCCGGGAGCGTGAGGCGGTTCTTGTCATCGATCGTATGCTCGTACTCACCTAGCAGCATGGTCCACTGCGACCCACTTTAAACCACTTACTCCCACTTGGCAACCCTTTGGCGCCACATCTCACACCTCGACGCGCGGACACGTTTCAGCAGAAGATGGAGCGCGTGCGCATCCCGCCCTTCGAATCGTTCTACGAGGACCACAAGGACCCTGTTTTCGCTCATCTGCGGCGCTTGCTTGGACAGGGCGCCGAGGACGCCTTCCAGGAGACCTTCCTGCGCGCGCTCCGCGCCTACCCGGAGCTGCGGAACGGCCGGCACCTCCGCGCCTGGGTCTTCACGATCGCGACGCGAATCGCGATCGACGAGACGCGGCGGCGACGGCCGACCGGCGAGTTGCCTGAGGTCGCGGTCGAGGACGGCCTCCCGCCCCATGCCGAGCTCGGACCTATGACCGACGAGCTGCCGCCGAAGGAACGCGCCGCCGTCGTCCTTCGCTACGGCTTCGACCTTCCTTACGACGAGATCGCCGCCGCCCTCGGCTCCTCCGAGGACGCGGCGCGCCAGGCCGCCTCCTCGGGGGTGCGCCGCTTGAGAGAAAGGAGCAAGCAATCGTGACCAACGTCCCTCTGGAGCTCGACACTCACTTTCGCGCTGCCGCGGCGGAGGAGGGCCTGCTCGACGTCGCATACGACCTCGTGGAGTCTCCGCTCGGCGACCTCTTCGTCGGTGTCTCCGACCGTGGTCTCTGCGTCATCTCCTACGAGGCGGATCCGGACGCAGAGGTCGAAAGGCTCGCGCGCAATTTCGGCTCCCGCGTCCTCCGCTCGCCGCGGCCGGTCGACCCGGCTCGCCGGCAGCTCGACGAGTACTTCGGGGGGGAGCGCAGACGGTTCGAGCTCGATGTCGATCTACGACTCGCCCGTGACTTCGGCCGCACGGTGCTCGAGGAGCTCGGGCGCGTGCCGTTCGGCGAGGTCACGACGTACGGCGCGCTCGCCGCGAAAGCCGGCAAGCCGAAGGCGGCTCGGGCGGTGGGGACGATCATGAACCGCAACCCCGTCCCGATCGTGTTGCCCTGCCACCGGGTGGTCGGGGCCAACGGCTCGCTGGTCGGCTACGCGGGCGGGCTCGAGCGCAAGGAGACGCTGCTGCGGCTGGAGGGTGCGATCCTCGCTTGACCCCCACTCCGGCGTGGGATATACGACCCTCACACGGGGTCCACGACCGGAGGAGGAATCTCAATGAGGCGGGCACTTCCAGCCCTTTTCGCACTCGTACTCGCGCTGGCGCTGGCGGTGCCGGCGACGGCGGCCACGCCGAGTCCGGCCCGAATGGCGGCTCAGATCCGGACGCTGCAAGGACAGGTGAAGACGCTTCAGAAGACCGTCAAGAAGATCAACACGACGCTCTTGCAGACCGAGGGCGTCGCGGTCGTGGCGCTCCTGTATGGAGGCTGCAACTCAGCCGTAACGGCCGACGCGCTGGCAGGCTCGGGGATCGCCGGGTACACGGCGCCGCCGAACCCTGTCACTGACTACAACGCCTGCAGCCAACTGCAGAGCATCACCCGCACGTCGCCGACGATCGTCCGTCAACCGAACACGGCCACGGTCAACGTGTTTCAGGAGCTACTGAACATCTTCAAGTAGCGGCTCGTCACTCGCCGCTTGCGACGCCGACCTGGAGGACGTCCCGGCTCGGCCGGGGCGTCCGTTCACTCCCTGTTGGCAATGCCGGCGACGGCGGCCTTTCTGGATCCAAGAGCCGATAGCCGACGCCCCAGATGTTGACCACGCATGGACCGGCACCGGCCTGCCGCAGCTTCCGCCGCAGCCGTGACGAGTGCGAGTCGAGCGTCCGAGTTCGGCCGAGCGAGACGTAGCCCCACACCTCGCGCAGCAACTGCTCCTTGGTGAAGGCGCGCTCCGGCTCGGTCGCGAGTTTCGCGAGCAGGTCGTACTCCTTCGCCGGCAGCGCCACCGTTCGCCCATGGACGGTCGCGCGACGCGTGACGAGATCGACGGCGATCGGCCCGGCCTCCAGCCGGTCGCGCAGGGACGGCGAAGCGCGCCGGAGGACGGCCCGGATTCGGGCCAGCAGCTCGTCGTAGTGGAACGGCCGCGGCACGTAGTCGTCGCAGCCGCGGTCGAACGCGCGAACCCGGTCGACGCTGTCGGCCTCGGTTCCGCCGAGCACGATCACCGGTACTTCGCGGTCCCACGAGCGACCGGGCTCGCCCTCCCGAAGCCGGCGACACAGCTCGGGAGAGGAGAGCACGAGCGACGGCTTCAGGCGCTCCAGCAGCTCGAGCGCCTCGCGGTCGGCCTCGGCGCCGAGCACGTCGAAGCCGTCGTCCGCGAGGTGGCGCTGGAGAAACTCCCTGGTCGACGGCTCAGGCTCGGCGAGCAGGAGGGCGGAGTTCATGGCGGCGAAAGTAGCGCCAAGCTCGCGCGTCAGCCAGATGTCCTTTGAAGCGAAATTGCAACGAACGATCCACGGAGTTTTGGGCACCCGACCGAGACGGCCGTGTTCTGTCTCGCGAGCGCAGCGACGCGACAACCCAGCGCCGCGAAAAGTGCGCGGCACTTTTCGCGGTCAAAGCCGTCCGGAACGGATGACGCCCCAAAGCAACCAGACCCCGAGCGCGCCCGAGAGCAGAAAGCCGATGAACGAGAGAAAGTTGACCCCGAAGACGAACGGCCCGTGCTTCGCAAAGATTCCGATCAGACTCGAGCCGATCAGGCCGCCGACGACGATCAGCGCGACGACGAGCCGGTTGAAGGCGACGTCGACCTTGTGCATGAATTCGTCGAGCCCCTTGTGGATGAAGCCGACCTCGATCTGCCCGTCGCGGAACTCTTCGAGCACGTCGTGCAATTGGTACGGCAACGTCGCCGCGATCCGGACGAGCTCACCCGACTCCTTCTGAGCCCGCGAGAGGATCCGCTCGGGCGAAAAGCGTTCGAGCATCAGGTTTCGGGCGTACGGCTTCGCGACCTCGAAGACGTTGAAGTCGGGGTAGAGCTCGATCCCGACGGATGCGAGCGTGGCGATCGCCTTGTCGAGCAGGACGAACCGCGTCGGCAGGCGGAGGTTCATCCGGTAGATCACGTCGAAGGCCTCGCGGATCACCTGCAGTGGGTCGATCTCGGCAAGGCCGACGCCGTAGTAGCGGTAGTAAATGTCGCGAAGCTCATCCCTGAACTCGTCCTCGCGATCGCGCGGATAGCGAACGCCGAGCTCCGCGAGCCGTCGCGGCATTGCGTCGACGCGCTCGTTCGCGGCGTCGATGAAGAGCCCCGTCAGCTTCGACATGTCCTCGTCGGTGAGCTTGCCGACCTGCCCGAAGTCGACAAGCCCGACTGCGGCACCGCCGTCGAGAACGAAAACGTTGGCCGGGTGCGGGTCGGCGTGAAAGAAACCGTGCCGGAAGATCATCGTCATCCAGGTCTCGGCGATCCGGTAGGCGAGGTCGCGGCGCTCCCCCTGGCTCAGCGCGGCGAAATCGATGTCCGCGAGCTGCGTTCCCTCGAGCAGCTCGAGCACGAGCACTCGCCGGCGGGTGTAGGTCCAGTAGACACGTGGAATCTTGACGTCCGCTTCGCCCGAGAAGTTGCGCCGGAAGATCTCGGCGTTCCTCGCCTCCGCGCGGTAGTCGAGCTCGCTGCGGATCGAGCGCGCGAATTCGTCGACGATCTGCTCAGCGTCGATGAAGTCAAGGGCCCGGACGCGCTCCTTGGCGAGTCGTGCCGCCTGGAAGAGCAGCGCGATGTCGGATTCGATTTGGCGCGGGGCATTCGGCCGCTGAACCTTGACTGCGACGCGCTCGCCGTTGGGGAGCAGTGCGTAGTGGACCTGGCCGATCGAGGCCGCCGCGGTCGGACGCTCGTCGAACTCCAGGAAGGCCTGCTCGATTGTGAGCCCAAGGTCCTCGTGAATCACGCGCCGGACGTCGGCGAAGGGGATTGGCCGGACGTCGTCCTGCAGCTTCTGGAGCTCGAGCACGATGTCGGGCGGGACGATGTCCGGGCGGGTCGAGAGCAACTGGCCGAACTTGACGAATGTTGGGCCGAGCTCGTCCAACATCTCCCGGAGACGGCGCCCCCGGTCCGACGGCGACTCGGCGCTCCCGTCGCGATCGATCCACGGAAAGAGGTCGGTCAGCCGGTGTCGCTCGAAGAAGTAACCGAAGCCGTGCCTGACCGCGACCTGCGCGATCTCGGAGAGGCGGCCGATGTTGCGCGTGGCCGGACGGGCCATGAGATCAGTCTGACACGGGCCCGTTACGCAGCGTCCCGTCCGGCAGTTCCGGGGGCAGTCCCGCAGCGGCCGCTTCTGCGGCCAGCCGCCAGAGCCGCACCATCTCTTGGCGGACGAGCGCTCCGGCCTCCTCGTAGCCACGGCGATTCCGCGGCAGGTGGTCGAGCGCGATCGGCTCACCGAAGACGAGCGCACACGCGCGCCGGTTCCTCGGCGACCAGCCGAACGTGTCGAGGCCGAGCGGAACAACGGGCGCGCCCTCCTGCATTGCGATCATCAATCCACCGCTCTGGATCGGGCCCGGGTAGCCGAGCCGCTGCCGCGTCCCTTCGATGTGCACGCAGACGACGTCTCCGTTGCGCACGTGCTCACGGGCCAGGCGAAGCGCGTCGCGGTCGCTCTCGCCCCGGCGGATCGAGATCACGCCCATCCAAGCAAGGGCCTCCCCGAGCACCGGAATCTCGAACAGCTCCGACTTCGCGAGGAAGTACGTGATCCCGGGGACGAAGGCGCCGATCAGCGGATGGTCGATGCCCGAGAAATGGTTGGCCGCAAGAACGCAGCCGCGGTCGCGCGGGATCCGGTCGACACCGTAGGCGGCGGTCGGCGCGAGCCGGAGCGTCACCGGGACGACGGTGTGCCTGGCGAAGCGCCAGAGCCGCTTCCGGTCCTCGTGCCAGAGCTTCGGCAGGCCGAGCCGCGTCAGCGGCGCTCTCACGGCGCCGGTGGCGAAAGCGGCGGCCGGCCCTCCTCGAGCAGCCGCAACCGGTGCTCCAGCTGAGCGATCTTGAGCCCGGCCTCGTCGAGCTCCTCGCGGGTCACGAGCCCGACCTCTCGGAAGATCCCGGCTAACCGGGCGGCGGCGCGGTCGCCGACACTGGAGTCGCCGCGCCAGAGCGCCAGGAGCTCGTCGGCAAGGCCCTTGGCCTCCTCGCGCCCGAGCCGCTGGAGCACGTCGGCGAGCTTCGAAGCCGGTCCTTTATGACGCCGCTCAGAGGCCGCGCCGGCTTCGCCGCCGCGGCCGCCGTCAGCGAGTTCTGCCATGCGGACGCGCACGACGCCGCTGCCGACGGCGCTCTCGCTTCGCTTCGGCCGAAGCTGCTGGACTCGGTACGAGCTCGTCCAGCGAGGGGGTCGGCTCGGCCGCGGCTGCCTGCTCGGCTTCTTCGAGCACGACCGTCCCCGGATCGGTGGCCGGTGCACCGCCCCAAGGTCGCTGCCGCCGGCGGCGAGCGGGAGTCCCGCCATCCGGCTCGGGACCTTCGGGCTCGTCGATGCCTTTGCGCCGCGCAAACTCAGGCTCGCGTTCCTTCAGGATCGTCAGTAGCGGCGCGGCGATGAAGATCGACGAGTACGCGCCCGAGGCGATGCCGACGATCAGCGCGAACGCGAAGTCCTTCAGCGTCGCGCCGCCGAAGATCAGGAGCGCCCCGATCGGCAGGAGGGTGATGAACGTCGTCGCCAATGAGCGGCGGATCGTCTCC
>Ga0066710_100001653_pt1 | contig 17017 bp, 13 predicted proteins | sample GraSoiAngelo_159_FD_79666 | JGI IMG/M metagenome (GOLD analysis project Ga0066710, IMG submission 79666) | Grasslands soil microbial communities from the Angelo Coastal Reserve, California, USA - 14_1009_16_40cm | ecosystem: Environmental > Terrestrial > Soil > Grasslands | place: USA... | reverse complement strand
TGCGCCGCGAGCACGTTGTGGTCGGACTTTCCGTTCGTCGCGTTGAAGCGATACACCAAGGCGTTAGGGAACGTCGTGATGGTCCTCATCGTGCTGACGGATCCAGACCCCAGGTCTGCCTTGAAGAAATTCCTGACGCGGACCGCCTTCCTGCTGGTTCCCCCGTCCATCTTGCTGATCAAGTTCTACCCCGTCTTGGGTCGCTACTACGACAGATGGGAGGGAACTCAGTTCTACTCCGGTGTCGCGACCGACAAGAACATGCTCGGCTGTATTAGCCTCGTCCTGGGACTTGGAACCCTGCTGCGGTTTGTCGAGACTTTTCGAAAGGCCCCTCATCGATTCCGCAGGCTTCTCGCAGTCGGAACCCTCTTCGCGATGAACCTGTGGCTTCTCTCCGTGGCAAATTCAGCCACTGCCCTCGGGTGTTTCATAGTTGGGGGCACGCTGATCGTCGTCTTCAGCCAGGTCGGGCAAGGACGAACATGGATGGTGCATCTGACGGTCGGGGTCATAGCCGTCGTGGCCGTCAGCACCTATGTGTTTCCAGACGCGTACTCGTTTCTGGTCGGGTCGATGGGACGCAACACGACGCTGACGGGACGGACCGACCTCTGGAGCGACTTGCTCCAGATGGATAACCACCCCTGGTTTGGGGCGGGTTTCGAAAGCTTCTTTCTCGGCGATCGACTCGAACTCCTCTGGGCCAAGTACTGGTGGCATCCCAACGAGGCACATAACGGGTACCTTGAGACATACCTGACCTTGGGCATCGTCGGGCTGTGCCTGCTGGCGGTGTTGATCGTCACGGGATATCGCAATGCCATCAATGCCTATCGCAGCGATCCACTATCCGGCAGCTTGCGACTGGCCATCGTCGTCATCGCCCCAATCTACAATTTAACGGAAGCGGCGTTCAAGATCATGAACCCTGTGTGGATCCTCTTCTTGCTCGCGGTCACTGCCGTGCCAGATTCCCAGCGTCAGGAAGAGGAACAGAAAGACGTTTCGGTCAGCGAATCCTCGCGCCGAGTACCGGTCGAGGCATACGCGACCTCAGGCATCAGCCGCGCACGAACCGCGAGCTGTCGCTCCGCCGTTGAAGACCTGGCCGGTCTCGAGTCGGTCACCGATCGCGCGGCGATGTCCACATGAATGAATAGTCTATTCTCCGGGTCGGACTTGATGGATCCGTGTGCGGAGCCCGAGATCGACGTCGCGCTCCTCACCGGCGGCGCGGACACGCCATACGCCTTCGGTCTGGCAACAGCCCTCATCTCGAGGGGCGTACGTCTGGATCTCATCGCTGGCGACGAGCTGGATCGGCCAGAATTCCATGTCACACCGTCAGTGCGCTTCCTCAACCTGCGAGGAGACCAGCGATCGGACGTGGGCCTGGCGAAGAAGATTTCGCGAGTATTGATCTATTATGGCCGCCTCCTCCGGTACGCCTTGAGCGCCCGACCTCGGATCTTCCACATCCTCTGGAACAACAAATTCGAGGTCTTCGATCGAACCCTTCTGATGCTGTACTACCGGTTTCTCAAGAGGAAGGTCGTCCTCACCGTGCACAATGTCAATGCGGGCATCAGGGACTCGACCGATACACCACTGAATCGTTTCACGCTGAGAATCCAGTATCGGCTAGCCGATCATATTTTCGCTCATACGGACAGGATGAAGGGCGAGCTCGTCCACGGTTTTGGGGTCCGTGAGGCCGGCGTGAGTGTCATCCCCTTTGGGATCAACAACGCGGTGCCGCACACAGACCTGACCCCTGATGAGGCAAGACGGCGATTGGGCATCGCGATTGGCGCAAAAACGCTCCTGTTCTTCGGCAGCATCGCCCCGTACAAAGGGCTCGAATACCTTGTCGACGCGTTCCGGCTCGTTGCGACGCACAGAGACTATCAGCTGATCATCGCAGGGAGCCCCAGAGGACGTTCTGAAGACTATTGGGATGGCATCCAGCAGACAATCAGACGCGACGTTCATGCGGGCCGAATCATCCAGAAGATCGAGTTCATTCCAGATAAGGACACAGAAGTGTATTTCAAGGCAGCTGATGTCCTGATATTGCCCTATACCGAAATCTTCCAGAGCGGTGTGCTCTTCTTGGGTTACAGCTTCGGCCTTCCGGTGATTGCAGCGGACGTGGGCTCGGTGAAAGAAGACGTCATCGAGGGCAAGACGGGCTTTGTATTTGCGAAAAAAGATCCCATCGACCTCGCCAGGGCCATCGAAACGTACTTTGCGAGCGATCTCTACAAATGCCTACGTCATCGGCGGCAGGAAATACTGGACTACGCCAACGAACGCCACTCGTGGGAAAAAGTCAGCCAAATGACCCGGACCGTCTATCGGGAATTGCTCCAGAACGCATCATGAAACCTTTAGTATCAATTCTTATCCCTGCCTACAACGCTGAAGAGTGGATCGCTGCGACGCTCGAGTCGGCAATCGCACAAACGTGGCAGCACAAAGAAATCATCGTCGTAGACGATGGTTCGACGGATCGAACGCTGGCCATCGCGCAGCGATTTGCTTCCAAAGGCGTCAACGTCGTCTGCCAGGAGAATTCTGGCGCTGCGGCGGCAAGGAACAAGTGCTTCTCAGTCTGCCACGGAGATTTCGTCCAGTGGCTGGACGCGGATGATCTGCTCGCCACTGACAAGATAGAGAGACAGATGCAGGTCGCCGAGCAGCTTCGAGGCACGCGAACGCTTCTGTCGTCACCGTGGGGACGGTTCATGTACCGACATTCCCGAGCTGAGTTCAAACCGACCGCCCTGTGGTGCGATCTGACGCCCGCTGAGTGGCTGATCCAGAAGATGGCTCACAATCTTCAGATGCAGACCGCTACGTGGCTCGTTAGTCGCGAGTTGACCGAAGCCGCAGGTCCCTGGAACACCCAGTTGCTGGGCGACGATGATGGCGAGTACTTCTGCCGTGTGCTCCTTCAGAGCGACGGCGTCAGGTTCGTACCGGACGCGAGAGTGTTTTATCGGATGGCAGGCCCGAGCAGCCTGAGCTACATCGGACGATCCAATAGGAAAATGGACGCCCAACTCCATTCCATGCGGTTGCACATCGGTTATCTTCGCTCATTGGAGGATAGCAAAAGGACTCGTGCCGCTTGCGTAACGTACCTCCAAAACTGGCTGGTCAATTTCTATCCAGAGAGGCCCGACCTCGTGCGACACGCGGAACAACTCGCGGTGGACCTTGGAGGGCGGCTGGTCGCGCCGCGTTTGTCCTGGAAGTACTTGTGGATCGGCGTACTCTTTGGCCGACATTTGACCAAGCGCGCTCAAGTAATTCTGCCGCTGGTGAAGTGGTCTCTGATCAGCCACTGGGACAAAGCGCTCTTTCGTGTCGAACATGTGGCAACATCCAGCAGTTCATGAGATATCGACAGTCGCCTCGCCGACAGCGGCACGCACGGGGTATTCGCTCATCGGCCACGATGAGCTGATGGTTGGGCCGCTCGCGGCCGCGATCATCGACCTGAACGCGCGAACTCAGCGTGTCGCGCTGTCGCGCAGTCTCGCTCCTTAGCTCTCTCCCTTCTCAGCTGCTTCTCACCAGGTCTCTCTTTTAAGCCGCTCTCGTCTATCCATTCGGCGACGACAGCCGCGGTGCGGCTCACACTCGAGCGGCAGCAGGAGAGGCGAGCGTGGGAACCAAGGCCAGCTGACGGAGCACCGCACGCTCAACCATGGCGGCGGAAATCAGATCCATGCAGTTCGGCGCGAAGTCGCAGCTGGTCTTGTAGCAGCTCAGGCAGGTCATGTCGGGCGCGACCTTTTCGCCCAGGCCGTACAGCTCAATCTCGGCTGCGCTGGTGGGCCCGAAAAGAGCCACCGTCCGTTTTCCCAGCGCCAGGGCAAGATGCATCGCCAGCGTGTCTCCGGTCACCGCGACATCGCAGTGGCTGAGGAGAGCGGCAAAGTGGCGCACGGTGTTGTCGCAACCGGGGTCGAGGAGCCGAACCGTGGACGCGCGTTTGAGGCGGTCGTTGCGCTCCTGCTCCGCCGGCCCTCCGAGCAACAGGAACTGCACATCTTCGCGGCGACCGACGCGCGCCACGAGCTCGAGATACCCGTCTTCTCTCCATTGCTTGAGCGGCCATCGGCCGCCTGCTCCCGTGTTCAAGCCGATGACCGGCCGCTGGAAATCGAGGCCGATCGATTTCAGATGCCCCTCGGCGCGTAGGACTTCGTCGGCAGCGAGCTCGAATACGTAATGATGCGTCCGGCCAGCCAGACCCAGAATGTCGGCCATGCGATCCTGATAAGTGGAAGACCCTTCGCGCTTGAGATCATCGAAGATCCCGGCCTCCAACCACCGCCGGGCCGCGTCGTTGGTCGGCTGAACATATCCGCGCTCGTCGAGTACGAAGCCATCTTTCCTGCCGGAGCGCGCAGCGGTGGCCAGTGCTGCACTCGTCCTCGACGCGTCCAGATTGATCACACGATCGAACGTCCGCGTCTGAAGATGAACGAGCGCTTCGGGTCCGAATTCCAGCACCTCGGCAACGTAAGGATTGCGTTGAAGGAGCGGAACCGATTCCTTCCGAGTAATCCACGTAATGGCCGCTCGAGGGTGCGCCTCCACGATCGGCGGTAGAAGCGCTGTCGACCGCAGCACGTCGCCCATCGCGTCCAGCTTCACGATGAGCAGGCGCTGCTCGACCGGCTCGTAGCGATCGCACGTGCACAGGACGCCGCTCTGTTTGTGCCACACGCACGGCCGATCGCCGAGAAAAAATTTGCAATCCCACGCAACCTCGCGCGAGCCGGCCACAGGAATCATGCGTCCCATTTGTTTGACAGGGGGGGCTTAGGAGCTCACCGACGTCCCGCTCGACTGCGCGGCCTCGACGAGGCGCGATGTCGAGAGTCCTGGTATTCGGTTGACGACGTAGATTTCGCCGCCGCCGCGCGTCACCGTCTCCCGCTCGATGCAGTGCTCACCGTACTCGGAACCGTTCACGTGAACGTCGGGCCTCAGCTCTTTCAGAAACGCAATCGGATCGGGCTCGTTGAATACGTGAACATAGTCGACCATTCGCAGCGCCAGCAGCATCTCGGCGCGGCGCCGCTCGGGGACGATGGGCCGACTCGCGCCTTTGTGGCGCCTCACGGATCCATCACTGTTCAGTCCAACTATCAACACATCGCCACGTTTGTGGGCTTCGTTAAGAATATGCACGTGACCATTGTGAAGGATGTCGAAGCTGCCGTTGATGGTCACAATTCGCTTGCCCTTTGCTCGGAGCGTGGCGGCCAGTTGCGCGAGCGCACGGCGAGGCACGAGGCGAAGCGCATCGGTATCGTGGAGCATCTCTTCAGGCGTCACCGTGGCCGTGCCGAACTTGCCGACGACGACGCTGGCGGCCTTGTTGGCGATCGTCACGGCGCTGGCGTGATCCGCTCCCGATGCGCGCGCAAGCGCGAAGGCGGCTACGACCGTGTCACCAGCGCCGCTGACATCGAACACCTCGCGCGCGAGGGTCGGCATCGCAAACTCTTCGTCACCGGTCCTGCTGCAGAACGAGATGCCCTGAGCGCCGAGCGTCAGCACCACATGCGTGCCGAGTTCAGATGCGAGCGAGCGAGCGATCACTGCGGCGGCCTCGGGCGTGAGCTCGGCGTCCGCCAGGCGCAGGAGCGCTCGAGATTCCCGCCAATTGGGCGTGAGGTAATCGCAGCCTCTGTAGTACTCGCGATGCTGAGGGCGAGGATCGACGATCACGTGCCGATTCGCTTCGTGGGCTCGTCGAATAATCGCTTGCGACAGCGACGCCGACAGAAAACCCTTTGCGTAGTCCGAGATGACAACGATGTCGCATGTTGCGACGGACGCATCGAACAGCGCCAGGATCTTCGCGTCGGTCGCCGCGCTAGGCGGTTGAATCTCTTCGTAATCGAGTCGAACGATCTGCTGGTGGTGGCCGACCACGCGCGTTTTTCGCAGCGTCGTCAAGCCGTGATCGACCGCGAGCAGCTCAATCCCGAGCTCGGCCGCGCAGCGTGTCAGCGTCGTCCCACCCTCATCGTGGCCAACCAGTGCGATTAGCCTCGCGTGGCCGCCGAGAGAGACGACGTTGGCTGCGGTATTCGCGGCGCCGCCGAGGACACGCCTCGAGGAGGTGACCTTCAACACCGGCACGGGCGCCTCGGGAGAGATCCTGGTGCAGTCCCCGACCAGGTATTCGTCGAGAATGGCGTCGCCGAGGACGAGCACGGTCCTGTCCTTGAAGTCGGCGACGTAGGCTGCCAGCGGATCCGTTAGCTCGCTGAGCGTCATGGTTGTACCGTGCTGGCCCGACCACCCAATCCCGGTGCTGGCGCGATGACTGTCGTGAAGCAAAGGGCGCTCCGCGCGTTCAGAACCTGCGCCCAGCCTGTAAGTTATTGTAGTATTGAGCCTTAGAGGCCATTTCAGAGATCAGGATTCGCGTGCAATCGTCGGAAAGTCAGACCGTTCGAAGACTTTAGTTTTGACCAGGAGAGACATCATGTCATTCGATGCGCCTCAGATCCTTCACACGATTTTCGACGAAACCGCGTCGGCGCACCAACGATTCGCCTCACGCGGGATGAAAGGCATCGCCACGGCCGCGGATGCCATCGGTCGTGCCGTCATGACCGGCCGGAAGGTGCTCGCGTTTGGCAACGGAGGCAGCGCCTCGGACGCAGAGCATCTGGTCGCCGAGCTCATCGGGCGTTTCGAAGGCGAGCGCCGGGCGCTCGCGGCTGTCGCTCTCACCGCCGATTCGAGTGTGGTCACCGCGATCGGCAACGACTACGGGTACCAACACGTGTTTACCCGGCAGATCGAGGCGCTCGGCGGCTCTGGCGACGTTGCGTTTGGCATCTCGACGAGCGGCCGCTCAGCGAACGTCGAGGCGGCGCTCGCCGCCGGAAAGGCGCAAGGGATGGTGACCATTGCGTTGACTGGCCGGGACGGCGGGCGAATGGGCACCGAGGCGGACATTCACGTGAATGTCGCGGAGACGTCCACGGCGCGCGTGCAGGAAGTGCATCGAACCATCCTGCATGCCATGTGTTCGCTCATCGAGCAGCAGGTTCGATCGGACTCGGAGCGGTCGCGCTCGTAAGTGCGCCGCGCCGATCGCAGCCATGAGGGTGGCGCTCAGGTCCTTGGCTAGCCGTCCAACTCGAGCACGGCTGCGGCGAGCAACGGAATCATGATTTCGTGGTGGCCCACGAGCGAATAGCCACGGCCGGTGCCCGCCGTGGGTCGGGCGACCACGTTCGTCGTTGGACGATACATCCGCATGAAATCCAGGTTGACCGTCGTCAATTGAGCGAGTGCAAGGCCGCGGTTACGTGACAACGCAACCGCTTTCAGAAACACTTCAGGGAGGATGACAGCCGAGCCGCAGTTCAGATAGACGCCCCGTTCCAGCCGCGACACGTTCGTGACAAAGAAGCGAAAGTCGCGAAGGCTTCCTTCCCCGAGCGCGGCGCCGGAGGCGGCTGGGTGCATGTGGATGATGTCGGTGCCGATCGCCACGTGAACCGTGATAGGGATGGCGAGACGGGTGGCCGCAGCGAGAACGCTGGCGTGCGCGAACGGTGGGTGCGTCGCTGTCAGGAATCGACCCACCGACTGTCCAAAACCGAGACCATCGGCGATCCCTTTTGTAATGGCGTCGTTCAGCAGCCGCCCGGTCTCCTCCGCCATGCCGAAACGCCCGGGGCCAAGTGCGGCGTCGACGTCCTCCGACGTGGCCCCGACCAACGCGATCTCAAAGTCGTGGATGACAGCGGCACCATTCACGGCAATGGCGGACACGAACCCGCGCTCCATCAGTTGGATGAGCACCGGGCCAACGCCGGTCTTGACGACGTGAGCGCCCAGTCCCCAGAGGATTCCACCCTCGGTCCGCTTGGCTTCGACCAGTGCCCGAACGACCTTCTTGAAATCGGCTGCGGCGAGAATATTCGGCAGCGAATCCACCAACGCCCCCACGCTGCTTCCCAGCGCGACTGGACGCCCGAAGTCCGCGGCCTGTGCCTTATTGTGCCGGGCATCCAGCGGGTAGGTTTTGACGTCCGACAGATCGAACTGCTCGTACGAGAATTTAGTCACGGCCTCATGATTGTGCACCGACAGTGTTCACTCATCCAAGCGATTCAGCAGGGTGCCGCCGATACGGTCGGCGCCGAGCCCGTCAATCGCACGCGTGACCGAGTGAAAGGTGTCGTGCCTGCTCCGCCCAATTGCGCGGCTGATAGTAAGGGAAGTGCGTGAGGCTCGGAGCCTCAGCGATTTCCAACAACTGCCTCGAGTCGGCGGGATTGATCTTCATGACGATTGGAGCGTCTGGACGGTCTCCCGTTCGGCAGCACATACGTCAACCGCCCGTTCTCGAGTCGAGCGTATGCCACCGCGGCCCGGCCCGAGCCTATGCCGCGAACGTGCCACGTGCCGCTTTGACGCACCAGGGCCATGCTGTTCCGCTGTCTCCACCATGTGTCCACCTCACCCGGCAAGGCCAGCCACATGTATTCTTCCTCGCCCTTCTTGCGTATGAGTCTCAGGAGCTCACGGTAGAGCACCTGCGTCTTGGGCTCCACGGTGTAGTCCGGGTGGATGTTGAAGCTCACCAGACCGTGTTTGGCGATAATCGAGTCCATCTGTGTTGCCCACATCGCGAGCGGATCGCAACGCAGGATGTTGTACAGGGAATAATCCTGAGTGGTGGTCAAGGGCAGTTCCACGATGTCGCCAATGAAGTACGGAAAAATGGAGCAGCACCCGCCGCGCTGTGGGTCCAGGTGAGCAACGTTGGGCACCGACATGTCGTACGAAAAGCTGAAGCCGTCGTACCACGCCTGGTTTCGATACATGATGGGCGACCGAAACCCCTTAGCTCCCCATTTCTCAGCGTGTCGATTGATCGCGTTCACTCGACTCCGGAATACCTGCTCAGAGGAAAACAGCCGGCCGTCATGGTTCAATCCATGAATGCAGACTTCACCGCCCGCCCGACGAATGGCGTTGACGACGCGCTCGGAGATTTCGTATCTCATTTCGGGAACCAGGGCGAACGCCGATCTGATTCCGTGTTGTCGCTCGAGTTCGAGGATCGTCCTGCAGAAGGCCTGACCCTCCGCCGTCTCGACATCGTGCGTCATGATCGCGCACGAATGACACCCCTTTGGCCAATACCAAATAAAGGGAATCTGATGTTCGCCCGAGGTCTCCAGGACAAGCACCCACAGCTGCTCGATGAAGTCCTCGACGGTCGTGTCGATCGGCCAGGCGGGGAACGATATCGACGCCCAGTCCCGCAGCGCGATCCGTTGCAGGATGCGTCGCACCGGAACCGGCAAGAGCGGTCTCAGCGCATAGTAGGCACGCCGGAGGGTCGACGTGCTGTCGGCGATGTAGCTGATTTCTGAACTGACGGCGGAGACGTACTTTTCCAGACGAAGATTGTCGATAAGTTCAGAGGGATTGAATGGCAGGGTCAACGAGCCATTGCGCCGTGACACGAACGCATCAACCCGTGTCAGGTCGTCTTGGTAGAGCGGCGACGTCCGACCGTGGTCTGTCCGACCGTACAAGCGCAGATCGCCCAGCCTGAAGAATCCCTCCTGTCCGCTCCCTGACGAGCACGTTATCCCATTGACGCCCGAAGGGAGACACTTGGTGTGATCAAGAAATGCGCGCATCATTCGCTGCATCGGCGCGGACTGCACGCCCTGCATGCTGGCCTGGAGCTGCGTTGGCAGCTCGTCGGCATATCGGCGCCCGTATTTCTCAACCTTTTTCTTCTGGCCCGTCATTGTCGAAAATTTCGGCGATTAGAGCAGTGAGTGAAGAGTGTCATGAGCGACGTCAAACAAGCGCGTCAGATCAGCCGTGTTCTAGCCTTCGACATCGACGAGACGACTCACACTCTGGCGCAACCCGCTCGCGACGTGTCGCTGCTGTTCGTCGGTCATCTCCGGATAGAGCGGCAGAATCACACTCTCGGCCGTCGCGCGCTTCGACTCTCGCAGATACCGAACCGACTGTGACGCCTCCGCGGCAGGACCGCAGCGCCATGGCTCGGCCGCATACGCCGGTTCGGTGTGCGCACACATCACCCCGCGTCGGCAGGAGACGCCCTGATCGAGGAGCGCCTGCAGCGTCTGCCGCTGGTCGCATCCTCCCGGCAAACGCACGCAGTAGCTCTGCCAGTTGCTTCGCGCCCAGACGGGCTCAGCGGGGATGCCGAGACCCGGCACCTCCGCCAATAACTCCGCGTAACGAGCGGCCAGACGCCGGCGCTCGCCGATCAGGCCGCCGAGTCTCGCGAGCTGCGCGCGGCCAATTGCCGCCTGGATGTCGGTCATCCGGTAGTTGTAGCCGAGGGCCGGATAGGACTCGAAGATGACGTGTTTCGATCCGTGCCGCACCGCGTCCGGCACGCTCATGCAGTGCTGGCGCCAGAGACGGAACTGGCGGTCCCATTCGGCATTGGCGGTCGTGATCATGCCGCCGTCGCCGGTGGTGAGCACCTTGCGCGGGTGAAACGAGAAGCAGGCCACATCGCCATGCGGCTTGCCGATCGACTCCCATCGGCCTCGCCATGAGATCTCGCTGCCGATCGCACACGCGGCATCTTCGACGACGCGAAGACCGCGACGCTCGGCGACGTCCAGCACGCCTTCGAGATCGCAGGGCATGCCGAGCTGGTGGACGGCGAGGATCGCCCGGGTTCGCGGCCCGATGGCTTCTTCGATGCGCGAAGCGTCGATGTTGAAGGTGCCTGGCTGAATGTCGACGAACACGGGCGTCGCGCCGCAGTACCTCACGGCGTTCGCGGTCGCGATGAACGAATGACTGACCGTGATGACCTCGTCGCCCGGCTTCACCCCAACCGCCAGCAAGGCCAGGTGCAGCGCGGTCGTGCAGTTCGACACGGCGCAGGCATGCTGCGCGCCCACTCGAGCGCCGAACTCCCGCTCGAACGCCGCCACCTCGGCACCCTGGGTCAGCCAGCCAGACTGAATCACTCGGGTGACGGCGTCGATTTCGGCCTGGCCGAGGAGCGGCTTGGCGACGGGAATCTGCGGCACGGCGTCGACGTCTCCTAGTCCGCGGGCTCAAACACCGTGAGCCGATCGGCGATCTGTGCGCGTGCTAGATGACATAGGCCTCTTCTCGCAGCACGGCGCTCACGGTTTCGCGTTGCGTGGATGACAACTCGGGATACATCGGCAGCGAGAGCACCTCGGCGGCCGCCCGTTCCGCCTGCGGGAACTGTCCCTCGCGGTAGCCGAGGTCGGCGTACGCGGGCTGAAGATGGACCGGGATGGGATAATGGATGCCCGTCTGCACGCCGTTGGCGAGCAGGGTCCGCTGCAGCGCTTCGCGCGACGACGTCCGGATCGCGTAGACGTGGTAGACGTGGCGCACCCACGGCGGCTCGCTCGGTGTCGTGACCTCGGCGCCGGCGAGCTGCGCCGCGTACCCGCGCGCGTGCGCGCGTCGCGCCTCCGTCCACGCGTCGAGGTGCCGCAGCTTGACCCGGAGGATGCTGCCCTGAAGGCCTTCCATCCGGTAGTTGAATCCTTTGAGCACGTGATGGTACTTGCGGTCCTGGCCCCAGTCGCGCAGCATCCGCATCGTCCGCGCGCACCCGGGGTCGCTCGTCACAGCCATGCCGCCTTCGCCGCAGGCGCCGAGATTCTTGCCCGGATAGAAACTGAACGCGCCGACCAACCCGATGGACCCGACGCGGCGGCCGTTGTATTCGGCGCCATGCGCCTGACACGCATCTTCGATGACGATGAGCCCGTGGCGCCGGGCGACGTCCAGAATCGGAGTCATGTCGGCGGGGTGCCCGTACAAATGGACGGGCAGGATCGCTTTGGTGCGAGAGGTGATCGCCTGTTCGATCAGGGTCACGTCCATCGTGAACGTGGCTGGATCGATATCGACGAAAACCGCCCGCGCGCCGGTGTAGCCGATGGCGGCGACGGTCGCGACAAAGGTGAAAGGGACGGTGATCACTTCATCGCCGGGCCCGACGCCGGCGGCGAGCAGCGCCAGATGAAGCGCGCTCGTGCCGGTGTTGACGGCGACGGCCTCGGCGGCGTCGACGTAGCGAGCGAACTCCTGCTCGAACGCGGCGACTTGATCACCGAGAACGAACTGTCCGCTCTCCAGGACCTGCTCGACGGCTGCGGCGATTTCCGGTTTGAGGGCCTGATACTGCGCTTTCAAATCGACGAGCGGAATCATGCGACGCACCTCTCCATCTCGAGCTCGACCACGCGCGAGCGCTCCCGCATGGAGAGCGTTGCCGCCTCGAGCAAACGGACGATACGCAACCCGGCGCGCGCGCCGGCCAGCGGCTCTTCGCGTTCCGAGATGCAGCGCACGAAGTGCCGCGCCTCGCGCAGCAGCGCCTCCGTCATGTCGAGCTGCGGCGCTAGGACGTCTCCGGCTCGGTAGCTGACGAGGAGCTCGTAGCGCCGCTCGCCGTTGCCGTTCGGGCCGTGGGTGCCGTTCAGCGTGATGCCTTTGTCGTAGACCTTAATCTTTTCGCTCGGCTCGACGTCGTCGTAGGAGATCATGCGGCGGCTGCCGCCGATGAGCGTACGGCGCACCTTGACCGGCGCGAGCCAGTTCACGTGCATGTGCGCGATCATGGGGGTGTCGAACATCAGCGTGAGGTACGCGATGTCCTCGGGCTTCCCGGCCACGTGGCCGATGCCGGTCGCCGAGACGGCGCACGGGCGCATCGGCAGCACGTAATCCATGATCGAGAGATCGTGGACCGCGAGATCCCAGAGCACATTCACGTCGTGCTGGAACAGCCCGAGATTCACACGCACCGAGTCGTAGTAATAGATGTCGCCAATCCCACCGCTCTCCACAAGCTCGCGCATCTTCCGCACGGCGCCCGTGTAGACGAACGTGTGATCCACGGCGAGCACCAGCCGTCGGCGGTCAGCCTCGTCGAGGAGCTGCTGCGCCTGATCGCTGGTGGTGGCAATCGGCTTCTCGACCAGGACGTGTTTTCCGGCTCGAAGCGCCTGCATCGCGAGATCGAAGTGCGTGCAGACCGGCGTGGCGATGATCACGGCGTCGACCTGTGAGTCGGAGATGAGATCGCCGAACGACGTCGTCGTCTTCACTGACGGGTACCGCGCGCGCACCTTCGCGAGGCGCGCGTCCTGGAGGTCGCTCACCGACACCACCTTGCACCCGGGCACATCGGAGAAATTGCGGAGCAGGTTCGGTCCCCAATAGCCGTAGCCGACGATGCCAACACCAATCACGGGAAGAGCTCCTTCTTGGTGGCCGGGCGAGCGGTGGCGAGCTGGCGGTCGTGCCACTCGCAGTCGACGAGGCCTGGGCCGTGCGTGCTCGTATGTGGCGCGATCGAGGACTGATAGGCGCGATGATGCACGTCGAGCGTTGGAGCAAACCGCTCTCCATGTCGAGACAACGGTTTTTCACACATTGCCTCGGGAATCTCGACACGTGCGCAGCGATGTCTGCCTGTCAGGTGAAAAAGGTCTGCGAGGCAACCCTGACCGGCCCGGACGCCAAAGACGGCTTACGCGCGCCGTGCGCCTCGCTTCCTCTGCGGCCCGTAGTGACCGTAGTATCCGTAATACCCGAACCCCACGACGTCGTCGCTTTCCTTGACCGCGTTCAGCACCACGCCGATGATTCGGTTCCGGCCGACGGCGTCGAGCGCCCGCTGAATCAGCCGGAATGGGCTCCTGCCGGCGCGAACGACGAAGAGCGTGACGTCCGCCATCGCGGCGAGCAGGTTCGCATCCGACAGAAACCCGACCGGCGGTGTGTCGATGAGAACCCAGTCGAAGCGAGCGGCCGCCTCCGCGACAAGCCGACGCATGCGGTCCGACGTGAGACCGCTCATCGGATCGGAATCGGGCCGTCCGGCCGGCAGGACGGTGAGGTGCTCGGAAATCTGAATCAGCGACAGCTTGTGCTCGACCTCGCTCTTCAAACCATCGCTGAGGCCCAGCACGTTCGGCACGTCGAAGACTGAATGCACGCTCGGCCGGCGGAGGTCTCCATCAATCAGCAGGACGTTGCGGCGATACGACTGGCTGAGCGTCAGTGCGAGGTTCGTCGATGTCAAGGTCTTGCCTTCGCCGGGTGCCGCGCTGGTGATCATCACGACTTTGATCTGTCTTTCGAGCTGGGCGTGATGCAGCGACGCGGCAAGCTTGCGGTACTGCTCAACTGCGGCGTGAGGCACGGTCGGCGTGACGATCAGCTTGTCAACGGCGTTGGCGCCGAATCCGTGGAACACCCCGAGCGTCCGGTGTTTCTGGATCTCGAGCTCGGCAACCCAATCCTGATCGGCGCGTTGCACGCTCAACGTGTCCGGCACACGCGTGAGCGGCTCGCCGGCAGGCTGCGAGAGGACGCGCGAATCCGACGTGGGGGCCTCCGCCCCGGAGTGATCTTCCGCACGTCTCAGCGCTTCAGCGAGTCGAGTCATGGCTACGACGCTCCCAGATCACAAAAAAGAAAATGACCGCGGCGGCGCGGCCTGCGGCGGCGCGGCGCTCGCATCGGGTCTCCGCTCGAGATCGAAGTCGCGGCAGACTTCATTCACGATGTCCGGTCCGATCGGACGACGCTGCAAGGCAAAACCGCTGATGAGCGCGTTCTCACAGATGACGCTGATGGTCCGCGGAATCCCGCGCGACCCGCGGTGGACCGCCTCGACGGCGGAGCGCGTGAAGATGCTCGTCCACTCGCCGCCCGCCACCCGGATCCGCGTGTCGATATAGGCCGACGCCTCGTCGACGCCGAGCGGGGAGAGCGTACAGCGGAGGGCGACGCGCTGCTTGAGTTGCCGCATCGAGGGCGCGCTCAACCGTTCGGCCAGCTCGGGCTGCCCAATCAGGATGATCGACAGAAGCTTCTCCGTCGGCGACTCGATGTTGCCGAGCAGCCGGACTTCTTCCAGCAACGCATCGGAGAGGCACTGCGCTTCGTCGATAATCAGCGCCGAGACGCCACCCGTCGCCTGGCGATCGGCGAGCGAGTGGGTCAGGTCGAGCAGAAACCGGCTCTTCGACGTCCGCGCTTCCGCGCTCAAATTGAACTCCCAGGCCAAAAACTCGAAGAACTCCTCGCGTGTCAACGCCGGATTGGTGACGTACACGCTGAACGCGTTGCCGCCACGCTGCGCTTCGAGCGCGGCGTGGACGAGCGTGGTCTTCCCTGTACCGGCGTCGCCAATCAATAACGTGAGACCGTTCCTCCGGCAGCTGCCGTAGTGCAGCATCGTCAGCGCTTCGGAGTGCCCTGGTGAGAGAAACAGATAGCGGGGGTTGGGCGTCAGCTCGAACGGCCGTTCCCGAAGTCCGTAGAAGTGTTCGTACATCAGCGCACCCATCTTGCCGCATCGAGCTTCCACGCCATGACCGCGGCCGCGAAGGTCAGCATGAGTGCTCCCACGATGCACGACATGACGAGCCGTCGACGCTGCTGCTGACGAGCGTCCGTCTCGTTGGTGATCATCGGAATCAACGCAAGAACGGGAAGCGTCAGCGCTTCGACAACGTCTTCTTCGGTCTTGAGGCTGGTATCGAGATACTCGAGGAGCGCCGCCAGACCGAGGCCGAACGCCAGACCCAAGACGGCACCCATGATGTCGAGCTGCATGCGCTGCGGGCTCACGGGCCTGACGGGCTCAACCGCGGGATCGAGAATCTTGAATTGCTCGCCAATTTGGCGCCGCTCCAGGTTGGCCGCGATCTTCGAGTCCTCTTTCCTACTGAGCAGGCTTTCGTATGTTTTCTGCAGCGTTGCGTAATCTCGCATCAGCTCGGTCATCTCGGATTCATGCGTGGGAACCGCCGCGATCCGTTGTTGATAGGTGGCGATGACGGTTTCCAGACGGCGCTGCTCAGTCTGCTTTCTGGCAATCTGGTCGTCCAGGTTCTGGATTTCGAGTGTGAGTTCGCGCGCGCGATTTCGCTGGGCGACTTGAGCCGCCGTGAGCGCAGGCGCCGGACTATCTTTCGTGTCCGGTTTGGCCGCCTCCGCCGTCACCTTGAGCTCGAGCTCGTGAACCGCCCGTCTGGCTCTGGCGAGATCGGGGTGTGCAGGCTTCAGCCGCAGCTCGAGGTCGCGCAGCGTGTTCCGAGCGGTTTCGAGTTGTTCGGCGGCGCTCATGCCGGCCGGCAATGCGGCAGCGGCAGGCGCCGCCGCCGGCGGCGGCGAGTCGGTGGATTGCGTGTCTGCCAGCAGACGCTCCTGGAGGAGCTTTCGATCCCGATCCCGGTTGGTCGATTCGATGATCGACTGCAGCTGCGTCTCTGCGTTGTGCTCGATTTGAAGGTTCGACTGCAGCTGCGTCGGCAGCTCGCCCGCGTAGCGCTCCCGGTACACCTCGAGCTTCTTTTCGTGGGCGACGAGGCGCTGCCGCGCATCCTCGAGCTGGGACTCCAGGAACTGGTTCGTGCCCTCGGCCAGCACCACGCGGTCGCGCAGGCTCTCTTCGATGAACATCGCCGCCAACCGCTCGGTCACGCGCATCGCCACGCGGGCATCGCCGGCGGTGTAGCTCACGGTGAACGAGTCGCCTTTCACCGTGTCGACGACGATCTCGCGCCGCATCTTTTCAACGACGTCCTCCATGGTCGACCGTCGCCGCTCGTCCGGATAGAGGTTGAAATCCTCAACGATTCGCTCCAGCCGGCTTCGACTCAGGATCTCTTCTTTCATCGATCGGAGGCGGTCTTCGATCGGAGCACTGACGGTGGAATGCACGTAACTGTCGGGCACGCGTTGCGGGACAACAAGGATCAGCGTTTTCGACTGATACCGGTTCGGCAGGTGTTTCACGATGACGTAGGTCGCCACCGATGCCACAACAAACGGGATGGCGATCACCCATTTGCGCCGCCAGGCGATCCGCAGGAAATCTTCGGCGGTGTACGTTTTGGCGGGAATCATAGACGTCTTAATCGAATGGCAACCAGAG
>Ga0066710_100001650_pt1 | contig 17020 bp, 16 predicted proteins | sample GraSoiAngelo_159_FD_79666 | JGI IMG/M metagenome (GOLD analysis project Ga0066710, IMG submission 79666) | Grasslands soil microbial communities from the Angelo Coastal Reserve, California, USA - 14_1009_16_40cm | ecosystem: Environmental > Terrestrial > Soil > Grasslands | place: USA... | reverse complement strand
TGATGACGCATTAGCCAGAAAGGGTTCAACGCGACAAGATGTCAATGTCTCTAGCGACTTCGGATTAATATTGCTCGTCCAGTCCACTCCCTCTTCGACATCGTCAGGATTCTCAGCGGTAAAGAGATGATCGTACAGGCGGACCTCGGCTTCGATCGCGTGGGCCGCCGAAACCCAATGCAAGATTGCCTTTACTTTGCGATTACTCTGTGCCGAGCCGCTCTTCGTGTCCGGGTCATAGGTGCAGCGCAGCTCGGTGACCGCTCCGGTCTTGGGATCCTCAACGACATCGACGCACTTAATAATGTACGCGTAGCGAAGCCGCACCTCACGACCGGGGGACAAACGAAAGAACCCTTTCGGCGGCTCTTCACGAAAATCCTCCTGCTCAATATAAAGGACGCGTGAAAAAGGGACCTTCCGCGTTCCCATACCAGGATCTTCGGGATTGTTGACGGCGTCGAGTTCTTCCACCTGCTCCTCGGGATAGTTGGTGATGACTATTCGAAGCGGACGCAGCACCGCCATGACCCGCGGAGCGCGTCGATTTAAGTCTTCCCGTAGACAGTGCTCGAGCATGGCAATATCAACGATGCTGTTCCGTTTGGCCACCCCAATGCGCTCGCAGAAGCTCCGGATCGATTCCGGCGTGTAGCCACGCCTGCGAAAGCCGGCTAGCGTAGGCATTCTTGGATCGTCCCAGCCTGTAACGTGTCCTTGCTGCACTAACTGCAGGAGCTTTCGCTTGCTCAGAACGGTGTGCGTGAGATTGAGTCGGGCAAATTCGATTTGCTGTGGATGATGGATGTTCAACTGTTCGAGGAACCAATCGTACAGGGGACGGTGATCTTCAAATTCCAGCGTGCAAATCGAATGCGTGATCCCTTCGATGGAATCCGATTGTCCATGGGCAAAATCATAGGTCGGATAGATGCACCACCGGTCGCCGGTGCGATGATGCGCCGCGTGAAGAATGCGGTACATAACCGGATCCCGCATATTCAAGTTTGGCGATGCCATGTCAATTTTTGCCCGCAGCGTGCGGGTGCCATCCGGGAATTCCCCCACCCGCATGCGCTGGAACAAATCGACATTTTCTGCGACCGAACGCGTGCGGTACGGACTGTCTTTACCCGGCTCGGTCAAGGTGCCACGGTACTCCCGAATCTGGTCCGCGCTCAAGTCACAAACGTACGCCTTGCTGGCTTTGATCAACTGCACCGCGTACTGATAGAGCTGCTCAAAGTAATCAGAGGCATAATACTCTCGGTCGCCCCAATCGAATCCCAGCCAGCGCACGTCCGATTTGATCGATTCGACGTATTCCACATCCTCCTTGCTCGGATTGGTATCGTCAAAGCGAAGATTGCACAGCCCGCCGAATTCGGCGGCAAGACCGAAATTGAGGCAGATGGATTTTGCGTGCCCGATATGCAAGTACCCATTGGGCTCGGGTGGAAACCTCGTATGAACGCGGCGATTGTTTTTCCCTGCCGCCAGGTCCTCACTAATGATGTTTCGTATAAAGTGTGTTGGTGTAGTCTCAGCTGTGCTCATCAATGAACCTTCCTCGTTCTGCAGCTCCTAATGTTGCATTTTTTACCGTTTTCTTCCATTGATAGTACCACATCTTGCCGGCCTTTTTCCCCTACGACAGCCCGGGCCTTGTTCCTCAAAGTCTCGCAGGGGTTTAGCGGCAGGGCACAAAATCGGATGGTCGTTTAAACGCATGAGCACGGTTCGCACACGCTTTGCACCGAGTCCGACCGGATATCTCCACATCGGTGGAGCGCGCACGGCACTGTTCAATTACCTCTTTGCGCGCCACCACGGCGGAAAGTTCATCCTGCGCATCGAGGATACGGACAGGGAAAGATCCACCGAGGAGGCCATCGAAGCGATCATTCAGGGGCTCACGTGGCTGCAACTGGATTGGGACGAAGGGCCATATCGTCAGACCGAGCGACTTGCCATCTACCGCGACAAGGCCGAGTGGCTTTTGCAGCAGGGAAAAGCCTATCCCTGCGTCTGCGCGCCGGAAGTCTTGGAGGCCAAGCGGAAAGAAGCGCTCAAAGCGAAGCGGAAGCCTATGTATGACGGAACCTGCCGCCCGAAGGATCGCAGCGACGCGGAAAGCATTGCGGCCGCATTGAGAAGGTCATCTACCCCGTTCACGGTTCGTTTCATGGCTCCGAAAGACGGAACAACTATCGTGGAGGATGAGGTGAAGGGGCCGGTGGTGTTTGAAAACAGTGAGCTGGACGACTTAATTCTCGTGCGTTCCGGCGGCACTCCCACCTACAACTTTTGTGTGGTGGTGGACGACATTGACATGGGCATCACGCACATCATCCGCGGCGATGATCATCTGGCCAATACTCCCCGACAGATTCTCCTCTATCATGCTCTGGGACATACGCCTCCCCAGTTCGCCCATGTGCCGCTGATTCTTGGTTTGGACAAGGCGCGTTTGAGCAAGCGGCATGGCGCCACTTCGGTGATGGCGTACCGGGACATGGGATACTTCCCGGAAGCGCTGGTCAACTATCTAGTCCGTCTTGGCTGGTCTCACGGCGATCAGGAAATATTTTCTCGCGACGAGCTGATTGAAAAATTCTCCCTGGATGCCGTGGGAAAATCCGCAGGGATTTTCAATCCGGAAAAACTCCTATGGCTTAATTCTCATTATCTGAGGAGCCGGCCTTTGTCCCAACTGGCCGATGAGATCATTCCTTTTATCGAGGCGAAAGGCTACCCGAAGCCTCAGCACCCGGAGTGGTTGGCAAGAATGATTGCAACTTTGGCTGAACGAGCCAAAACACTCACGGAGCTGGTGGATTTAGCCCATTTCTATTTAAGCGACGATATTCATATCGAAGAAAAGGCGGCGAAGAAATTCTTGACTCGCGAGGTTCTCGAACCGCTAAAGCAATTGATCCAAAAACTGGCTGCCCTTCGTGATTTTAATGAGTCTGAAATCGAGCAGGCATTCGCAACGATCCTCCACGAGAGAGGCTTGCCTCTTGGAAAGTTGGCCCAACCCGTCCGGGTAGCCTTAACAGGTGCGACAGTAAGCCCGGGAATCTACGAGATCATTGCCGTGCTCGGGAAGGAACGGACGTTGCGCCGGCTGAATTCTGCAGTAGAATACCTGCAGCGCCTTGACTCTCCCGGGTAATTCTTTTAGTTTATTTTGGAAATTTTGAGGAGTCGGCTAATTGGTAAGCCACCTGACTCTGGATCAGGCGATTGTAGGTTCGAGTCCTACCTCCTCAGCCACGGTCCCATCGTCTAGCGGTTAGGACACCGGCCTCTCACGTCGGTAACACGGGTTCGATTCCCGTTGGGACCACCAACTCCACACTTCCGACCGCGGACTCCGTAGACCACCATCTTGCGATGCGGGATGCCAGCCTCGAGAAAGACCCGTCCAACGCAATGAAAGCCCATCTTCTCATAGAAAGGAATGACGGGCACCTGAGCGTGAAGAAAAATTCCCTTAGCGCCCCTTCTTTTTGCCAGTGCCACAGCTCTCTTCAATAGTTCCTTCCCGACGCCCTTTCCTCGATACCTTCTTAGCACTGCCATGCGCCCGATCTTGGCTTGGTCTCGCTTGATTACCAGTCTCGCGGTGCCGACGATTTGCCCGCCCAGCTCGGCCACAAGATGCGTCGCCGATCGATCGTCCCCGTCCAACTCGATTTCGCGACGCACGCCCTGTTCACGAACAAAAACCCGCAGACGGATTGAATAGGCCCTTTCGAGCTCTTCTCGGCCAGCTCTTCTAACTCTTACCTGAGCCGCCACAGCCCTGTTCCTTTTGAAGGAAAACAAAAGTGAATCCGGGCATCGAAAAGACCCGTCTTCAGACCAATCAAAAAGGTCCCAAAACTTGCTGTTTTGAGTTTTAAGTTGTGGATTCGCCGTATTCTTGGAACTCAAAACTAACAATTAGCAACTAAAAACTCTAGACCTACGCAGATGGGCCCCTTTCAGCGGTCTGTCTACAAGCTCACCTTTTCGGCGTAGAGATCCTTAAGGAAGCCGCTCGATTTGAGTTCCTCTAGAAAGCGCGGCTCAAACAAGTCGAGCGGCTTAAGAGCTTTAGCCTTTTGATCCGCCACGGACACGGCATCAATGGCGGCCTGCATAGCTTCTCCGTTCGGGATCGGAAGCGGTTTCAACTGAGCCGCAAAGGAATCATACATGGTTTCGAGCGTGGACGGAGCTGCTCCGCTGAAATATTTCTTGATGATCGCGATGCTCTCGTTGCGGTGAGACAGATAGTAGTGGATCGCCGCCACGTATCCCTTGGTAAAGCGCCGCACGGCTTCCTGATCCTTCTGAACAAAGGACCGAGTCGTCATTAACAGAGAGTCGATTACCGGGACTTCTTTAACCTCAAGCACTTTTAGCCCCAGCTCTCTTGCTCCTGAAGCGGTCTCTGGATTTAGTGGCGCACCTTGGATCTTATTTTGCGAAAGGGCGGCTATCCTGTTGGGCGATAATCCTGCCGCGACAATCTGAACGTCTTTCACGGGGTCCAGGCCCGCCCGTCTGAGAATAATTCGAGCGATAAGATCGGATCTTTCACCAAGCGCCGACACACCAATTTTCTTGCCCCTGAGATCTTTAATCTGCGAGAGGCCTGAGGAGAGACCCATGGCGTACTGCTCCATTTTGACATGAGATCCTAGGAAAACGATATCGGCGCCTTTGAGGATTGGTGAGAAAATCGCAAGGGGGTTGCCAAATCCTAGGACGACGTCCACCCCGATTAAAGACTGAATCCCCCCTGAAAGGGCGTCTTGAATAAAAACCTCCTCGATATCCACATCGTATTGCTTAAAGATGCTGCCATCGATGCCCACGTAAGCAACGGCCGTCCCTATCCCCCAACCTGAATAGGCCAATTTCACCCTTCTTGAGCTGGTCGCCGCGCTCGCAGGAGAAAGCCAGAGCCCCAAGAGACATGCGACGCCGGCGACTATGGCTACAACCGACTTTTTAACAGGCTTCATGTCTAACACTATATAGCAGTTTCTCGTAATCTTCCAAGTGGTCTTTCCAGATCGGTTTCGTTGCTAAAATTTTTAGAATTTTTTCTTGTCAGCTTATTTCTTTCATGTTATACACGTCCGAGACGTGGTTCCGAAAAAAGTTTTCTTCACAAAGGGAGTGGGTGTTCACAAGGAGAAGCTGGCTTCTTTTGAGTTGGCGTTGCGAACTGCTGGCTTGGCCTACTGTAACTTGGTTTTGGTCTCAAGCATCTATCCTCCCGGCTGCAAACGGTTGCCAAAAGAAGAGGGTTTAAAACTCCTCCGTCCGGGCGAGATCGTTTTTTGTGTCTACGATCGTGAGAGCACCAATGAGCCTAATCGCCTGGTTGCAGCTTCGGTCGGGGTAGCGATCCCGGCCGATCCCGAACAGTACGGCTATCTTTCGGAGCACCATTCCTTCGGCGAAACCGAAGAGAAGGCCGGAGAGTATGCCGAGGATCTAGCGGCGAGCATGCTCGCGACGACACTGGGCATTGAATTCGATCCCGACATCGCCTGGGACGAGCGTGAACAGCTCTTCAAAATGTCGGGCAAGATCGTCCGGACCTCCAACGTCACGCAGTCCGCCATCGGCAATAAAGACGGACTGTGGACCACCGTTTTCGCCGCAGGGGTTTTCGTCAACGACGATAACCTACCTAATAATAACGAAAATAAATAGATTCCTCCGTCTGCTCCGTGCCTCGACAGTCTGTCGCTGCATCAAGCGGCGATGAATCTAAAATTCAAGGGCCTAACACATGACGCGAAATACGATCTCAGGTACATGCCCTTTAGCGCGCCATACGAGACCATTCCTACAAAGTAGGCAAAGAGACTACATTTGCTTATTGGGGTTGTTCGTTTCACCGTGCCGCATTAATCCTGATATCGATGCTGAATCTGATCCGCATGAATAGCCCCGTAGGGCCTTTCACACTATCCGACACAAGAGCCTCGTAGGCTATTGATCTCGCTTGGATGCCTCTGCTGTCTTGGTCTGCTTCTCAGACTCTTCTAGGGGGAGTCTTTCGGGCTCGTCCATTGCCTTTTTGAATCCCCGTATAGCTTCCCCTATAGATTTCCCTAGATCGGGAAGCTTACTTGGGCCAAATACAATTAGCGCAATAATGAAAATGACGAGTAGTTCCGGCATGCCGATACTTCCTAACATAGCGGGCCCCTCCTTTTCGCCTTTCAATCGATCGCCGATGAATCCATTCCTCAATTGGGGACGGAGAACATCTTCGATGGGGAGTAAAACTTACTAAGGATCTGACTCAAAATTATTTCCTAAAGCTTCTGCTTTCTTAACTCTCACGAGCAAGAGCCGGCCTCGTTCCGGGATCTGGCGGTCCGCGCTCTCACTGGCATATTCTAGACTTAAACCTTCCTTGTCGAGGGTGTCTTTCCATTCGTTCTCCCAAAACAGCAAGTAGAAGGGTATTTCCTTTCCTCCTAGTGGCTGTCGGTATTGAGGGATATGCCTATGAGCATAAAAAATGACCCCGTAGTCGCCTGAACGGTAAAAGAATAAGGGGGCATCATCGACGACACGAAGCGCATGCTCAGTGAAAGATTTAAAACTATACTCCCTGGCTACGTAAAGATTGAAGTTTTGTACAAAGAAAAGAGACGCAACATTAAGTGCCGTGGTGCATCCTATAATTGGTCCCCAGGCACTCTTCCTGACAGCCAGCATCAGAAAAATTCCTCCCAGGCCGCAAAGGACCGACCAGAAGAGAACAGCGAGCCGATGTTCAGTAAATAAATTCGCAACGACCTGGAGCTGTGCTTGATCTTTGGGGCGCAGAAAAGGGTAAATATGTTTTATAAGATCCGGGTTGATGACTTGAAAGAACAGCATCCCTGAAAGGAGAAAAAAGAGGACGGCATTTAAGTAGCCTGCCAGCCGTGCAAGAAAAAGAGGAGGAGAAGAAAGCGATTCGTCTTTCAAGTTCTGCCACCAAGCTCCGATCAGAAGAGCCAGCGCCGGGTAAAGCGGAGTAATGTAGACGGTACGTTTTTGGGTAAACGCTGAAAAAAAGATGAAGACCGTACCAAACCAGACAACAATATAGAGTACTGCCTCCTCGGCCATTCGGTGTCGGTAGTATATAAAGGCTCCTATGGAGAGAAGAAAAAAGCTCCAAGGAGCCATGTTCTGGAACAAAACGGGGATGTACCAGTAGAACGGATGCGGATGTCCAGCCTCCTGTCCGAGAACAGTAGAGAAATTTTCTCTAATGACTATGAGAAGGAAATTCTTTCCGCCCTGCCATAAAGCTAGCGCGTACCAGGACCCAGCGACAATGAACCAAGCGCTAATAACGGCAAGGGGATGGAGCTTTTTGAGGAAAGGCAAGTCTCGTCTCGCCCAAAGAAAGACCAAAACTGTAAGACAGGGAACGACGAATCCTAGCGGCCCCTTTGCTAACGTTGCTAGGCCCAAAAGAAGGCCAAGGATGAGGGCTTTTTTTCTCCCCCCTCCTGTGCGGTACAAGTAAAGGAAAAAGAGGAAAGCACAGAGCATGACAAAGGTTAGCGTCATATCGACTCTGGCAGCTACGGCTGCCTGCAGCCATTCATGGCTGCTAGACAAAACCAGCGCAGACACAAGGCCGGCGCTTCGACCCCAGAGGGTGGCGCCAGCCAGATAAGTAAGAAGGACGCCCAGGGTGGCAAGGAGCGCAGAGGGAAATCGGGTCGTAAGTTCGTCTACCCGATTAATGGACATTGACACCAAAGCGCCGAGCCAGTGGAATAAGGGAGGCTTAGCTGGAATCTCGTCTCCATTTCGCAATGGCAAAATCCAATTTCCTGTATGGTTGATCTCCCAGACCACCAAGGCTTCGCGAGCCTCCTGCTTATCGTAGAACGGGGTAGCTCCCACTCTCCAGAAAAAGAGAGGAAGGCAAATACTCAAGATTAGAGTGACATCACAAAGCCAAAAGCGGAGCTTACTACCGGTCATACATCTGCTGGAGTAGAGCTCACAATAACTGTAAAAGCGTTAGCCATAGGGACCCCTCCCTGAATTCGGACAACCGACTTACGAGGCAGAAACGATTAGATCAAAGAACATGAAAGGGATCTATCGTGGAAGAACGTGGAAGAGCTACCCGATAGCCACGACTTCGAGCAGAATCGAGGGGGGAGAATATCAGCACTCTCGTGAGCCGGACCGACGCCGCTTCGCCAGAAACAGCTAGAAGCAGCAGATCCATCCAGAATTCTGATCGATCTAGCGAGTAAACGTGCTCTGTGTCCTTCGCCACCTCGGCGACTATGACTGTCCTCTCAAGCGGGTGCCGCAATGGCAAATCAGACCCATCAAGGTCGAGCACGTCAAAGAGAATATAGGAAAAGACCAGAAGCGTGCAGACGACGTAAATCGGCCGCCAGACTTTCGAGCAATGATCGAACCGCAAATCGGGTAGCATCTAGGGGCTGAAGATATGGCTGGGTCTCGGAAAAGTCAACCTTCTGAACCCGTGCAGGCGGTTTGGGGTCAAGTCGTCTAAATCAAATATTCTTCTGTCTGCCGAGATAGGCCACAACGATGCTTACCCCATAGAGTAGCAGCAGAGGTAAGCTTAGAAGGACGTGTGAGACAATGTCTGGCGGTGTCAGGATCGCGGCCACAATCAGAATAAGGATGACAGCGTAGCGAAACTGACGGATAAGGAAGCGATGGTCAATGAGACCGATTCGGGTTAGGAAGTAGGCCACAATCGGAAGTTCAAAAGTGACTCCAAACGCGAGCAGCAGCCTGGACGAGAAAGAAAGATATTCGGCGATCTTAATAGCGGGACGGACACCGATGGCCTGATACCGTCGGAGCAAGAAGCCATACCCCGTCTGGAAGATCACTTCATAACAAAACCAAGCTCCGAAGAGGAAGAAGAGAGTTCCGAAGAAGACAAACTTTTGCGCATAGTGCTTTTCGTGCTCATAGAGTCCCGGGGCGACAAACCTCCAAGACTGCCGGAGAATAACCGGGAACGCAAAGAAGATCCCGCCGATGAAGGCAACCTTGATCTTGATAAAAAAGGCTTCCGATACTGCCGTTCCAATGAGAGTAAGTCCGGGCGTTCTCAGCTGCACCAGGGGTGCCGTGAGGAGAGAAAAGATTTCTTCCGAATAGGCGAAGCAGGCCAAAAAAGCGGCCGCGACTGCCAGCAGCGACCTGATCAGACAGGAGCGAAGCTCCTCCAGATGGGCCGTAAAGGGCATTCGGGCATCATCGGATTGCCCGCTACCTTGATTGCTTTTCACTCTCCGCTGGCTGGGGACTTGGCTGGGGATGGGGTGACGGAGGGTTGTCTGGTTTCTTCGCTAGATAAGAATCATCATTGGGAGTGGCGTGAGCCGAACTGTCTTCGACCTCATGCTCGATCTGACGGAACTCATCCTTCAATTCGTCGGTCGCGCGGCGAAACTCTGCGAGACCTTTACCCAGGGCCCGAGCAATCTCTGGGAGCCTCCTCGGCCCAAGAACAATGAGCGCCACAGCTAGAATCAGGACCAGCTCTGGCATGCCGATGCCAAACATCGTCTTCCTCCAAGCGTAAGCTAGTCTATTTCCTATCGGTTGGCAAGCGACGAGCGGACAGAGAGATCGATCTGGGAGAGAAAGCAGCACATATGCAAAAAATCGCCCATGAGAGCCACCTTGACATTGTACAGAGCTCAAATATACTGCGCACATGCGATGGCGGATTGTATCCGGCCTGTTTCTGGGCATCTGGCTGAGTCTCCTCACAGTTGAATTTTGTGAGGACGCAGGATTCTTTGAGTACGATGACCCCGGGATGGACCGCTCTGTCAATGCTACACTAAACAGCCTTGGCGACGCCATCCAGCTAGACGATTATCATCACCCACTGAAAACATTTTTTGCTCCATTCTTCTTGGGAACACTGGATCCCTACCATTGCCCGAACTTGTCCTTCCAGGTTCTTGCACAGGGACACAGGTTTATCAAGATAGGTCTCAAAATTTTCAAACTCTACGAAGTCTTTCTCATTTAGGTTTTCCCTTTCTAGATTCCTGACTTCCTCCCGCTGTTGGGCGGGGAACTGCTGACGCCAGACTGCCCTCACGCGGGTAGATCAGGGCGAAATTTGAGGTTCCATGTTCTTTTTTTGTGCTAAGAGCGTTTTCTCAATGGGAGAATGGCCTGCGCCTTCGTCCGATAGGCAGCAGTGGCTAATTCAAATGTCAGATTTTCGGAAACATCGGCGAAGAGGTTGACTATGAACAAGGCAGCTCTGTTTGGGAAAAATAGAAAACAGCGGCAAATACAAATCCCCTTACTGGACCTTACGAGAAAGTATCGAGCCATTGAAGATGAGCTCACGCAACGATGGCGCGCAGTTTTTTCGTCTATGAAATTATTAAACGGCCCAAATGTAGCTGCCTTTGAGAAGGAGTTCGCGACCTATTGTGGCGTCAAGTATGCCATCGGTGTAGCTTCGGGAACTGACGCCGTTTATCTGTCTCTACAAGCCCTGGACCTCTGTCCTGGGGACGAAGTAATTCTACCGGCTCATGCTCCTGCACCGGTGGTCGAACCCGTCATGGCCATCGGGGCGGTACCCGTTTTAGTGGATAAAGTAAAGGGGGACTATGGAGCCGATTTAGAAAGCGTCAAAGATGCGATTACGACTCGGACCAGGGCAATTATTGCGGTCCACTTATTAGGACTCCCTTGCGACATGGATGCCATCCTGGAAATTGCCCAGAGACAAAATGTTTCTGTCATCGAGGATGCCTCGCAGGCCCAAGGCGCGGTCTATAAAGGAAGGCGAGCGGCAGGTTTGGGGATGGTGACTCCCATGAGCCTGGGGCCGGTAAAGAATCTCGCTTGCTACGGAGACGGCGGAATTGTGCTGACTAACGACGACTCCCTTGCGGAAAGAGTAAGGCTGCTGCGCGTTCATGGGCAAGCAGAAAAGTACGATCATCGGATCTATGGTTGGAACAGCCGACTGGACGAGATCCAGGCCGCGGTCCTTCGGGCGAAGCTTCCCACGCTGGATCAAGACAATGCGCGGCGAGGGGAAATAGCTGCAGAGTACTCAGATTATTTTCGTTCCCACCCATTGAAAACACCACCGACCTTTCCGGATCGTATCAGCGTTTACCATCAATATGTCGTAGAAACACCTCTTCGAGACAGCTTGAAAAAATTCCTGAACGATAAAGGCATCGGAACCGGCATATATTACCCGATTCCCCTGCATCAGCACGCGGCGTGGAGGGCCAAAGGACTGCCCCAATATTCTCTGCCGGAGGCGGAAAGATTTTCTCGTGAAAACCTTGCCCTGCCGGTATTTCCTGAGTTGAGCGATGAAGAAGTCAGCTACATCATGTCCGCAGTTGACGATTTTTTTTCGATAATGGACTAACGATCGTTGGAACTCCCCGAAATCTCTGTCGTAGCGCCTATGCATAACGAAGAAGGCAGTGTTCAGCCCCTGTATGAAAGTATCCGGGACACCATGGAAGATCTCCATCAACCCTACGAGATTCTATTTGTCAATGACGCGAGCACCGATCATACGCTGAGTATGATGAAACGAATTCAGAGCTGCGATCCGCAGTTCCATTTTGTCGATCTTGAATCCAACGTTGGTGAAAATTGGGCTCTGCTTGCCGGCATATCCAAGACACGCGGCGAAATCATCGTGACCATTGACGGGGATTGTCAAAATGACCCTGCTTACATCCCGGCACTCCTGGATGAGTTGTCCAAAGGATATCGGGTCGTGTCTGGCTGGCGTAAAGCACGGACCGGCAGTTTCTGAACGCGCCGTCTTCCTTCGCGTGTCGCCAATACGCTGATTCGAATGATCAGTGGAGTGCCGGTACACGATTGCGGATGCGGCCTAAAAGCCTATCGGCGGGAAGTTGTGCAGGAGAGATACCTCCCCAAAGGTTTTATGAATAGATTTTCTCCGGTGGTCCTCGGCGTTAAACGGAAGGAATTCTCTGAAGTTGAAATTGTTGACCGCGTCAGAAAATCAGGGCGCTCCCACTACGGCTTGGGCCGTGTCTTTGTGGTGATGCGAGACCTGCTAAGTTTGCCTTTCGCCATTCAAGAGCCAGGCAGGTGGGTGCAAAGGTTCCGCTGCCTACAGTGGACTGAGCTCGCCGCAGCATTGCCCCTGGCTCTTTCAGGTTGGAGACTTTCCGCACTAGGAACGATTCTGCTGGCTTTGGTGTCATTTTCCAATGCCAGGAACCTGAAGCGGCTTGTCGAAGCACGGGCGGCCCCGGCGTTTCGCATCCAGGAATTTAAATGAAAAAGATAAACGATGCAGTCTCCCTTGGGCTGGTAGGGGCTGGCTATTGGGGTCACAAACTGCTGCTCAAGTTTATGGCAGATCCGAATTGTTCGGTTAAGGCCGTCTGCGACACCCATTCCGCCCATCGCGATAATATCCGCAAAGGTTTTCCGAATCTTGTCACAACTGACCGCTACGAGGAGATCCTAGAAGATTCCGAAATCGAGGCTGTGGTCCTAGCAACACCACTCGCGACACATTTCCACCTGGCAAAGGAAGCCCTAGAAGCCGGGAAGCATATCTGGATAGAGAAACCCTTGGCTCTACATCTTGACGAGGGGCATCTGCTGGTTCAGCTCGCGCAAACAAAAAAGAGTGTTCTTTTCGTAGATCACACGTTTGTCTACGATCCCGCGATCCGAATGGTTCACGACCTGATTGCGACGGGCGACTTCGGCGATATCCACCATCTCTTTTTGCAGCGCGCTAATCTGGGACGCATCAAGCGTGATTCCAACGTGTGGTGGAATTCCGCTCCCCACGACATCTCCATAATGTTGCATCTTCTTCCCGCTTCGCCTGCCAGTATCGTTCTGCATGGATATCGCTACTTCCAGCCCAAACTGGAGGACCTTAATTTTGCTGTCGTGGAAATGTCGGATGGAACTACGGTCTTTGTCTATCATAACTGGCTTTACCCGGAGAATACGGCGAAACTCACAGTCGTGGGCAGCAAGCGGCTGTTAGTCTATGAAGGCAAGTTCGAAAAGCGAGCGGCCACTCTTTATGACTATGCCGTGGAAAGAGTTCTACCAGGCGGGGACGCAAAAGAGGAACTCGCCACGACAATTCCTTCAAAGATCCTTGCGGAACACAGACTTGAGGGAATAAATGCTCAGGAGCCTCTGGCGCTTGCCGTAAGCGATTTTTTGCAGAGCGTTCAGAACAGACAAGCTCCTCTTTCCGACGGCAAGTTCGCCTTGAAAGTCCTTAGAGTACTCGAGGCTGGAGAGAAATCGCTTCGTTCCGGAGGTAGTAAAATCCCGGTCAAAATCTAGCTCTTAAGGCACGCTGCGCGCCACGCGTATAAAAAGAAAAAAACAGCCGATCCTCTGTCCATTGCTGTGCATGAAATGACAATCAGTCCAAAGCCGGTGAACCCAGCCGGCAGCGAGTCCTTCGCCTGGCAGAAAAATGCGACTATAACTTCTGCTCTGTTTCTTTTTTGTCTGTTAGTCCTTTTTTACAATCTCGGAGGGCCAGCGCTTTTTGAGCCCGACGAGGGCAGGAATGCCGAAAAAGCCAGGGAAATTCTGCTAACCCAAGACTGGGTGACTCCCCATGAAAACTTTTTGCCGGTTTTAGATAAACCGATCTTTTTCTATTGGTTGATTGCTTTCTGCTACAAGCTTTTCGGTGTTTCCGAATGGTCAGCCCGATTACCCTCCGCCCTCGCAGGGTTCGGGATTATTGTTCTGACCTATGTGTTCGTCAGAAAATTCCTGGGGCCTTGGGAAGCGCTGTGGAGCGGTCTCATCCTAGTTACAAACATAGAGTTTTTTCTCTTATCCCGTACCGTCATTTTCGACATGACTCTTACGTTCTTGATCACGCTTGCGCTTTGCCTATTTTACTGGGGGCTGCACACCGATGACAGGACAAACAGAAGAATCTTCCTTCTGTTGATGTACGCTTCGATGGGGGTTGGGACTCTCGTCAAGGGGCCGATCGGGTTCATCCTTCCCGGGATGGTGATCTTTTCCTATTTACTTCTAGCCCGGAAGTGGGACTTCCTTCGGGATATGCAGCTATTGCTTGGCGGTATCCTTTTCATCCTGGTTGTAGCTCCTTGGTATGGATGGGTAGAGATAAGGAATCCTGGATATCTACGCTATTTTTTTTGGGAAGAAAATTTTGTCCGTTTCCTGACTCCACACTTCCATCGAAGCGGCGCCTGGTACTACTTCTTTATCGTCTTGGCAGTTGGGTTCCTTCCCTGGACGTTTTTACTCCCATGCGTTGCCAAGGCCCACTGGAAGAGAGCCGTAGGCGAGATACCGCTATTCCTTGTTCTCTGGACGGCTTTGCCTTTTCTCTTTTTTTCCTTTTCAGACTCTAAATTGCCTCACTATATCCTGCCGATTTACCCACCCCTCGCCATTCTGGTAGGCCAGTGGCTAGCCAGTAATCTTAAGAGTTCTTTAGAAGGAAAGAGCTGGCCTCTATGGCTTCCGGCGCTCAATTTGTTCTTGGTGCCTGCCATTTCGATCGTGGGCGTATACTGGCCTGATCCCTTTCCCCGGCACCTGCTGGGGCCTATTCGTGAGGCCTTTCGTGAAGCCCCCGGCATCCCAATCTTCGGGATCCTACTGGGGATAACCTTGCTTTCTTTGGCGAGCTGGAGACGCCTCGCGATCCGTCAAGGCTCTTTGTACCTTCTCTGCTGTCTTGGCTTTGCTCTTTTCTTTTTTTTCGTTCAGCCGATCCTAAGGCCGGTCTCTCTCTCCTTGTCGTCTAAAGGCTTGGCCGAAAAATCAGGCGCATTTATCCGCCCTGAAGACCAAGTTGTCATCTTCGATACCTATCTTTCCAGTTTGCCGTTTTACTTCAATATCGACCGGCCGATTTGGTACGTGTGGTCAGGGAGAAAGAGCAGCGTCATGGGAAGTTTCTACTTGGCGGAGCGGCAGCCGCAACCGGCGGCGGAGTATGGAAAGGCCCTTCTTACGTTTGAGGAATTTTATCAGCAATGGGAAACGTCCGAGAGAAGGCTCTTTGTCTTTGTGAAGGATAAAAACCTTCTCCGTGTAGCCAACCATGACCAGAATTTCCCTAACAGAGTACTTCAGGTTGACGAGATGGTATTAGTGGCCAATCGCTGATTGCCATGGATAGGGAACCAGTTAAAGATGCGGGTCTATTTTCTTTACTTCGCGTATCAGCCACGAAAGAGCGTTATCTGTATCCCTTTTTTCTCTCTCTCCTAGCTGTTGTGCTTTTTTTCCCCGGTCTTGGGGCCAGGGATTTCTGGGCACCTGGGGAACCCATCTACGCAGAGATCATTAGGGTGATGTTCGATAAAGGGCAATGGGTGGTCGCGACAGTCAACGGACAGCTCTATACCGACAAACCGATTCTCTATTTTTGGTTAGCTCTCATCTTTTCTACGCTCACCGGCGAGGTCAGTGAATGGACTGCTCGACTCCCTACTGCCCTAGGCGGACTAGGGCTGGTTCTCACGACGTATCATCTCGGCAAAACTTTTTACAATCGGCGAACAGGATTTCTATCCGGCTTACTCCTCGCTACCTCCAGTCGAGTGGTTTGGGAATCCCGTTTCGTGCGTTTGGATACTGTTCTGTCATTCTTCCTGTTTTTGGGCTTCTATCTCTTCCTGAAGACATTTATAGGGGGAGCCCCGAGCGCTCTGTATCTCGTGGCTTATCTCTGCTTTGCGTTAGCGACCCTTACGAAGGGTCCCGTTGGTCTGATTCTACCGGGATTCACGGTCCTTTGTCTGCTGTTGCTTACGCGAAGGTGGCGAGAGCTCAGGAATATGCACCTCGTGTCAGGAGGTCTTCTTGTGGCCGTGGTGATTATCCCCTGGCTGCTCCTCCTTCATGTCAAAGGGGAGGACCAATGGCTTAAAGATTTCATTTGGATCCATAACATCCAAAACTACGCTCTGAAACCGATTGGGCACATTCGTCCGTTTCACTACTACCTGTGGAATCTGCCGCCAGACTTTCTCCCCTGGACTGTTCTTCTTCCAGGGGCGCTGATCTATTATTATCCGTGGCGAGAACGTCTCCAGCAGCCGGTTACACTAGCTCTTCTTTGCTGGTTTGCAGTGATATTTATCTTCTTTAGCATTTCCAAATCCAAGATAGCCTATTATCTGCTTCCCTTGCTCCCCTCGTTAGCCCTATTTGCTGGCAGCTACCTGAATAACCTCTTCTCAGAAGAAGAACCGCGAGAGATCCACTGGAAATGTACTGCTTTACTCCTATACGTTCTGGCCGCCTTGATGCTGGCCGGCGGCATCGCGCTTCCCTTTGTGAGCCATAGAGTGGAGCCAGATCTCTTCCTCTGGGCGCTGGCTGCAGCTTTGATTCTAAGCATCGGATCCATCGGGGTGATCCTGCTCCTGAGACAGAAAAAAATTGAGTTGTCCTTCTGGGTTCTCATAGCTGTCTTCGCCAGCGCGGTCTGCATCAGCAGTATCGGGGTCCTCCCCCATTTAGACAGATATAAGTCACCCCGGGCCATGGGCGAATTCATACAGAGGGAGATCTCCGCGAAGGCGCCCGTCTACATCTACCAAAATACTATGAGTGACTTTAATTACTACGCCCACAGGGAAACAATTCCTGTGCTCCGCTCTATGGAGGCCCTTGAGCAAGTTTCCCTACAGGGGCAAGAGACGTATCTGCTCATCAACGAAAGAGATTTAAAAAAAGTCCGTTTAGGATTACTCCAGAGCATTGTTACTGAGCGGCAAGTCGGAGAGACGAAATGGCATCTGGCCAAGCTCTCAGGAAACAGCTAATAGGATTAGGATAGAGATTTAGGGCCACGGCTTTGGACAGGGCATCGTAAATGTGCGGCATCTACGGATACATTTCCTTAAAGGAGCCCATCGAACCAGAAACTCTGCGAAGAATGGGCCATGCCCTGAAACACAGAGGC
>Ga0066710_100001649_pt1 | contig 17022 bp, 16 predicted proteins | sample GraSoiAngelo_159_FD_79666 | JGI IMG/M metagenome (GOLD analysis project Ga0066710, IMG submission 79666) | Grasslands soil microbial communities from the Angelo Coastal Reserve, California, USA - 14_1009_16_40cm | ecosystem: Environmental > Terrestrial > Soil > Grasslands | place: USA... | reverse complement strand
CTAGCGCTGGAAAGATAGTAAATCGGATAGTCCTGAATCAGGTATTTTCCCTGCGACGAAACCAATGCCTGGTAGGGAAGATAGTGCAGCACGTCGTGCGGAATGATGAGAAGTTCTTTGCCCCGAATGTGAGGCAAAGCCGGCTCGATCAGAAGACGGTATAGTTCTTGGGACAGGGCGTTAAACCTCTCTTTCTCGTCTATTTGATAAACCGTATCCCTCAGCGCCGCGACTTTGGCGACAAGATCGCCGCGGTTGATCGGTATGTTCACAAACCGTACCCGGTCCTTTTCCACCACCCATAGAAGCACGGCCCCGCGCACCACGAAGTACTCGAGCAGCGTCACCCCGGGGTCAAGCAACTCCTGGACCTGCTTCAAGGTCAGCGGCTCGACGTTGATCAGAGAAGTCTGTTCTTTATTTTCTTTCCGCATCTCGGTTAGAAAATCAGCATAGGTTTTCTGGGCCTTTTCCAGCTTCTGTTTCAGCCGAGGCCCCTCAGCCCCATCCGATCTTTGCGCTCCTATCATCGCCTGCAAGACGCTGATCCTCGCCTGCAGGGCTCGCTCGTGCTCCAAGAGCGTCCCTCCCCGCGAAAGCTGCACCTTGCTCCCCAAAATGTCCAAAAAAGCCCGCGAGCGCGCCCGTTCGCTATAGTTGAAAGCCTCCGTGGGATTCTTCGTTCTTAAATGAGCGAGGATCATGCTGCCGTATGTGGCCCGCTTGTCCTCGAAGTAGGAGCTGCGAAATTCCTCCGATTCAAGAAGCGAGCGAGTCGACTCGATATTATCGATCGCCTTCTTATAGTACGGGACCGCTTCCGCAGGCTTCTGCGTTTGGAGATACAGATCTCCTAACTGACTGCTGGCGAGGTAGATGAAACCGGCGAGCCGAAGTTGCTCAGCCATCTCCAGCGTCCTTTGGAGATTTTCCATCGCGCGCGGGAAGTCTTTCTTTCGAAGATAGAGGTCGCCCAAGCCCCAATAGATTTGGACTTCCGTTTGCGTCTTCAACCCGGTCTCCTTGATAACAGTGAGGCCCTTCTCATAGGTGCTGATTCCTTCATCTATCTTGCCGGCGCGCTGGTAGGCTATACCCAGGCGAAAGAACGTATAGACGATACTTTGCTGCGTCTGGGTCACGGCCTGGGCACGGTTGGGAAGTGGCTTAGATTGACTCTTCAGAAAAGCCAAATGCTGTTCGAAGAGCTGGAGTGCTTCGGACATGGACTGAATCGCCTCCTCCCTTTTTCCCTCACGCAAGAGATTGGTGCCCAACTCCCGCAAAAAGTTACCCATCATATATCGCCGTCTTCCTTCATCCCGGATCTGCTTCGTGGTCTCGATTCCCCTAGCGACCCATTCTCTAGTCTTGGCGTCGTTTCCGATGGTCCGATAGGTTTGTTGGAGTTGATACATGGCTCCCGCCTGAAGAGCAAAGTTTTTTGCCTTCTCTGCCATCTCCAAGGCCTTGTTTCCGAGAGCAACGGCTTTTTGAAGTTGGCCCAAGTTCAAGGCCACCCTTGCAGCCTCCCGGTAAGCATTGGATGCTTCCTCCCAGTACCGCTGGGGAGATGGGCTCGAAGCAGCGTTTTTCTCGACCTCCGCGCCTTGCGCTTCCAAGGAACTCAAGGCCTCTCTCGCCTCGCCTCTGGCAATGGCCTCGATAATAGAAACACTATTCGGCTCGTACTTATTTTGTCCCGCAGCCCAGCGGGGGAGCAGAAAAATTGCCCCGAGAGAAATCAACAGGAGTACGGGTCTTCTCATAGTCGTGTTTCCTTGGATCCCTGCAACCGGTCCAGAAGAGAAAGTTCAGCTCGTCTAGCCTTGGAAGAAAGCGACAGTATTATAACCGCGCCGGGCCTAAAAGTCATTTCGACCTTCGGGGGCCCGTCACAGGCTCACTTGGCGTCGTGGTAGATTTTTTGAACCACGGCTTCAGTCAAATCTTGGATTGGACCATCGAAGGAGATCTGTCCCCCTTTCAGTCCCACAACGCGATCCGCATACTCCCGGGTAAGGTCCAACGTATGGAGGCTGACCAACGCCGTGATGCCGTCCTCGCGGCATACGCGCTTCAGAATATCCAAGATCACGCGCGAGAGCTTGGGATCGAGACTCGAGACGGGCTCGTCAGCCAGGATAATGGCCGGATCTTGCATCAGGGTGCGAGCGATGGCCACTCTCTGCTGCTCGCCGCCGCTCAGCTCACTGGCCCGTTTGTAGGCATGAGCCAAAAGCTCCACCCGCTTGAGATTGATCAAGGCTCGGCGTCTTTCTCCTTCGGGGAAAAATCTCAGGCAACTCCTAAGGCTGGACTGATAGCCCAATCCCCCCGCGAGCACATTCTCGATCACAGAGAGACGTTTGACGATATTGAACTGCTGGAAGATCATCCCGACCTTGCGCCGGACAAGGCGGAGTTCATGCCGACTAAGTTTTAGGACGTTCATCATAGAACCGTTGGCGTCGGGGTTGAGCACCGTCCGCGGGATGAGAATCTCGCCCGAGATGGGCTCGACCAAGCGGTTAACGCAGCGGAGCAAAGTCGATTTTCCAGCGCCGCTCGGTCCGATGACCCCGACAAACTCTCCCCGCTCGACTTTGAAACTAATACCGGTCAGCACCTGCGCGGCAGGCTCGTAGGTTTTGTGGAGATCTCTCACCTGCAGGATAGTCACGGCTTCTTGCGGCTCAAGGCCTCTTTGAGATTAATTCCGGCAATCCTGAAGGCCTCTCTCACCGAGTCGTAATCCTGATCGGTCGCCGGAACAAACCCATCGATCTTATAAAGATCCCGCAGCATCTTCTTTCCTTCTGGCTTCTGGCTGAGTTCCAGAAAGATCTCTTCGATCCTTTTGGCCATCGCAGCATCCAGATGACTGCCGATGACAAGATTATCCGCCGGGATGGGCTCAGAATAGGCGATAGCGCGGATCTTCTTTTGCTCTTCGGGGTCTTTCAAATACTGCGTCCATGCGGCGTCGTCGCTGTTGGGAGAGTTCGCGAAGGTCGCCCCAGCATCGACCTTGCGATTCAGGACCGCCAGGACCGTGGCATCATGGCCTCCAGAATAGATGACGTTTTTGAAGTCCCTGGCGGGGTCGATGCCTTTTTCCTTGAACATCTTTATCGGAATGATATGACCCGTGGTCGACACAACATCGCTAAAGGCAAAAGTTTTGTTGCGCAGATCCTTCAGGCTCTTTATGTCGCTGTCCCTTTGGGTGATGATCGCAGCGTAATAGTAGGGAGAACCTTTACGCTGGGATTTCAAAACAACTTTGACATTAGCTTCGCCTTTCGCGAGCACATAAGAAGCAGGGGTGAGAAAGGCGATATCGAGCTTCTTGCTGCGCAGCGCTTCGACCACTCCAGTGTAGTCCGTCGCGACAAAGGGCTCCACCTCGATCTTGAGTTCCCGGTGCAGGATGTCGACAATCGGCTGCGCGTTACGCGCCACCTCCTGGACATTCTCCGCTGGAACAAAGCCGACGCGGAGGGCTTGCCGTTGGCTTTCAGGCCGGCTACAGGCCACAAAGGCCATGAAGAGCCAAAGGACAAGCGCACAGCACCTGTTCATCTCCCCATAGATACTCGATGCCCTCTGACGGTGCAACTTGAGAGATCCTGAAGAGCCGAACCGGATCGGAAACGAGGCCTCCTGGTTGCTCGACCTGTGAAGCGCGCTAAGACGGGAAGATTAGTTGTCCTTGATCTCCTGAAGAAGCTGTTGCGCCTCTGCCTTGTGGAGGCGATCATCAGAGAACTGGACCGGCAGCTCTTCGGCGGTCTTGAGGGAATTGCGAGCAAGCTGCCAGTTTCCCATAGCGATATGGGTTTTCGCCAACTCCAAACGGTGCGAGATCACTTTTGGATTGAGAGACACCGCCTTATTCAAATATTCCACGGACTTTTCCATGCTCCCCTTGGGGACGGAGCGCCCGAGAAAAACAGACGCCGCCACGCGGCTCATCTGGCCAATCTCCGCCATCCTCCTGTGCCAGACCCCGTAGACGTGATAAGCAAAACCGTTCTCGGGATCCAAAGCGATGGATTTTTCCACCTCGGTTTGGATCTCTCGGGAAAGATCGATCTGCTTAGAGATTGGAGAGAGCATGGCGATTTTGCCCAGGGAAGCAGCCACATAGAAATGGCCCCAAGTGTTGTCAGGATCTGCCTTAAGCGCCTTACGGGCATAGTCCTCAGCGATTTGGTATTGTTTCAACCTTTTCCCCTGCCAGTCCGGGGAGGACTCCGGGATCCCGTCACCAAAATCGATATAGACGCGGGTTATCTTTGAAAGGGCCTCGGTGTTTTGAGGATCCACTTGGAGAACCTTCAGCAGCTCGTCCAAGGCCTCCTTGGTTTTGAAGCTGGCATAAAGCTCGTCCGCCTTTTGCAGCGACTGGGAAGCGGGAGAGCCATCATTCACGCAACGAGGACACCCTACTCTGCCCACCTTGGTTGGTTTGCCCTGCGAAAAGACCGGCAACCCGGTAAGGACGACAAGACCAAAGGTCCCTAATAGAATAAAGATTTGCTGCATGACTTCACCGGATCGGAGTCGCCTTTCCGTTTTCATCGATCGACACGTAAACCACCTCCGCCTCAGTCACTCTTACCCGGAGCCCGGGCTCGCTAAAGCGCTCTGCCTCCACCTCCACGCGAACGGCCAGGGAAGTTTTCCCCTCGCGGACCACCGCGGTATAGAAACTCACGACATCACCGATGTAGACAGGCGCGATAAACTCAACCTCGTGCATCGCCTTCGTGACAAAATTCTTGGGCGCATGTTGGCGGGCGGCAACGGCGCCAGCCAAGTCAATATGGCTTAGGATCACTCCCCCGAAGATCGTTCCCCGCGCGTTCGTATCTCTGGGAAGCATGGTCACTCTGAGGCTCAGCTCTCTCATGATCTTAATCCAGAGATGGTTGGCCAAGTCTTCGAGCAAGTAGGAGCGGGATTAGGCCGGATGGCAAAAGCCTACAGACAAGCGAGCCAGCGCTCGTACTTCTTATCTTTCCCTTTGATGATGTTGAAGAATGTTTGCTGGAGATCCGAGGTCACCGCGCCCGGGCAGCTCGCGCCGATCTTTCGGTTGTCCACCTCGCGAATCGGAGTCACTTCGGCGGCCGTGCCGGTAAAGAAGGCCTCGTCCGCCGTGTAAAGTTCATCCCGGGTAAAGCGCTCCTCCAGAACATCATACCCTTTGTCGCGCGCAATGATTAGCACCGATTCCCTAGTAATGCCCGGTAAGATCGAGGTGAACGGAGTCGTCTTCACCCGCCGCTGGCGCACGATAAAGATATTTTCCCCGCTCGCCTCGGCCACATATCCTTCGGCGTCCAACATGATCACCTCATCGTACCCCGCTTTCTTGACCTCGTTTTTAGCTAAGACCGAGTTGACATAATTTCCCGATACCTTGCTCTTGGTCATCATCACGTTGACGTGATGGCGTGTATAAGAGGAGACTTTGGCGCGAATCCCATTCTTGATCCCATCGTCGCCCAAATAGGCCCCCCACGGCCAGGCGGCGACAATCACGTGAAGCGGGTTATCCGGCGCATAAAGACCCATCTCTCCATATCCAAGAAACGCCAGCGGCCGGATGTAGCATTCTTTGAGTCCGTTGACCCTGATGACGTCCAAAATGGCCTTCTTGACCTGGTCAGGCGCGTAGGGAAGCGGGATTCCCAGTATGTGACCGGAATCGAAGAATCTGCGGACATGTTCATCGAGACGAAAAACGGCAGAGCGACCGTCCTCCAGAGCGTAGCAGCGGATCCCTTCGAAATATCGGGTCCCATAGTGAAGGCAATGGGTTAAGACGTGGACCTTGGCCTCGTCCCAAGGAACCATCTCACCATCAAACCAGATCTTCTTACCCTTCGGTGACATCAACTACTCTAGATTAAAAAATAGCCGCTCTTTTGGCGACTGCTTATTTTATGTTTCTACGTGCCCATCATCAAGGGCCAAATAAAAAAGGCCACCACGCTAGACGTGATGGCCCAGAAAAAGGTCCCCCCTGGGTCTAGAGTCCTTTCTTGAGGTCTGGAGCAGGCTTGAAACCAACCGTCCGACTCGCCTTGATCATGATATCCGCGCCTGTCTGAGGATTTCTCCCTTTTCTGGCCTTGCGTGAGCGTACAGTAAAAGTGCCGAAACCGGGCACCAGAAATCGTTTCTCTTTTTTGATCGCTCGAGCGAGAGTTTCAAAAGTTGCATCCATGACTTCCCCGGCTACTTTCTTATTGACTTTTGCTCCTTTAGCCACCGCATTGATGAGATCACTCTTCGTCATGATCCTTCACCTCCTCTATAGATTTTTGCCGAGACTTTTAGAGACCCGTCCCTACTTCCAAACCGCGTCATAATTCCGAATTCAGACGAAAATGTCAATAGGAAAATTGCGCACGTGTGTTGGGATTCGCGAGATCGAAATCAATTACGCCGCGTAGTCAATCTCTCATGAACGAGTCCGTATCGGATGCCCTGATCGCTCACGATTACCTGTTCCGTGGCAAAGAAAGCCATCACCCTGTCTATCAAGAGAGCTCCGGCGAGAATCACATCGGCTCGCTTCGGCTCCAAACCGGGGATTTCCATCCGCTCGGCGACCGTCTTGGCCTTAAAGAGAGAGATCTGCCGCTGCACCTCCGCGCGATTGAGACGAGACCCATGAACTTCGCTATGGGAATAGTGCTTGAGCCGTTTTTCTATTGCAGCCAGAGTCGTGAATGTTCCTGCGATGCCGACAACGGTCGGGGAAGGCTTCTCCGAGCACCAGGAGGTGAGCGATGATTTGAGCTCTTCATCGATAGCCGTAAGAAGTCGCGCAACTTCTTCTTGCCGTACCGGATCCGAGAGGAGAAACCGCTCTGTGAGCCTTACAGAACCGAGATCCAGGCTTGCCGAACGGTATAGCTCTCCCTCCCTACCCCAGATCAATTCGGTACTTCCTCCCCCTACATCCGCTACCAAAATGTCTCTGGCTTCGAGGCGAAGCCCACGCTGAACCGCCAGATAGCAATAGTGAGCTTCCTCTTGACCCGAAAGAATGCGAAGCTCCAAACCAAGCTCCCGCTTAAGACGGTCCTTGAAAGTTTCTGCGTTGCGGGCGTCCCTAAGGGCGCTGGTTCCTACGGCGGCGATTTCACTGACGCCTAGATCCTCACATCTCTCAAGATAGCCTTTCAGAACCGCGATGCTTCGCTCCTCACCCTTCGGACCAATCCGACGGCTGCGATCCACCCCCTCTCCAAGGCGAGTGATCTCAGCCAAATCTTCCAAAACCTTGAAGGCTCCGTTTTGTGGAATCTCTGTTACGAGGAGGAGAATCGTATTTGTGCCGATATCGATGGCAGCAAATCGCCTTGGGCTGGCCTTTGCTCGTTTTCTATTGCGCAAGCTGGACTTTATAGCCGCACTCCTTTTTACGGCAGTACCGCACCCGGCCGGAGCGCTTGGTTACTTTCTCGACGAGAACGGGCTCCCCGCATTGAGGACATTTCTCCGCCACAGGACGATCCCACGTGGCGAATTTGCAATCGGGGTAACGGCTGCACCCATAAAAAATCTTGCCGCGGCGGGACTTCCTCTCCTGCAGATTGCCTTCCTGACATTCGGGACAGCGGACGCCCAGATCCACCGGCTTTTCGAGCGAGCGCATGTTTTTACATTCCGGATAGCCGGTGCAGCCCAAGAAGCGGCCATATTTCCCCCAGCGGATCTGCATCGGTCGGCCGCACTGCTCACACGTCTCATCCACCTCGACTTCTTCAACGACCTGCACATCGCCGCTCGGACTCCGCGTGAAATTCTTTGTGTTCTTACATTCGGGATAGCGCGGGCAGGCGAGAAATTGTCCATTGCGTCCCCATTTCACAACCATCATAGCGCCACACTTCTCGCAGGGAATGTCGGTCGGAACCTCCTCGCGTTTCACATCCCTCATCTCGGCCTCGGCCTTCTTAAGATCGCGCGAGAATGAGGCGTAAAAACGCTTCATCGCTTTCTGCCAGTCCTCTTTTCCCTCCTCAACCTTGTCCAACACATTTTCCATCCCGGCAGTAAACTCGACATTGAGGATGTCGGGGAAGGAACCGACCAAAAGATCCGTGACGAGAAATCCCAGCTCCGTTGGCATGAGGTGCCTCTTCTCATCGGCGGCCACGTATTCCCGCTCCACAATGTTGGACATAATCTGGGCATAGGTGGACGGGCGCCCGATCCCGTTCTCGTCGAGCTCTTTGATGAGCGTCGCCTGGCTGTAGCGTGGAGGGGGTTGGGTGAAATGCTGCCGCGGCTCGAGGCCGAGGAGCCTAAGGACTTCGCCCGCCTCGAGTTCCGGAAGGCTGGTCTCTTTTTCCTCATCCTCTTCATCTTGTCCTTCGATGTAGATCCTCATGAAGCCGTCAAACTTCAGCTGCTGCCCCGTGGCGCGAAAAAGCGCTTCTCCCACGCGGATATCAAAAGCGGTTTGATCGAACAGGGCGGGCGTCATCTGGCTCGCCACAAACCGATCCCAAACCAGGGAATAGAGCGCAAAGGCATCGCGCCGCAGATACTTTCGAACCCTCTCCGGCGCGTAGCTCAGCGACGTAGGTCGGATCGCCTCGTGCGCATCTTGCGCCCCTTTCTTGGAGCGATAGACCACCGGCTTCTCGGGAAGGTACTTGTCCCCGTACTGCCCTTGAATAAGACGGCGAGCCTCTTGTAGTGCCTCGGCGGAGATTCGCGTCGAGTCGGTCCGCATGTAAGTGATCAAGCCGACCGCCCCCTCAGGTCCGAGCTCGACTCCCTCGTAGAGTCTCTGAGCCACCTGCATCGTATGTCGTGGTTGAAACCCAAGCTTCCGGGCCGCCTCCTGCTGGAGCTTGCTGGTAACGAAAGGCGGGGTCGGAAAGCGGCGCCGTTCCTTCTTTTCGACCTCAGTGATCGACCATGGAAGTCCTTCCAACGAGCGCGTGATCCCGCGGACCATCTCTTCGTTTTCGATCCGGAACTCTTTGTTGTCGATCTTTTCTCCCTGCCACTGCACCAACCGGCCCTCAAACGAAGGCCCTACTCTCCCTTCTAACAAAGCAGTGAGGGACCAATACTCCTGCGGGACGAAGGCGCGAATCTCCTTCTCTCTCTCGCATACCAGGCGCACCGCGACGGATTGCACGCGTCCAGCGCTCAAGCCCCGGCGCACCTTCTTCCACAAGATGGGGCTGATCTGATAGCCGACGAGCCGATCCAAGATACGGCGGGCGACCTGGGCCTCAAATTTTTTCCGATCCAGCTTGTGCGGATGAGCGATCGCTTCTTGGACCGCCTTGCGCGTGATCTCATTGATCAACACGCGGTGGAACCGGCCATGGTCCTTGCCGATCAGATCCGCGACGTGCCAGGCGATCGCTTCTCCTTCGCGGTCGGGGTCAGACGCCAGGTAGATATTTTCCTTTCCCTTGGCCGCCTTCTTGATCTCGTCCACGACCTTCTTCTTAGCTTGGATCATGCGAAAGTCGGGAACAAATCCCTTTTTGATGTCTACTCCCAACTTGCTTTTAGGGAGATCCACAATATGACCCACAGATGCCTTTACCTGAAATTCTCGACCCAGGTACTTCTCCAGCGTTCTAGCCTTTGCCGGGGACTCAACAATAACCAAATTTTTTGCTGCCATAACTTAAAGCTCAAATTTTAGATCTCAGATCTCATATCTGAAATCTGGAATCGTACGTTAACCTTACTTAGCTCTAAATATTTTCCCTGGGAGCTGCCTCAAGAAGCCTCGAATCTCCAGATCTAAAAGGACCTCTGAGACCTTGGCGGAAGAGAAAGCGCTGGCCTGAATCAGCTCATCGATCTGACAGTTGCCCCGCAGAACTAGCTCAAAGATCTTTTGCGCCTCCACGCCCATGTCCGAAGGCAGGGAAGTCGGATGACTCGTTTGCACTGCCCTAGAACGCTCCCGAAGCTGCGGGGCGATCTCTTCGACAATGTCCTCGACGCTCTCGACTAACTTCGCTCCTTGCCGAATTAGCCGGTGGGTCCCGCGGCTCCGGCTCGCTCCCGCTTCGCCGGGCACGGCGAAAACCTCACGGCCCTGTTCCAACGCCAACCCCGCAGTGATCAAGGAGCCGCTCTTTTCGGTCGCTTCGACGACCACGACACCCAGGGAGAGGCCGCTGATCAGGCGATTGCGCGCAGGGAAATGATAAGAGAAAGGGACCGTGCCCATCGGGAGCTCCGATAGGACCGCGCCGTTTTGGGAGATCCGTCGATAAAGTTCTCCGTGCTCGAGAGGATAGGCCACATCCACTCCCGAACCTAAAACCGCGAGCGTCCTCCCGCCCGCTTGCAAGGCCGCCTGATGCGCCTCGCCATCGATCCCGCGCGCCATGCCGCTAGCTACGGTAAAGCCCAGAGAAGCTAAACCTTGACAGAGATCCCGGGTGATTCTTAGTCCATACTCACTCGCGCTGCGCGAGCCTACCACAGCCACAGTGTTTGCATCCTCCTCCCTCAGTTCTCCTTTGACATAGAGAAACGGTGGCGGGTCGGGAATCAAGCGAAGGCGGCCGGGGTAGATCTTATCTGTGAACGGGACAATGCGGACTCCCGCCTCGAAGGCGCGCTCCAGCTCCTTCCTGACCTCCTCCCATTCCGAGAAAGTGAGGAGCCCTTGAATCGCTCGCTTATCCAAACCTGGAACCCGGGCCAGCTCTTCTTGAGAGACAGAAAAAGCCTTTCGAGGATCGGCAAAATGTTCCGCTACTTTTTTGAATCCAGCGCAACCCAGGCCCTGAACCCGCGCGAACCCCAGCCAAGGGGCATATTCGTTCTCTTCGGGTGCGGTCAAAGCAAACTCCTCACTTATATCTGTGAGCGGCTCAATCATACTTTTTAGTCGTTTGTCAACCAGGAGTCAGCAAGCTTGCTCAAATTCGAAAAAGAAGTTTCATATTATATTCTAGAATCCGTTCGAACTCCAGGGAGGCTAGATGACGATCCGCGATGCGAAAGAAATATTAGGTGGGAATAGTCAACGATGAGAGTTTTCCAGCGCTAGCAACTTTCTCTTCGAATCCAGACCCAATGCAAAACCTCCGAGGCTCCCGGTGCTGCGAACCACGCGATGACGGGGAAGGACGCCGTCTTCTTCGGCATCCATGAAAAGAGCCTTTTTCATCTCTTCCTGGCCTTTCGTTTCTCCTCTCTTCTTGCTCTGAAGAGTAGCCGAATAGGCGAATTTTGCAAGTCTAACGCCGAGCGCAGCTGGTGCATCAGGTAGCGCTCATAGCTGGAATGGACTCCCTCGGGAAAGTTTACAAAAAGCGTGAATGTCGGAGGCCGAGTCGCAGTCTGCGTGGCATAATAGAACTTAACCGCCTTCCCTCGGACCACAGGGGGTGTGTGCCCTCGGGTCGCCTGCTGCAAGACTCGATTCAACGTCGAAGTCTGAATGGTGTGCTGCCAGGCGACGGCCACTTGGCGAGCCGCCGCCATCAGCTTCTGGATTCCGAAGCCGGTCAAGGCGGAGATAAAAACGAGTGGGGCGAAGTCCACAAAGGAGAGTTTGGCGTAGACCTCCTCGCCGTAACTCCTGCTGTGCCTTCGCTCGTTGGGAACCTGATCCCATTTATTCAACGCCAAAACCAGACCCTTGCCGCGCTGGAACGTATAGGCGAGGATCTGCGCGTCCTGGTCCGTGACTCCCTCTCCGCCATCCAGCAGATGAATTACAAGATCTCCCCGATCCACCGACCCGAGCGATCGGATCACGCTGTAACGCTCAATCCGGTCTACAATCCTCGCCTTGCGCCGTATCCCAGCTGTGTCTACTAAAGTATAGAGCTGCCCTCCGAACGAGAAGGCCGTGTCAATGGCATCCCGGGTTGTTCCAGGTGCAGCATCCACCACGGAGCGTTCGTAGCCAACGAGGCGATTGACTAAAGTCGACTTCCCGACATTGGGACGTCCAACAACCGCGAGAGACAGAGGCTCTTCCCGGCTTTCTTCTTGTCCGGTGCCATCAGTTTGAGGAAACGGGAAAGCAGCGATAACCTGCTCCATCAAGTCCGAGAGTCCGAGTCCATGCTCTGCCGAAAGCGGAAATAATTCTTCCACGCCTAATGCATAGAACTCATAGAATTGGTTTCTCTTGGATTCGGTATCAATTTTGTTGATGGCGAAAAAGACCGGCTTTTTCACCTTACGGAGCAGAGCTATGGCCTCTCGGTCCAATGGATTGATGCCCGCCTTGCCGTCCAATAGAAAAAGAATCACATCGGCCTCGTCGATGGCTAAGCGACTCTGTTCTTGAATCTGTCGCTTGAGCCCTGTTTCCGGGTTCGGTTCGAAGCCGCCCGTATCGATCAGAATAAACTCTCTTCCGTCCCACTCCGCCTCGCCGTAATTGCGGTCGCGCGTGACTCCTGGAAGGTCATCCACGATAGCCTTTCTTTTTCCGCTGAGACGATTAAACAAGGTGGACTTCCCGACGTTCGGTCTTCCAACCAGAGCCAGGACCGGCAAACGGGAAGAAAGATGGTAAGCAGGGCACATGAGACGAGCCTTAAAGGCCGAATTCAGTCAACGCACGGGGATCTTGACTCCATCCTGTATCAACCTTCACGAAAAGCTCGAGAAACAGCCGGCATCCCAAGAGTCTTTCTATCTCTTCTCGGGCTTGCCTTCCGATCTCTCTAAGCATCGCCCCTTTCTTGCCAATGAGGATCGGTTTATGGGACTCCCGATCGGTGTGGATCGTGGCTTTGATCACGATGAGATCCTTCTCCTCTTTTTCGGTAAACTCGTCGATAGTGACCGCCGTGCCATAAGGGATCTCTTCACGGGTCAGAAGAAAAATCTTTTCCCGAATGATCTCAGAGGCGATAAACCGCTCGGTTTGATCGGTGATCTCTCCCTCCGGGTAATAGCGCGGGCCTTCGGGAAGCAATGGCTCTATTCTATTCAACAACAGGGCGATGTTATCTCCCTGAAGCGCGCTGACAGGAAGAATCTCCCTATCGGGTAGTAGCGTAGAGCATCGCTCCATCAACGGTAAAAGCCGCCCTTTCGAAACCAGATCTATCTTATTAAGCAAGATCAGAGCCCCGGTGTGAGATTCCTGGAGCATCTGGGCGATGTCGCCGTCCTCTTTGCGCATCCCCTCCTGGACATTGATCAACCAGAGGACGACATCCACTTCCTTCAAGGTGTTGAGTGCGACTTCGACCATGTGTCGATTCATCAGGGAGCGAGCCCGATGGATTCCGGGAGTGTCGAGGAAGATGATTTGAAATTTGGAGCCTGTCTTGATCCCCATGATTCGATTTCGCGTGGTCTGGGGCTTTGGAGTGACGATGGCGATCTTCTCGCCCAGAAGTTGGTTCAGGAGCGTCGACTTCCCAACGTTCGGCCGGCCGACGATGGCAACGTACCCGGATCTGTAGATGGAAGATTCCGGTTTCCCACCGCCTGAGATTTCGGATAACATAGCAGCCTCAGAAGCAGAAAGAGCTTCAACAAACGAAAATCCTCTTTGTCACACGAGCAGGTTAGTGTTAGATTAAGGTACCCCATCTGCGATTGCAATACAGAGATGCAAGGAGGGGTCTGGCCATTTCGAACATCGTCATCTTGCCCGTGCCCTACGGCTGCCTCGATTCCCAAACCCTTTCAGCGGCCTCCATCAAATCCATGGAGCGAGCCTTGGAGGAATGGCAAAGGTCTATGCAAGTCTCAAAACCCAAGACCCTTCTCGTCCTCGCCACCTATGAAGAGAATCATACAGCCGAGCTGCAGTTGAAAAGAGAGTTGGCGAGCCGGGTCCTCGGCGAGGAGGAATTGGCTACGCGCGTGGTTGAAATCGCGGCCAAGAACGAAGAGGAGCTCGCCTTAAAGATCGCGCGCAATAAAACTTGTTGCCCTATTCAGACGCTGATCCTGTTCACCGAGTCCCCACACGCCCTAAGTCTGCGGCCTATCTTTAAGAGAAAATTCGGCAAGGCTTTGGAAATAAAAAAATTCAAAGCCGACTTCGAATTCAATCATCCGTGGATCAGCACCTCCACCTCTCTCGCTTGGTTCTTCCGTAATTTCAATCTTGGGATCTGGGTTGGGCTAAAAAATCGCATGGGCCGGCGGTGGCGCAAGCTGCTGAGATATCTTTTTTGGTCTTGACCACGAGTCTCAATGACGTCCCAATTAGTCGAGCGCCTCGATTTTAAGCCTGATCTTGTCTCCCAGCCAGAGTGAATTTTTGAGATGGTCCTCCGCGCTGTTTCCGGTCGAGGGATGGACCAGCACATCCAATCCATCGCGATTCAGCATCAGCCAGGGAACCACTTTGCCAAACTGATCGGGCGCAAAAGCGACCTGATACATGGACTTCAGATGAGGGCCGACGAGTTCGTCATGCCACCTCCCGAGCTGTACATCAAACTGAGCCAATCCTTCGCGCACCCGCGCAGCCGCCTCCTTCGTTCGTGGATCATAGTAGACATGCGCGTGATAACCTTTAATCTCGGACGTCGGCTCTCGCATTCTTTCACCTCCGAATTTATTCCTCGAATCCTAGCTAAGTTTCTTCTGACAACCGCGCAAGTTCCTGAACATGAGCTTCCCAATGCTTGCCGTCGAACTGTTTGATCGTGACCTTGCCGATCGTTCCTGGCTCCAGACATCGTACGTTGACGCTGTAGCCGTTCGGGTTCGACCTTGGGATGTAGAACGACTTCACGCCGCAAGCCCTGCAGAAGAGATGCTTAGCGATGCCGGTGTTAAAAAGTATAGTTTGTGAGATGTTCCGAGCCCTGAATCAGTGAAAAGCGCGACTTCGGCACAATCCAATGCAAGAAGCCGGACTTCGTGCAGATCGAGCAATTGCACTCCGTTGCTTCGATTTCCGCGGGCGCTACGACCTCAAACTTTATGCTGCCACAATGGCAGCCACCAACATGCTTCGGCATCATACCCCGTGTGATCGGATCTATTTGATCTGAGCGCGCCTAAAACATCCGACTGTGTGATCATTAACCATGCCGACAGCCTGCATAAAGGCGTAGCAAATGGTCGAGCCTACAAACTTAAAACCGCGCCGTATTAAATCCTCGCTCATCGCATTGGATTCCGGCGTCCGCGCGGGAATCTCCTTGTAGGTGCGAAAACCATTCTTTTTAGGCTTACCATCGACAAACCGCCAGATATAACAATCAAAGCTGCCGAACTCCTTCTGCACCACCAGGAAGGCCTTGGCGTTTTGAATCGCGGCGGCAATTTTCAACCGGTTGCGGATGATCCCCGGATCCGCAAGGAGCTTGCTCACCTTGGCCGGATTATAGTTTGCGACCGCGAGGACATCAAAACTGTCGAAGGCGCGGCGATAGCTAGCGCGTTTTTTGAGGATCGTCTCCCAGCTTAAGCCGGCCTGTGCCCCTTCGAGAATCAAGAATTCAAACAAGGCCCGATCATCGTGCACGGGCACCCCCCACTCCTTGTCATGGTACGCGATAGAAAGCTCCGTCTTGGCCCATTCGCATCGTCGCATCTTGTTTTGGCCACTCTCTTATCAAACCGAAGAGCCTGACTGCAAATTTACGTGGCTGATCTCACTTGTTTCTTTGCGCGAGCTTCTGGCTTGGCAAAAGCTGCCAACGCCTCTTCCAAAAGTCGATTGGGCTCCGCCTCATAACGCAACGAGAAGTGGAACGGGATAAATCGCTTAACCTCAGCCATGCGAGCCAAGGTGCCGGCCTGGTCGGCGGTCAGATGGTAGCGCTCCCGAGCTTTATCTTCGTCCTCCTTCGAAAAACTAGCTTCGCAGTAAAAGAGATCTGCACTCTCAGCTAAAGAGATAATCCGCTCAACGTTGTTGGGGCTGAAGAGATTATCGACCACATAGGCTATCTTTTGGCCTTCGGTTTCCAAGATGAGCGCCTCGCGCCACTGATCAAGCGTTAGATCCTTAGCCCCGTGCTTTCCGGGAATCGCCAGCCTGTTGGTCCCAGGCGCATTTTCCCTTAATAGTCTTTTAAGCTCGTCAAGCCAAGGGCCGCTCTCTAGTCCCATCTCATCGAGGCGCTCCTGCCTGACATTTAGTCGTGTTTTTTCTTTCAGGCAAAATGCGAGGCACGAAATGCGATGGTCCAAAATCACTGCCTTAACGGCAAACGAAGGCTCATCCAAAAGGATCCCATCAAACGACGCCGCGCTTTCTTCTTCGGGATGAAATTCGTTGGCAGCACAAAAATGAACCGTCCTGATCTTGCCATTGTCAATTTCGCGAACAACTATTCTCAAAGGATAGTTACGGATCAGATTCCAGGAATAACCCGCAAGCTTCCCTGCAACATTCTCGATGATTCCCGTGGGACCGTAGAGCCTTACTTCGTCTTCCCTGTTGAGCGAGCGGCGCAACAAATGATCAAAGCCAATGAAATGATCGATATGCGTGTGGGAAACAAAGACATCGGTAACCTTATGGATTTCCCTCAGGCTCAAGCTGCCGATGCTGCCCAGATCGAAGAGCAAGGCCCTTCTCTGGTACCGAAACTCGATATAGAGAACCGGATCTTCAAATTGCCCATTGACCAGGCGGGGCTGGAAGGTATCACCCATAGGCTCTTTTGAGTTGCCCCTTCTTTCTCATCGGGCTAGCGTGACCCGATCATGACGACCGCCGGAGTCCAGTTTGCCTGCCGCCTTCGGCCCCGTTCCGCCGCTGTCTCACCATCGTAGCTAACGGCGCGAGCCCCTTGCGTAAAGCTCTCTGCGGAATCGAAAGTGTTAATGTTCAGCACGGCACAGGACGTATGATCAATCGCGATCACCGCGCCCACATAGATACCGCATCGTCCGCAGATGAGAAAGTCCGCAGTCTTCAACCCAAACCGATAACGGATCAGCTGATCCGGATCGTGAACAGTGATCCGTACACGACCCGTAGGGTCAGAAGTGCTGCGGACAACATGAGCGCGACAAAACGAACAATCAAACGCCCTCACGGGCAGTTGATCT
>Ga0066710_100001646_pt1 | contig 17036 bp, 16 predicted proteins | sample GraSoiAngelo_159_FD_79666 | JGI IMG/M metagenome (GOLD analysis project Ga0066710, IMG submission 79666) | Grasslands soil microbial communities from the Angelo Coastal Reserve, California, USA - 14_1009_16_40cm | ecosystem: Environmental > Terrestrial > Soil > Grasslands | place: USA... | reverse complement strand
TCGGCCCTCTCGTTCGCCAAGGGGCCCGACACGTGTCGGGCAGAGATCGTGCCGAGCACGACCACGACACGTGTGGACCTGATCATCGGGCGCTTCACCGAGTAGACCATGGGCCGTGACGAGCTGATCTGGCGGTCGGCGACCGAGCTGGCGGCGATGATCCGCGAAAGGTCGGTCTCGCCGGTCGAGGTGACGGACACCGTGCTCGAGCGCATCGAGCGGCTCAACCCGAGCCTCAACGCCTTCTGCCTGATCGCGCACGAGAGCGCGCGCGCCGCGGCGCGAGAGGCGGAGATTGCGCTCATCAAGGACGAGCCGATCGGGCCGCTGCACGGCGTCCCCGTGTCGATCAAGGACGTCATCTTCACGCGCGGGCTCACGACGACCGGTGGCTCGCGGATGTTCGCGGAGGTGACGCCCTCGGAGGATGCGGTCCCGGTCGCGCGGCTGCGCGCGGCGGGCGCCGTGATCCTCGGGAAGACCAACACGTCCGAGTTCGGTCACAAGGCAGTCACCGACAACCGGTTGTTCGGGGCGACCCGGAACCCGTGGAATCCCGCGTACACGCCGGGCGGATCGAGCGGCGGCGCGGCCGCCGCCGTCTCGACCGGCCAGGGGCCGATCGGTCTCGGCACCGACGGCGGTGGCTCCGTGCGCATCCCCGCGGCGTTCTGCGGCCTCTACGGTTTCAAACCGTCGTACGGCCGGGTGCCGAATTACCCGGGGTTCCCCGGATGGGAGTGCTTCTCCCACACCGGGCCGATCACCCGCACGGTACGCGACGCCGCCGTCGTGCTCGACGTGATCGCCGGGGGCGACGATCGCGACCTCGACTCCCTGCCGGGCGGACCGGAGGGATACCTGGACGCGTGCGACGAGAACGTGAAGGGGCTGCACGTCGCGTGGAGTCCCGACCTTGGCTACGCGCCCGTCGACCCCGAGGTCGCGCGGATCTGCGAGGACGCGGCGGCGCACTTCGAGTCGCTCGGCTGTCACGTCGAGGTCGTCAACCCCGGCTGGCCGAGCCCCGAAGCGGCCTTCAGCACGATGGTGGCCGCGCAATTCTATGCGGCGTGGGCCGACCGGCTCCCCGAAGCCGAGTCGGTGATGGACCCGACGCTGGTGAAGTTCGTCCGGCGGGGTGGCGGGATCACGGCGCGGCAGTACCTCGACGCGCGGGCCTGGATGGACGCGTTCTGGCTCGAAGTGCTCGCGTTTCTCGCGCGCTTCGATCTGCTGCTGACGCCGACCGCCGCCGTGGCGCCGTTCGCCGTCGCAGGCCCGCCGCCGCGCGAGATCGGGGGGCAGCAGGTGTCGGTGCTCGGGTGGATGCCGTTCACGTACCCGTTCAACATCACCGGGCAGCCGGCGGCGAGTGTCCCCGCGGGATCGACCTCGACCGGGTTGCCGGTGGGCCTGCAGATCGTCGGCCGCCGCACCGCCGACCGGACTGTGCTCGCCGCGTCCGCGGCGTATGAGGCAGCCAATCCATGGCGGGATCGCCGCCCGCCGGTTTAGCAGGCCGCTGAAAAGGGCCCATCTGCGTCGTTGGCTCGGTCGCTCCTCCCTGCGACGTACAACCGCGTACGTCTCGGTCGTCGCTCCGTCGCCGCCTCGCATCTGGACCCTTTTGAGCGGCCTGCGGGTTTTCGTCAGCGCGGCGTTTTGACTTTTGCGCTCGCGTGTCCCACTATCCGTGGGCATGGCGGCGAGGCGCGAGTACGACGCGATCATCGTCGGCGCGAGCTTCGCCGGCCTCGCGGTTGCCCGTCGGCTGACGGGTGACGTGCTGCTCCTCGACCGGCACGAGGTCGGCACGGTCCAGACGTCGGCATGCGGTACGCCGCTCTGGGTGCCGCGCGCGCTCGGCGTGGAGTCGAGCGTGCTCCAGGTGCACGATCGCCTCGACCTCCGGACACCGTCGCGCACGATCACCTACGATCTCCGCGAGATCCCGTTCTGCACGTTCGACTACCGCGCCTTCACGCAGGGCCTCCTCGCGCAGTCGCGCGTCGTGTTCCTGCGCGCCGCCGTGACCGGGATCGAGGACGGTGCGGTGACCACGGCGAGTGGCCGCTTCACCGCGCCGGTCGTCGTCGACGCCTCGGGCTGGCGGGGCGTCCTCGTGCACGAGCGCGACCGGCCGCCGACCGAGCGCGGCGGCTATTCCTTCGGTCTCGAGACGCCGACGTCACTCGAAGACGATAAGCTCACGCTCATTCTGGATCGGCGCGTGATGCGGCGCGGGCTCGGCTGGATCTTCCCGGTCGGCCGCGGAAGCCTCGTTGGGCTCGGCAGCTACGTGGGCGCCTCGAAGCTCGGGCCGCCGCTGCGCAGCTTCCTCGGCGCCCTCGGGGCCCCGACGGCGAGCTATCACGGCACGTTTTTCCCGAGCCGGATGTTGAGGCCGACCGTCGGCCGGATCTTCGCGGTCGGTGATGCCGCAGGGCAGTGCCTGCCGCTCACGGCGGAGGGTATCCGGCCCGCGCTGTACTTCGGCGACCGGTGCGGCGAGCTGCTCCGCACGGTCCTCGAGGGCCGGCTCACCCTCGACGCGGCACTCGCCGAGTACACGCGCATCGTCAACCGGTACCGCCGCGCCTACGCGGTGCTCCGCGGCGCTCAGTGGCTCGCGACCTACGCGCCAACCCGTTGCTTCGCCCTCGTCGCAGCGGCCCTGGGCAAGCGGCCGCTGCTCCCGTGCTGGTGGCCCCGATACGGGGCATTCGGACGCTTCGGTGGGGCCGCCGCGTAAGATGGGAGCGATGATCGCGCGGGCTCGCGTGTGACCGATCGCGGCCGTTGGGCCATCGGGCTCGCCGTCCTGGCGAGCTCGCTCGCCGTGCTCGTGTGGCTGGTGGTCATCGACGCGCCGATCCTTCGCTTCACCCTGCGGCTGTATCGCGACAACGTCTTCCTGAAGGAAACCGTCGCCGCCTGGGGCTGGGCGGCGCCGATCGTCTTCATCGTGATCCAGGCGCTGCAAGTCATCATCTCCCCCATCCCGGGCGAGATCACGGGACCGGTCGGCGGCGCCCTCTTCGGCACCTTCTGGGGCGTCGTGTACTCGACGATCGGCCTCACGCTCGGCACGCTCTTCTGCTTCTGGCTCGGGCACCTGTACGGTGAGCCGCTGGTGCGGGCGTGGCTCAGCGAGCATAACTGGAACAAGGTCAACTTCATCCTGGAAGCGGAAGGCGCGATCTTCTGCTTCATCATCTACCTGATCCCAGGCTTTCCCAAGGACATCGTGTCGTATCTCTTCGGCATCAGCCCGATTCCGTTCTGGGAGTTCGCGCTCGTCTCGACCCTCGGCCGCCTCCCCGGCACGTGGATCTCGTCCTACGTCGGTGCGAACGTGGCCGAGCACCAGTTCATTTACGCCTTCCTCCTCCTGGCGCTGGTCGCAGCCGTCAGCGTGCCGCTCTATTACTACCGCCGGCAGATCACCGGCTACTTCCATCGTGGCGGACCGGAGCGATCCCACAAAGGCCTTGACAGGCGGAGGCGCTGATCCGTAGAGTACGGCCCACTATGCGGAGCCGCGCGGCATGCACGGGGTGTTACGTTTCATGCTTCCCGTCCCGGGAGGTCTGCCCTCGGGCTCTGACCGACTAGACACGCGAGAGCCACGGGCAGACGACCCGTGGCGATGCGATTCGAGGCCGCGGGTCGACACAACCCGCGGCCTTTCGCGTTCAGGGGGAACAGGTGATCATCGTACTGAAGTCGCACGCGACGGACGCCGACGTCGCGGACGTCTGCCGGCGGATCGAGGCCATGGGGCATCGGCCGCACACCATCCGGGGCGAGCTCCGCACCGTGATCGGCGCCGTCGGCGACGACCGCGGCAAGGAACGGCTGCGCGCGCTCGAATCGCTCGAGTGCGTGGAGAGCGTCACGCCGATCCTCCAGCCGTTCAAGCTCGCGAGCCGCGAAGTCCGCCCCGAGTCGAGCACCGTCGTGGTCGACGGCGTGGTGATCGGCGGCGCGCGGATCGCTGTCATGGCCGGCCCCTGCTCGGTCGAGTCGCGCGAGCAGTTGCTCGAGGCCGCCCGGAAGGTGAAAGCGGCCGGAGCCACCGTGCTCCGGGGCGGCGCCTTCAAGCCGCGCACGTCGCCCTACGCGTTCCAGGGCCTCGAGGAGGAAGGCCTGAAGCTGCTGGCGGAAGCCCGGAAGGCGACCGGGCTGCCCATCGTGACCGAGGTCATGGAGCCGGACAAGGTGGAGCTCGTCGCGGCACACGCGGACATCCTCCAGATCGGCGCACGCAACGTCCAGAACTTCTCGCTCCTCAAGCGCGTCGCGGAGTGCGGCAGGCCCGTGTTGCTCAAGCGCGGCATGGCCACGAGCGTCCAGGAGTTCCTGCTCTCGGCCGAGTACGTGCTGAGCGGTGGCAATCCGAACGTGATCCTCTGCGAGCGCGGGATCCGGACCTTCGAGACCTCGACGCGGTTCACGCTCGATCTGAACGCCGTCCCGGTCATGAAGAGGCTCTCGCATCTGCCGATCGTGGTCGATCCGAGCCACGGCACCGGCCACTGGGAGTACGTCGAGCCGATGGCCAAGGCGGCCGTCGCGTGCGGTGCCGACGGGCTCCTCATCGAGGTGCATCCCAGGCCCGAAGAGGCGCTCTCCGATGGACCGCAGTCGCTCAAGCCCGAGCGCTTCGCGCTCCTGATGAAGTCGCTCAGGCCCGTCGCGCTGGCCGTGGGCCGCGATTTATAGGGCGGCTCCCGTTGCTATAATCATGGGACGATGACGGCCAGTCAGCCTGAGCCCCGGCGGGCGCGATTTGCCCGGGGGGTGGCCTTGTCGCTGCTGTTGCACCTTGCCCTCTTTGGCGCCGTTGTCATTCTCGCCAGGCACACACCCCCGTTCGTGCAAAAGCGCGGGGAGCCGCTCTTTGTCGAGCTGACGAACATCGCGGAGCCCGCGCCGCGCGGGAATCCGGCGGAGCGCTCGAAGCGGGAGTCGCAGGCAGAGCCCGCGGGACCGCCGAGCCGCGCCGCGCGAGACGTGCCGCCCGTGCCCCCGGGTGTGCGCAGGGACGCGCCGCGCACCGAGCCGCCGGCCAAGATGCCACCCCAGGAGCCTCGCGTAGCGAGCGTTCCGAAGCCCGAGGCCCCGCCGGCGCCGCGAGTGAGCGAACGGACCTTGCCGGTCCCGCGGGCGGAACCTCGCATGGCCAGGCCCGACGCGCAGGCCGCGCCGCAGGCCGGCGATCGGCCGGGTCCACTCCCGCGGCCCGAGCCGGGTCTGGCGAAGCCCGAGGCGGTGCCCGCCCAGGAACGCCCGACACCGCCGCCGTCGCCGGCAGAGCCCTCGAGCCGCCCGGATTCGCAGGTCGCCAAGGCCGAGACACCGGTGCCGCCCGTATCGAAGGAATCTCCAAGTGTCAGCCAGGCGCCCGGGCCCGAAGAGCCCGCGCCGCCCGCCCCACAGGCGCCGAGCGCCGTGCCTGGGCGCACGCCGGCCGAGCCGGGTCCCCCGGGCGACCGCCTCGCGGCGCTCCGCTCGCATGCGCGCGGCGGGGGTCTTCGGGACGGACACGGCGGCATCGAGGGTGAGCCGATCCCGCTCGACACAAGAGACCCGAGGTTCAGCGACTACTTCGACCAGTTGCGTCGAGCGATCAAGGACAAGTGGTCGTATCCGCGCGAGGCCGCCGACAAGAACATCGGCGGGCAGCTCATGCTGGAGTTCGGCATCGCCAAGGACGGCGAGCTGCGCTTCATCGAGCTGCGGCGCTCGTCGGGCGTCGCGGTGCTCGATGACTATGCGATGAACGCCGTCAAGCTGGCGTCGCCGTTTCCCCGCGTTCCCGACGAGATGAGCCGCGGCGGCATCCCCGTACTGGCGGTCTTCAACTACATCGTCGCGGGCTCTCTCTATAACGTCCTGCGCTGAAAACGGTCAATTCGACGGGCGCTTCGCTTGACAGTCCCGAACCGGGTGTGTAGGATGAGCCGTGTTTTTCTCCGTGTAGGCTCGTAGCTCAGTGGGAGAGCGCCTCTCTGACGCAGAGGAGGTCGGCGGTTCGAAACCGCCCGAGCCTACCACTTATAATTTCGCGTGGAGGGGAGTCCATCGGCGAGCCGCGACCCGGCACGACGCGCGGATGGTGACAGAGCACCAGGAGAGAAGGTTTGTCCCGGTGCTCTCTTTGTCCCAGTAGGAGCATATGGCCGAATCCGAAGAAGATCGTCATCTCAAGTTTTCGGGAACGTCCGACTGTGATCCTTCCCCGCTGCCCACGCTGCGCCACTCGACCTCGCACGTCATGGCGCAGGCGGTCAAGCGCCTGTTTCCGGACGTGAAGGTGGCGATCGGCCCCGCCATCGATGACGGCTTCTACTACGATTTCGCCAAGCTCGAGGCGTTCACGCCGCAGGATCTCGAAAAGATCGAAGCCGTGATGCGCGACATCATCAAGGCGGACCTGCCGTTCGAGCGGCGCGAGCTGCCGCGGGCGGAGGCGATCACGCTGTTCCGCCAGCGCGGCGAGACGTTCAAGGTGGAAATCCTCGAAGGCATCGACGCCGACACCGTCTCGCTCTACCGCCAGGGCGATTTCGAGGACCTCTGCCGCGGGCCGCACGTGCCCTCGACCGGGCACATCAAGGCGTTCAAGCTGCTCTCGTCGTCGGGCGCGTACTGGCGCGGCGACGAACGCAACCCGATGCTCCAGCGCATCTACGGCACCGCTTGGCAGACGCAGGAAGACCTCGACAGGTATCTGTGGCGCCTGGAGGAAGCGAAGAAGCGCGACCATCGCAAACTCGGGCGCGAGCTCGACCTCTTCGTGTTCCACGACGTCTCGCCCGGCGCGCCGTTCTGGCTGCCGAAGGGCATGGTCCTCGTCCGCGAGCTGGAGCGCTTCGCGCGCGAGGCGCAGGATGCGCGCGGCTACACCGAGATCTCGACGCCGATCCTGGTGAACAAGAAGCTCTGGGAGCAATCGGGGCATTGGGAGCACTACCGCACCAACATGTTCACGCTCGAGGTCGAGGGGCAGCTCTACAGCCTCAAGCCGATGAACTGCCCCCCCTCGACGTTCGTCTACCGGCACGCGCTGCGCTCGTACCGCGACCTGCCGCTTCGGCTCAGCGAGATGGGTCGCCTGCACCGGAACGAGCGCTCGGGCACGCTGACCGGGCTCTTCCGCGTCCGCCAGTTCACGCAGGACGACGCGCACATCTACTGCCGTCCCGACCAGATGCAGGAGGAGATCGCGGGCGTGCTCGGCCTCGTCCGCGAGTTCTACAAGGTCTTCAACCTGGAGCCATCGTTCAGGCTGGCCACGCGGCCGGAGAACTACCTCGGCACCCCGGCGCAGTGGGACGCCGCCGAGGCGGCCCTGCACGCCGCGCTCGAGGCCAACGGCCTCGCCTACGAGGTGAACGCCGGCGAGGGGGCGTTCTACGGGCCCAAGATCGACATCGGGGTCCAGGACGTGCTCGGCCGCGACTGGCAGATCGCGACCATCCAGCTCGATCTCACGATGCTGCCGGAGCTCTTCGACCTGACCTACGTCGACTCGGACGGCCAGCCGAAACGGCCGGTCGCGATCCACCGCGCGATCTTCGGCTCGTTCGAGCGCTTCATCGGCATCATCACCGAGCACTTCGCGGGGGCGTTCCCGACCTGGCTGGCGCCCGTGCAGGCGCGCGTCCTGCCGGTCAGCGAGAAGAGCTCGGCCTATGCGCGGACGGTCCACCGCCGGCTGGTGGAGGCCAGACTTCGCGCGGAGCTCGACGACCGCAACGAGAAGCTCGGCTACCGGATCCGCGAAGCGCAATTGCAGAAGGTTCCGTACATGATGGTCGTCGGCGAGCGGGAGGCGCAGAACGGGACCGTGAGCCTCCGCTACCGCACCGGCGAGGACCTCGGAGCCGTCGCGCTCGACCGCGTAGCGGCCGACCTCGGCCACGAGATCGCTTCGCGCACCGTGACCCTCACCGTGGGCCGCTCGTGACCGGGCGGCCGGCCCGCCGCGCCCCGCGAGCGCGGGCGGTCACCTCCACCGCGCGCGCTGTCCACGACGGCGTCTAGGAGACACCCATACCACCAGCGAAAGCACAAGAAATCCGTATCAACGAGGGCATCCGCGTCCGCGAGGTGCGGGTGGTCAGTGCCGACGGCGAACAGCTCGGCGTCATGCCGATCCAGCAGGCGCTGGAGACGGCGCGGCAGCGCGAGCTGGACCTCGTCGAGGTCGCTCCGGAAGCGGCGCCGCCGGTCTGCCGGATCATGGACTTCGGCAAGTACAAGTACATGCAGGCGCGCCGGCAGAAGGAGGCGCGCAAGAAGCAGACCGTGATCGTCGTGAAGGAAGTGAAGATGGGCCCGAAGACCGAGAAGCACGACTTCGACTTCAAGCTCAAGCACGTGCGCCGCTTTCTCGAAGAGGGGAACAAGGCCAAGGTGACCGTGCGGTTCAAGGGCCGCGAAATGGCGCACACCGAGCTTGGCTGGAAGATGCTCAACAAGATGACCGAGGCTATTACCGACATCGCCACGGTCGAAAACCACCCGCGGATGGAAGGCCGGATGCTGAGCATGATCTTCAGCCCCAAGGCCCATCACTAGGAGAATCCGGCGATGCCGAAGATGAAAACCAAGCGGAGCGCGGCGAAGCGCCTCCGGAAGACCGAGTCCGGCAAGCTCAAGCGTGCCCACGGCTGGAAGCAGCACAAGCTCGAGGGCAAGTCGCCCAGGCGCCGCCGGCACCTCCGGAAGTCGGCCCTGGTCTCCCAGGCCGACGAAAACCGGCTGAAGCCGCTCGTCCCATACCTGTAGGATGCTGACAACCCCGCCCGGCCGCTCAAAAAGCGTCCAGATGCTCGGCGGCGAAGGAGCGACGACTGAGACGTACGCGGTCGTACGTCGCAAGGAGGAGCGACCGAGCCAACGACGCAGCTGGGCCTTTTTGAGCGGCCGGGCAGAGCGAAGGAGGACATAGCCGAATGCCACGGGCCAAGGGCGGGCCCAAGACCCGCCAGCGTCGCAAGAAGGTGATGAAGAAGGCGAAGGGGTACTTCGGCGGGCGCCGGAAGCTCTTTCGCACGGCGAAGGAGACCGTGCTCCGCGCCGGCGTCTTCGCGTATCGCGACCGCAAGCAGAAGAAGCGGCGCGCGCGCGAGCTCTGGATCATCCGTCTCAACGCGGCATGCCGTCAGGTGGGGCTGTCCTACTCCGTCTTCATCGCGGGGCTCAAGCGGGCGGGGATCGCGCTCGACCGGAAGATCCTCGCCGACCTCGCCGTCAACGATCCCACGGGCTTCGCGAAGCTCGCCGAGACCGCCAGGGCCCAGAAGCCGGCCTGAGAGTGGCAGACCTCCGGATCGACCGGATTCGCGCCGCCGCCGCTCGCGAGCTGAAGGGCGCGACGACGAGCGCCGAACTCGAGGCGGTCCGCGTGAAGTATCTCGGCCGGCAGGGCGAGATCACGCAGCTCCTGCGCTCCCTCGCGTCCCTCCCCGCCGCAGAGCGGCCGGAAGTCGGGCGACAGGCCAATGAGCTCAAGGCCGAGATCGAGGCCGCGGTGTCCGAGCGACTCGTGGCGGCGCGCGCCGAGGAGCGCCGCCGCCAGCTCGAGGCGGCCAGGCTCGACCTGACCCTCCCCGGGCGGCGGCCTCCGCTCGGCACGCTGCACCCGCTCACGCAGGTGAACGACGAGATCGTCGCGATCTTCATGCGGCTCGGGTTCTCAGTGGCCGAAGGGCCCGAGGTCGAGTCGGACTACAACAACTTCGAGGCCCTCAACATTCCGCGCGACCATCCCGCGCGGGACATGCAGGACACCTTCTATCTCTCCGAGGACACGCTGCTGCGGACACACACGTCGCCCGCGCAGATCCGGACCATGAAGGCGCAGCGGCCGCCGGTGCGCATCATCTGCCCCGGCAAGGTGTACCGGCGCGACGCCCCCGACGTCACCCACTCGCCGATGTTCCACCAGGTCGAGGGGCTTGCCGTCGACCGGACCATCTCGATGGGCGACCTGAAAGGCACGCTCGAGCTGTTCGCGCGGGAGATGTTCGGCGAGCGCTCCCGGATCCGCTTCCGGCCCTCGTTCTTCCCGTTTACGGAGCCGTCGGCCGAGGTGGACGTGCTGTGCTTCAACTGCGGCGGCACGGGCTGCCGCTTCTGCGCGCAGTCCGGGTGGCTCGAGATCCTGGGCTGCGGCATGGTGCACCCGCAGGTGCTGCGCAACGTCGGCTACGATCCCGAGGAGGTGACGGGCTGGGCCTTCGGCATGGGCGTCGAGCGGATCGCCATGCTCAAGTACGGCGTCGACGATATCCGCCTCTTCTTCGAGAACGACCTCCGCTTCCTGGAGCAGTTCGCGTGAATACCCCGGTGTGCGCGAGTGTCTGGCCGGCGGTCGTCGCCCCCAGCCCGCGGAAACGCGCGGAAGTTCCCTCGCAATGACGCGCGCGCGATGAAGCTCTCCTGGCGGTGGATCACCGAGTTCGTGCCGACGGACCTCACCCCGCAGAACGCGGCGGACCGGCTCGTCAATGGCGGGGTGGAGGTGGGGAGCGTCGCGCGGCTCGCGCCGGACGTCGAGCGCGTGGTCGTGGGCGAGGTGGAGGCGATCGAGCGCGACCTCGGGGAGCACCGCGGCCATCACATCGTGCTCGTGCGGGTCGGCACGGGGCGGGAGCGCTTCTCGGTCGTCTGCGGGGCGCCCAACTGCGTGCCGGGCGTGCGGGCCGCCTTCGCGCCGCCCGGCGCGACGCTGCCGGGGCCGCGCAAGATCGAGGTCGCGCGGATCCGCGGTGTAGAGTCGCAGGGGATGCTGTGCTCCGCGAAGGAGTTGGGGCTCGGCGAAGAGCACGAGAGCGGCATCCTGCTCGTCGCCAACGACGCTCCCCTCGGCGCGGATCTGCTCGCGCATCTCGGGCTCGACGACTGGGTGCTCGAGGTCGAGATCACGCCGAATCGCCCGGACTGCCTGTCCATCGTCGGCATCGCGCGCGAGATCGCCGCGCTGAGCGGCGCGAAGTTCCAGTATCCCGCCATCACCGTCGCCGAGCGCGGCGCGGAGGCGCGCGCGCACGCGCGTGTGCGCATCGAGGAGCCGGAGCTGTGCCCGCGGTACGCCGCTCGCGTGATCACGGGTGGGCGCGTGACGCCGTCGCCCCACTGGCTTGCCGCCCGGCTCCGGGCGGTCGGGCTCCGGCCGATCAACAACGTCGTCGACGTGACGAACTACGTCCTCTGGGAGCTGGGACACCCGCTGCACGCGTTCGATTACGACACGGTGGGGGAGCACACGATCGTCGTGCGGCGGGCCCGGCCGGGGGAGCGTGTCACCACGCTCGACGGCCAGGACCGGGCGCTCAGCGAGGCGATGCTCGTGATCGCCGATCCCGGCCGCGCGATCGCCATCGCGGGTGTCATGGGGGGCGCCGCCACACAGGTCACGGACAGGACCACGCGCGTGCTGCTCGAAGGCGCCTACTTCCAGGCGGGGTCGATCCGCCGCACGTCGCGCGATCTCGGGCTCAAGACCGACGCGTCGTATCGCTTCGAGCGCGGCGCCGACATCGAGGGCCTGCGCGATTCGCTCGACCGCGCGGCGCAGCTCATCGCAGAGGTCGCGGGCGGCACGATCGCCCGGGGCGTCGTCGACGCCTATCCCTCGCCGCGCCGGCGGCCACAGGTCCGCCTTCGGATGAGCCGCCTCGAGCGGGTCATCGGCGCGAGCCCCTCGATCGAAGAAATGGCGCGGATCCTGGGGGGCCTCGGCCTCCCCGTGCGCCGGGTCGGTGAGGAGCTGGAGGTCGACGTTCCGACCTTTCGCCGCGACATCGCGATCGAGGAGGACCTCGTCGAAGAGGTCATCCGTGTCTGGGGCTACGACAAGATTCCGTCGACGCTGCCGGACGGGACGGTGAGTCCGGCGCAGCAGCCCGCCACGCTGCGACAGGAGGAGGTCGTTCGCCGGGCGCTTCGCGCTGCCGGTCTCAACGAAGTCATCACGTACAGCTTCGGGGACCCGGCCGACGAAGCCGCGCTCGGCCAACGCGCCGAGGCCGACAGGTGCCTCAGGCTCCTGAACCCGCTGAGCCAAGATGCGTCGATCCTGAAATCGAGCCTGCTCGCGGGGCTCTTGCGGGTCGCCGCCGTCAACGTCCGCCGGCAGCGACCGAACGTCCGGATCTTCGAGGTCGGCAAACACTACGCGCGGGTCGGTGAGCAGCCGGCGGAATCGCGCTGGCTCGGGATCGCGCAGAGCGGCCCGCGGGCCGACCTTGCATGGTATGCAACGCGCGAGCCGGTCGACGTCTATGACGTGAAGGGGCTTGCCGAGCATGCGCTCGCCGTTCTCGGCGTGCGCGAGCCCGCAGCGGAGCCGGGCCGGGAGGGCCACCCGTACTTCGAGCGCGACCGGTGGGGCCGGCTCGGTGCGGGCGGCACAGAGGTGGGGACCTTCGGCGAGATTGCGCTGGCCGTGCGGGAGGCGTTCGGTATCCCGTCCCCGGTCTTCGCCGCGACGATCCCGCTCGACGTGGTCGCGCAACTCAGCGTCGGAAGCGTACAGTTCGTCCCGCTGCCGAAGCATCCGTCGGTCCAACGCGACGTCGCCTTCGTGATCCCGACCGGCGTCTCCGCGGCGGACGTCGAGCGGGTGATCCGCGCCGAGGGCGGCCCGCTGCTCAGGGGTGTGACGCTGTTCGACCTCTACGCCGGCGAGGGGGTCGCTCCCGGGACGCGGAGCGTCGCGTGGCGCTTGACCTTCCGAGCCGACGACCGCACGCTGACGGACGCCGAGGTCAACGACATGCACAACCACGTGATCGAGGCGGCTCGACGTCGGTTGGGGGTGGAGGTCAGAGGGACGTGAGCAGCGACCAGCTGCTTGAACGGCTGGCGCAGCTCGAAGAAGCGGTGCGCCGCGCTACCGAGACGATCGCGCGACTGCGCGAAGACAACGTGCGCCTGGTGCGGGAGCGCAAGCAGGTGGTGGCCCAGGTGGACAGCATCCTCAAAGACCTCGCCAAGCTCCACGACACGCCGTGACGCCAACTCGCGCGCCCCATCGAGCGCCGGCTCCCCCGGCGCAGTCCCTCCCGGGGGGGGCTCGGAGGGGGGCTCAGCCCCCCTTCGACGAGGCTTCGCCGGCGCAATCCGACCGGGGGGAGGTTCGGAAGGGGGGCGACCCCCCCCTCCGAGATTAAGTGTCGAATCGGGTCGAGTTCGAGCTGCTCGGTGAGAAGTACACGATCCGCAGCGAAGCCTCGCCCGAGTACGTCCGGGAGCTGGTCGCGTACATCGAGGACAAGCTCAAGGAGGCGGGCGGCCCGGCCAATCCAGAGCCGCTCAAGCGGCTCGGGCTCGCGACCCTCGTGATCGTCGACGAGCTGTTTCGCTCCCGGGCCGAGCAGGCCCGCGCCGCGGGAGACGTCAATGCCCGGGTCGACACGATGCTCAAGCTCCTCGACCGCGCCGCCCCGCCCGCCACAGATTGCCCTTGACGAGCCCGGCCGTCCCCTGGTACGCAGGAGTGTCCCTGCGCTGTTTGTGCTGCCGGGGGGAAGTTTCAACCTCGTTGACATAACGGGAGCTGTGCAGAGGGTGGTGCGCAAGCCCCTCCGAGAAGGGGAAGCCTAAAGCCCTCCTTCGGCGCCCACCTGGGATACCAGGTTCGAAACACCGTCGGCACACGGCAGAGGCGGGGATTTACTCTGTTGTGGACCTTCCTGCCTGCTATAATCACCAAGTCCGTTGAGTATTTGACGTCAACTCCGTGCCTCCTCTGGAGATGCACATGGACCCGATTTACCTATTGCTGTTGCCCGTTGGGATCGTCATCGGGCTTGCGGTCGGAGTCGCCCTCCACCAGCTACTGACCAACCGCAAGATCGGCGGCGCGGAAGAGCGCGTCCGCCGAATCCTCGAGGAAGGCCAGCGCGACGCCGACGCCGGGCGCAAGTCCGCCGAGCTGGAAGCCCGGGAGCTGGCTCTCAAGACCCGGGCCGAGCTGGAGGAGGAGACCCGCCGCCGGCAGCGCGAGATCCAGCAGGTCGAGCAGCGGATCAGCCAGAAAGACGAGCAGCTGACCCGGAAGCTCGACCAGATCGAACGGCGCATCGTCGACCACGAGACGAAGGAACGGAGCCTCCTCGCGCGCGAGCGCGAGAGCATCGAGAAGGAGATGCGCCTGGCCTCGGCGCTCGACGAGCACCGGCGCAAGCTCGAGGCGATCGCGGGGCTCACCTCCGAGGAGGCCAAGCGCCAGCTCCTCGCCAGCATGGAGGAGGAGGCGCGCCGCGAGGCGCAGCTTCTGGCCATGCGACTCGAGGAGGAAGCGCGCGAGACGGCGCACGCCAAGGCCAAGGAAGTCCTCGCCACGACCATCCAGCGGCTGGCGCCGGACTACACCGTCGAGACCGCCGTCTCGATCGTCGACCTGCCGAGCGACGACATGAAGGGCCGCATCATCGGGCGCGAGGGGCGAAACATCCGCGCCCTCGAGCAGCACACCGGCGTGGACCTGATCGTCGACGACACGCCCGAGGCGGTGATCATCTCGGCCTACGACCCCTACCGCCGGGAGATCGCGCGCCTGGCGCTGAAGACGCTGATCGCGGACGGCCGGATCCATCCGGCCCGGATCGAGGAGGTCGTCGAGAAGGTCAAGCGGGACATGGAGCAGCACCTGAAGGAGGAGGGCGAGAAGGCCTGCTTCGAGGTCGGCGTGCAGGGGCTGCACCCCGAGTTGGTGAAGCTGGTCGGCCGGATGAAGTTCCGCACCTCGTACGGTCAGAACTGCCTCCAGCACTCGAAAGAGGTCGCGTGGCTGGCCGGGATGATGGCGGCGGAGATCGGCGCCGACGTCAAGCTCGCCAAGCGCATGGGGCTCCTCCACGACATCGGCAAGGCGCTGACCCACGAGCAGGAGGGGAGCCACCCCGAGCTGTCGCTCCAGGTGCTGACGAAGTACAACGAGTCGCCCGTGGTGATCAACGCGGCGCTCGCCGGGCATGAGAACGCCGAGCCGATGACGATCGAGGCGGTGCTCACGGAGGCCGCCGACGGCATCTCCGCGGCGCGGCCCGGCGCGCGGCGCGACGTGCTCGAGTCGTACATCAAGCGGCTCGCGAAGCTCGAGGAGATCGCGCTGTCGTACAAGGGCGTCGAGATGTGCTACGCGATCCAGGCGGGCCGCGAGCTGCGCATCATGACGAAGGCCGACGTCGTGTCGGACCTGGACGCCCATCAGCTCGCGAAGGACATCAGCAAGCGGATCGAAGCCGAGATGCAGTACCCCGGGCACATCAAGGTGGTTGTGATCCGGGAGACCCGGGCCGTGGAGGTGGCGCGCTAAGCAGGGCGCCGGGCCGCGATGAACGTCTTGATGGTCGGTGATGTATTCGGAGAGCCGGGGCGGCGCGCGCTCCAGACGCTGCTCCCGCGGATCAAGCGCGAATACGAGATCGACGTCACCGTGGTGAACGTCGAGAACGCGGCGGCCGGCTTCGGGGTGATGCCGAAGATGTGCCGCGAGTTCCTCGACCAGGGCGTCGACGTCATGACGTCGGGCAACCACATCTGGGACAAGAAGGAGATCGTCGAGTACATCGCGAAGGAAAACCTCCTGCTGCGTCCCGCCAACTTCCCGCCCGGAACGCCCGGCTCGGGCTTCGTGACCGTGAAGACGGGGCCGCACCGGGTCGCGGTGCTGAACCTGATGGGACGCGTGTTCATGCAGCCGAACGATTGTCCGTTCCAGAAGGCCGACGAGGTCGTCCCGCAGCTCCGGAAGGACACCCCCGTGATCCTCGTCGACATGCACTGCGAGGCGACGTCGGAATCGCAGGCGATGGGCTGGCACCTCGACGGCCGCGTGAGCGCGGTGGTCGGGACCCACCGCCACGTGCAGACGGCCGACGAGCGGGTGCTCCCGCAGGGCACCGCATACATCACCGACATCGGCATGACGGGCCCGATCGACAGCGTCATCGGCGTCGACAAGGACCTCATCCTGCAGAAGTTCATCTCGCAGATGCCGGTGCGCTTCGAGCCTGCGAAAGGGCCCGCGGCGGTGCACGGCGTCGTCATCACGGTGGACCCGGAGTCAGGCCGGGCCTCCGGCATCCAGCGTCTGCGCGTCGTCGTTTGAAGCTCCTCGACGGCAAAGCGGTCGCCCAGAAGGTCCTCGGCGAGGTCGGGGCCGGTGTCCGCGACCTCAGGGCCCGCACCGGCGCCACGCCGACGCTCGCGGTCGTGCTGGTCGGCGACTTCGCGGCCTCGAAGATCTACATCGCGAACAAGAAAAAGGCGGCCGAGAGCGTCGGCATCGCCTCGCGCGACCACGTCTATGCCGAGGGGCTCAGCCAGCCCGAGCTGTCCACGCTGCTCGAATCGCTCAACGCCGACCCCGACGTTCACGGCATCCTGCTCCAGCTCCCGCTCTCCAAAGGGCTCGACGAGGATGCGGCGATCGCCGCGATCGCGCCCGAGAAGGACGTCGATGGCTTCCACCCGCTCAACCTCGGCCGGCTCCTGGCCGGCTCGCCGACCGTGGTGCCGTGCACGCCCGCGGGGTGCATGGAGATTCTCGACCACTACGGGGCCGACCTGACGGGCGCCGACGCGGTCGTGGTCGGGCGGTCGCGCATCGTCGGCAAGCCGCTCGCCCAGCTCCTGCTCGCGCGCCACGCCACCGTCACCATGTGCCACACGCGCACCCGCGACCTCGCGGCCCACACGCGCCGCGCCGACGTGCTCTGCGTCGCGGCGGGCCGTCCGCGCGTCATCACGGGTGACATGGTCCGGGAGGGCGCGTGGGTCATCGACGTCGGGGTCAACCGACTCGAGACCGGCAAGCTCGTCGGCGATGTCGACTTCGCGTCGGTCCGAGAGCGCGCCGCCGCGATCACGCCCGTCCCCGGCGGCGTCGGCCCCATGACGGTCGCGATGCTCCTCAAGAACACCCTGGCCGCCGCCCGCCGCCAGCTCGGCCTCGGGTAGCGAATTCCTCGAGTGGTCCAGCGCAGGACAGACTCGCGTGTCGCCGG
>Ga0066710_100001645_pt1 | contig 17038 bp, 14 predicted proteins | sample GraSoiAngelo_159_FD_79666 | JGI IMG/M metagenome (GOLD analysis project Ga0066710, IMG submission 79666) | Grasslands soil microbial communities from the Angelo Coastal Reserve, California, USA - 14_1009_16_40cm | ecosystem: Environmental > Terrestrial > Soil > Grasslands | place: USA... | reverse complement strand
GAGACGAGGACGTACGGGTAGTTGATGCGCGTCGGCCCCTTGCCCTCGATCGCGTTCGCGGTCGCGCGCACCGACGCGGCGCCGATGCCGACGAGGTCGAGCGCGCCCGTCGAGCGGATCGTGCCGCCCTTGACGATCTTCTGCATCACCGGGATCGCGCCGTCCCAGCCGGCGATGTACATCTGCCGCTGGCGCGCCGCGGACGGATGTGTCTGCATGAACGCCTTCTCGGCACCGAGCGCACCGTCGTCGGCGATGCAGAGGATGACGTTCAGGTCTGGGTGCGCCTGGAGCAGCGACTGCGTCACGGTGAGACACTCCGCGGCCAGCACACCCTCGTGCTGCGCGACGACCTGCGCTTTCGGCGCGACCTTCTTCAGCGCCTTGATGCCGCCGTGGATGCGGTCCTTGCCGGTCTGCTGGATCTCGTGCGTCAGCAGCGCGACCTTCGCCTTGCCGCCGAGCGTCCGGTTGACCCAGCGGCCCGCGTCCGCGCCGACGAGCGCGGCACCCTGCAGGTTGTTGAAGATCACCCAGCCGTCGGTGCCCGGCAGCGCCTTGTCCGAGTAGTCGAGGAACTTCACGCCGGCGTCGTGCGCCTTCTTGATCAGAGGCAGCATCGCGTTGTTGTCGAGCGGGAGCACGATCACGCCGCCGATGCCCTGGCCGATCCAGGTGTTGAGCTCGTTGACCTGATTGTCGAGCTGGTGGTTCGCGTGGCTCTCGAGCAGGTCGTAGCCGCGCTTCGCAGCCTCCGACTTCGCGCCCTTGAGCAGGAGCGGATAGACGCCGGCGGACGTATCCGGCTGCGCGAATGCGATCGTCTTCGAGTTCGAGAAGCGGGCGAGCGCCGAACCGGGGAGTGCGAGGCCCGCGGCGACGCCGGCGACGCCGAGGACGAACTTGCGGCGGTCGACCGTGCGGGAAACGAGCTCGTCGAGCTCGAACGACCCGTCAGTCATGAGTGTCCTCCTTTGGCTGGTCGTGTCACGTTGTAGTTTGATCGAAGCGGGGCGCCTGCTGATGGAGCGGCCGGACCGTGAGCTCGCTGACGACGACGTGTGGCGGCTGCCGGAACCCGTAGACGAGCGCCTCCGCGACGTCGGCCGGGTTGAGCGGCTCGGTCGCGTCGAGCAACGGCCGCACGAGGGGGTTGTCGCGCGTCAGCGGGGTATCGACGATCCCGGGCTCGACGACGGTGACGCGGATGCCCGCGTCGGCGACCTCCTGCCGCAGCGCGTGCGCATAGCCGACCTGCCCCCACTTGCTCGCGATGTAGACCGCTTCGCCCGGGTACGCCTCGCGGCCCGAGACCGACGAGGTGACGAAGATGTGGCCGCTGCTCTGGCGCAGCATCTGGGGCAGGACGGCCCGGACGGCGTAGATCGTCCCGAGCAGGTTCGTCTCGACGACCGCCCGCCAGCGCTCCGGGTCGCCGCCCGCAGCGCTGCTCTGGTCGGAAATGCCCGCGTTCGCCAGCAGCGCGTCGATCCGGCCGAAGCGGTCGACCGCGAGCTTTGCGGCGTCCGCAAGCTGCTCGTGGTCTCGGACGTCCGCCTGCGCCACGACCGCGTCGCCACCGGCTGCCCGCACGGCCGCGACGACGTCGTCGCCGCGGTCGGTCGCCCGATCGACCAGGACGAGCCTGGCGCCGAGCCGGCCGAAGGCGACGGCCGCGGCCTCGCCGATGCCGCTCAGGCCGCCGGTGACGAGGACGACGGGTTCGCTAGGGATCTTCTGCGCGATCGGCGCAACGTATATCGTCGCGCGGAGACATGAGCGAAGCGGAGAACCTGTTCGGCGAGAAGCACGTCCAGCGATACCGCGAGACGGGCGGAGAGGTCGGCCACATCTGGAAGCGCGGGTCGAAGACGCTCCTCCTGACGACGAAGGGCCGGAAGACCGGTCAGCCGAGCACGACGCCGCTGATCTACGAGGAAGACGACGGCAGGTACGTGATCGTCGCGTCGAAGGGCGGCGCGCCCGAGCATCCCGGCTGGTACCGGAATCTCGCGAAGGAGCCGCAGGTCGAGCTCCAGGTGAAGGACGACGTCTTCCCGGCCCGCGCCCGAACCGCGAGCGGCGAAGAACGCGAGCGGCTCTGGAAGCTGGCCGCGAAGCAGTGGCCGGACTACGACCAGTACCAGACGAGAACCGACCGCGAGATCCCGGTGGTCGTGCTCGAGCGCGCCTGAGCTCAGACACCCGCGGGCGTGGCGAGCTTCGTCGAGATCCGGCCGCTGCCGGAGCGCGGGTCGGCGGCTAGCGTCCGTCCGCCGACGCGCTGAACCTCGCGAGAAGCTCACGGCGGCTGTGGATACCGATCTTCTGGAAGACCAACTTCAGATGATCCTGGACGGTGTGGCGAGAAATGAAGAGTCGCTCGGTGACCGCGCGAGTGTCGAGTCCGGCGACGAGCGCTGCAACGACGTCGCGCTCACGCTGCGTGAGCGCGTACGCGCGGCAGAGTAGATTGAACGTCTCGGTTGGAGTTGCGCCTCGAAGCGTGACGGCGATCTTCCCGTCGCCGTCACCCTCGAGAAGCGCAGCCTCGATCATCAACCATCGCCCGTCGACGGCACGCTCGAGCGCGTAGGCTCCGGTCACGGCGTCCCGCGATCGCGACAGCGTCGCCACGGGATACACAACTGCGGGGAGCATGCCCCACGCGGCGAAGAGCCTTGCCGCCGGGAGGGCATCGATCCAGGCGCGAGCTCCCTCGGTCCAGCTGACGAGGCTCAGGTCCGGATTGAGCACGATCACTCCCGGCGGGCTCGGCTCGAGCACGTCGCCTCCTCTCGCGGCCATGGAGCTACGGCGGAGCGCGGAGCCCAGACTGGCGCCGACATTCGCGAGAAGCTCGAGATCGCGGCCTTCGAACCTCCGATCGCCTCCGCCCCGATAAGCCTCGATCCACCCCCAGCACCCGAGCGCGTCGCGGCACGCCACCGCTGCGATGTCGCCGATGCCGACCGGTCGCATGACCTCGGCCCAGCGCTGGGAGCGTGCGAGGTCGCCGCCGGTCTCGGCACTCAGGCTCGCCGCCGAGTTGGCCCGACGAGCAAGGACATGCTTGGCCGCGAAGTCATCGCCGGAGTACTCCAGCTCGAGGTAGCGAGGAACCGCTGGGCCGAAGTCATGTTCGGCAACGCCGCTCAGTGGAAGCAGCGTTTCGGGGTCAGCGAGGGGCCAGCACCAACGGTCGAAGCCGATCACACGCTGAAGGTCCGCGATCGCCTCGCGCTGGATCGACTCGCAGTCGAGGGTTGACTCGCTGAGCAGCTCGAGTCGCTCTCGGCAGCGAGTCCGCTCCCGCTCGCTAGCCACGACGTCAAGGATACGACGGTCAGAAAGAAGATCCCAACTTGTTGGGATTGTCCGATCGGTCGACTTGCTCTCGAATACCGGGGACAGTTCGGAACCTGAGAGGAGTCACCATGAGGAAGACAGGGCGGCTTTGTCTGCTGCTCGCCCCACTCGTCATCGTGCTCGCGGTGGTCGCGACCACGAGTGCTGCCGCGGCGCCGCCGACACTGGCGAATGGGACCGTTGGCAATACGTCGTCGACGTTCAACAGCGTCCGGGCGGCCGACGGAAACCTGATCGTCGACCTCAGTGCCACGGCCTCTTACACCGGCACGTTCAGCGGGACCTCGACGCTCCACGGCATCTTGATCATCCACGCGGATGGGAGCGCCAACTTCCACGACGTCGAGACCTTCACCGGAACCGTGAACGGCGTTCCAGGCACCGTGACCTTCAACCTCACCGGGTCAAACGACGCCGCACTGGCGGTCCATGCGACCGCCACGATCATTGGTGCCAGCGGAGACCTCGCCGGTCTTCACGGCGTGCTTCACGAGGTCGGAACGGTTATCGTTCCCACCGGCCCCGTGGGTACCTACAGCGGAAAGATCGGCTGAGTAGCTGGCGCGGTTAGTTGTTGCTCAAGTCGAGCCACTCCTCGAACGTTGGGCCGGCGAGGGTGGCGTCCGGGCCGGGCAGTAGGGCACCCGTCTCATAGAGGTCGTTGTCCGGGTCGGCCGGGTTACTTACGCCTTCGATCCGTACGGGGTCGTCGCGCCGGGCCTTCAGCAGTATGGCCATGTCGACGAGGTTCTCCTCCCGCGGACCGGCGATCTCGGGGATCGGTGTCCCGGCCGATCCCGGTGCGTCACGGGATTCGGGGCCGGTGGCCAGGTCGGCGAGCGCCTCAGCGACGGTCCTGGCGGCGACCAGCTGTGTACGCATCTTCGGCACGTAGCTCACCTCGCCCTGCCTGCCCCACTCCACGAGCTGCGCGACGAACTCGTGGAACTGCGCCGCGCGCAGTACAGCTACCGGGATCGGGCCCGCGAGCATGACCCGCTCGTGGGCGACCTTCGCCGCGCCATAGTCCGCGGTAAACCGGTCGCACCCAATGATCGACACCACCACCATCCGCCGCACGCCGGCCCGTTTGCCGGCCTCGTGCAGGTTCCGCGCCGCGGCGGTGAAGAACTCCGTGGCCGCCTCCGGCTCGGGCGAGGACCCGGTGGCCGCGTCGATCACGCACTCCACGCCTGCCAGGGCCTCTGCCAGACCGTCGCCCGCGACCACGTCCACGCCGCTGGAGCGCGACATCGCAACGACGTCGTGTCCACCGGCTTCGAGCACCTCGACGACATGACGACCGACCCTCCCGGTCGCCCCTGCTACGGCGATCTTCCTGCGTGCTTCCATGAGTGGTGTCCTCCCTCGAGTCGTGTCTCTGATCAAGACGAACGAGATGCGCGCGAGGAGACACCTTCTCGTAGGTCGTTTTCAGACGTGGGGCGAGAAACCATCGCAAGGACACGACGAGTTGCTCGGGCAGCTTTGCCAGCAGTACTGGTCTTTGGGAAAGCCGTGGAGCAGCAGCACGGGCGGACCTCCACCGGCGACACCCACCAGGTAGCGTGAGCGCCCGACGACAACGGTCGCGTAGTCGAAGCCCTCGATCGCGAGTTGCGAACGAAACACAGACGCTAGGTCGCGTCGACCGGCTCGTACGTCGCGATGCTCGCGAAAACGGAATCGGACGATTGCAAGTCGTTACTCACGCGACCCGGTCTCCAACCAGGCGAGCTGTCCGGGCGTCAGGCGGATCTCGCGTGCCGAGAGCGCCTCTTCCAGATGCCCGTTGGAGCGCGTTCCCACGAGCGCGAGCACGTGCGGCGGCTGATGCAGCACGTAGGAGAGAGCCACCGCCGCGGGGGAGACACCGAGCTCCTCGGCCAATTCCCGCGCGCGCCCTCTGCGGGCGTCGTTCGCTGGGCTGTCCCAGCTCGGGACCTCGCGACCTGCGAAATAGCCCGAGGCCAGGCTCGCCCAGGCGAGTGCCTCAACGCCTGCGCCGGCGAGCTCGTCGAGGTCCTCCTTCGTCATCGCGAGGCAGCCGGGCCAGGTGGGCGTCACCATCTCGCCCAGCGAGAAGTGGTTGCTGAACGCGACCAGGCGATCGCGGGCGCCGCCCAGGCAGCCGGCGAGCGCGCGAAAGCGCAGCATCGTCCAGTTCGAGACGCCGAAGCCGGCGACCTTGCCCTTCTCCACCTGCTCGACGAGCGCCTCGGCGAACAGCTCGACGGGGACGCCTGTGTCGTCCCGGTGCAGCGTGAAGACGTCGAGCTGGTCGACGCCCAGGTCGGCAAGAGCCTTGTCGACCTCGGCGGCGACGAGCGAGGGCGAGCAGTGCGGAGGGTGGCAGCCCTTTGCGTAGAGGACGACCTCGTCGCGCACGCTGCGCGATGCGAGCCATGCACCCACCGCTCGCGCGGATTCGCCGTCGGCGTAGACGTTGGCGACGTCGAGGGAGCGCCCGCCCGCCTCGTAGAACCGGTCGAGAAGTGGTTCCGTGACCGCGTCGTCGCGCAGATCGGCGCTGCCGAGGACCAGTCGGGAGCCGTTCATCGCGTGTCGTCGCCCTTTCTCAACCTCGAGCGCCGGGGCAGGAGCTCCCGCTCCCACCCCGGCTCGGGTGTTTTAGAAATGGAACTTGTCGATGTTCTGCGGCGTGAAGACGAGCGGCGGACCGAGGACGACAACGGGCTTGTTCCCGTCGCTGACCACGACCTTGTACGAGCCGAGATGCCCGGCCTTGAACGTCTGCCCGATCGCGCCGGTCAGCTTGCCGGCGACGACGTTGTGCGCGACGTACGCCGAGAGGTAGCCGAGGTCCTTTTCGTTCCAGAGGCCGAACTTCGTCGTGCAACCTGACTTGACGTACTTGCGCATGTCGTTGGGCAGGCCGAGTCCGGTGAGCTGGACCTTGCCGCACTTGCCTTCCTGCTGCAGCTCCTGCGCGGCGGCCTGGATGCCCACCGTCGTCGGGGCGATGATGCCCGCCAGGTTCGGATAGGCCTGGAGCAGCGCCTGTGCCTGCTGCGCAGACACGGTCGGGTCGTCGTTGCCGTACGCGATCTTGACGAGCTTCATGTTCTTGTACTGCGGCTTCTTCAGCTCCACCTTCATGAACTTGATCCAGGTGTTCTGGTTCGCCGACGTCGCGTTCGCCGACAGGATGGCGATCTGGCCCTTGAAGTGGGTCTGGGCCCCCATCCACTTGACTTCGTACGCCCCGATCAGCGAGTTCGTCGACGGTGCGACGAAGATCGTTCGCGCGTTCTGGGCCGTGTCCCCGTCGTACGCGATGACCTTGACGCCCTTCGCAGCGGCCCGCTTCAGCGCCGGCGCGACGGCATTGGCGTCAGACCTCAAGATGATGATGGCGTGGTAGCCCTGCCTGGCCGCGGTGTCGATGAACTGGACCTGCGCGGCGCCGCTCACGGTCGTGGGGCCGTTGTAGGTCACCGTGTCTCCGAGCTCTTTGCCGGCGAGCTTCGCGCCGAGGCCGTTCTGCGTGAACACCGGAATCCCGGTGCCCTTGGGCAGGAGAAAGAGTTTGTAGCCCGCGTGTCCCTTGTTCGTTCCCGCCGTGCCCACAGTCGCGATGAGTGCGGCTGCCACGACGACGACCAAACCGGCCGGCACCATCAACTTGCTCTTGCGCATGTCTGTTTTTCCTCTCGTGTTCTAGGGGTTCGAGTCGACGAGAACCTTGGCTTCCGCTCGCTTGTCCGACGTCACCCCCTTCCGCCGGCGGCGGAGCTTCCCTGGCTGGAATCCACCCTCCTGTGCGCTTCCGATCAGATTCCCGGCGATGATCGCCGCGAGGAGGAGCGCGCCGATGACGATGTTCTGAAGCTGCCCGGAGAGGTTCGCCAGCTGCATACCGTTGCGCACCTCTGCGACGAGGATGAGCGCCAGCAGCACACCCGGCATCGAGCCCGTCCCGCCGAAGATCCCGACACCGCCGAGCACGACCGCCGTCACGATGTCGAGCAGCGATCCCTGCGCCGCGTCCGCCCGCGCAGAGCCGAAGTAGCCGACGTAGACGAGACCTGCGATTCCGGCCATCAGGCCGGAGAGCGCGAAGACGGTCACGCGGACGCGAGTCACGGGAATCCCCGACAGGCGGGCCGCCTCTCGGTTCGAGCCGATCGCGAACAGGTAGCGGCCGAACCGCGTTCGATGGAGCAGGACGCCGAGTGCGATCGCGAAGCCCAGCATCACGAGCAGCGCGACCGGGAGCTCGTTGCCGGCGAGATAGCCGCCGCCGAACTTCGTGAAGCTCGACGGAAAGGTCGCCACCCCTTCGCCCGAGAGGACGACGAACGCGAGGCCCGAGTACGCCGCCATCGTCCCGAGGGTCACCGCGAGCGACGGGAGGTTCAGAACGCCGACGAGCAGCCCGTTCGCGAGTCCGAGCGCCGTCGCGATGCCGAGGCACGCGATCGCCGCCGGCCAGACGTTCACACCGGCCGCGAAGATCTGGGCGAAGCAGACGATCGAGGCCGCGAGGATCGAGGCGACCGAGATATCGATCTCGCCCGTGATCACCACGAAGGTCAGCCCGAACGCCATCAGGCCGATGAAGACGTAAGGCGTGACGAGATCGAGCAGGTTCGCCCGCTTGAGGAAGAACGGCGACAGCGTCACGCTCCAGATGCCGACGCCGACGATTGCAACCACGAGCAGGGTCTCCCAGCGCACGAGCACGCGGCCCGCGATTCGCCTCGCGCCGCTCACGCGTCCGCCCCTGCGCCCGGTGCGACGAGCAGCCCGGCCCGCCGGCGTCGCAGCGCCTCCTGTAGCCGTCTGGTGACGAGGGCGTCGATCGTCACGGCCACGACGATGGCGAGCCCGTTGAAGAAGATCTTCCAGAACTCGGAGAGCCTGAGGAGCGTGAAGCCGTCGGAAATCGTCGCGACCAGCACGGCGCCGAGGACGACGCCGAGGATGGTGCCCGACCCGCCGAAGACGTTTACTCCGCCGATCACGACCGCGGTGATCACGGTCAGCTCGAAGCCGTTCGCCGCGAACGAGTCGAGCGTCGGAAACCGCGACGCGAAGAGGAAGCCGCCGAGCCCGGCCAAAGCTCCCGAGAGCGCGAAGGCGGTGATGACGCGCCGGCCGGCGCGGATGCCGGCAAAACGCGCAGCGTCGGGGTTCGAGCCGATCGCGTAGAAGTCACGCGCCCACGGAGCCCAGCGGAGCATTGCGGCGCCGAGTACGGCGACGCCGACTGCGATCCAGGCGAGCGCGGGGAAGCCCGCCGGCTTCGATGCAGCAAGCCGAAGGAAGCGGTCCGGCAACTGGTAGGCCGTGATGTTCTTGCCCCCGGTGATCTCGGCGTCGATCCCGCGGAAGATCGCGAGCGTCGCCAGGGTGGCGATGATCGCGGGAATGCGTGCGACGGCAACGAGGAGCCCGTTCACGACGCCGAGGCCGAGGCCGATCGCGATCGAAATCAGCGCGACGACCTCGACCGGAATCGACGGGTGGTGCACGAGCGTCGCGGCGACGAGATAGCCGCAGAGCCCCACGATCGAGCCGACGCTCAGGTCGATGTTGCGAGTGAGGATGACCATTGTCTCGCCGACCGCGACGACGACGACGATCGAGACGTTTTGCGCGATGTCCTGCCAGTTCGAGCCGGTGAGGAAGTTGGTCGCGCGTGCACCGAAGAAGATGACGACTCCGACGAGGGCGAGCACGATGCCGAGCTCGCGCAACCGGAACGCCGCAGCCGCGAGCTCCTGCGGCTTCATCGCACGGAAGCGCGCGATCATGCGACCGCCTCGACGCCCGCGGCAGCCTGGATGACGCGCTCCTGCGTGGCCTCGTCCCGCGACAGCTCGGCCACGAGCCGGCCCTCTCGCATGACGAGGACGCGGTCGCTCATGCCCAGGATCTCCGGGAGCTCCGAGGAGATGAGCAGGATCGTCAGGCCCTGGGTCGCCAGATGGGAGATCGTGCGGTGGACGTCCGCCTTCGTGCCGACGTCGACGCCGTGGGTCGGCTCGTCGAGGATCAGGATTCTCGGTTCTGCCGCCAGCCACTTGCCCAACACGACCTTCTGCTGGTTGCCGCCCGAGAGGCTGCGCACGACCTGCGCCGGCGACCTCGCTTTGATGCGCAGCTGCTCCATGAAGCGCCGGGCGAGCGCCCGTTCCCTCCGCGGCCGGAGGAACCCTCCGGGGGTCAACCCCGGCAGCACCGCCATCGAGAGGTTGTCGCTGACCGACATCGGCTGGACGAGCCCCTGGTGCAGCCTGTCCTCGGGGAGGTACGCGAGGCCCCGGTGGAGGGCGGCGCGCGGCGAGCGGGGGCGGAACGGGCGTCCCAGGATCTCGAGCCGGCCCGCGTCGAGCGGGTCGACGCCGAAGATGCTCATGGCCACCTCGGTCCGGCCGGCTCCGACGAAGCCCGCGAGACCGACAATTTCCCCGCGCCTCAGCTCGAACGAGACGTCGGCGAAGATCCCGCGGCGCGTCAGGCCCTTCGCGCTCAGCACGACGTCGCCGATCTCCGCGTCTTCCTTGGGGAAGAGCGCGTCGAGCGAGCGCCCGACCATCAGCCGGATGATCTCCCCGTGCGAGAGCTCACGGGCCGGGCGGGTGTCGATGTGCCGGCCGTCGCGCAGCACCGTGACCGTGTCGGCGAGCTCGCCGACCTCCTCGAGGCGGTGGCTGATGTAGATCACCGCGACGCCGCGGTCTCGCAGCTTGCGCACGGTGACGAAGAGATTGTCGACCTCGTTCGGAGAGAGCGCCGCGGTCGGCTCGTCCATGATCAGGAGCCGCGCGTTGGTCGAGAGCGCCTTTGCGATCTCCAGGAGCTGCCTGTCGGCGACTCCGAGCCCTCGCACCGGGGTGTCCGGCCCGAAGTCGACACCCAGCTCGCGGAGTATCCTCTTCGCCTCCGACTGCATGGCGCCCCAGTCGACGGTCCGCATCCGGCTGCGCGGATGGCGGCCCGCGAAGACGTTCTCTGCCACGCTCAGGTCGGGGAACACCGTCGGCTCCTGGTACATCGCGACGATTCCGAGCTTGTGCGCTGTCTGCGCGTCGCCGATCCATACCGGCTCGCCGTCGATCAGGACCTCGCCTTCGTCCGGCTCGACGACGCCGGTGATTATCTTGACCAGGGTCGACTTGCCCGCACCGTTCTCACCGACGAGGGCGTGCACGGTTCCTGCCCGGATCGCAAAGCTGACGTCGGCGAGCGCGTGCACGCCGCCGTAGCTCTTCGTGATCGCCCGAAGCTCGAGCAGCGGCTGCGTCGTCGGGTCGCTCATCGCGGGTACGCGGCGGTCACGCCGCCGTCGACGTTGATGACGTTGCCGGTGGACTTCAGGGAGCGCGGGCCGGCCAGGAACGCGATCGCCTCGGCGACGTCCTCGGGGTAGACGTTGACGCCGAGCCGCGTCCGACTCCGGTAGAAGCCGGGCAGGTCCTCCTCGTCGATGCCGTACGTGCTCGCGCGTTCGGCCTTCCAGTCGGACGACCAGATGCCGGAGCCCTGGATCACCGCATCCGGGTTGACCGTATTGACGCGGATCCCGTGCGATCCCCCCTCCTCGGCGAGACAGCGGCCGAGGTGCAGCGCCGCCGCCTTCGCGGACGAGTAGGCGGAGGCATTCGCGCCGGCCACGAGCGCGTTCTTCGAGCCGACGAAGACGATCGAGCCGCCGGTGCCCTGCTCGAGCAAGATGCGGAACGCCTCGCGTGCGGCGAGGAAGTAGCCGCGCGCGAGGACGGCGAAGTTGAGATCCCACTCGGCGACGGTTGTCTCGGCGACCGGCGCACTCGTCGCGAGTCCGGCGGACGCGACGAGGATGTCGAGGCCGCCGTACGCGAGCACCGTCCGCCGGACCATCTCCTGCACCGCCGTCTCGACGGTGACGTCGACCGGCACGGCGAGCGCGCGCCGCAGGCCGTGCTCGCCGACGAGCTCGTCCGCAACGCTCTCGGCGCCTTCGAGATTGAGGTCGGCGACGACGACGTGCGCGCCGCGCGCGGCGAGCACGCGGGCGGCCGCGCGGCCGATCCCGCTGGCGCCGCCCGTGACGAGCGCGATGCGCCCCGCAAGCTCGCCGCGCGGCGGCGCCTGAGCGAGCTTGTACCGCTCCAGCGGCCAGTACTCGATCGCGAACGCCTCGGGCTCGCTCAGCGACTGGAAGCCGCCGAGCGCATCGGCAGCGTCCTCGACCGCGATCGCGCGGTGGTAGAGGTCGCGGGCGAAGCGCGCTCGGCCGGCGTCGGGCCCGCTCGTGACGATGCCGACGCCCGGAACGAGCACGACCCGCGGGCCCGCGGGATCCATCGGGTACGGTCGGGTCTCATCGTCGAGATGCCGCTCGTAGTAGCTCCGGTACCAGTCCGCGTACTCGCCGGCGCCCGTGCGGAACGCCTCGCGCAGTTCGTCGGCCCCGTCGCGGGCGGGATCGAACGCGACGACGAGCGGCTTGTGCTTCGTGTTGATCAGGTGGTCGGGGCAGGGTGCTCCGATCTGGCTGACCTCGGGGACGCGCGCGGCCGACGCGAATCCCACGGCCTCCGGACTCCGGTCGACCTCGAGCACAACGCCGTCGGCATCGGCGAGCAGTGCGCCGCGGAGCGCCGGCAGCGCCGCCTCGAGCAGGGCGTCGGCATCGTCGAGCGGCTGGGCGCCTGGCCCGCCGAGCCCGAACCGCCCTCCGGCCGCCTGCTCGATCGCCTGCGCCGCGCGCGTGACGAACTCGATCGTGTTCCGGTAGCTCTCCTCACCGGTCGCGCCCCACGTGACGAGCCCGTGCTTCTCGAGCAGGACGGCGCGCGCCTGCGGATCGGCCTCGAGCAGCTGCGAGATCCGGCGCGACATGGCGAAGCCGGGGCGCTGGTAGTCGAGCCAGACGATCTCGTCGCCGAACGCCTCCTCGGCGAGCCGCCGCCCGTCGGGCGTGGACGTGAGCGCGATCACAGCATCGGGATGCGTGTGGTCGACGTGGTCGGCATGGACGAACGCGTGCAGCAGCGTCTCGATCGACGGGCGCGGCTGGTTCGGCGTAAGCGCCGAGCGAAGCAGGTAGTCGACCATCGCAGCGTCGTCCATCTGCTCGCGGTCGCGCAGCGGCAGCACGTCGTCGAGCCGGATCGCCGCGAACCCGCCGGCGGCGATCGTCGCCAGGTCCGTGCCGGATCCCTTCACCCAGAGCACGCGCGTCTCGCGGCCCGCGTGGTCGGTGATCGTTCCCTTCGCAGACGTGTTGCCGCCGCCCTGGTTCGCGAGTGCGCGGTCGGCGCCGAGCAGGTTCGAGCGGTAGACGAGTCCTTCGAGTAGGCCTGCGGGCGCGGCCGCGTCGTCCCAGCGGTCGGCCGGAGCGGGAATCCCGTGCAGCACCCTCACGGGCGGACCTCGAGGGCCGGATGCGCGGCGACGGTCGCGAACCGCTCACGCGCTTCGTTCCACTGCGGGACGCCGGCGGGTTCGACCACTGCGGGCGCGAACGAGCGCCGCACGACCTCCCGCGCCTCGTCGAGCGACCCGAGCTCGCCGAGCGCGATCGCCTGGACGAGCAGGTTGCCGATCTCGGTCGCCTCCTCGGGCCCGACGAGCACCGGCAGTCCGGCCGCCTCCGCGGTCCAGCGGCAGAGCAGCTCGTTGCGCGCGCCGCCGCCGACCATGTGCACCTCGGCCGGCGCCGCGCCGGTCGCCTCGCCGAGCAGCTCGATCGTCTGCGCGTGCTTCAGCGCGAGGCTCTCGAGGATGCACCGCGTCACCGCGCCGGGGTCGCCGGGTTCGGGCTGACCCGTGCGCGCACAGAACTCGCCGACGCGCCGCGGCATATCGCCGGGCTCGGCGAAGGAAGGATCGTCGGGCTCGACGAACGCGCGCAGCGGCGGCGCGTCGCCGGCGAGCGCCACGAGCTCCTCGAACGCGTACTCGTGTCCCTCCGCGGCCCACGCGCGTCGGCACTCGTGCACGAGCCACAGTCCCGTGACGTTGCGCAGCAGCCGGAACGTCCCGCCGACGCCGCCCTCGTTCGTGAGGTTCGCGGCGAAGGTGCAGTCGTCGATCACGGGCCGGTCGACCTCGAGGCCGACGAGCGACCACGTGCCGGCGCTGACGTACGCGGAGCCGGGGCGGCGGAAGGGGATCGCGGCGACCGCCGACGCGGTGTCATGCGTCCCGGCGGCGATCACCGCGGCGCCGTCGAGTCCCGTCTCCGCGGCGACGTCGGCCGCGATCGCGCCGAGCCTCGTTCCAGGCTGGACGACATCGGGAAGCAGGGAGGCCGGGATCCCGAGCCGATCGAGCAGTTCGATCGCCCAGCCGCCCGCGCGCGGGTCGTAGCACTGCGTCGACGTCGCGTTCGTGAACTCCGACACGCGTGCACCGCACAGCCAGTAGTGGACGAGGTCGGGGATCATCAGCAGCGTCTCGGCGGCCTCCAGGACGGGGTCGGACTCGGCGGCCATCGCCGCGAGCTCGTAGATGCTGTTGATCGGGATCAGCTGGATGCCCGTCCGCTCGTACAGCTCCCGGCGCGGCACCTGCGCGAAGACCCGTTCGAAGGCGGCGGCGCGACGGGCGTCGCGGTAGTGGACCGGGTTCTGCAGGAGCCGTCCGGACGCGTCGATCAACCCGAAGTCGACGGCCCACGAGTCGACTGCGACCGCGTCGACCGCACCCGCCTCGCGCGCAGCGGCGCGCAACCCTGCGAGCACATCCTGGTAGAGGCGCAGCACGTCCCACTGCAGCGTCCCGCGCGTCCGCACCGGCACGTTCGGGAAGCGGTGGATCTCGCTGACCGACAGGCGCTCGCCGTCGAAGCGGCCGAGCGCGACCCGGCCGCTTTGCGCGCCGAGATCGACGGCGACGAGCGTCCGCATCACGCGACGCCCCGCTCGGGCGGCGGCATGCGGTGGAGATCGCGGGCACGCACCGGCGAGCGGCCCCGCCCCGCGACCTCGGCGACGACGACCTCGACACCCTGCGCGCGCCAGGCTGCGACTTCGTCGGCCGGCGCGGCGGAGTCGGTGACGATCGCGTCGACCCGGTCGGCGGGGACGAACGAGAGCAGCGCGCTGCGATGCCACTTCGTGCTGTCGAAGATCCCGATCACGCTCTCGCACGCGTCCGCCATGCGCTGCTTGAGCCGCACCTCGTCCGGGTTGAGGTCCATCAGCCCGCGCTCGAGGCTGAGGCCGCGGGCGCCGAGGAAGCCCTTGTTGATCCGCGTGGTGCTGAGGACGTCCGCGCCGAGATCGCCGACGAGCGACATCGCCGACACGCGAAGCGTGCCGCCGGTGACGACGACTGTGATCCCCGGCGCGTCGGCGAGCGCCGCGGCGATCAGCAGGCCGTTCGTGACGACGACGAGCTCGCGCTTGGAGCGCAGCTCGTGTGCGAGGTAGTACGCCGTCGTGCTGGAGTCGAGCGCCACCGCCTCGCCCTCGCCGACCATCGCGGCGGCCGCGCGGGCGATCGCCTGCTTCCGGTCGGACTCGAGCCGGAGCCGCAGGTCGAAGCCGAGCTCCGACTGGCCGCGCTGCAACGCCCGCACGCCGCCTCGCACCCGCGCGACCTTCCCCCTCCGCGCCAGCTCGGAGAGGTCGCTCCGGACCGTCACCTCAGAGACCGAAAAGACTTCCGCAAGTTCCGCAACCTGGACGGAATCCCGGCTCTCGAGCATCCGCAGGACCTGTTCCATCCGTTCGTTCTGCGACAGAGTGAGGCCGTCCTGCGTGATCGGCCGACCGTACGCCTCCCCCATCCGGCTTGTCAATGGCTTCGTCTGCTTTCGAAACTGGCGGGAAACGAAAGAAGATTCGACAGGCCCTTCGTTGCGCGAGACTCGCAGCGGTGAGGAAGCTTCGGCTCGGGGTGATCGGCGCCGGCTCGTGGGCCGTCGCGTCGCATCTGCCGAACTTCGCCAGGCGGCGCGACGAGGTGCAGTTCGTTGCGGTCGCACGTCACGGCGAGGAGCTCCTGCACCGGATCGAGGAGAACTGGGGGTTCGAGATCGCGAGCGAGGACTACCGCGACGTGCTTGACGCCGACGTGGACATCTGCCTCGTCTCCAGCCCGACGGCGTTCCATCACGAGCACGCGAAGGCGGCGCTCGAGTCCGGCGCGCATGTCCTCGTCGAGAAGCCCGTCGCGATCGAGCCGGCCGACGCGTGGGACCTCGTCGAGACTGCGGAGCGGAACGCCCGCCACCTCGTCTGCGCGTTCGGCTGGAACTTTCGGCCGATGGTCCAGGACGCGAAGCGCTTGATGGACGATCGCGGCATCGGCGAGGTCGAGCAGCTGGTCGTGCACATGTCGTCCCATACGCGCGAGCTGCTCTCGAACCGGGGCGCCTACCCCCTCGCCGCCGCCGAGGCGGTGCCCGAGCAGAGGACGTGGACCGACCCGCGCCTGTCCGGCGGCGGCTACGGCCAGGCCCAACTCTCCCATGCGCTCGGGCTCTCGCTCTGGCTGACCGGCCTGCGTGGCAAGGACGTCTTCGCATACATGTCGACGGTGCTCGACTCGCCGGTCGAGCACTACGACGCGTGCGCGCTCCGCTTCACGAACGGGGCGATAGGAACGATGGCCGGCGGCTCGGCGCACCTCGGCTACGGCGACAACAAGAACGAGCTCGCGATGCGCGCGATCGGATCGGAGGGCCACCTCGCGTGCGACCTGCAGCGCGAGCTCGTCTGGCTGTACCGGGCGGGAGGCGAGGACGTGCGCCTGCCTGTGAGGGAAGGCGACGGTGTCTACGACTGCGACGGCCCGCCGAACGCACTCGTCGATCTGGCGCTCGGCAAGGACGTTCGCAACTGGGCGCCGGGGGAGCTGGGAGCACGCACGGTCGAGATCCTCGACGCCGCCTACCGGAGCGCGGCGACCGGCAAGGCCGAGCCGGTCGCTTCGTGTCAGACTCGCGCTTCATGAACGACGACGCCGTCCTCGCAAAGCTCGCCGCGCTCGAGATCGAAACCCCGTCGTGGGGCTACGGAAACTCCGGCACGCGCTTCCACGTCTATCCCTGGCCCGGCGCGGCGCGCAACGTCTGGGAGCGGATCGACGACGCGGCGCTCGTCCACCGGCTGACGGGCTGCTGCCCGAGCGTCGCGCTTCACATCCCCTGGGACAGGGTCGATGACTGGAGCGCCCTCGGAGACCACGTGCGCGAGCGCGGCATCCGCATCGGCGCGATCAACCCGAACCTGTTCGGCGACGACACGTACGGGCTCGGGAGCCTGTGCCACCCCGATCCCTCGGTTCGCCGGCAGGCGCTCGACCACTGCCTCGAGTGCGTCGAGATCGCACGCGAGCTCGGCTCGACGATCATCAGCCTCTGGCTGGCGGACGGCACGAGCTATGCGGGCCAGGACGACCTGCGCGGCCGTCACGCCCGGCTCGTCGCCGGCCTCAAGGAGCTGTACGCGGAGCTACCCCAGGAACAGCGATTGCTCGTCGAGTACAAGTTCTTCGAGCCGGCCTTCTACAGCACCGACCTACCCGACTGGGGCACTGCCGCGCTCCTCTGCAAGCGGCTCGGCCCGCAGGCTCAGGTACTCGTCGACACCGGCCACCACGCGCAGGGCACGAACGTCGAGCAGATCGTGGCGCTCCTGCTGGCCGAGGAGTTGCTCGGCGGCTTCCACTTCAACAACCGCAAGTACGCCGACGACGACCTCAT
>Ga0066710_100001644_pt1 | contig 17040 bp, 9 predicted proteins | sample GraSoiAngelo_159_FD_79666 | JGI IMG/M metagenome (GOLD analysis project Ga0066710, IMG submission 79666) | Grasslands soil microbial communities from the Angelo Coastal Reserve, California, USA - 14_1009_16_40cm | ecosystem: Environmental > Terrestrial > Soil > Grasslands | place: USA... | reverse complement strand
AGCTCCGCGACACGGTCTTGCGAAGCAACGCAGCGCGCCGACCTCGCTCAGCAGACGCGTCAGCACGCGGTCGGAGTCCAAGTGCTCCTCCGCGATGTCGCGTGCCCCGCGCGAGTGGATGTCCGTGTCCCGCGCGACCCGCAACACCGCGTCACGCGCGCCGTCCAGGTCGCTGAACGTGAGCAGCCCGCGATCGGTGGGGACCACATCCACCAGCCCCGTGTCCTGCGTGACCACCGGCCGTCCGGCTGCCAGGTAGCAGGCGGAACGATCGCTGAACCACCCGGTGCCCGCCGCCACGTATCCGTGCTTGGCGACGCCGATCTCAGCCTTCGAGGCCGCGATGAAACGCCGATAGTGCTCGGGTGTGCCCGCCGCGAGACCTGGGTCGAGCAGGTTCCATCCGTGCCCGCGCAGCGCCTCTGTGTCGGCGCTATCCCCTTCCTCGTCGATCGCCAGCGCGACCGTGAACGACTCCCGGGTGAGCCGCGGTAGATCGAGCAGCGCGCGCATCGAGTGCGCTCGCTGACCGAGCATCATGCCGTCGACGTGGACAGGGCCGTAGCTGCGCCAGCTGCCAATGGTGGTGAACGCGCTGTGTTCAGCCTGCGCTTCCGCCGGCCAGAGGTCGAGCACCACGGGAGGCAGCGTTGGGATCCAGCGCAGCCCCAGGTCGGGCACCATCGACGCGGCGGTCCCCACTGCGGTGCCGACGCTCGCGTAGTGCGTGTGGCCGGCAATGCCGACGTCACAGCCCTGTTCGTGCCAGACCTGCGTGAAACCGGGGTCGAGGTCGACATACACGCGGACGGGCACTGTCATGGCCTCCGCGACGCCGGCCGCCTTGCCGGATAGGTCGAGGAGAACGTCGGCATTGCGACAGAAGGCGGCGAGGGACTCGCGGCTTGCACCCGTCACGATGCCCGCGGCATCGATGAGCGTCCACCGGCCGGTGAGGTCGAAGGCGTCCATGACGGACTCGCACCACGCGGCGTGTGACGGCCCAGCCGGCACGCGCTCGACGAAGTGGACCTCATGGCCGAGACGGCGCAGGCCGAGCAGGTACTGCAGCACGGCCCACGTCGCGCCTCCGTGTCCGGGAACAGCGGCGACCATGCCGCTCACGACAACGCGCAGCGACCGCGGCGCGATCATGCGGGCACGCTGCAGCGGTCGAGCAGCTCGTCAAGCACCGCGTCCGAGTTGAAGTACCGCTCGGCGAGCTGCCGCGCCGCCGCGGCGTGCGCGTCGTAGTCGCGCATCACGGCATCCACCGCAGCGCGCGCCTCGTCGAGCGTCGACCAGGTGAGCATGCCCGCGCCGGTGGGTATGACCGGAGCCGTGTCCTCGACGACGGCGGGACGGCCGCTGGCCAGGTAACGGGCCGTGCGATCGCTGACCCAGCCGGAGCGTGTGTGCGCGTACACACCGTGGCACGCGGAGAACTCAGCTGCGGACGCCTGGATGTAGCTTCGGTACGTCTCCGGCGCGGCCGCGACATCCGAGGCGTCTACAACCCGCCACCCGTGGCCCTGCAGCGCCGCCTTGTCGGCCGCGTCTGCCGCGTCGATGTCCAGGGCAAGCTCGAAGCCGTGATTCGCCAAGCGCGGCAGGTCGAACACACGCCGGAACTCCTGATGCTTGAGCGTCTGCGTCTGCTGTCCGACCGACACCGCGCCGTACGCCGCGCGCCAGCGAGCCACCGTCGAGAATTCGCGCTCCCAGCCCGTGCCTGCGACCGGCCACTGGTCGAGCAGCACCGGCTGGCGCGTGCTGATCCACTGCACTCCCGCGACGGGGATGTTGCACGCGGCGCTGCCGATGCGCTCACCGATGGTGGCGAAGACGTCGTGTCCGGCGAGGCGAGCCCCGCGACGCCTGTCCGCCGCCCAGACCTGCGTGAAGCCGGGGTCGATGTCGAGGAACACGCGGCACCGCGCCGCAGACAGTAGCTGGACGTCCTCGAGGTGGCCGCTGATGTTGAGGATCACGTCGCACGACGCAGCGTGCGCAACGAGCTCGCTCATGCTCAGCCCGGCGACCCAGCGGCCGGCGCACAGCAGCGTTGCGCTCAGTCCGAAGGCCGCAGTGACGCTGGCGAAGTATGCGAGGTTCACGGAGTCCTCGACGGCGGCCGGCCGTCCGTGCGCGTCGAGGCAGACCGACGGCGAGATCTCCTCGACCAGATGTACATCGAAGCCCAGCCTGCGCAGTCCCAGCACCCACGACAGCCGCACCCAGGCTTCGCCCCCGTTGCCCGGCTTGTTGGCGAGCGCTCCCGCCACCATGGCCGCCTTCATCGTGTCGCCATGGCGTGCATCGTCAGTTGAACCCGACCGCGCTGAGAAGATCCGGCAGGACGCGGTCGGAATCGAAGAGTTCGCACGCCAGCTCGCGCGCAGCGCTGCTATGGATGTCGTAGCGTGCTTCGACGTCGGCCACCGCTTCCGCCGCTTCGTCGCACGTCCGAAACGTGAGCAGGCCGTCACGCGCGGGATGGTTCGCTGCCCAGCCGGTGTCCTGAGCCACGACCGGCCGTCCCGACGCGAGGTAGCAGGCGCTGCGGTCGGAGAACCAGCCGCTGCGAGACTTCACATACATGTTCTTGGCAACCATCAGCTCGGCGCGCGACGACTGCACATAGGCGCGGTACGCATCCGGGTTCGCTGTCACCTGCGGGGCACATACGGTCCAGCCGCTGTCGACGAGGGCATCGCGATCGGTCGCATCGGCTGGGTCGATGTCGAGGACCAGCTCGAAATCAGCGCCGGTCGCCCACGGCAGCGCGGTGAACTTGCGGAACTCGTGCGCCCGAAGCCCGAACGTCGTGCCCTCGAACTGCAACGGGCCATTGGGGCCGCGCCATGTCACCACGCTGGTGAACCGCGGCGGCGCGCCGGACTGCAGCGGCCATTCACTCAGCACGACCGGAGGGCGGGTAGTCTTCCAGTCCAGGCCGCAGGTGGGGATGGCGCACTCGGGCCGGCCGATGTTCTCAGCGACGGTGACGAACTGGTCGTGACCGGTGTATGCGTCGTGCAGACCGAGCTGGTGCCACATCTGGCTGAACCCTGGATCGATGTCGACGAACACGCGCTGGTCGAACGCGGCGAGCAGCTGCTCGTCGTCGAGGTACCCCATCACGTTGAACAGAACGCAGCGGCGGCCGGCCAGCTCTACGATCGCTTCGCGGTCGAGCCCCAGGCAGGATCGGCCGCCGTCGGTGAGCAGCGCGTAATTGCCATCAAGACCGAAGCGGCTCATCAGACCGCGCAAGAAGGTGTAGTTCGGCGACGCCTCGACCGGAATCGGCGCGCCACCGTCGGACAGCATCGACGCTTCCAGACGGTCGATGAAGAGCACTCGGAAGCCGAGCCGGCGAAACCCGAGCAGGTACTGCAGGATGGCCCAGGTGTGGCCGCCGTGAGCGGGGCGCTGAGTAAGCGCGGCCGATACGGCGATAGCCGGCGCATCACTCACGCGACCGGCTCCGTATAGCCGAACTCGGCAAGCGCTTCGGCAAGCGACGCCTGGCAAACCTGCTGCAAACGCGGCTCCATGTCGACGCGCCACCGGCCGATCGAGCTCTCTGCGTCCTGGGAGGTCCGATGGCCTTGCAATTCGGGGGTTGCCGCGACGCTGTCCAGCATCCCCTGAATGATCTTGGGGCTCACATCGAGACCGAGGTGCTGCAGGATCCTTGCCAAGCTCTCCTGGGGACAGCGGACGAGGTCTTCATACCGGACCAGAAGGCTGGACTGTGCGCGCTGTTGCCAAGCTAGCCGCAATTCGCGAGCGGACATCTGGAGGTGGTGCATGTACTCCTCGTCGCTGGTGAACTGCTGGCGCGCGAAAGCCGGGTATCCTCGCTTGGCATTGAAGGCGAGAATCGACGCTGCCATATCGCGAAAATCACGCACCAGGAAGATCTCGTGCGCGTTCGTGTAAAGCTCCCGCCAGAGGAAGGTGGTCGGGCTGCCCAGGGTCTTCTCGGCAAAATAGCGCGGTCGCGCCTGTCCGTTCACCTTGGCAATGACGTGGTAGAAGGACTGGATTGTCTGGCGGCAGAAGGCGGCCAATCCGTCTACCGAGGTCCGTCCATACCACTCGCGAACCAGCTGTGGCTCGTTACGGAAGGCTGCGTTGTACGGATTCTGTCCGACGAAGTGCCCGTTGTAGACGAACGTGTCTAGATCCCCGGCGCGTGCATGGTTGGCGGGGCGCGACAGCACCTTGTAGACGTGCATCCAGTAGCTCGATGTCCGAGTCTCGTAAGGAACGATGCGATCGACCACGATTTCCGGATGACCGGCGAGTAGTCCAAGCAGCAGCGTGCTCCCCGAGCGGGCGAGACTCGTGACAATCAAGGGCTGAAGCCCGGTTTCGCCATCGTCGGGTGCCAGCGTGCGGGTGCCGCGGATGCGGGCCAGTTCGACGCGGCGGCCGTCGTCGACGTTCGCTTCCACGGCGCAGTCGAATGCCGGGGGCAGGCCCACGGCACTGGCGGCAAGATGGAATCCACAGGTATGAACACCAGGAACGTTCGGGAAGACCTTCTCAACATCTGGCCGGGGCAGCTGCACGTGTCCCCAGCCGATCGCTTCGCCACCGGCCGTCACCTGAACGGACACGATGCGTCGTTCGGGGTGTAGGACCCACCCGGCCACCAGGAAATCAAAAGCATTGTGGCGTGACGGAGCAACTGGCCGGTCGACCCCGAAGCGGAACAGAGGATCCTGGCGCTGAGTGTCAGCCCGCTCGATCGCAGTTATCTCCAGAACATGCCCTGCCGTCGGCGGAGGATCACCGTCCACTCATCTCACCTGCGTGCGATCTGACCGCCGAGGAGGCGAGGGCTCAGCGCGCGCCGACCCAGTCGGGAAGGCGCGCATCAGACCGGTGATCTGCGAGTCCCAGAGGCGCGTGTGCAGCCACCGGTTGTATTCGCTGTACAAACGTCGACGCTCAATCGGGTACGACTGCGCTTCGAGGTGGTACAGCTCGACTGCTGGTGTGTACCACTGCTCCTTTCCAATCTCGCTGAGGCGCAGGCAGAGGTCGGAGTCCTCATAGTCGCCCTGCAGGTATTGTCCGGACAGGCCCCCGGTCGATTGAAATAGCTCGCTGTCGATCATCATGCATGCGCCGGTGACCGCCGGGACGCGTCTGGCTGCGTTGGCGGCCGGGTGTGAGCGGTGCAGACCCTTGAAGTAATGGCCGTTGTACCAGAGTCGACTCCCTGCGAAGCGTTCGAAGTACATGCCCGCGTGCTGCAGGGAATCGTCTTCGTACAGCAGCTTGCAGCCGAGAGCGCCGATGTGTGGCTTCGACGCATGGAACGCGCTCATGCGCCCGAGCCAGCCCGGCTTGTCGGGCAGAACGTCCGAATTGAGGAGCAGCAGCAGGGGTGCGCGCGTGACCGACGCTCCCAGGTTGTTCGCCATCGCGTAGCCGCTGTTCTCGCTCAGGATCACTATCCGGAAGGGAACACCGAACAGCCGTTCAGCGCGGGCGGCGCGGTTGCGGAACTCCGCAGCCAGCTCGGGAGAGTCGAGCACGTAAATGAGATCCGCCTGCCGCATGTCGTCGTCCAGCGCGAACTCGGCCAGCTGATGTTCGAGGAGATCGGTGCGACCGTACAGCGGTATGACGATGGAAACCGTCGGTATTGCAGCCGGCCTCCCCAGCTGAGTTAGTTCGGAGATCTCGACGGATCTGTGGCGGCGCTCCTGGAGACGCGACAGGGCGGGATATACATGTTCGACACGAAGCGGCCCGTCCGGGTCGGGGTCGAGGCTGAGTTGGGTCACCAGCCTCTCGCCAATCACACGCGTTTCCCAGGTCACCGGGGGGGCAGTCACCTCGATCTCGTCATCGACGGCGGTGTGTGCTTCGAGCACCCAGCCGTCGACGAGAAGGCTTGGGACCGAGGTCGAGAAACCGCACGTGAACCCGAACTGCCCATAGGCTCGGGAGCCGAATGCCGGGGAGTAGAAATCACTGACGTCCTGGCGGAAGTGTCTGAGCATCCGGTGCGCCAGCTCGACACGGTCACCCTCTGGGGACACCGCGGTGAGCCGCCGGAGCGGGGCGTCACCATCCCAGAGCCAACCCTGTACGTAGAACGTCGTATCGTCGATGCCGAGGAGCGAGTCGACCCAGAGCCCGTGACCGGACCGAGGCGCCGGCGCCGAAACCACAAGCCGCTCACGCAAGACCTCACGGGCCGCGTGGAGGCTCTGACTGAGGCCGAGATCAGCGGGCGCAGTCGCACCGCTGAGCAGGAACGCCAGCAGGTCGGCGCGCTCATCCGCTGTGCGGTCGGCAAGGCTCTCGCGGATCAGCGTGCGCAGATCGGTGATGGTCTCCGCGAAGTCGACTGGTTCCATGCTGACGCGCCCGTCGCTCGTTGACAGAACCAGCCGGCCCCATGATGCGTGCACAGGCGGTCTCGATCGCAGTCGCATGGTCACCATGACGTGCTGGCTCTCTGCAGCGTGCGCGCTCCAGCGCATCGACCGGACATCGAACACCGCCGGCCCGTCGTCTGCGAGGAAACGGGCGCCGGTCACCGTGAGAAGCGGCGTCAGCGGCAGCGACACTGTGGTCAGCAGCAAATCGTGTGAAAGCCATGTCGAGTGAAGCACCCGGCCCTGGGCATGCACGGCCCGTCCCGGCAGCTGCCGTGCCCGTCTGCGCCGCGGCGCGGCGCGCTCGTCAACCAGCATGGACAACCTCCTCAGCCCGCCGTACCGCAAGAATCGATTGATAGATACGCTCGAGGGAGGCGACATGGTCCTCGATCGTCGCCACACCTTTGATCCCTCGACGCAAACGGTTCCACAGCGTTGGGGATGACGCCGCGCGGCGCATCACCGAAGCCAGGCTGGCGGCATCGCCTGCCCGGAAATGCAAGCCGTTCACACCGTCGGTCACCTTCTCCGCCATGCCTCCGATGTCACTGCAGATGACCGGGCGACCATGGAAGAACGCTTCCTGAATCACGAGCGGCGAGTTCTCCCACCAGATCGACGGCACCACCACCCAGTCGATCGGAGCCATGCGTTGAGCCATGTCCTCAGGCTGGTACGCTCCGTGCAGGGTCACATCGGCCAGCTCGTCGACCGACGCCGTCACGAACTGCTGAAACTCGCGCTGCTGCAGCTCGAGGTTGGCGCCATGCAGGGCTAGCCGGATGCGGGAGTCCCCCGAGGCCAGCAGGCGCATGGCTGCAAGGAGCACGCTCACGCCTTTGTTGGGATTGAGCTGTCCGAAGAAGCCGAAGTGGTTTCTGTTAGCTCGACTCGCCGTCGGCGCAGGCGGCCCGCTCAGCGCCCGGCCATTTTCGACGAAGTGCAGCCGCTCGCGCGGAATGCCCCAGCGGGCGTAGCGCTCGAGCAGGAAGTGACTCGGCGCGACGAAGGCATCCACCAGAGAGAGATGAGCCTGGATGAACCGCTGCCGCAAGAAGAAGTCCTGCGGCGTGATTGCCGGGAAGCATTCATGGCAGCGTCTCGGTGATGCATGTGTGCACAGCTCCGACGTCTCGGGCCGGACCATCTGCCCGCTGTTGTGGCAGATCGGCAAGAATTCGTGCAGGGTGTAGACGATGGCCGCGTCCGGCACAGAGTTGCGAATCTCGCGCAGGATCGGGTAGCCGAGCGACTGGGTGTGCTGCACGTGGACCACGTCGGGATCGACGGCAACCAGGAAATCATGAATGTGCTTCGTGTAGAAGTCGAGATTGCGCACGCTGCCGTTGAGCCAGTCATAGTCGTACCCGTCGGTGAAGACGAGGTACTCGCTGGGGTCGTCGTCGACCGGAGCGATGAACGTGCCGAGGTGGACGTTGCCGGAGCGAGCCATCGGCTGCCCGCCCTTGGCAAGGAACAGGGCATCGACGCCGGCTCGCTGCCTGAAGGCGTTGAACACCTCGAGGGCATACCCCTCGGTGCCACCCGGACGAATCGAGGGGTGGCCGTGACAGATGAAGAGCACCTTCATGCGCTCGGCTCGCTTCACAGCCATCCTCCGCGAAGGTCGTAGACGACGCAGACGTGTCGTTGGTCGATGAGGCGGGGACAGCTCCGTGCGAGCCTGCGTTGCAGGGCGGTATGACGCTGAAGCGCGGCGCACACAGCGGCGGGAACGACCATGAATTCGGCGCCACGCGAACGCATATCCTCGAGCGTTCGTGTCAACGGTGTGCTCGGCATGCCATCGATGAGGAGAGGCCATACGACCCGTCCGGGGACCTCCGGTGCCGAGACGCTGCGCGTCGATGCAATGACCAGCGTGCATGCGTCGGGGAGCAGGTTGTGCAGCAGTTCGATGAGCTGGCCGCTGGCCCGGCTGGGTGCCGCCTCGGCTGCGCCCCGCGCGCTCGTGCCAGGAGCCGGTTCATTGAGCTTGTACACCATCCCCACGTCCGTGTCGTGGGTGATGAGCGAGGCGTTGCGCTCGAGGTGTTCGCGCAACTCCACGTAGTGGTCCAGCCACCACGCAGATGTTTGGGGAATCACCAGGTGGGTCGCACCCGCAGCCTGGGTCGCCTGCAGACGCCTGACCGCATCGTTGCCGTCGGCAGGGTGGTGACCCGCGTATTCGCCGCTGGGTGTGTGCGGGAAGTGCATTCCCCGGCGCCCGCTGAATCCCAGGAGATTCGGGTCACCCTTGCTCAGCACAGCCACGACTGCGCCTGCGGGGACGGCAGACTCGACCAAGGCGCAGGCGCGGCGGACGAGCTCCGGGTACGCGCCGTGAGCACGTGTCGCGCGCTGCGCGCGGCCGGTCAGCTCGGAAGGCGACACCGAGCTCGCTGGGGTCCTCATGTCACGGCCACGGCTTCTGGTGCGGCCCGACCGGCGGGATCCTCGGCCGGGGCTTCCTCAGCCTCGGGCGGCCGGGGTCCAAAGATGGCTCCGACCTGCGGCTCGTCAGACAGGCGGCGCCAGCTGTTTTCGAGGTGCTCGGCAAAGCCCTCGTAGTAGTCGAGCCACCACGCTGATGTGGCGGGGATGACCAGATACCGGCAGCCCATCGCATGCAGCCGGTCGAGCTGCGCGATGGCCTCGTCGCTGTGTCGTGGGTACCAGCCGGCATAAGCACCGCGGATGTCCTGGGGAAAGTGGACAGCGCGGCAGCCCGGCAGATCGATGAGACCGTCGTCGCCCTTGCTCATCACGGCGACAAACGCGCCGGGCGGCAGCAGAGCGACAAGTGCGTCACGCAACTGTTGTTTCATCCTGTCGTAGTCGGCGTCGACGCGACCTCGTGGTTCCTGCCAGGTAACGTCCCATTTCGCTTCGAAACGCCGGCGGTTGTTCTCGAACAGGGTGTTGAAGGCGCCTGAGCCGACCAGCTTGCCCAGGGAAGCACCGCCGAAGTGATGGACGAACACGTTCTCCGCGCAGACCAGGCGGTATCCCGCCGCGTGCAGGCGGGAGCAATAGTCGTCGTCTTCGAACATGCCGACGGCGAAGCCCTCATCGAGCGGCCCGACCTCGAGGAACACGTCGCGTCGCATCGCCACGCAGAACATCGGAAGCATGCCGACCTCGCGCTGAGCAGCGTCCAGCCGGATTGCCGCTGCGTGGTCGATGAAGTCGGCATAGGTACGGTGGTGCACCGCGACTCGGGTTTCCCCAGGGCAGCGATTCGTCAAGGGGCCAACCATTCCCACAGTCCAGTCCTGGAGGTGCGCGATCAACCGAGCCAGCCACCCCGGAGCCAGCAGCACGTCGTTGTTGAGAAGCACCAGGCAGTCACCGCGCGCGATGTCCAATCCCGCGTTCGCGGCTGGCGCAAAGCCAAGGTTTGTGGGGTTGATCACCGTTCGCACTCTCGAGTCACTGCTGCGGAGCTCATTGAGGTATTCGACGGTCCCATCCATCGAACCGTTATCGACGACGATCACCTCGAAGGCGGGCGAGGCGGTGTTCCCCAGGAGCGTCTCGAGGCACATCCGGGTGAACACGAGGTTGTCGTAGCTGACCACGACAACGCTTGCCCGTGGGTTGGTGGCGGCTTGATGGTGCTCCGAGAAGATCGGCACCGGCTGGGCGAGGATTCGCGAGACCGTTTCGTCCAGGAGCCGTACCGGCTGCCGCGACAGTGGCGCGATGACGAGGTCGCGTGGCAGGACCGTTTCCGTCGGCTCGGCCGGTTGACCGGTGGGCGCCGTCGGCGCGCCGCTACCGTTTGCGCCCACCGCCGGCTGCACGCGTGAAGTGCCTCCGCACTCTTCGATCAGGCGTCGCAGCACCCGCTCGGCGCTGAAATATTCAGCCGCGATCTCCGACGCCGCCCTGGACTGGAGGTCCCACTCCTTGCTGGTCCGCCCGACGGCGTCGGCCGCCTCGGCGATCGTGCTGTACGCGAACAGCCCTGTGCCGGTTGGGAGCACGCTGCCGAACCCGGTGTCCTGCGTGATCACCGGCCGTCCGGACGCCAGATAGGTGGCGGAGCGGTCGCTGAACCAGCCGCTGCGCAGACGCACGTTCTGGTCCTTGGCGACGGTGAACTCAGCGCGGGAAGAGGCGATGTAAGCGCGGTAGACGTCGACGTCGCTCGAGATCTCTTCCGCACGGCGCACGCGCCAGCCGTGCTCGACGAGCAATTTGCGGTCGGAGTCGCCGCAGCCGGACAGGGCGAGCTCGAGTGGCTCCTTCGTAACTGCGGGCAGATCGATGAACTTGCGAAATTCGCGATCCTTGCTCCAGTGGTACGTCTCCCCGGCGAGCGTGAGGTCGCGCCACTGCTGGTGCCAGTTCGCCACAGTCGTGAAGGGCGCTGTCCTCGCGCGTCGACGGCTCGCCCACAGATCGAGAACAACCGGCTGCCGGGTGGGGTGGAAGCGGAACCGCCCTTCGACCGGAAGCTTGCAATCAGGCATCCCCCAGTTCTCGCCGAAGGTGAAGAACGCCACATGAGGCTCGAGGAACGCGATGGTCTCCTTCTGCCCCTCGTGCAGCTCGATCTGGAGCTGTACGGGATCGGTCTCCAGGTACACGAGGCGGCCGGTCTCGTAGTGCTCCGGTCGAGGCGGCGTACCGCCGTGCAGATTGATTATGAGGGCCGCGTCGCGGTACAGCTGCCGCAGCTGCGCATCGCTCATTCCGTGACACGCGCCGTCGGCATGCAGCGCCTGGAAGCACCAGCGGTCGCTGAGATCGAAGCGCTGCATGATGTCACGTACGAAGCCCGCGGCAAGCGCCGCACTGTTGTCGTCGGGGTGGCGCATCAGCATCGACGGAGTGCGTGAGTGTGCCTCGACGTAGTAGGCCTGGAAGCCGAGGCGCTCGAACCCGAGCAGGTAGTGCAGCGTCTGCCAGATGACACCCGCCACCGGCATCTTGCTCATCATCCCGAGCACGACGATCTTCTCCGGCCGTCTCTGCGCCGGCGTCGCCGGGCGTTCCGTCCTGGTGCTCGTCTCCACCGGCTGGCCGGTCTGCAGGGCATGAAACTGCGCGTACAGGCCGCCGCGGCGCAGGAGCTCAGCGGGCGAACCTTCTTCAGCGATTTGCCCATCGTCGAGAACGACCACGCGGTCGGCGCGGCGCACCGTGGAGAGACGATGCGCGACGATGAAGGTAGTCCTTCCTTCCATGAGTCTGTCCAGCGCGAGGAGGATCACCTCCTCCGTTCGCGAATCGATAGAGGATGTGGGCTCATCGAGCACCAGAATGGGTGCGTTCTTCAAGAAGGCGCGGGCGATGGTGATGCGCTGACGCTCGCCACCCGAGATCCTCGCCCCCCGGTCACCGAGGATGGTTTCGTAGGCGGCCGGCAGCTTCGTGATGAAGTCATGGGCGTTTGCCAGCTTCGCGGCTTGGACGACCTCCTCGAAGGTCGCGTCCGGCTTGCCGTAACGGATGTTGGCCAGGATGCTTTCAGGAAACAGCAGGGGCTCCTGCTGGACGAAGCCGACCTGGTCGCGCACCGAGTGGAGGGACGCCTCGCGGACGTCCCGCCCATCGATGAGCACGCGGCCGCCGGCCGGGTCCATGAACCGCGGGATGAGGCTGACCAGGGTCGATTTCCCCGCCCCCGTCACGCCCACGATCGCCACGGCCTCGCCGGGCTGCACCTCGAACGTCACATCCCGCAGCGTTCCCTCACGTCGCGGGTAGTCGAAGGTGACGTGCTCAAAACGCACTCCACCCTTGGCTCTCGACAAGGGGACCGCATGCGGAGGTTCCTTGACCTCGGGTTGCATTTCGAAGAGTCGGCGAGCGAACTTGATGCTGATCAGGCGCTGCTGAAACGAAGAGATCGTCGAGCTGATCGTCGACAGCGGCTGGTACATCGCATGGATGTAGTTGAGAAGGACCAGCAGCTGACCGACGGACAGCTGACCTGAGATGACGTGCCGAGCGCCCACATACAGGACGCCGCCCACGCCTGCGGCGGTGAAGAGAGCGACCACCATGGAGAAAAGCATCTGGTAGACGGTCAGGCGGACGCGCGCCTTGACCATCGACTCACCCTGCTTGCGGAAGCGCCGGTGCTCGTACTCCTGGCGATTGAAAGCGGTGATGACACGGAGCATCGCCATCGCCGTGTTGACCATGGTCAAAGAGAGCGCCTCGAGGTTGCGCACCTTGATCATGCGGGGCTCGATGTGCTTTCCGTATCGACCGATCGAGTAGTACACGCACGGAACGACGAGAAGCGACAGGAGAGCCAGCTCAGCGTCGATCCGCAGGGCCACCACGAACATGCCCACCAGGGTCAACGCGCTTTGCGCCAGTGGAAGAAGGGCCACCGACATGGTGCCGTACTGCGTGGCCTCGAAGTTGATGCGGTACATGAAGTCGCCGCTAGTGAGGCTGTCGTGGAACGACTGCGACAGGCGCTGGCAGTGCGCGAACAGATCGCTGCGTACATCGAGCGACACCGAGAGATCGACCTTTGTGTTGACGTACTCGGTGAGCACCGCGATGCCCTGGATGAGGAAGGCCAGCAGGAAGCCGCCTGCGACGGCGGCCAGGATCAGGTGCCCGCGATCCGTGCCGACCAGGCTGCCGATGAAGGCCGGCGGCGCGTGGTGGCCGAGCCCGCTGTCGACGAGAAACGCCAGCGGCCACGGATCTGCGAGCGCGACGACAGCGCCGGCGATGGTCAGCAGGATGGACGACGCGAAAAGCAGCCGGTAGCGGCGCAGGTATGGAAAGACGTAGAGCAGGTAGCGCCAGTACTCGCGCTTCACGGCGCCACTGCCTCCGGTTCGGCCGGCATCGGCGTGCGTTCCATCGGCTCTGCTGTTCCCGCCGTCGCGCCCGCGCGATCGCGTATCCGGCTGCGCAGATACGGACCGGTCCGCCACAGGCCGCGGGCGATCTCGAACAGCGCAAGGCCACCGCTGCCGGCCAGCGATATCGGGAAACGAATTGCGAGGAACGTGGCCGCAGCAAGCCACACGGCAGCCGGGAGTCGGGCGATGCGTGTGCGCACGCGAAACTGCAGCCAGCCGGTGGGATGGGCGCTCGTGAACAGGTCGGCGACGACCAGCCAGGACCCGATCAGCCTGGCGTCATACCGCTCCCACCCTCGGGGCAGGACGACACGAATGCCCTGACGGCGGATGGCCGCAATGATCGCCTCGGTGATGATCGGCCGTGGCCGATCGAGGGGAAGCATCAGAACGCCACCGGGCGCGTCGCGCGCCGGCCCCGGGAGCACCTCGCGCATGGACACGTCACGGCGCGCCACCGATCGTCGCCAGTGCCGGCCCCAGGCGCGCGCCAGTGGCTGCAACACGTGCAGGCAGGCCACCCTTAGCCGGAAGCTCCACCGCGCCGGGAGGCTGATGTGTTGCTTCGGGCGTGCGAGCAGGGCGTCGACAGACGCAAGCACGGTGATGAACAGCGCGGCGGCGGCCGCAGGCACGGCCAGGCCTGCCCAGACTAAACCTAAAGGCGCCGACAGCAGTGCGATCACCGCTAACGGCACCCCGACCTGGTGCGCGACGTCCCAGGCGTACCCGCCGCCGCGGTACACGGACTGGAACGCAGCGGCGCCATAGATGCCCGAGTAGATGCGCTGCCGCAACGGGGCCACGACACTCTCGACCGTGCCTCGCCACCGCGCTGTTCCTACGCTGGTGAAGCGGTCCGGGTGTCTCGCCTCGACGATTGCCTCACTACGGCCGTAACCACGCTGCTGACGCAGGTACGGGCGCAGGCCGTTGCGCCGGTGGTGCCACACCACCGCGGCCGGGTGGTAGGCGATCTCCCATCCGGCGTCGAGTACGCGCCAGCACACGTCTACGTCGTCGCCCGCCGCCGTGAACACCGGGTCGAACCCGCCCGCGTCGACGAGCACCTGCTTCCAGAAGCCCATGTTGCAGCCGGGGATGTGTTCCGCACGGTCGTCTGCGAGCAGCACGTGGATCGGGCCGCCTGGCGCCTGAGCAACGCAGTGAGCTCCGATATCGTCGGTTGGAGGCGCGAGATTCGGCCCGCCCACGGCGCCGACGGACTGTGAATCCATCCCCAGAGCCAGGTGATACGGCCATTCCGGATCGGGGTATGCATCACTGTCCAGGAACGCGATCAACTCGCCCGTCGCTGTCGCAATCCCCGCGTTGCGCGCGTTGGCAAGGCCGGAATGCTCGATGTGGACGACCCGCGCGCGCGGGTGGCCGGCGGCGATCTGGGCCGTCGCATCGGTGGAGCCGTCGACGACCACGATGACTTCGAGCTTCGGGTAGTCGAGAGCACACGTGTGGCGGAGACACTCATCGAGTGTCGACTCCGCGTTGTACGCGCAGATGACGACACTCATTGAAGGCCAGGCGAAGTCGAGGTCGCGAACGCCGCGCCTGTTCCACCGCCGGCACACGTCCAGCGCGGGACGCGGTGTGCGATCAGTTCGGGTGAGGCCGAATCGCCACCCCTTGACCGGAGCATCACACACCCACCACTCGTCGGTCCACGAGAACACGCACGTCCCGGCGACACCGCGCTCCAGAGCCGTTTCCAGTTGAGCGTTGAGGAGGTCCGCCTGGCGCCATTCATCCTCGAGGCGGTCGCCAGCGTGCAAGCCGATCTCGCCGAGCACGAGCGGACGGTCCGGCGCGAGATGGTGCAGATGGGTCAGGTAGCGGCGGAAGTCGGCGCGCCGCTCCAGGAAGACGTTGAACATGAGGAAATCCAGGGCGTCGAGGGGCAGGTATTCGGCCGTTGGGTAGTTGGCATACGTCACCAGCCGCTCAGCGTCTTCCTGGTGCACGACATCGACGAGGTCGGCAACGACGCGGGCGATGGCAACCGCTCCGTCCCAGCGCACCACGTCGGCAGGAACCTCGTCGCCGACGCAGAGCGCCGCGATCGTGCTGTCGCCCCTCACCTGCCCGGCCGCGTGGCGGACCGCGTCGCGCGCCGCTCGCGCCAGCCGGCGCCGGTCAGCGCGCGCGGCGCCGACCAGGTATCGCCAGTCGGGATAGAAGACGCCGCACAGCAGCCTGAGATCGTGCGCCGCGGCGCAATCGATGATGTCGTCCGGCGGCATCGTGTAGGTACGGACGACCGTGAAGCCTGCCTGCTGGATCGCGGCGAAGTCGGCGTCGACTTGCGCCGGATCCGGGAAGCGCGCCCCGTCGGCTCGCGGGCGAAAGGTCCCGTAGGTGACCCCGCGGAACTGGAATCGCCGGCCGCCTACGGAGAAGAACTTCCCATCGACGTGCACGGGTTCGACAATCGATGCGGTCGCCCGGGTGCGCGCGCGATCGATCGGTGCAAAGCCGATTTTCTTCCCTTCAAAGTGCACGTGTACTCCGAGCACGTGTTCTCCCGAGACCCTACCGGGTTGCGGCCCGCGGATACTAGCAGAGCAATCGAAGCAACCGAGGTGGATTAGGACTTAAGTCGTAGTGGGATTGAGACCTGCGGCAGGTTTCAAGCGTTTGCGTGTTTCGGATCTCTAAGGCGAATTCAAATGAATGACGCGATGGACCATGACGCTCTCGAAGGCGCGCAGCGTGCCGCGGCGGCGATGTACGCGGACGACAGGGCGTCGCGTTCGCTTGGCATCGTCATCGACGACGTCGCGCCAGGCAGAGCCAGCGCGCGACTGCGGGTGTCAGCGGAGATGGTCAACGGCCACGGGATCGCGCACGGCGGCTACATCTTCCTGCTCGCGGACACGGCATTCGCCTTCGCCTGCAACACGTATGAACCCACCGTCGCTACCGCGGCCGAGATCACCTTCGTGCGGCCGGCCGGCGAGGGCGACGAGCTCGTGGCTGAAGCGAGGGAGCGCGTCCGCTTCGGCGAAGCGGGCGTCTACGACGTCACGGTGCGCAATGGCAGTGGTGACGTCGTGGCCGAATTTCGCGGCCACAGCCGCCGGCTCCGAGCACGCTCGAAGAGTCACGCCGAGGCTTGACCCCTTTGACGGAGCTTCATACAATACCAACCGAACGTTTGGCTGATTATTTGACCCGTGAGGTGAGCATGGAAGAGAGCGATCTGCAGAGGCAGTTCGACGAGCTGGTCGAGGTCGATCAGCGCATCGAGCCGCGCGACTGGATGCCCGATGCGTACCGGCGCAACCTGATCCGCCAGATCGCCCAGCACGCCCACTCGGAGATCATCGGCATGCAGCCCGAGGGCAACTGGATCACGCGGGCGCCGTCATTGCGTCGCAAGGCGATCCTGATGGCGAAGGTGCAGGACGAGGCCGGCCATGGGCTCTATCTGTACTGTGCGGCCGAGACGCTCGGCGTGGAGCGCGCCCAGCTCGTCGACCTGCTGCACGCCGGCCGCCAGAAGTACTCGAGCATCTTCAACTACCCGACCCTGACCTGGGCGGACGTCGGCGCCATCGGCTGGCTGGTCGACGGCGCCGCGATCACCAACCAGATACCGCTGTGCCGCTGCTCGTACGGACCGTATGCGCGCGCCATGGTGCGCGTCTGCAAGGAGGAGTCCTTCCATCAGCGGCAGGGTTTCGAGATCCTGCTCACACTGTCGCGCGGCACGCCCGAGCAGCACGCCATGGCGCAGGACGCCGTGGACCGCTGGTGGTGGCCGT
>Ga0066710_100001643_pt1 | contig 17043 bp, 12 predicted proteins | sample GraSoiAngelo_159_FD_79666 | JGI IMG/M metagenome (GOLD analysis project Ga0066710, IMG submission 79666) | Grasslands soil microbial communities from the Angelo Coastal Reserve, California, USA - 14_1009_16_40cm | ecosystem: Environmental > Terrestrial > Soil > Grasslands | place: USA... | reverse complement strand
GCGCCGAGGCGGCCGCGGACGCTCGAAGGGCTGACCGTCCCCGCCATGGTGACCGGGAAATCCAGCGTGATGTGGCCGTCGCCCGTGTGGGCGTCGAGCTCGGCGCCGAGGTCGTCGGGAAGGCGCAGCGTGATCCCGCCGTCTCCGCTGCGGAGCGACCATCCGGCGGTCACGCTGGACCCGCGCTCGACCTCCGCCTCGATGCCGCCATCGCCCGTGCGCAGGTCGAGCAGCTCGAAGCGGCCCTGGACGTTCATGTGACCGTCGCCCGTGTCGGCCTGCAGCCGGCCCTCCAGGGCGGTGGCCCGGACCGGTCCGTCGCCGGTATGGAGGCGGATGTCGCCCTGCAGCCCCTCGGCGGTGATGCTGCCGTCGCCGGTGAAGATACGCAGGCGGCCGGAGACGGGCTGGACGCTCACGCTCCCGTCGCCGGTCCGCACGTCGAGGTCGACGTCCCGCGGCACCTGCAAGGTCACCGTGATCGACCGGTGCCCGAAGTCGAGCCCCCAGTGATCGTGGGGCACGCGGACCTCGATCTCCACGCGGTCGCCGGTCTGGCTCTCGGTGACGGTGACCTGGTCCGGCCCGATGCGCCAGCCCCTGGTCGTCACTCGGGCGTCGATCTGGAGCCGCTCGCCGGTCTCGATCCGCACGCTGCCGTCGTCGGTCGTGACGTGCAGCTCCGGCCGGCCTTTCAGGGAGTACTGATGGGACCACTCGTCGGCCGGGGCGTTGACGGCTGCCCCGAGCAGCACCGCGATCCCCGCCACCCATGCCTTGCGCATACCTCTGCCTCCTGTTTGTCCGACGGTGAGACGCACGCGGCGTTGGGAAGGTTCAAATTTCTCGCCACGAAGGGCCTCACGTACATCAGGGGGACCGCCAGGGCATGCCCTTCGGGCTTCGCCCCGGCTGTCCCGCCCGTCGCCCTCTCCAGGTTCGCGCGCATCACGCCGATGACCGCCAGCGTCGTTTCCGCGAGAAGGGGACCCCCGCTGTGGCCGGGGTCGGCGATCTGGTCCAGCTCGATATTGAGGACCGCGCCATGCCCCCGGGGCGCCCGGCGCGACCCCCGGGCGACCACGGTGCAGCGCCGCAGCGAGAGCGGGGGCGAGGGCGGGACGTCGCCCTCGCGGCGCGTCAGGCCGCCGAAGAGCGCCGGCTGTCCGATCTCGGGCAGCAACTCGGGCGCCAGGGCCAGGAAGCGCTCCGGCGCGTCGGAACGCAGGAGCGCGAGGTCGACCTCACGGTCCACGTCGACGACCTCGAAGAGCCGTTCCCGGCCGTCGGCCAGCCGCAGCCGTGGCGCGTCCTCCCGCGGCATGTGGTCGAGGACGTGGAAGCAGGTGAGCAGGTCCCCGGCTTCGCCGATGTAGAACGCCGAGCCGTGCCGGGTCCGCGGGCCGCCGCGGCCATGGATGCTGACCACCTCGACCACGGCCGACTCGACCTCGTTCGGCGAGGTGACGATCCGGGGCCGCTCCGCGCCTCTCAGCTCTCCGGCGGCCGCGACCGCGGCGAGGACGACGCCGGCCCCGGGGAGCTTCAATCGCGTCTTCTAGCCGCCGCCGCCCCGCAGCAGGCGTCCCAGCCCTTCGCCGCCGGCCGGCGCCGCCGCGGGCGCCGGCTCGCTGGGCGCCTCCGGCGGCTTGTCGCCCTCTCCCGGGGCCAGGAAGAGGTTCGCCTCGACGCCGTGCTGCTTCGTGTACATCTCGTAGTACCGGCCGCCCCGGTCGAGCAGCTCGCGGTGGGTGCCGCGCTCGACGATCTCGCCCAGCTCCACCACCAGGATCTGGTCGGCCCTCCGGATGGTCGACAGCCGGTGGGCGATCACGAACGTGGTGCGGCCCTGCAGCAGATGGGCGAGGCCTTCCTGGATGAGCGCCTCCGACTCCGAGTCGAGGCTGGAGGTGGCCTCGTCGAGGATGAGGATCCGCGGGTCGGCCAGGATGGCCCGCGCGATCGAGACGCGCTGGCGCTGGCCGCCGGAGAGCTTCACGCCCCGCTCGCCGACGACGGTGTCGTAGCCGTCCGGGAAGCCCTCGGCGAACTCGTCCACCCGCGCCGTGCGGCACGCGGCGAGCACCCGCTCGTCGGAGGCGTCCGGCCGGGCAAAGGCGACGTTCTCGCGGATCGTCCCGTCGAAGAGGAAGGTGTCCTGCAGGACCACGCCCAGCTGCGTGCGGTAGGAGTCGAGCCGCACGGTGGCGAGGTCGATGCCGTCCGCGAGCACCCGGCCCTCGGAGGGGACGTGGAAGGCCGCCACGAGGGCGATGATCGTCGACTTGCCCGAGCCCGAAGGCCCGACGAGCGCCGTCACCGTCCCCGGCTGGGAGCGGAAGGAGATCCCCCTCAGGACCGGCTGGCCCGGCTCGTACGCGAAGCGAACGTCCTCGAAGGCGACCTCGCCCCGGAGCCGGCCCAGGGACACGGTGCGGCGCGGGTCCTGGTCCTCCGGCCTCTCCCGGAGGACCTCCCGCGTCCGCTCGAGGCCCGCCACGGCCTCGGTGAGCTGGGTGCCGATCGACACGATCTGGAAGAGCGGCGCGACCAGGAAGCCGAGGAGCATCGTATAGGTGAAGAAGCCGCCCAGGGTGAGCGATCCGGCGAGGATCTGCAGCGCGCCGACGTACATCACCGCCGCGCCGACCACGCCGAGGAGCATCGTCGAAGACAGCCCCATGACCGAGGTGGAGGTCAGGGTCTGGAGGACGTTGGCGAGCAGGCGCGCGACACCGCCCCCGAACACCTCGGCCTCCCGCGCTTCCGCGTGGTATCCCTTCACCACCCGCACGCCCCCGAGCGATTCGGTCAGCCGCCCGGTGACCTCCGCGTAGATCTTCCCCCGCTCGCGGAAGATCGGCCGCAGGACGCCGAAGGCCTGGTAGAGGACGACGCTGAACGCGCCGAGGGAGAGGAACGTGACCAGGGTCATGACGGGGCTGATCCGCAGCATGAGGACCAGGGCGAGGACGGCGGTCAGAAGGCCGCCCGCGAACTCCACCAGGCCGGTGCCGATGAGGTTCCGGACGCCCTCGACGTCGCTCATGATCCGCGAGACGAGGCTTCCCGTCTTGTTGGTGTCGTAATAGGCGACCGGCAGGCGGCCGACGTGGGCCTGGACCTGCTTGCGCATGTCGGCGATGAGCCGCTGGGCGGCCTTGGAGAGGAGCTGGGTCAGCGCGAAGGACGTGAGCCCCTGCACGAGCGTCGCCGCCACCACCGCCCCGACCAGCGGGAGGAGCATCTGCCGGTGCCCCTTGCCGAGGACGTCGTCGATGAGGTACTTCGTCGACGCCGGCAGCACGAGCCCCGCCACGCGGTTGATCGCCATGAGGCCGAGACCGCCCGCGAGGAGCCACCGCCGGGGCCGTACGAGCACCCACAGGTCGGGCAGCATCGTCCGCAGCCGCTCCGAGCTCATGCGCGGCTTCGCCTCGGGCGCGGAGCCCGCCCTCCCCCTGGGGCGGCTCCGCTCGGGCCGCAGGCCCATCCCCTTCACGCTCGCCGTAGGAACTCTCCGATGACCGGGCAGAACCGGTCCATGTCGACGAGGAACGAGTCGTGGCCCTGGATCGACGGGAGGCGGACCATGCTCACGGTGCGGCCGGCGCCGGCCAGTATGCGCGCGATCTCCTCTTGCTGGTCGATGGGGAAGAGGAAGTCGGTCTCGACCCCGATCACCAGCGTGCGCTCGGCCCGGATCCGGCCCAGGCCCGCCTCGACCGAGCCGCCGTGCTCGGCCACGTCGAAGAGGTCCATCGCCCGCGAGAGGTAGAGATAGCAGTTCGCGTCGAAGGCTCCCGCGAACTTGCGGGCGTGCATCTCCAGGTAGGCCTCCACCTCGAACTCGGGGCCGAACATCTCGGCCGGCGCCGCCCCCGTGATCCGCTCCCGGCCGAAGCGCTCCCGCCACTCCCGGGCCGAGCGATAGGTGATGAGGCCGAGCTTGCGGGCCAGGCGGAGGCCGGTCTCGGGCCCTCCGTCGGGCGGGTAGTCGCCGCCGCGCCACTCGGGATCGCTGCGGATGCATTCCCGCTGCAGCGAGCGGATGGCGGTGGCGAAGGACGTGGCGCGCGTGGCGGAGGAGATCGTGATCAGGTCGCGCACGTCCTCGGGGAACAAGATGGCGTAGGCGAGGGCGGTCATCCCGCCCAGCGACGGGCCCACCACCGCGCGCAGCCGCGTGATGCCGAGCCGCTCCAGGGCGGCGTGGGCGGCGGTGGCGATGTCCTCGATGGTCAGGACCGGGAACCTCAGCCGGTAGCGCTCGCCCGCCGGGTCGACCGACGCCGGCCCGGTCGAGCCGTGGCAGCTCCCGAGCGAGTTGACGCAGAGGACGTGGAAGAGTTCCGTGTCGATGGCCTGGCCCGGGCCGACCATCTCCTCCCACCAGCCCGGCGTCGGGTCCCCCGCCGACGAGCGGGCGTGGGCCCCGGGGGAGAGGCCCGTGACGAGCAGGACCACGTTGTCCTTTGCGGGCGAGATCCGGCCCCACGTCTCGTAGACGATGTCGACCTGCGGCAACACCCCGCCGTGGCGCATCGGGAAGGGGCCGGGGAGGCGGACGGTCTGGCGGGCCGTCAGCGCGCGGACCCTCCGGTGGGCCGGGCCGGGACGCCGCTCTGGCCCGCGCGGGCGCGGGCATCGCGCAGCGCGGGCAGGTCGGGATCGGCGTCCTTCCAGAGCGCCACCGCGGCCGCGAACTCGTGCGCGGCGCCAGCGGCGTCGCCGCGATGCTCGGCGACGAGGCCCGCCGCGTAATGGGTGCCCGCGTAGGCGGGGTCGTGGTCCCGCATCTGGCCGGCGGTATAGGCGGCCAGGTCCCAGTCCCCCGCGGCGCGGGCGGCGCGGGCGACCGCCTCCAGGCGGTAGAGCGCCTCGGTCCACGCGTCCGGCCCCGGCACCGCGCGGATCCTCCGCTCCACGTCCTTCAACAGCTCCTCGGCCTCCGCCCGGCGGCCCTCGCGCAGGAGCAGCTCTCCGCGCAGGCCGTCCACGTAGGGATCGACCGACGAGCGCGAGATGCCCGCGGCCCCGCTGCCGAGCTGCTGGGACTCCCTCTCCGCGGCGTCCAGCTCTTCGCGAGCGCCAGCGGTCTGTCCGGTGGCGACGAGCGCGTGGCCGGCTAGCACGTGGCCGACCGCGCGCGTGGCCGGCCAGCGTCCGCCGGCCAGCTCGCGCCCCGCGGCGAGCGCCTCGTCGGTGCGGCCCAGCGCGAGCAGGAACACCCCCCACTCCTTCTTGTTGAACTCGCGGCCGTCGGTGACCGCCGGGATCGCGAGCGACTCGCGCATGTAGGCCTCGGCCGTCTTCATCTGGCCCTGGTGCTGGTGGCATCCGGCCAGCAGGTCCAGGTTGTGAGGATGGTGCCAGTCGATCGCGGCCGGGAGCTTCTCGGCGGCGTAGTACGCCATCTCCAGGTCGTAGGCCCGGCGGAACTCGGCGATCGCGTCCTCGACCCGGCCCACCCGGCGCAGGTCGTGGCCGTACATGTGGCGGGCATGGGGGACCGCGGGCGCGAGGCGGGCATAGGCCTCGCCGTGGCGCAGCGCGTCGTCGATGCGCCCGACGTTCTCGCAGGAGTGCACCAGGTAATGGTGCGCGGCGAAGTGGTCGGGGACGAGGGCCAGCGCGCGCTCGTAGAAGGGGACCGACGCCGCCTCGCCCCGCTGCCCGCGGCCGGAGGCCCAGCGCTCCTCGGCGTTGCCGCGCAGCAGCCACAGCTCGGGATCGGACCCGTCGGCGGCCAGGGCGTCGTCGATGGCCTTCTTGTACGCGGCGTGCTTCTCCGCGTCGGGAGGGTCGTCCATCGCGTCGAGCTGCTTCGCGCGCAGGCCGATGCGGCGCCGCTCGCGCGCGCTGACGCCGGCGGCGAGAGCCTCGGCCCGCCGCGCTGCCGCGCGGGCGTCCGCGGGATCTTCGAGGCCCGAGTAGACCCGGCTGAGGCCGATGTACGCCAGGGCCAGGTCGGGATCGTGGCGCAGGGCCTCGTTGAACGAGCGGGCCGCCTCGATCCAGACGTAGGAATGAAGGTAGGCGACGCCCTGGTCGTAGAGCGCCTGGGCTTCCCGGGATCGGGTGGTGACGGGGTCGTGGAGGGCTCCTGCGCCGTCCCTCAGCCCCACCGGCCGCTGGAGGACCTCCCGTGGCACCCACCCCATCGCCGCGCAGGCGGCGTGAGGGTCGTCCTGCGCGAGCACGGTAGCTCCGGACAGGCCCAGGGCGAGGGCGGCCAGCGCCGCCGGCCGCAGGGGGGCGAGCGTCATGGCGTCCTCCTCGGGGGACTCGACGAGCCTACCACAGGCTATGACACAAGCCGGCGCTTGCATTCGTCCTCGGGAGGAGTCATATTCTTCTTCGACATCCGGAGAGACCCGCGGAAGCGGGCCCGGCAACCTGGGGGGGCAACCCAAGGTGCCGTCCCGATCGGCACGAGCCGACGGGAGATGTGGCCTCGAGCCGGAACGAGGCAACGAAGTTGTCCGGCGCGGCCGAAAGCCGCGCCCTCCGGGTGTCTTCTTCGGAAGGAGAAGACACCATGGCCCAGAGCCAGCCGTTCCCCTCTTCGAATCCCCGTCCGATCGATCCCGACCACCACCTCTGGCGCAACGGCCACCGCTGGTGGATCGCGTTCACCGTGCACCTGCCGGGATGGCAGAAGGAGCGCATCCGCTTCTCGCTCGGCACCGCGGACCTGGCCGAGGCGCGCGCGCGCCGGGACGAGGTCCTGCGGGAGTACCCGAGCGCCCGCGGCTGCGCGCTGTCCCTGCGCCTCGACGGGCGCAGGGGGTCCGAGAGATGTGGAGCATCGCGCGGGAATCACTCGAGCGGGGGGTCTGGGGGGTGCGGAGCACCCCCCAGCTTGAAGAGCGAGCGCGGGATTCACTCCCGCGCGAGCGAAGGCCACGCGGCGTGAGCACGCTCGGCGAAGCGACCTCGGCGCGGTCCAGCGTCGCCGGCCCCCGGGGCAGGCCGGCGACCCTCGTGCTCACCTCCGAATCGGTGGCGGAGGGCCACCCCGACAAGGTCTGCGACTACATCGCGGATTCCATCCTGGACGCGTACCTGGAGCTGGACCGGAGGAGCCGCGTGGCGTGCGAGGTCCTCTGCAAGTCGGGCATCGTGGTCCTGGCCGGCGAGATCAGCTCCATCGCCGTCCTGGACCACCTGCCCCTGGTGCGCGAGGCGGTACGCGAGCTGGGCTACGACGATCCCCTCGCTCCGTTCAACGCCGGCGGCGTCCACGTGCTCCAGCACCTCACCGGCCAGAGCTGGGAGATCGGCCGCAGCGTCGATCCCACGACCAACCACGTCGGCGAGCAGGGGGCGGGCGACCAGGGCATCGTGTTCGGCTATGCCACCGCCGAGACGCCGGAGCGGATGCCCCTGCCGATCCTCCTCGCCCACGCCCTTTCCCGGGGCCTCGCCGAAGACCGCCGGTCCGGCGCCGTCCCCTGGCTCCGTCCGGACGGCAAGACCCAGGTCTCGGTCGCCTACGAGGGCGGCCAACCCGCGCGCGTCACCGAGGTCCTCGTCTCGGCGCAGCACGCGCCCGAGGTCGACGCCGCGGTGGTGCGGCATTACGTGGAGGCGGTGCTCGCTCCCCGCGCGCTTGGCCGATGGTTCGACCGCTCCACCCGCTTCACCGTGAACCCCAGCGGCAGCTTCGTGAAGGGCGGGCCGGCCGCCGACTGCGGCGTCACCGGCCGCAAGATCATCGTCGACACCTACGGGGGCGCGGCGCGCCACGGGGGAGGGGCTTTCAGCGGGAAGGACCCCTCCAAGGTCGACCGCAGCGGGGCGTACTTCTGCCGCTACGTCGCTCGCCAGGCAGTGCAGGCGGGGGTCGCCGAGCGCCTCGAGATCCAGGTCGCCTACGCGATCGGAGTCGCCCAGCCCATCGCCGTCCTGGTGGACACGTTCGGGACCGGTGACGCCGGGGCGGCGGCCGACTTCGTCCGCGGCTTCGACTTCCGCCCCGCCGCCATCATCGAGCGCCTGGACCTGCTGCGGCCCATCTACCGGCGGACGACGAACTATGGCCACTTCGGCCGCCCCGGCCTGCCGTGGGAGGCGTGAGCCACCCCAACTCGCAAGGCTGCCTCAGGGCCGGGCGCGTGGTGTCCACTCCGCGCGCTCCGTCCTGATCGACCGCGTCGTCTGACGACGGCGCGGTCGATATCGGGTCCATCAACCAGTCGCGCGCTCCGGGACACGCGCGCGCCCTCCGTTACCGTTGCGCGACATCGCTGCCTATCCACTTTCCTCTGCGTTCTCTCTGTTCCTCTCTGCGTCCTCTGCGTTAGAAGGCCGACGCCGCTCGCGGAACGGCTGCGTTCAGCGCTGGCGGCTGGGGACCCAGGCGGCGGTGCGGCCGCCGATCGTCTCGCGGACAATGCGCTCGGCCCGGCGGCCCTGCGGGCGGCTGTCGCTCCAGCGCCGGTGGAAGAGCCACCCGCGCGGGAGGTCCTTCTCCGCCGCGAGCACCCTCACGGCCAGGACGACGATCGCCGCCAGCCGCCGGCGCAGGCGCGCGACCTCGGCCGGCTTCAGGCTGGCGGCCGGCCGGTGGGGGCTGATGCGGGCCTGGTAGAGCGCCTCGTCGGCGATCCAGTTGCCGACCCCGGCGAAGAGGCCCTGGTCCAGCAGCACCGCCTTGATGGGTCCCCGCCGCCGCGACAGCAGCCCGTGGAGCTGGCGCGGCCCGGGCATCTCCTCCAGGACGTCGAAGCCCAGCCGGCTGATGGGCGGCTCGCGCGCCGGATCACGCAGCAGCCGGATGCGGCCGAGACGGCGGGGATCGCGGATCGCCAGCCGGGCGCCGTCCTCGCTCTGCAGCTCGAGCTTCCAGTAGCGGGGCCGCTCGGAAGCGTCGCCGTAGACCCGCAGCGACCCGCTCATGCCGAAGTGGAAGGCCGGCCAGGGGCGCCGGTCCAGCTCCAGCCAGAAGTGCTTGCCCTTGCGGCCGACCGCCTCCACGCGCCGACCCCTCAGCGCGGCGGCCAGGCGGCGAGGGCTCACGCCGGCGTAGACGATGGGATCATCGACGGTCGCCACCGCCACGATGCGGTGCCCGGTCAGCACCCGCCGGGCCAGGCGGCGCGCGGTCTCGACCTCGGGCAGCTCGGGCATCCGCCTCTCAGGCGAGCCGGTCCGAGGCGCGCGTCTTCCAGAGCCGGGCCAGCTTCAGGGGCGGAACGCCCAGGAGGTCGCTGGCGTCGCGGATGCCGAGCGACAGGTCCTTCAGGGCCTGGAGCGCGGCCCCGGCCGCGGCGTCGGCCCGCGCCTGCGCGCCGGCCAGGCGGCGGCGCGACGCCCAGTGGCGGCCGAGGAGCCGCCGCGCCGCGCCGGGCAGGCGCACGTCCTCCACGAAGTCCATGTCGTCGGGGTCCTGCACCAGCAGCGCCAGCGCGCGGCGCAGCCGGACCCGCGTCACGCGGATCGTCCGCCCGCGGGCGCGGGCCCGGCGATAGCCACGCACCCCGGCGCGCCAGCCCCGGCCGTCCTTCTTGTAGACGACGAAGTACTCTGCCACGCGCGCAGGATAACCGGTCGGACCCTGCTCCTTTTCCGTCCTCTGCGTCCTCTCCGTCTTTCTCCGCGACCTCTGCGTTCAAAGGCAACGCTGGCCACGGCCTCACCAGACCCGGCAGGCGTTCTCGCGCACCATGGCGTCTCCCGCCTTGCAGGAGTAGGCTTGCTGGAACTCCGGCATGTTGGCCATCACGCCGTCCACGCGATAGCGTCCCGGTGAGTGCGGGTCGACGTTGGCCCGCAGCCGCGCGCTTTCCTCGGTCTCGTTCTGGCACCAGACCTGGGCCCAGCCGAGGAAGAGGCGCTGCTCCGGTGTGAAGCCGTCGATGACGGCGGCGGCCGGCTTCCGGGTGGCGTCGGCCAGCGTCTGCATCAAGGCCATGTAGGCGATCCTCAGCCCGCCGTTGTCGGCCGTGTTCTCGCCCAGCGTGAGCTTGCCGTTGAGATGCACGTCCCCCGCCACCGTGAAGCCCGCGTACTCGTCGGCGATGCAGGCGGCCCGGTTCTCGAACTCCCGGGCGTCCTCGGCCGTCCACCAGTCCGCCAGGTCGCCGTTGGCGGCGAACTTCCGGCCCTGGTCGTCGAAGCCGTGGGTCAGCTCGTGCCCGATCACCGCCCCGATGCCACCGAAGTTGACGGCGTCGTCCATCGCGACGTCGTAGAACGGCGGCTGGAGGATGCCGGCCGGGAAGTTGATGTTGTTCTGCAGGGGGTTGTAGTACGCGTTTACGGTGGGCGGGCTCATGCCCCACTCGCTGCGGTCGAGGGGCCGGCCGATCTTGGCCCGGTCCCGGCGCGACTCGAACTCCGCCGCCCGCCAGTCGTTGGCGAGGGCGTCCCCGCGGACGACGCGCAGGCTGGAGTAGTCGCGCCAGCGGTCGGGATAGCCGATCTTGTTGGCGATGGCGTGCAGCTTTGCCAGCGCCTGCACCTTGGTCGGCTCGGTCATCCAGGGCAGCGTCTTGATGTCGCGCTCCAGCGCGGCTTCGAGCGCGGCCACCATCCTCGAGGTGCGCTCCTTGCCCTCGGCCCCGAAGGTGGCCTCGACGTAGCGGCGGCCGAGCGCCTCTCCCATCTCGTCGTCGACGATCGCCACGCACCGCTTCCACCGCGGCCGCAGCTCCTTCGCTCCCGTGAGGGCGCGCCCGTAGAAGGCGAAGTCCTCGTCCACGAAGGCCGCCGGCAGCAGGCCGGCGTTGCCGTGCACGACGTGCCAGCGGAGGTAGGCCTTCCAGGCCTCGAGCGGCGTCGCGTCGAGCTGCGCGTCGAGGCCCTTGAAGAAGTCCGGCACGGCCACGTTCAGGTCGGGCAGCGCGGGGGCCGAGATCGCGACCAGGTACGCCTTCCAGTCGAAGTGGGGCGTAAGCGCCTGCAGGTCCTCCGCCTTCATCTTGTGGTAGATGTTGGCGGGCTCGCGGCGCTTGACCCGCTCCAGCGATACCCGGGCGAGCGCCGTCTCCAGGTCCATCACCGCGCGGGCGTCGGCCGCGGCCGCCGCGGGATCCTCGCCGGAAAGCTCCAGCATCCTCTGGACGTGCGCGAGGTACTTCGCGCGGAGATCGGCCGACTTGGCGTCATCCTTGAGGTAATAGTCGCGGTCGGGGAGCGAGAGCCCGCCTTGGTCGGCGGCCGCGATGACGGAGTTGGCGTCCTTGAAGTCCGGCTGGGAATGGAAGCGGAAGGCCACGTTGACGCCCTCGTCCTGCAGCCACGCCAGCACCGCGGGCAGCTCTGCCCTGGCCTTGACCGCGCCGATGCGGTCCAGCCCCGGCTTCAGCGGGGCCAGGCCCCTGGCCTCGATGCCGGCCTGGTCCATGCAAGCGGCATACTGGTCGCCGATCTTCTGGTCGACGGGATCGCGGCCAGCATCGGCGGTCGAGACCTTCTCCAGGATGCCGCGCAGGACCGTCTGGTTGCGCTCGGCCAGCTCGGCGAAGCGGTCCCAGCGGGCGCGGTCGGGAGGCACCGGGTTTCGGGACAGCCATCCTCCGCAGACGAACTGGTAGAAGTCCGCGCACGGCGCCACGCTCCGGTCCAGGGCGCTCGGGTCGAACCGCACGGCCGGATCGGCGGCCCGGGCCAGGACGGGCCAGCCCGCCAGCACGATCAGGGCCACGGCGGACGGAATATTGGATGGGCGCATCGTTCTCCTCGCGGGATTCCCCACGCTATCACGGCCGCGGCTGGCCGCGGCCGTGCAGGAACTCGGCCAGCGCCGCGGCAGCCACCTCGTGCCCGGCGGCGTTCCAGTGGGCGTCGTCGGCGAAGTAGACGTTGCGGCCGCGCTCCACCTCGGCCTCCAGCGCCGGCGTCAGGTCGAGGAAGGGGATGCCGCGCTCGGCGCAGAACGACTGCACGAGGCCGTTGAGGGCGAGGCGGTTGCCGGCCAGCGCCCGGGAAGGCACCGTGCTCCCGGTGCCGCGGAAGTAGAAGCGCAGGGCCCGATCGAGCTCGTCCGGAGGGAAGCTCCTGCGGAGCAGCGGGAGATAGACCTGGCTCTTGAAGGGGACGAACATCACGACCAGCTCCGCGCCGCTCGCCTGGCCGAGGCGCTGCATGCGCTCGATGCTCTGGCGGGTCAGCGCCCAGCCGCGCCGCGCGCGCAGCTCGGCGGCCGGAAAACGCAGCGTCGCCAGGTAGGGCGGCATGAGCGCGACGCGGAGCGCGCGGCCGGCCACCGGCACCGTGAACATCCCGCGGTCGAACGACGGGCGCTGGCCGGGCGCGGCCGGCAGCGGGTCGAGGTCCGGCTCGACCGGCCCGCCATCCGCCCGCGCCGGCGCCGTTCCCGGCCAGGTCTCCTGCAGCCTCTGCCCCGCGGCGCGGACGAGGCTCATCACGTAGAGCTCGTCGAAGCGCGCGACGGTGTCCTTGAGGCGCCAGCCCGGCGGGCGCTCGCGCGCGCCGCCCGCGGAGCGCTCTCGATCGTCGAAGGTCTCGGCGTTGAAGAGGTCGTTGCCGGCGAAGAAGGCCAGCACGGCCACCCCCGGGCGATGGCGGAGGGCGAAGTCGGAGAGGACCCTCTCCTCCTGCTGGGGCCCGAAGCCGGCCGTCCCGTAGTTCTGCACCGGCCGGCCGAGGCGCGCCTCCAGCCGGGCGGGCCATGCCTGCTCGGCCGGCAGCGTCATCGCGTCGGTGAAGGAGTCGCCGAGGGCGGCCACCGCGATGGGGTCGCGCACGGCGGCGTTGCGGAAGCCCTCGGCGTCGGTGTGGAAGGCGAAGCGGCGTGTCCGGGCGGGCGACACCTCGGGAGGCACGAATCCCATCCAGACGATGTCGCCATGGCTCACCTCGGCGAACGTCTCGAGCCCGGCGCGCAGCCGAAGGCCATAGCGCTTCGTCTCCTGCCAGCGGGGATTGGGCCAGGCCTCGCCCAGGTCGCGGCGTTGCGCGGCCATGCCGGCGCCCAGCCGGGGGCCGAGCGCGCGCAGCGCCAGCTCCGCGGCGCCCAGCGCGCCCAGCGCGCCGCCGAGCAGGAGTGCCGTCTCGAGCGCGGCCGAGCGCTGGCGCTTCGAGAGCGCGGGGGCGAACGAGCCCTCCCAGCGCGGCAGGGCGAGGGACAGCCCGGCGAGCATCACCAGCGTGGCCAGAGGCAGCGCGAACCGGAGCCGGCCGACGATCCGCAGGTCGGCCCAGGTCAACGGTCCATGGTTGGCCAGCTCGAGCGCGCCTTCGAAGGGAGGAAGCGCCAGCGACACCGCCGAAGGCCGGCCGGCGTCGCCGCGGGCGACGATCTTCCGGTCCCTTCCCCGCACGAGGGCCACCTCATAGCTCGCGCGGCCGCCGGGTCGTGCCTCGAACCGGAGCGTCGCGGGCCGCTCGAGGCGTAGCGTGAAGCGCAGGCGATCGTCCGCGGGGCTGAGGATCTCCGGCACGACGCGTCCGCCCTCCACCTCGAAGCGCTGGGCGGCCGACGAGCCGCTCCGCTCCGCGGCGCGCCCGTCGAGGTAGAGCCGCCACGTCGTCACGTAGAAGAAGTTGCGGACGAGCCACAGCGCGAGGAGGGCCTCCGCCACGAGGAGCAGCCTCGCCGTGGCTTGTTTCATTCGTCGAAGAGAATCAGGCGAGCGCCGCGCTCGTAGCTCAGGTAGGCCATCGCCCAGTCGAGCAGGACGAACAGGCGGTTGCGGAACCCGATGAGGAAGAAGATGTGGATCCCGAGCCAGGCCAGCCAGGCGGGCAGGCCCCACAGGTGCACGCGGCCGAAGTCGGCCACCGCGGCCTTGCGCCCGATGGTGGCCAGCGATCCCTTGTCGACGTAGCGGAACGGCGCCCGCGGCCGCCCGGCCAGGGCGCGCCGCACGTTGGCGCCCGCATGCCGGCCCATCTGCATGGCGGCCGGCGCGACGCCGGGGATGGGCCGGCCGTCCTGCTCGAACGCCGCCAGGTCGCCCGCGACGAACACCTCGGGCCGGCCGGGCAGGCTGAGGTCCCTCTCGACCTTGACCCGCCCGGCGCGGTCCACTGCGGCGCCGAGCGAGCGTCCGAGGGGCGAGGCGGCCACTCCCGCCGCCCACAGCACCGTGCGGGCGGCGATGCGCTCGGATCCCAGAGCGACGCCGGACGCATCGACGCCGGTGACGAGCGCGCCGGTGCGGACCTCGGCCCCGAGGCCTTCCAGCTGGCGCCGGGCCCTCTGCGACAAGACCGGCGGATAGGGCGGCAGGACGCGATCGGCCGCCTCGAGGAGCACGACCTTCGCCCGGGAGGGATCGATCCGCCGGAACTCCCGGGTCAGCGTGTGGCGGGCGATCTCGGCCAGCGTTCCGGCCAGCTCCACACCGGTGGGACCACCCCCCACGACCACGAAGGTGAGCCATGCCGCGCGGGCTCCGGCATCGTCCTCACGCTCGGCCCGCTCGAAGGCCAGGAACAGGCGGCGCCGGATCTCGAGCGCGTCCTCGATGCTCTTGAGGCCCGGGGCGTGCGCCGCCCAGCCGTCGTGGCCGAAGTACGAATGCGTCGCGCCGGTGGCCAGGACCAGGTAGTCGTAGCCCATCTCGCTGTCGCTCAGCACGAGCGTGCGGCGGCCCGCGTCCACCGAGACCACCTCGCCCATCAGCACAGTCACGTTGGCCTGGTGCCGCAGGATGCGGCGCAGGGGGGCCGCGATCTCGGGGGCCGACAGGCCCGCGGTGGCCACCTGGTAGAGCAGGGGCTGGAACACGTGGTGGTTGCGGCGGTCGAGCAGGGTCACCCGCGCGGGGGCGGCGCGCAGGGCCCGCGCGGCGCCGAGGCCCGCGAAGCCGCCGCCCACGATCACGACATGCGGGTCTTTCACGTCTTCCCACGTTAGCATCCCGCTTGTGCTGCCGGTGGGGGAGGCGCGGCCCTTCGTTCTGTTCGGACCCGGCCACCTCGGCGCGCTCCTGCTCACGACCGTTCTCGCGATCGGCCTCGTGCGGCTCGTCCGCCGCGATCCGGAGGGACGCTCGGCCGCCGCCGTCCGCTTCGGGCTCGCCGCGGCGCTCGTCACCGTCACGGCCGCCACGCTCGCCGAGTGGGCCGGCCAGGGAACGCTGGATCTGCTGGACCTGCTCCCGCTCCACGTCTGCGACCTGCTCATCCTGGTGGCCGTCTTCGCTCTCTGGACGCGACAGGCCCTGGCTTGCGAGCTGCTCTATTTCTGGGCGGGAGCGGGCACGGCGCTGGCGATGGCCGCTCCGGACGTGCGCAACGGCTTCCCCGACCCGGCGTTCATTTCCTTCTTCGCCCTTCACGGCCTGGTGGTGGCCGCGGCGGCGGTGCTCGTCTTCGGGTTCGGCTGCCGTCCTCGCGCGGGCGCGCCATGGCGGGTCCTGCTCCTCACCAACGCCTACGCGGTTGCCGTGGGCGCGGCGGACGTCGCCCTGGACGCGAACTACCTCTTCCTCTGCCGGAAGCCGGCCGCGCGCACGCTGCTCGATTGGCTCGGCCCGTGGCCGGTCTACATCGCCGCCGCCGACGCGCTCGCGCTCGTCGCCTTCCTGCTGCTGGACGTGCCCTTCCGGCGCCGGGGCCGGCTTGCGCCCCTCGCGCGCGCTGAGTAGATTCGGGAGATGGACATCTTCAAGAAGAAGGCGGCCGCCGAGGAGGTCCCGCCGGCCTCCGCGGTCGCCCCGGCGCCGGCTCCGGCGCCAGCCGTCCCGGCGGCCCGGCCCGCTGCCGCGGCCCCCGCGCCTCCGGGTCCGCACGTCGGCCGCGCGCGCATCCTGCTCGCCGCGCTGGTGTGCGCGGTCAGCGCCGCCACCTCCGGGCTCCTCCTGCTCGAGCACCACGGAGAGCCGCGGGCCACCGCGGCCGTGAGCCAGATCTGCGGCGGCGAAGGGACCCAGAGCGGGTGCGAGGCCGTGGCCCGCAGCCGCTACTCGCAGGTGCGGGGCATGCCCCTGGCGGCGGTCGGGCTCTTCTTCGCCCTCTCGGTCGGGAGCCTGCTGCTGCTGTCGCTCTTCGCCGGGGCCGAGTCGCACGATGCCGCCGCCGCCCTGGCCCTGCTCGCGTTCGTGGTGGCGCTGGCCGCCGACGTGGTGCTGCTTGGCGTGCAGGTGGTGGCGATCCACGCCTTCTGCCGGCTCTGCCTCCTCACCTACGCGCTGAACGCGCTGGCCCTCGCGTTCCTGCTGCCCGCGCGGCGGGACGGCGCCGTGGTGGGTGAGGCGGTCACCCGGCGGGACGGACGGCTCGTCTTCGCGGGCTGGCTGTCGGCCAGCCTGGCCCTGGCCGCCGCCGTCTACGCCTCCGAGAAAGCGCTCGACAGCCGCGAGAAGGGCCGGGCCGCCGCCATCCTCGGCACGCCCTTGTTCACGCCCCCCCCCTCGCTCGCCCCGGCGCGTCCGGTGGAGGCGGGCAGCGACGCCCAGCGCTTCCAGGAGGAGGCGCGGGTCGCCACCGAGCAGGCCCGGCGGCTCCAGGAGATCCTGGACGATCCCAAGAAGCTCGAGCAGTACTTCGCCCAAAAGGCGGCCCGGGAGTTCGACGCCGCCCCGGTCGTCTCGCTGAAGCTGGACGGGATCCCGTCCAAGGGCGCCCCCCAGGGTCCGGTCAAGGTCGTGGAGTTCTCGGACTTCCTCTGCCCTTTCTGCAAGAACATCGCCGGCGCCTTCTCCGGCTACCTCCCGCAGACCGCGAACCGCGTGACGCTCTACTACAAGAACTACCCGCTCGACGCGCTGTGCAACCCGAACGTCAAGCAGACGATCCACGAGGGCGCGTGCTGGCTGGCCATGGGCGGCCTGTGCGCCCAGGAGCAGAACGGGTTCTGGCCGTACCACGACAAGGTCTTCTCGAGCCAGCTCGAGAAGCCGGAGATGAAGGACGTCGTCCAGCTCGCGGCCGCGGCCGGCCTGGACGGCGCGGCGGTGCAGACCTGCCTGGCCTCGGGGCGGATGAAGGAGCGGCTGGCGGCCCAGATCGAGGAGGGCCGCGAGGGCGGCGTGAGCGGTACGCCGACCCTCTTCATCAACGGCAAGCGGCTACCGCGCATCAACGACTTCGTCGCGACGGTCGACAAGGAAGCGACCCGCCTCG
>Ga0066710_100001640_pt1 | contig 17059 bp, 18 predicted proteins | sample GraSoiAngelo_159_FD_79666 | JGI IMG/M metagenome (GOLD analysis project Ga0066710, IMG submission 79666) | Grasslands soil microbial communities from the Angelo Coastal Reserve, California, USA - 14_1009_16_40cm | ecosystem: Environmental > Terrestrial > Soil > Grasslands | place: USA... | reverse complement strand
TGGCCACGATGGGCACCTGCGGGGACGTGACGCGCAACATCACGGGCTGTCCGGTGGCCGGCGTGGACGCGGACGAACTGATCGACGCCTCGCCGCTGGTGCAGGCCGCGACGCGGATGCTGAACGGCAATCCTGACTTCTACAACCTCCCGCGCAAGTACAAGATCACGATCACGGGTTGCCGCGCGTGGTGCGCCTATCCCGAGATCAACGACGTCGGCCTGACGGCCGTCCGCCACCCCCAGAGCGGTGAGGTCGGCTTCGCGCTCCGCGTGGGCGGCGGGCTCTCCACCCACCCGCACCTGGCCCTGCCGTTGAACGCGTTCGTGCGCTTCAATCAGGTGCTGCCCGTCATTCGCGGAATCAGCGAGATCTTTCGCGACAGCGACGCGCTCCGCCAGGACCGGGAAAAGGCACGGCTGAAATTCCTCTTTCTCCAGCACGGATGGACCGCCGAGCGCTTCCAGGACGAATTGGAGCGGCGGATCGGGTTCGCTCTCGAGCCCGCGGTGGCCGCCGAACCGCCCGACGACGTCTACCGTGATCACGTCGGTCTTCATCCTCAGAAGCAGCCCGGTTACGTCTACGCGGGCGTCGCCGTGCTGCGGGGACGTTTGACCGCCGAGCAGATGCGGATCATGGCCGATCTGGCCGACCGCTACGGCAGCGGCGAGCTGCGCACCACCACGATGCAGAACCTCCTGATCTTGAACGTGCGACGCGAGCGGGCCGATGACCTGGCGCGCGAGATCGAGGCAGCCGGTCTGCGGCTTCAGGCCTCACCGTTCTGGCGCGGGACGATCGCGTGCACGGGCACGGAGTTCTGCAAGCTCGCGCTCACCGAGACCAAGGGCTTCGCGCGCTGGCTGGTGGAGGAGATGGAGACGCGGATGCCCGGCTTCGATCAGCACCTGAAGATCCACGTCACCGGATGCCCCAATAGCTGCGGGCAGCACTGGATCGCCGACCTCGGCATCGAGGGCAAGAAGACGAAGGTCGAGGGCACGATGGTCGACGCCTACTATTTCTGCGTCGGCGGCGGTGTGGGACGGCACCAGCGTACCGCGCGTCCCATCGGGTACCGTGCACCGGCCACCGAGGTGCCGGATGCGATCGAGCGCGTGTTGCGCGCCTATCTCGCCGATCGGCGGAACGGTGACAGCTTCCGCGCGTTCACGGCCCGGCACACCGACGAGGAGCTGAGGGAGTGGCTGGCGGGACGCGTCGTGGCTGGGGTGGCGAGGGACGCCCCGGCGGGACGTGCACCGCACGGCGTCGACGGCTGACGCTTCTCCTACCGGCGGCGCTTCACCGCCCCTGCTCGACCACGGTCATCATCCGGTGGATCAGCCGACGCACGTCCTGCACGTCGAAGGGCTTCATCAGGAACGGCGCTCCAGTGGATTCGAGAAAGTCCCGCTTGGCGCGGTCGAGCACGTCACCGGTCAGGAAGATGATGCGGTGGCACAGCTCCGGGAATCGGATGCTCAGCTCCCGATAAAAGCCCACACCGTCCAGCGCCGGCATCTTCGTGTCGGTGAGGATGAGATCGTAGTCGCTGCTGGCCGCGACCAGGTTCAGAGCCTCCGCGCCGTTCGACGCCAGATCCACACGATGGCCGCCTTGCATGAGGATCTCGGCAAGCATCTGCGCGATCTCCGCCTCGTCGTCGATCACCAGCACGTGCTTGCCGCTGATCGTCGGTAGCTCGTCGACCGTTGGAGGCGCCGCGGCGACGGCGGCGTGCTCGGCCAGCGGCAGTTCGATCACGAACGTCGCGCCCTGACCTGGTTCACTCTGGACCTCGATCGTGCCGCCATGGTCTTGGATCATTCTCCGGCAGAGGGACAGGCCGAGCCCGGTCCCCTCGCCCGACGGCTTCGTCGTGAAGAAGGCGTCGAAGATCTTCTCCAGGATCTCCGGCGGAATCCCCGGGCCCGAGTCACTGACCGTGAGCCGAGAGCGCCGGCGTTCGGCGTCCAGCCGGGAGGCCAGGCTGATTCGGCGGACTCCCGGGACCGCCTCGACGGCGTACGACGTATTGGCCGCTCGCGAGCGCCCAGGTCAGCGCCTTTCGGAGCGCGTCGATCTGGCTGATGCTCGCATTCGAGACAATCGCGATACCAGATCTATAGCTACGGCATCTCGCGGAGTTGGGTCACGACGCAATAGATGCCTGGACCGAAACTGTTCAGGTTGCACAGGGCCTGTTCAACGCCGGCCGGGTGATCCGCGCCGGCGGCGGTCAGGCGAGAAGGCCGGCCAGGATCCCGGTGAGGAAGACTCCGTCGAACGTGCCTGCGCCGCCGATCGAGATCATCGGGGCCCCCAACTCCGCGACGCGCCCGAGGTTCAACACATCGGCCCCGATCAGGGTGCCCATCGAGCCAGCCACGTACGCGACCGGCGGGGCTCTTCGGAAAGAGAGAACCAGACCCACGGCGACCGCCGCAAGCGGTGGAATGAGCATCGGCACCGCGATGCCGACACCGGGGACGATATACGCTAACTTGTGCACGACCGCCGCCACGACGGCCACGCCAAACAGCATCCTGACCCACATCCGCAGGCGCAGAAGGAGGTAGAGGGAAAGCAGGATGGGCAGGAGCGCACCGCCCACGTTGATCGCCACGACGGTGGCGCCCGCCTCGATCGCGGGCGGGACGATGTAGGTGCGGCCGTAGAGGGTGACGGCCTCTGGTGAAACGAGACGGCTCACGGGAACCGAGTACACCGGGATGTTGACGAAACTACCGGCGAGAGACAGCACGAGGACGGCGAACACGTACCGGGGGCGCACGCCGATCTTCCGATAGGCATAGGCGAGAATGCGCAGCTCGACCATGACGAGGAGGACGGCGAGCAGGACCACGAAGAGCAGGAGGAGGAACGGGAGCGCGATCGGAGCGATCATTGGCCGAGATTATAGCGAGTCGGAGGACTCATGAACCTGAACTCGATCAACTTCACCGAAGTCATGGCCACCATCCAAGGCTCCCCCAAGCCGGTGAGCATCCTGTGGCAGACGCCCGACAGCATCGCGTTCGTCGCTCGCGGAAGGGTCGGCCGCAGCGAGTTCCACGTCGACCCGAGCGACGAGGTGATGTACATGGTCAAGGGCAACATGAAGCTGCATTACCGGACCGCCGACGGCCGGGAGCAGATTCTGACCGTTCGCGAAGGCGAGATCATGCATTGCCCGGCCGGCACGCCACACTCGCCGCGGTTCGCTCCCGACGCGTTCGTCCTGGTTCTCGAGCGTAAGCGCCGTCCCGGCGAGGCCGACCGCTTCCTCTGGTTTTGCCCGAGCTGCAACGCAACCCTTTATGAGGCCGTCCGACAGGTCTCGGATTACCGCGACGATCCGGTCACGCGCGTCTACGAAGAGTTCTACGGTAGCGAAACGAACCGCACGTGCCGCACATGCGGTCACGTTACCCCGCGGCCTCCGGCAGCGTCAGCCGGATGACCTCGTCGATCGACTTCGCCCGATCGAGGTCGGAGATCGCCGCCACCAGACGGTCGTACTGGCGCGACGCGATCGGCAGTCCGGGAACGAAGCGCCGCAGCTCGTGCGCGTCTTTCGCGAAGTCCCACATCAGCTCGCGACCGTGGTACTCCCCGACGACGCGGCGGCCGTCGCGGAGCACGAACGTCATGCGCGGCGCGAAGCAGTCTCGCCCGACGGCACCGACGATCTCGACGCGCTTCTGGAGCGCGGACACGCGCGCGGCGATGTCAGCGCTGGCCGCGACGCCGGCGTCGCGAGGATCTTCGACGTTTCGTTCCAGCACCGGATAGTCGCCGGCGACGACGGTGTACGCCAGCATGTAGTCGGTCCGTCCGAAACCGCTGCCATCGGCAGCCGGCGTCCGCGGAAACTTCGGCGACGGATAGAGCGTTTCGAGGTAGTTCATCTCGAGCGTGACATGCTCGATCAGATCGGCGTCGAGCCGGTGCTTCGCCACCATGTCGTGAGCCAGCCAGACCACCGGTTGATTGAAGCCCGGCGTCGGATAGATCTTGAACTTCACGTCGAGGACTTCCCAGCGGCGGCCGAGGTCGGCGACGACGTCGCCGAGGTCGGCCTTGAGCGGCCCCGTGAACGTGTACGTCAGCGTCCCGGTGTGGCTTCCCGTGAACGCGTAATAGAAGCCGCCCTCACCTTCGAGCGCCGTCGGGGCGCCCTGAAACCCCTGGGCGGCGAGGCTGGCCGCCCACATCCCGCTGCGCGTCGCCTGGGCCTCGGCGAAGTCCGCATCGCGCGTCCCGGTGCGCTGGCCTTCGATGAGGCTGCCGGCGAAGCTGGCGGCGAGCGCAATCGCGTTGGCGATCCCGCGCGCGTCCTGCCCCTGCAGCTTTGCGGTGGCGGCGGCGGCGCCGAGAATGCCGAAGAGCGGACTGGCGCGAAATCCGTGGGCGGGCGCCGACGGGATGAAATCGCGCGCACACCGGCACTGCACCTCGTACCCCGCGGCGAGCGCCGTCAACAGCTCGCTTCCTGTCTTTCCTTCGCCCTCGGCAGTGGCGAGGCCGGCCGGAACGATCAGGACGCCGGGGTGCGTCAGCATGTGATACGAGTCGCATTGATTGTTCACCGCGACGGCCACGGCGTTGGCGAAGGCGGCGCCGACTCGTGTGGCGCGCGTGCCGTCCCCCCATAGCGTGGCGCCCTGGCCGCGCCCCACCCGCCGCGCGCCGAGACTCTCCTGCTCGATCACGGCGCGCCGAGCCGCGACCGCGCGCGGGGTCCCCCCGCCGACCAGGCCCACGGTGAGGGCGTGGTTCACCAGCGCCTTCGTCTTGTCGACCACGGCCGGCGGCAACGCGTCGGCCGAGAGGCTGGCGACGAACTCCCCGAGCTGGACGGCGAGCGGTTTTCTCTCCATTGAGGGCTCCTCCCCTGCCGGGGTCCAGGTGGAGCATAATGCGGCCCATGACCCCGCGCGAGCGGACGATCCGCGTCGGCTCGGTCGACGTGCGCACGTGGATCGGCGGCCAGGGCCCGCCGCTGCTCGTGCTGCACGGCGCCGGTGGGAACCGCGGCTTCACGCGCTGGACCGAGCGTGTCGCCGAGCGCTATACGGTGTGGGCCCCCACCCATCCCGGCTTCGGACTCTCGGGCGACGCCGAGTGGATGGACGGCATCGACGACCTCGCTCGCTTCTATCTCTGGTTCATGGACGCGGCAGGGCTCGAGCGGCCGCATGTGATTGGCCACTCGATCGGTGGCTGGACGGCCGCGGAGATGGCGACGATGAGCCCCGGCTCGATCGGCCGGTTGGTCCTCGTCGCGCCGGCCGGTCTCAAGCCTGAGACCGGTGAGATCCTCGACGTCTTCTACTATCCCCCGCCCCAGCTCGTTCCGATGATGGTCCACGATCCGAAGACCGTGCCGGAATGGGACGCTCTGTTCGGGACGCCGTTGTCACCGGCCCAGCAGGAGATCGCCGTGCGCAACCGCGAGATGACCGCGCGGCTCGCCTGGAAGCCCTATATGCACAACCCACGGCTCGAGCATTTTCTGCCCCGGATCACCAACGCGACGCTGATCCTCTGGGGACGCCAGGACCGCGTGATTCCCGTGGAGTGCGGCGAGCAGTATCGCCGACGCCTGCCCGGCGCGACCCTCACCGTGCTCGAGAAGTGCGGCCACCTGCCGCCGATCGAGCAGCCGGATGAGTTCACGCGCCACGTGCTCGACTTCCTGGGAGGCGACGGGCGGCGATGAAGCTCTACTACTTCAGCGAGATGCCGCACCACGAGTACCCCGACGCGGAGAGCGAGAAATATCCGTCGCTCAGGCTCGAGTTCCCGAACCGGTTCTTCGACCGTTCGAAGGCGCACGCGAATTACCAGCGCTACCTCACCGAGTACGAGTTCGCGGACCAGGTCGGCTTCGACGGCCTGATGGTGAACGAGCACCACTCGACACCCTCGTGCGTGAACGTCGGCGTCAACATGTCGGCGGCCATCCTCGCCCGCACGACACGGCGGGCGAAGATCCTCCTCCTCGGCAACATCCTCCCCATCGAGGAGAATCCGGTGCGACTGGCCGAGCAGATCGCGATGGCCGACCTGATCTCGGGCGGCCGCGTGCTCTCCGGCTTCGTGCGTGGCGTCGGCGTCGAGCAGTGGTGGTCGAACGTGAACCCGATCCACAACCGCGAACGCTTCGAAGAGTGCCACGACCTGATCCTCAAGTGCTGGACCGAGCCGGGGCCGTTTCGTTGGGAGGGCCGGCACTACCACTTCCGCCACGTGAACCCGTGGTGCCTGCCGCTCCAGCTGCCACATCCGCCGATCTGGATTCCGGGTACGGCCAGCCCCGAGACGGCGATCTGGGCCGGCCGCCGAGGCTACACCTTCGTGCCCTTCCTGGTCCCCTTCGACATCGCGCGCGAGCTCTTCGACTACTACCGTCAGGGCGCTGCCGAGACGAACCGGACCGTCACGCCCGACAAGCTCGGCTTCCTGATCTGCGCGGTCACCGCCGACACGAAAGCCAAGGCGCTCGAAGCCGGCCGTCACTTCGTCTGGCGCATGGGCCCGACGCTGCGCGGTCCGGTGGAGTTCTTCTCGCCGGTGGGCATGCGCTCGCGCGCAGGCGCCCAGTTCGCGTTGAAGGCGCGCCCGCGCACGCTCGCGTCGATGAGTTACGACGAGCTGGTCGACGGTCATTTCATCATCGCCGGCACGCCCGACGAGGTGAGCGACCGCTTCGCGGTCGTGCAGCGCGAGCTCGGCATCGGCCATCTCCTGCTCGAGGCGCAGGAATCGCGGATGGATCATCCGACGACAATGCGCTCGATCGAGCTGATGGGTGCGAAGGTGATTCCCACCGTCGCGTCGCTGTGAACCCCGGATCCACGACCTCAGCCTAGAAGGAGCGACCTGCCGTCATGGCAACCAATCTCCCCCGGATGCTTCGTTCACTCCTCAAAGCCAAACACGCCGCGGCCACGCAGGAGCTTCACTTTCTCAAGGAGATCGCAGAGAGAATCCCCGTGGCGGCGGCCCCAGGACGGGGGACATCGACCGGCCCGGCGCGGCGTCGTACGCTCAAATGCCCGCGCTGCAGTCGCAAGTTCGCCCGCCCGGTTCATCTGGGACGCCATCTGTCGGCGACGCACGGACGGAAGATGCGGCGGGCCTGATCGCCGAGGGCTCGTTGTATAGTCGCGCGCAACGTTCGTTGCGGGAGGGCATCATGCCGGTCACGCGCATCGCCGGCCGCGGGGTGGGCCGCTTGCTTCTCCTCGCCCTCGCGGCCGGCGGCGTCATCCTGGGCCCGGCGCCGGCTCGGCCGCAACCGGCGCCGGGCGCGACCGCTGCGGAGAGGGAGGCGGGCCGGCGCGAGGGACAGGTCACCTACTACACGGCTCGCACGACCACCACCGCGAACACGATCGCCAGGAAAGCGAGCGAGGCCCTCGGCATCAAGGTCCACATCGTGCGGCTGGCCTCGACCCTCATCTTCAACCGCGCGGTGCAGGAGTTCGACGCCGGCATCAACGCGGCCGACGTCATCGACACCTCGGTGACCGATCACTTCGTCTCGATGAAGAAGAAGGGGATGCTGCAGCCGTTCACGCCGGCGAGCGTCGCCCGGTTCAGCAAGCCCGCGTACTACGATCCCGAACACTACTGGCACGCCTCGCAGATCGGGCTCGGCGCCATCAACTACAACCCCCAGCTCGTGAAGGATCCGCCGAAGACGTGGAAGGAGCTGACCGATCCGAAGTACAAGGACAAGCTCGTGCAAGGCCACGTCAAGGCGAGCGGCACGTCGCTTCTCCTCGACTACTGGCTCGTGAAGCTCTACGGCTGGGACTATTTCAAGGGACTGCAGAAGAACAACATCATGACTCACCAGTCCTGTGATCAAACCAACATCGTGGCGAGCGGCGAGCGCGTGATCCTCATGTGCGACCACCAGATCACCGTGCCCGCGCAGACACGGTCGCTCCCCGTCGAGACGGTCTTTCCCGAGGACGGGGTGATCGCCCAGATCGGTGGCATGGGGATTCTCAAGAAGGCGCCCCACCCGAACGCGGCCAGGATGCTCGTGGACTGGTGCCTGTCGCCCGAGGGCCAGCAAGTCTACGTAGACGCCGGGCTGATGTCGGCGGTCAACGACCCGACGATCAAGTATCCGAGCAAGTATCCACATCCGAACGCGCTGAAGATCCTCGTGGCCGATCCCGCCGACGTGGGCCGGATGCTGCCCGAGCTGAGGGAGAAGTTCTCGGAGCTGTTCGGAGGATGACGTCGAAGGCGCTCTGGGCCGTCGTCACGGCCGTGCTTGCCGTGCTCGTGCTGCTTCCCCTCGGCTGGCTGGTGGTCAAGAGCGTTCACACCGAGGCGGGCCTCTCGCTCGCCAATTACACCGCCATCGCCGGCCAGACGTCGTTCCGTGCCGCCACGGTGAACTCGCTGGTCTTCGGCGTCGCGGCCAGCCTCATCGGGCTCGTCCTCGGGGCGCCGATGGCCTGGGCGGTCAGCCGAACCAACATGCCGCTGCGCGGCGTCGTGCGCGCGGGCGTGCTCGGCGCGTTCGTGACGCCGGGCTTCGTGCTCGCCGTGGCCTGGATCCTCCTGGCCGGCCCCAACGCCGGACTGCTGAACAAGCTCTGGATCGCCCTCACCGGCGCGTCCCGCGGAATCCTCGACGTCTATACGATGACGGGCCTCGTGCTCGTCTCGGTCGCCAGCACGTTCCCCCTCGCCTTCCTCCTCGTCTACAACACGCTCGAGATGATGAGCAGCGACGTGGAGGAGGCCGCGCGCGTCCTCGGAGCGGGAACGGCGCGCGTGACGTGGACCGTGACGCTGCCCCTCGCGCTGCCCGCGATCGTGGCGAGCGTCATCCTCATGTTCCTGGAGACGATCATCCTCTACGGCGTGCCGGCGATGATCGGCGTCCCGGCCCGCATCTACGTGCTGACCACGCAGCTCTTCTCGCTCTTCGAGTGGCCGCCCCGCATCGGCCTGGCCGCGGCCATCTCGCTTCCGCTCCTGCTCGTGACCGCGGCGCTGCTGGTGATCCAGCGCCGGCTGCTGGCGCGCCGGAGCTTCGCGACCAACCGGGGCAAAGGCGGCCGCCGTCGTCTGGTCGACCTCGGGGCGCTTCGCTGGGTCGCCTTCGCCCTCTGCGGCCTCGTGCTGCTGTTCACGCTCGTCCTTCCCTACGCGGTGATCGTGTGGGCGTCAGTCAGCAAGGTCTGGGTGCGGGCGCTCGCCTCGGCGAGCTTCACCCTCGACCACTATCGCTTCGTCCTCTTCGAGTTCACGTCGGGCAGTCAGTCGATCTGGAACAGCCTGGTGACCGCGGTGATCGCGGCCACGATCGGGGTCGTGATCGCCGTGATCGTGGCCTACCTCGCCGAGCGGCGCATCGTCAGGCATGCCGGGCTGCTCTCGTTCCTGGCCATGGCGCCGCTGGTGATTCCCGGCATGGTCTTCGCGGTCGGGCTCTTCGCCGCGTACAGCCAGAGGCCCGTCGTGCTCTACGGCACGCTCTGGATCCTGATGCTCGCGTACCTGACCAAGTTCCTTCCCTTCGCGTACATGAGCTGCCACGCCGCCGTGCAGAGCGTGTATCCCGAGCTGGAGCACGCGGCCAACGTACTCGGCGCCTCGCGCGCTCGCGCGCTCCGCGACATCACGGTACCCATGATCAAGGCCGGGCTCCTGGGCGGCTGGATCCTCATCTTCATTCCGGCGATCAAGGAGCTGAGCAGCTCGATCCTGCTCTTCACGGCGCCGACCACGGTCATCGCGACGGCCATCATCGACCTCTACCAGCTTCCCTCCTGGGAAGGCGTGGCGGCGCTCTCGACCATCCTGCTCGTGCTCAACGGCGTCGTGATCGCGGCCGGCAACTGGGCGCTCGGCGGCAACCTCCTCGGGCGCCCGGGTGGGAGCGGCGCGTGACCCCCGTGCCGCTGTTCGCCGGGCGGGACTGATGGCGTCGGCGCTGGCCGGAAACACCGCGATCGTCACGGGTGGCGGGAGCGGGATCGGCCGCGCCGCCGCACTCGCGCTGGCCGGCGAGAGCGCGCGCGTGGTCGTGGCCGACGTGCGTGCCGACGCGGCCGGTGCGGTTCGCGACGAGATCCGCGCGAAGGGCGGCGAGGCGCTCGCCATCGCCACCGACGTGTCCGACGCCATGGCCGTCGAGAAGCTCGTGGCGACGAGCCTCGACACGTTCGGCCCGATTCACGTCCTGTTCAACAGCGCCGGGATCAGCGTGCGCCGGCCGGTCCTCGAGATGACGGACGCCGAGTGGCACCGTGTGCTCGGCGTCAACCTGCACGGCACTTTCTATTGCTGCCGCGCGGTCGGCCGTCACATGGCGGAGCGTCGCCACGGCCGCATTATCAACATGGCCTCGGATCGCGCGACCTTCGGCATGGTGAGCGGCGCCCACTATGCGGCCTCGAAGGGCGGCGTGATCTCGCTCACGAAATCGCTGGCGCTCGAGCTGGGGCCGTTCGGCGTCACCGTGAACGCGATCAACCCCGGGACGACGGACACCCCGATGGCCCGCGGCACGCTGAGCGACGCCGAGTGGCAGAGCCGGGCCCGCCAGGACCCGCTCGGGCGAACCAGCACGCCCGAGAACATTGCTCGCCTCGTGCTCTTTCTCGCGGGCCTCGGCGGCGAGTTCATGACCGGGCAAGTGGTGACCGTGCGCATGCGCTTCGGATAGACGATGGCGCCCGCCCAACCCGACGGCCATCGCCACATCGAGGTGGAAGACCTCGTGGTTCGTTATGGCACGGTGACAGCGATCGACGGCATCAGCTTCGAGGTCCGTCGCGGCGAGCACATGACCCTGCTCGGCCCGTCGGGCTGCGGCAAGACGACCACCCTCCGGGCGCTCGCCGGCCTGGAGACGCCGACCGGAGGCGAGATCCGCATCGACGGCCGCCCGGTCTTTTCCAGCCGCCAGGGCATCAACGTGCCCGCCGAGCAGCGCCGGCTCCCCATGGTCTTCCAGTCGTACGCGATCTGGCCCCACATGACCGTCTTCGACAACGTCGCCTACGGGCTGAGGCTTCGCCGGCTGCCGCGCCCCGAGGTGAACGAACGCGTGAGCGCCGCGCTCGACCTCGTGCGGCTCGCCGACTTCGCGAAGCGGAGCGCCGCGGATCTGAGCGGCGGTCAGCAACAGCGCGTGGCGCTGGCCCGGTGCCTGGCCGTTTCGCCGGCCGTCTTGCTCCTCGACGAGCCGCTCTCCAACCTGGACGCTCGCCTGCGCGCGGCGATGCGCCTCGAGATCCAGGCCCTCCAACGCCAGATCGGCCTGACCTCCGTCTACGTCACCCACGATCAGGAAGAAGCGCTCGTCATCTCCGATCGCATCATCGTGATGAATGCGGGGCGGATCGAGCAGATCGGCACCGCCTTCGAGATCTACGACACGCCACGCAACGCCTTCGTCGCCGACTTCGTGGGAGCGGCCAATCTGATCTCGGGCGTCGTACGGCCCGAGCACCGGCGGGACGGGCTCATCGCCATCGAGACGGAAGGCAAGCACCTCGTCTGCGGCGTCGATCCGGGGCGGCCGCTCGCGTCATCGGCCACCGTGGCGATCCGCAGCGTCTATCTCGAGCTCGACCGCCAGCCGCGCCCGGGCGTCGTGAACTCGTGGCCGGCACGCGTCCGCCAGCGCGCGCTCCTCGGCGATGCGCTCGAGTACGTGCTCGAGTGGGATGGTCGCCTGTTGACGGCGCGACGACCACGCCACGAGGTCTTCCAGGAGGGCGAGACCGTCTGCGTGCACGTGGATCCCGCCCGCTGCATCGTGCTGGAGTGAAGAACCGCGAGATCTACGCTCGCGGGCGTTGCGCCCGCGTTTGAGAGGGCGCTCCGGTGCGTACGATCACCGGAGCGCCCTTCGCGTCTCAGTTACTTCTTGGGCGAGTTCGGCTGCGGCTGCTGGCCCGGTTTCCCCTGCGCACCACCGGACTGCCACGGCTTGGGCTGGTTCGGCTTGTCAGCCATGTAACGTCACCTCCTCTCCCCTTTGTTCCTGCTCCCTGTTCACTGCTGCGCTGCAACTCGTTTCGTGGCGGCTGCGAGTGCACGGAGGGTGCCATTCGCGAACATCACGCGATCGCCGGGTTACGCGACGATCCAAGCCGCCGATCACTCGCCGCGTGTCGCGACGCCCTCACGGTTTGGCACAAGTGTCATCGCGGGCACTCGAGGTGCGTGCGCTTCGCTCTGTGAATCGTGACGGGGGGTGGCTGTGAATCGTGACCCGGCTGATGGGCGGCCACGCTGTGGCACTCGTGCTCGTGGGCTGTGGCGGATCTGCTCTCACAGCGTTCACTCAGGACGGCGCCTCTGGGTCGGAATCCGCTCGACGACTGTAATCACGCGAACTTGCCCTTCCTGGACTGCTCGGGAAATGAGCGGCGAGGTTGGGCACCTGCTTTGCAAGCCGCCCTCTTCGCGTCACAACGAGTGACGAGAGGGGTGACGAGATGAAGCACTTCGGTATCGCGGTGCTCTTGGCTCTGGTTGCGCTCAGCGGCGTCGGTGCCGCGTGGGCCTTCAACGAAGATCCGCCCCTGACGGGTCCCGATTCGATTCAAGCCCCGTAGCGCTGAACCGGGGCGGGGGTCAACCCCGCCCCGGCCGCCCGCCCCGAACGCCACCGTCCTCCGCCCTGTGACCTCCGACGGCGGTCGTGCGCTCGGTTGGTTCGACAACGCTGCCGAGGCGCTGACGAAGGAACTCCAAGGATCCGGACCTGAAGGCGTGGGCCGTCAAGACGCTCCCCGTTCTCCAGGAGCATCAGCAGCAGGTGCGGCACCCTCGTCCTCGACCCCACCGTCCCCCGCGTCCAAATAGGACGGCCGGCAAGACTGGCCCGGGGGCGGAACACCACCGCCCCGGCCTCAGGGAGTGCGGTTCTTGAAGAACGACTCCTTGACGGCGATCTTGTCGTTCCGGAACGTGAAGACGTCGCAGCCCTTGACCTCGACCTTCGTACCGTCGGCCGTGGTGCCCGTGAAGATCCACTCCGACACGCCGCGGTCGCCCGCCACGAAATGGCGGGCACTCCCGAAGTGCGCATCCGGAAAGATCTTGAACACGCGGGCGAACGCCTCGCGCACCTGCTCGCGTCCGGCGTAGCGCGTACCGCAGACTTCCTTGCCCGCAGTCGTCTCGAACACGCAGTCGTCGGCCATGAAGGTCATCAGAGAATCCACGTCATGACGGTTCCAGCCGTCGCCGAAGGCTTCCAGGTCTTTGATCGTGACCATCGTGTGGTCTCCCCTCTCGAGTCCAATCGACATCGAGGAGAGGATCGGCTCCGAAAGACGACGAGTCAATTCCCGATACAACTGGTACCCGGCTGCGAGCGGCACGATGTATAGCGTCTCTGCTCCGCCTACCGCTATACATCTGTCCGCTCGTCCCGACCGGCACCGTATCTAGCGTGGCTGGCGCCACGAGATGGGGTGTCGACGGTTTCTTGCCCGCCCGACTCTTCTCCTGCGACCATTTGGTTGGAACGAACCACATTGCGGGTACGACTCTTCGTCAAGATGCTGGTGGTCAATGTCGCCCTCTTTGCCGCTGCGTTATATGTCGTCGAAGGCGCCCTGTGGTTCATGGAGCGGAAGGAGCCGGCTCAATACACACCCCCGTTCTTCGGCTATCCGACCAAGTTCGAGTTGGTGAGGGATTTGAGGCGGCGGGGCGAGTACGCGTTCCCATCGGTGCATCCGCGGCAGTTTCTCCAACATCCCCTGTGGGTTGCCGGTCGCGCCGTCCTGCCGCTCTCCGGTATCGCCAACGCAAGAACGGTGTATTGCAACGAGAGCGGGGCGTATCTCGTCTTCGACAGCGATGAGTGGGGATTCAACAACCCCCAGGGAACACGCTCGAAACCCGTGGAGATCGCGCTGATCGGAGATTCCTTCGTGCAGGGAGCGTGTGTTCCGGTCGGAACCGGCTTCGGGGATCTGCTCAGGAAAGCCAGGGGCGCCGTCTATAACACTGGCATGGGCGGGAACGGCCCGCTGCTCGAGTACGCGGCGTTCAAAGAATTCGTCGCCCCGCTGAAACCCAAAATGGTGTTCTGGTTCTACTTTGAAGGGAATGATCCGGCCGAGTTGGCGGGTGAGTGGAGGGCGCCGGTGTTGCTTCGATACGTCGACGAGGGTTTCACACAAAGCTTGGCGGGCGTCGCGGCCGATGTGGACCTCGCGTTGGCAGGAGTACGTGAACCAACGCTTCGCTGACCTCCTGGCCGGTCGCGCTGAGGTGAATCCGGCTTTGTGAGACTCGAGAGACTGTCGTCACGATTCGAAACGCTGACCCGGCGAGCGTTCAAGCTCGACGAGAGACGGCTGGAGCAGATCTGGACACTGACGAAGCAGAAGACCGAGTCGTGGGGTGGGAGGCTTGTCGTCGTGTACCTGCCTTCACGGCAACGCTACGTCGATCCCTCTCAAACGGGGCCGCTTGGGGACGTCGAGGTCACGGCGCGAAGAGTCGCCACAAGGCTCGGGCTCGATTACGTCGACATTCCCGCCCGTTTCGAGAGAAACGAAAACCCTGAGAAGCTTTACTATCAGCACTTCAACGAGGAAGGAAATCGCGTCGTCGCCGACGCTCTCGTCGAGTACCGCAACGCTCAGCCCACCGCCCAAGGACGCTGACACTGATGCTATGCTACGCGCGCGTGGGAGGTCAGCCATGGGACAGTCGCGGACACTCGTCGAGTTCAAGAAGCTCACCCTCGATTCGTTGCGCGTCGGCGAGGAGTTCGTCTCCGACGATCATCTCGTCATTCCCGAGGACATCGCAGCCCACGCCTTCGCCGTGGAGGACGACCATCCCTGGCTCGCCGAGGGCGTGGCGCCGCCCACGCTGATGGCCAACCAGGCGCTGCACCTGAGGCACAGCCGGTACATCGTGCACGCGGGGTTGCACGCCAGGATGGAATTCAACTTCCTGGAGCCCATCCGGCTTGGCATGCGCGTGCGCACGCGGGGCAAGGTCGTCGACAAGTACGAGCGTCGGGGCAAGCCCTACATGGTGACGGAGTACGTCACTGAGGACGAGACGGGCCGCGCACTCGTGCGCGGTCAGTTCACCCAGATGATCATCCCCGAGCCGGAGGCGAGCCATGGCCACGCGCGTTGAGCCGAAGATCGCCGTCGGAGAGACCCTTCCGTCCTTCGTGAAAGACATCTCGCAGCGCCGCATCGACGTCTACTCCGGGGTGAAGCCGAACTCGATCCACAGCGACGAGGCATGGGCGCGCAAGAAGGGCTTCAGCACCTGTCTGGCCCAGGGGATGATGTCGACGGCCTACGTGTCGCAGATGATGGTCAAGCTCCTCGGCCCGGACTTCGCGCGAGGCGGCACCATGTCGATGGCCTTCATCAAGCCTGTTTACGCCGGCGACCGCCTCAGCGTGCACGGGGTCATCAAGGACAGGCAGTCGGACAATGGCGCCACCCGCGTGGTCGTGGAGGTGTGGGTCGAGAACCAGCACGGGGACAAGACCGCGGTCGGCCACGCGACCGGCCTCGTGTCCTGACCGCGCGGTCGCCTTCTAGCCACGCGCCGGCCACACCGGCGCGTGGTAGCCGAGCGGCACCGACGGCCTGGCCCAGCGCGGCGGCGTTTCGGAGAGGCGCAGCACCGGCGCGAGATGGTGGAGCCGACCGGCTGGCGTCTCGCTCGTCATCGACCAGCGCTCCAGCTCCGCCGGCGTGAATTCCTTCGGCACGTCCTTGAGCTGAGCCTCGGGCAGCTGGCCGCGGCCGACGAGCCAGCGCCCGACCTGCGCCAGCGAGATGCGCACGAGCCAGCTCCCGCCCTCACGCGTGCGTCGCGTGAGGGCCACCATCGCGCCGAACGCCATCAGATAGCCGGTCAGATAGTCGATCGCCGACACCGGATAGAACTGCGGCCCCGGCTCAGCACCGGGGAACAGCTCACCCTGGCGACTCGTGATGCCGCTGACCGTCTGCACCACCGTGTCGAACCCGCGGCGTGACGCCCACGGGCCGACGTGGCTGAAGGCGCACAGCGAGACGACGACGATGCCCGGGCGCAATTGCGCCAGCGCTTCGGGCGAGAACCCGCGATTGCCCAGCGTGCCCGGCCGATAGCCTTGAGAGAACACGTCGCCGTCGCGGACGAGCCCGCGCAGCGTGTCGACGTCCTTGTGCTCGCGCAGATCCAGATGGGCCGAGAGCTTGCCGTGGCCGGTGTCGTATTCCTGGTAACCGAGATTCGGCAGGTGCGCGGCGGTGATCTTGAGAACGTCGGCGCCGTGCTCGGCGAGCGTGCGAGCACACGTCGGTCCGGCGAGGACCCGCGTGAGATCGAGCACCCGGACGCCTGACAGCGGCCGATCGCCGTCGGGAAGCTTCTCCGGGGAGCTCTCACCGATCATGACGATCTCCATCAGCGGCAGCGACGCGATCGCGGCGGCTTGAGGGTGCTTGGCCCACTCGTCCATGGTGCGCACCATGCCGCCGGCGCCCTTCGCGGCAATGATCGCCTCCTCGAGCTCGAGCGCATCCCACTTCGCCACCGCCTGACGCACGGCCTCGCGATCCTCCGACACGCCGAGCACGCCGAGCGCGGCGGCGCGATGGTTCGGGAAGTTGCAGTGGAGGTAGCTCCAGCGTCCGTTCTTGGCCGGATAGACGCCCATCACCGTGTTGCGCTCGGTCGACATGGGCGCCCCGTCCATCTTCATGTAGTGCCCGCTGCGGAGCGAGGCGGTCGCCTGGCGGGTATCGACCGCCACCCCCTGGCGACGCCCCGTACGCAACGCCCACACGTCCGAGACGGCGAGGCCGACCGCGGCGAGCGCAGCGGCGCTGGTCTCGCCGATCCGGAACGGCGTCGGCAAGATCGGATCGGTGCCACCCGTGATCTCGACCTCACGGGCACGCTCGTCGCGCCAGCCCGCGATCGGCAAGATCGTCCGCAACGCATCATTGATCATGCTCGCGACTCCTGTCGGGTTCTAGAGGCGCGCCAACGGCGAAGCATGGGCGTGCCGAAC
>Ga0066710_100001639_pt1 | contig 17059 bp, 18 predicted proteins | sample GraSoiAngelo_159_FD_79666 | JGI IMG/M metagenome (GOLD analysis project Ga0066710, IMG submission 79666) | Grasslands soil microbial communities from the Angelo Coastal Reserve, California, USA - 14_1009_16_40cm | ecosystem: Environmental > Terrestrial > Soil > Grasslands | place: USA... | reverse complement strand
GGGTGGTGAGGAGTCTGGGCGGAATCTGCCGACGGCGGCGTGACTTGTGGCGTGACCGCGGAAGGCGCCCGGCTGACTAGTCGGGCAGCGTCACGTACGGGTAGCGGCGGAGGGCGTCGTAGATCACGCGCTTCATCGAGACGATCTCGGCCTCGCTGTGGCCCTCGAAGCGGAGCGTGAGGTAGGGGTTGGTGTTGGACGCGCGCACGAGACCCCAGCCGCCGCCGGGGAAGAGCACGCGGGCGCCGTCGATGTCGATCGTCTCGTAGCGTTGCTTGAGGTCGCGCGACAGCTCGTCGATGAGCTGGAACTTCTTGTCGTCGGGACACGGCGCCTTCAGCTCGGGCGTCGCGTGCAGGTGCTCGATCGAGTCGAACAGGCGCGAGGCGGGCCCAGCGTCGCGCGCGACGATCTCCACGATCTTGCAGGCGGCCAGGATGCCGTCGTCGACCGCGTAGTAACCCTCGCCGAAGAACATGTGGCCGCTGACCTCGCCGCCCAGCAGGATCTTGTCGTCGCGCATCTTGCGCTTGAGGTGCGAGTGGCCGGTCTTCCACATCACGGGCACGCCGCCGTGGCGCTTGATGTCGTCCACGAGCGACTGCGACGACTTCACGTCGAACACGATCTTCGCGCCGGGATGGCGCTGCAGCAGGTCGCGCGCCAGCAGGACGAGGATCAGGTCGGCCTCGTGCCGGTGGCCGCGCTCGTCGATGACGCCGACGCGGTCGGCGTCGCCGTCCCAGGCCAGGCCGAGGTCCGCGCCCACCGCCACGACCTTCTCCTGCACGTCGACGACGTTGGCGGGATCCTCGGGGTCGGGCAGGTGATTGGGAAAGCGGCCGTCCGACTCGCAGTGCAGCTCGATCACCTCGCAGCCGATGCGCCGCAGCAGCTCGGGCGCATAGATGCCCGCGATGCCGTTGCCGGCGTCGGCCACCACACGCAGGCGGCGCGGCGCGCGCACGAGACCGGCGACAGTGTCGAAATAATCGTCGCGGGGGCTGCGCGTGGTGAGTGTGCCGGCGCCGCGCTCGAGGTCGTCCGTCTCGATCATGCGGCGCAGCGACTGGATCTCGTCCTCACTGAGGGGCGCGGCGCCGGGGTGGACCATCTTCACGCCGTTGTAGTCGACGGGATTGTGGCTGCCCGTGATGTTGGCGCCGCCGTCGAGCCGCCAGTGCGCGGCCGCGAAGTAGAGCATCGGCGTCGTCACCTGGCCGATGTCGATCACGTCGAGGCCGGCGGCGCGCGCGCCCTCGACGAAGCCGGCGTGCAGCGCGCCGGACGACTCGCGGTTGTCGCGGCCGACGGCGATCGTGCGCCCGCGATTGCGGCGGATGAGCGTGCCGTAGGCCCGGCCGACCCGCCGGAAGACGTCGGGGTTGATGTCGGTGCCGACACGGCCGCGCACGTCGTACGCGCGGAAGATGTGGGGGTTGAGCATCGACGCGATCTCTCGGGCTCAGCGTAGCACGAGCGTCACCAGGCCGGTGCCCCGTGTGAGATGATCGGCGCCATGTCGAAGGAGTTCGTGCTGGTCCACGGCATGAGCCACGGCGGTTGGGCGTGGGATCTGCTGGCGCGCCGCCTCGAGCGCGACGGCCATCGCGTGGTGGCGCCCGATCTGCCGGGCCACGGCCGGCGCGCGCACGAGCGCCGCCGCGCCTCGCTCGCCACTTACGTGCGCGCGGTGGCCGACGCGACCATCCAGGCCGGCTTCAGCCGCGCCACCGTCGTGGGGCACTCGATGGGCGGCGTGGTGCTGCCCGGCGTGGCGGGACTGATCCCGGCCCGCCTCGCACGCCTGGTGTTCCTGGCCGCGGTGGTGCCGGAGCACGGCACCACCACGCTGCAGGGGCACATCACGCCGGCCGGCCGCCAGATGATGCGCGGGCTCGCGCGTGGGGGCGACGGCGCCGTGCAGTACCCGGCGCTCTTCGAGTGGGCGCGCTGGATGGGCGACCTGCCGCTCGGCGATCCGCGCGTGCGCGAGACGCTGCCGCAGCTCACCCCGCAGCCGCTGCGCCCGCTGACGGAGCGCGTGGACATGCGCGGCTTTCACGCCCTCCGCGTGCCGTGCACCTACATCCGCTGCCTGCGCGACGCCGCCGTCGTGCCCGCGCGCGCCGCCGAGTACGCCGCCCGCCTCGGCGTGACGCCGATCGATCTCGACTGCGCCCACAACCCGATGCTCTCCGCCGTGGACGAGCTGGCCAAGATCCTGACCAAGCTTCCCTGAGCGAGGAACCGACATGGGACTGATCGACGACCCCGCGATCCGCGAGAAGACCAAGCGCACCAGCGCCACCCTGTTCAAGGGCGTGAGCAACGAGGTCGGCTTCGAGCACTGGAAGCGCTTCGACAAGGGCCTCGCCCGCGACCTCTCGCTGTTCTTCACCGGCGTCATGTACAGCCGCGAGGTGATCTCGCAGAAGCAGCGCGAGCTGTGCGCGGTAGCCTCGCTCACCGTGCTGCACCGGCCCAAGGAGCTCGGTATCCACATCCAGGCCGCGCTCAACGTGGGCGCAACGCGGCAGGAGGTGGCCGAGGTCATCTTCCAGCAGGCCACGTACGGCGGCATGCCGGTGGTGGTGGACGCGCTCGAGGTCTACGGCAAGGTGCTGACCGAGCGCGGCGAGCCGTTTCCGGGGGAAGAGGCGAAGTGACGCCAGCCGAGCTGGATCGCGCGCTGGCCGCCGCGACCGAGGCCGCGCGTGCGGCGGGCGAGGTCGCGATGAAGTACTACCGCACGGGCTTCGACGTGACGCTGAAGGCGGACGCGACGCCGGTGACGCAGGCCGACCAGGGCGCCGAGCAGGTCATCCGCGAGGTGCTCGGCCGCGCGTTTCCCGAGCACGGGTTCCTCGGCGAGGAGTTCGGCGCGGTGGGCGATCAGCGGCGACGCTGGATCATCGACCCGATCGACGGCACCAAGAACTTCGTCCGCCACGTGCCCATCTGGGCCACGCTGATCGGGCTCGAGGACGCGGGCGAGATCACCGTCGGCGTCATCTACAACCCGGTCACCGGCGACCTGCTGGGCGCGCGGCGTGGCGGCGGCGCGTGGCTCAACGGCGGGCGCGTGCGCGTCTCGACGATTGCCGGCCTGCGTGAGGCCACGCTGCTCCACGCCGGGCTCAAGCTTCTGAAAGACGCCGGCTACTGGGACGGCTTCGTGCGCCTGGTGGACGCGACCGATCGCCAGCGCGGCTTCGGCGACTATCTCGGCTACGCCCTCGTCGCCGAGGGCAAGGCCGAGATCTACCTGGAGACCGACGTCAAGCCGTGGGACCTGGCGCCGTGCAAGGTGATCGTGGAGGAGGCCGGCGGCCGCTTCACCGACTTCGCCGGCGTGCCCACGATCTATTCAGGCCACGCCTTCGCCACCAACGGCGCGCTGCACGACGCCGCGCTGGCACTCTTCCGTCGCTGACCGCGCGCCGCACGCTGGCGATCCACCCGGGCGCCCTCGGCGACGTGCTCCTCGCGGTGCCCGCGCTGCGCGCGCTTCGCGCGGCGGGGCCGGTCACCCTCGCCGCGCAGCCACGCATCGCCGCGCTCCTGCACGCGCTCGGCGTGGTCGATGCGCACGTCGCCTTCGACGATCTCGGGCTGGACGCGCTCTTCAGCGACGACACGGCGCGTACGCCGCGTCTCCCTGTGGCCGAGCGCGTCGTGTCGTGGTTCGGCACGCGCGATCCGGTGTTCCGCCGTCGCCTCGGCGCCCTCGCCCCCAGCGCCGTCATCGCGCCGTCGATCGAGCCCGGGCGGCCGGTGTGGCAGCACCTGCTGGCGACGGTTGGCGCGCCCGCCGGCGATTGGTGTGCACCGATCGAGGCGCCCGAGAGTCTGCGCGCGCTCGGCGCCGCCACACGGGGCGCCGCGGGCGGTGACGGACCGCCGCCGTGGCTCGTCGTCCATCCCGGTGCGGGCAGCCCGGCCAAGTGCTGGCCCGCGGCGGGCTTCGCGCGCGTGCTCACCACGCTGGCTTCGCGCGCGCGCCTGAACGTCGCCGTGCACCAGGGGCCGGCGGACGCCGCCGCCTGCGCTGCGCTGCGCCGGCACATCGGCGACGGCGTCGTATGGCTGATGGAGCCGGCGCTCGCCGAGCTGGCGGGGGTGCTGGCCGGAGCCGCGCTGTTCCTCGGCAACGACTCGGGCGTGAGCCATCTGGCCGCAGCGCTCGGGGTCCCCTCGCTCGTGCTGTTCGACGCGCGCCATCTCGACTGGCGGCCGTGGTGGCCCGGCGCCGGCGTGCGGACCGTGACGCTGACCGCGATGGTGGACGAGGAGGTGGCGGACGTGATCGCCGATCTGGAGGCGCGCCTTCGATGAGGCGGCGGCGGTCGCAGTGGCGGCAGGTGGTGGGCGGCGGCGTGGTGATCGCCGCCGCCTTCGCTGTTGCGTTCGTGGAGCGCTACCAGATGCCCAAGGGCTCGGTCTGGATCGTCGTCGGCGCGGCGGCGCTAGTCGTCTTCCTCATCCGCGTCGTTGGACGCAACGAGTAGCGCGGTCTCCGCGTCCTTGAGCATCTCGGTGACCTCTCCATTGAGGTCTCCCATCTCTCGGATCGCAAGCTCGTACCAGAGATCCATGCCCCCTCCTTGGTGACCGGGCGCCCCGGGCGCCCGTGCGCAGTGCGTATAGCATGCGCCATGCCACATCGAAACCCTTGGAAATCAGCAGGCTTCGCATCGGCCGGTGAGCGACCCGGGCAGCGTGGTGATCTCCGCCCTCGATCACCCGGGCATTCTGTCGGGGCTCATGAACGTCTCAGCGATCCGGCTTCTTCCAGATGTCGCGGTCGTGCATGAGCTTGATCTGGCGCTTGATGACCTTCTCGCGGTACTCGGCATGCTTCATGGGCGCGCGCTTGAGGTAGAGGTTCTTGGGATAGATGGGCTTCTCGTAGAGCATCTGGTAGAGCTCGGTGCGCAAGTCCTTCATCCAGTTGTCCCACTGGGCGCGCGCCCGGTGGTCGCGCAGGGCCTCGATGTCGATCACGCCGCCGACGTACGTCGAGCCGGCGCCGTAGTCCTGGCGGCCCACGATGCGGCCCTTGTAGTCGATGATGAACGAGCGCCCGCCGAAGGTGTCGATCGGCGTCGTCTCCTCGGGGAAGAGGTAGTACGTCCCCATGTTGGGGGCGACGAGATACATGTTGTTGTCGAGCGCGCGGGCGCGGCTCTGGATCTCGAAGATCTCGTTGCCGGTGGCGGGGTGCGGATAGGACGCGCGATACACGACCTCGGCGCCGTTGAGGGCCAGCGCCCGCGCGTTCTCGGGATACGAGCCCTCGTTGGCCATCATGATGCCGAGGCGGCCGATCTCGGTGTCGGCGACGGGCCAGAAGGCGTCCAGCGTGCGGCCGTACTTCTCGACCCACCAGTCGTAGACGTCGTGCGGGCACACCGAGTGCTCGACGGGGAACAGCGGCGAGACCTTGTAGTGCTGCAGGATCACCTTGCCGCGCGGGTTGATGATGAAGCCCACGTTGAAGAAGCGGTCCTTGAGGTCGGGATGCTTGGCCTTGGCCTGGGCCATCACGAAGGCGTCGTACTCCTTGGCGATCTTGCCGAGCGCTTCCGTCTCCTCGCCCGGGATGTCGATCGCGCACTCGCGGGCGAACGTCGCGTGATCGAGGTCGAGCACCTCGTCGTTGAACGCCTGCAGGGCGCCTTCCGGGAAGGCGATCAAGCGCACCGGGATGCTCAGCGCGGACAGCCACGAGGCCGCCTTCACCAGGTGGCTCAGGTGCTCGAGGTTGATCTTGATGTCCTTGCGCTTGCGGATGCCGCGCACGGTGGGGATGAGACCGACGGCGGTATAGGGCTTGATCATGCGATCGCTCCTGCGAAAGAGGTGTCCGGCCGCTGCAGAGTTAGCACAGACGCCGGGGCCCGTACAGCCGGCGGCGGTTGGCAGGATTCGTCACAACACTGACATTGCGGCCAGCCAGCGCATCGGGCATCCTCCCGCCATGCGACGCGTGTGGATCCTGGCGTTCCCGGGTGCGCAGGTGCTCGACGTGACGGGCCCCCACGAGGTCTTCGCCATCGCCAACCGTCTCGGCGACGCGCGGACGCCACGCTACGAGGTTTCCGTGGTGGCGCCGGCGGCGGGCTCCATCGCGACGTCCGGCGGCCTCGCGCTGATGCCGCATCGCACCCTGGCCCGCGCGACGGGCCCCGTCGACACGCTCATCGTCGCCGGCGGCGACGGCACCCGGCCGCGCGCCCGCGACCCGCGCCTGGTGCCGTGGATCCGGCGCACCGCGCGGCGCGCGCGCCGCGTGGCCTCGGTGTGCACGGGCGCCTTCCTCCTGGCGGAGGCGGGACTGCTCGACGGCCGGCGCGCGACGACGCACTGGGCGATGTGCGACGCGCTCGAGCGCCGTTTCCCCGCCGTGCGCGTCGAGCGCGATCCGATCTTCGTTCGCGACGGCTCCGTGTTCACCTCGGCCGGCATCACGGCCGGCATGGATCTGGCGCTGGAGCTGGTCGAGGAGGATTGCGGCCGCGACGTGGCGCTGACCGTGGCGCGCTGGCTCGTGATGTTCCTGCGCCGGCCGGGCGGCCAGTCGCAGTTCAGCGCGCAGCTCTCGGCCCAGCTCGCCGAGCGCGACGGCCTGCGCGACGTGCAGGGCTGGATCGCCGATCACCCCGACGGCGAGCTCACCGTGCCGGCGCTGGCGCGCCGGGCCCACATGAGCCCGCGCAACTTCGCGCGCGCGTTCCGCCGCGAGATCGGCGTGACGCCCGCCGCCTACGTCGAGGCGCAGCGCGTGGAGGCGGCGCGCCGCCTGCTGGAGACCACCACCCGCAGCGTGGCCGAGGTCGCCGAAGCCTGCGGCTTCGGCCGCGTAGAGACCATGCACCGCGCATTTCGCCGCATGCTGCGTGTACCACCGGCGCAATATCGCCGCCACTTTCGAGCTTCTTGAAGGAGAAAACCATGGACATCGCCATTCCGATCTTCGACCGCATCACCGCGCTGGACGCGATCGGCCCCTACGAGGTGCTCTCGCGCCTGCCCGGCGCGCGCATCCGCTGGGTCGCGATCACGCCCGGCCCCTATCGCACCGACAACCGCCAGCTCACGCTCGTGGCCGACGAGCCGCTGTCGGCGGTGCCGCACCCCGAGATCATCATGGTGCCGGGCGGCTTCGGCACGCGCGCACTCATGACGCCCAACCCGTTGCTCGACTGGCTGCGGGCGGCGCACGAGACGAGCGAGTGGACGACGTCGGTGTGCACCGGGTCGCTGCTGCTCGGCGCCGCCGGGATCTTGAAAGGGCTGGAGGCGACCACGCACTGGGCGGCCCTCGACACGCTGGCCGAGCTGGGCGCCAAGCCGACGCTCAAGCGCGTCGTGGAGCAGGGCAAGATCATCACGGCGGCCGGCGTGTCGTCGGGGATCGACATGGGCCTCGTGCTGGCCGCGCGCATTGCGGGCGACGAGTACGCGCAGACGATCCAGCTCGGCATCGAGTACGATCCACAGCCGCCGTTCCGCGCCGGCTCGCCGGAGACGGCGCCGCCCCACATCGTGGCCGCCCTGCGCGAGCGCACGCGCGCCCGCCTGGCCCAGTCGCGCGCGTGATCGAGGAGCGCCACGGCTCAGCCGGGGCGCTCCGAGCGTTGGGGGGTCTAGGGGGCCATCTCGGGGCCCCCTACACATTGGATCTGCGCACGCGCGACTGCACGGCGCTGACGCGGTCGCCGTCGAGCTCGATCTCGAGCTCGTGCTGCTCCTCTTCCCACGAGGAGACCGTGGTGAGGCGGCCCAGCGCCAGGCGCGGCCGCGGCAGCCGGCGGGCACCGCGGTAGATCAGCGTGCGCCGCAGGCCGGGGCCGCGGCGGTGGCCCTCCTCGTCGGGGCGGCCGCAGAGCGCACGGACCTCGGCTTCCGTCGTGGAGCCGGGCACGATGCGCTCGGCCAGCGCGGGCGGCAGCGCGCCGCCCACGGTACGGGAAAATTCTGGCTCGTCGCGGCGGCGCACGTGCAGGCGCGCGCGCAAGAACGCGCTCACGTCGCGCGAGAGCAGGATGAAGCCCGCCAGGTTGCCGAGGGCCAGCAGCACGAGCGAGACGAGGATCGGACGCCACGCGATCGCCCCCGAGAAATAGCTGAACTGCACCTTGAGGAGCTGCGGCGTCAGGCCCTCGCTGGGCGCCAGCGGCATGGTCACGACCTCCGAATCGGCGCGCAGCCGGCTGGGACGACGCGTGGCGCTGGCCGGGCCGATCTCCTCGATGCGCAGGTGACCGGCGTCGGAAAAGTTCGCGACGGCGATGGCGAAGTCGCGGCCGAGGCGCACGACGCGCTCGCGGTGCTCGAAGTAGAGGGGGAAGAGCGGGTTCACCGGCGAGCCGATGTCGCCGAAGCCGGCGGCCAGCACCCAGCGCCGTCCCCAGAACGCCTCCTCGAACCACGTGGCCGGCTTGGGTGTGATGAGCCCGCGCGCGGACATCGTGAGCACGGTGACGGCGTGTGGATCGGCGAGCTTCGGCGTCCACGGGATCTTCACGTAGGTGGCCGGTCCCACCTGGGCAGGCCCACCGCGCCGCACGAACGTGGCGAACGAGGCCGTCTGCGGCAACACCACTGCCGGCGTGCCGGTGCCCATCTGCATGCGATCGCGGCTGCCGAGGACGAGCCGGCCGTTGCCCATCACGGCGAAACCGCCGTGTTCCAGCTCGGAGACGAGCGTGGGATCGGCGGGCCCGGGCGCTGTGGCCTCGGTGACCTCGCCCGGCCACAGAAGATACAAGTCCTGCGGCTCGAGGTCGGCCCCGCGCGGCCCGGGCGTCGCCGTGAGACTCCAGGAGAGCGTCACCGTCACGGCGGCGAGATCCGGTCGCACGTTGGCGACGACGAACAGCGGCCCGATCGAGAACGCCGGATGCGGCCGGGAGGCGAGGAACACCTGCGCCTGCCCCGGCGCCGGCAGGCCGACGACGACGGCGACGGCGCAGGTCAGCAGCGCGCGGCGGCCGAGACGCACGCAGAACAGGTAGCACAGGACCCGCGGCTGCGCGAGGCGGGGTAGAATGAGCGTCGCCGTGGGCCAGGCTCGCGTCGCCGTCTCGCTGATGCCGCTCGAGAACCGCCGTGACGTCCTCGTCTCCACGGCGGTCGCCGCCGATCGCCTCGGCTACGACGGCTACTACCTGCCGGAGACGTGGGCCTACGACACCACCATCGTCCTCGCCGAGGCCGCGCTGAAGACACAGCGCATCGGCCTCGGTACCGGCATCCTCGGCGTCTGGAACCGAAGCGCAGCGACCATCGCGATGGCGGCCGCCACGCTCGCGTCCGTCTCGAACGGCCGCTTCACGCTGGGGCTCGGCATCAGCACGCCGCAGCTCGCGGAAGGGCTGCACGACGTGACGTTCGAGGCGCCGCTGCGCCGCCTGCGGCGCACGATCGAGCAGGTGCGCGCGCTGCTGCGGGGCGAGCGCATCCCGCTGGCCGTCGCGACCGGCGCGCGGCCCCTCAAGCTCAACGTGCCGCCGCCGCCCGAGATTCCGATCTACGTGGCCGCCATCGGCGAGCAATCCGTGCGGCTCACCGGCGAGCTGGCCGACGGCTGGGTGCCCTTCATCTATCCGCGCCGGTGCCTGGCGCAGGGCATCGAGGTGTTGCGCGAGGGGGCCGCGCGCGGCGGACATCCCGAGCGGGTGCCGCTGGCCTGTCCCTCGATCCCGGCCGTGGTGTCCGACGACGCCGCCAAGGCGCGCGAGGGCGCCGCGTGGTTCGTGGCGTTCTATCTGGTGAGCATGGGGACGCTCTACCGGCAGTCGCTGATCCGCCAGGGCTTCGGCAAGGAAGTGGAGGCCGTGCTGGCGGCCAACGCGCCGAAGTTCGCCGGCGCCGTGCCGCCCGACGCCGACATACTGCTGGAGGAGCTGATCGTCTTCGGGACGCCGTCCCAGGCGCGCGCGCGGCTGGCCCGCTGGCACGCCGCCGGCGCCGTCATGCCGGTGCTGCTGCTGCGCCCGCAGCTCACCCACGAGGAGCTCGAGTTCACGCTGGACGCCTTACGGCCGACCGGGAGGGCATGACATGGATCCGAACGTCACCGGACGTGACCGCGTGAGCGCCGCCTACAAGGGCAAGTTCGCCGACTGCGTGCCCGCTTACCCGATCGCCGGCTCCTTCGCCGGCTGCCTCGACGGCCTGTCGATCGAGGAGTACTGCACGAATCCCAAGAAGGCCGTGAAGGCGATGCTGAACTACTACGAGCGCTACCAGCCGGACGTCATGATCGCCTTCAACGATCTCGCGAAGGAGGCTGAGGCGCTCGGCTGCCGCGTGAAGTACTCGGACTACGTCGTGCCGTCGATCGACCGGCACGTGCTCCAGGACGACAAGGGGCTGCTGGCCACGCTGGAGGTGCCGGACCCGCACAAGGACGGCCGGCTGCCGGCGTTCCTCGAGCAGTGCGAGGCGCTGTCCGCCGCGCGCTTTCCGAGCGGGCTGGGCGCCGTGCTGGTGGGGCCGTGGACGATCGCCATGCTGCTGCGCAACCCCGAGCTCATGTGTCTGGACACCATCGACGATCCCGAGTTCGTCCACGAGCTGATGCGCTTCTCGACCGAGTACGCCAAGCGCTTCGGTGACGCCGTGCTGGCGACGAAGATCGGGCTGAGCTACACCGATCCCACCGCGTCCTGCTCCCTGGTGGGGCCGGACACTTACCGCGAGTTCATCAAGCCCTACCACCAGGACATGGTGAACTACTTCAAGGCCAAGAAGGTCGGCACCACCATCCACATTTGCGGCACCACCCACCAGATCCACGAGGACCTCGTCGACGTCGGCTTCGTGGCCATCACGATCGATCTCGACCAGCAGGCCGACCCCACGCTGAAGGTCGATCAGCTCGACAAGCTCGTCACCCTTGGCAACGCCCGCAACGTGGTGGGCGTGGGCAACGTGGACGTGACGATCTTCGAGCGCGCCACCAAGGCGGAGATCGAGGCCGAGGTGAAGCGCTGCATCGACACGGTCGGCAAGCGCTCGCGCTTCGTGCTCTCGACCTCGTGCGAACTGCCGCCGCGCGCCAATCCGGACTGCGTGCGGTGGTTCATGGAGGCCGCCCGGGAATACGGGCGGGTGGACCGGATCCTCGGCGCCTGAGCCCGCCCCTCGGAATTAAAGGTTAGCCACCGGCATCGTCTTTGCTCCGGGCACCAGGGGGCAGAGTCTCTTCGCTCGGAGGTGGCCATGCAACGGCCTTCACGATTGTTGACCGGCTCCCTGATTCTCGTCCTCCTTCTCCTGGCCTACGCCTGTGCGTCGAAGCTACCCCGCGACGTGGAATCGAATCCCGCGGCCCTCGCGCAGCAGGCGCCCCGCCGGTCCTTCGAGGATCGGATCGAGGCCAACGCCAAGGACATGCTCAAGGAGGGCAAGCACACCTTCCGCTACGACACGTTCGGCAGCGAGGACTTCTGGGGCGGCAAGCTCCGCCTGCACGAAGCCATCGCGGGCAGCAATCACGGTGGCGTGGGCGCGGGCGTGACGGCGCGCCAGGCGCTCCAGCTCGGCCTGAAAGTGGATCTCGGCGCCCTGCCGAAGATCCTCGTGGAGGCCATCAAGGGCCGGTCGGTCGACCTCGACAAGGTCGAGACGACGCTCGAGCTCCTGCGCGCGAACGCCGTCGTCGGCGTGACCGGTTTCTTCGACAAGTCCACCAAGCAGATGACGTCGATCGGCATCCAGTGCTCGCTCTGCCATTCGACCGTGGACGACTCGCTCATGAAGGGGATCGGCCGGCGGCTCGACGGCTGGCCGAACCGCGACCTCGACATCGGCAAGATCGTCGCCGCGGCGCCGACCCTGAAGCCGTTTGCCGACCTGCTCGGCGTGGACGAGGGCACCGTGCGCGGCGTGCTCACGAGCTGGGGCCCGGGACGCTATGACGCCGAGCTGAACCACGACGGCAAGGCGACCCGCCCCGACGGCAAGCCGGCGACGACGGTGATGCCGGCGGCGTTCGGGCTGGCCGGGGTGAACCTGCACACGTATGCAGGCTGGGGCTCGGTCACGCACTGGAATGCCTACGTCGCCAACACGCAGATGCACGGCAAGGGGACCTTCTTCGATCCGCGCATGAACGATCCGCAGCGCTTCCCGCTCGCCGTGAAGTCGGGTGACTGGAACAAGCGCGACACGCCGGACCTCATCACGTCGAAGCTGGCGGCCCTGCATTACTACCAGCTCTCGATCCCGGCGCCCGAGCCGCCGGCAAGCTCCTTCGATGCGTCCGCGGCGGCGCGCGGCAAGACCGTGTTCGACGGCAAGGCCAAGTGCGCCACCTGTCACGTGCCGCCCCTCTACACCGAGCCGGGCTGGCCGATGCACACGGCGGAGGAGATCGGTATCGACGACTTTCACGCGAGCCGCTCGCCCGACCGGAAGTTCTATCGGACCACACCGCTGAAGGGCCTGTTCGTGCGCGAGAAGGGCGGCTTCTACCACGACGGCCGTTTCGAGGACCTGACCCAGGTGGTCGCCCACTACTCGCGCGTGCTGAAGCTCTCGCTCAGCGATGGCGAGAAGGCGGACCTCGTCCAGTTCCTGAAGTCGCTGTAGGAGCACATCATGGCAGAACCACTGAGACGCGAGTCGTTGATCGAAGCGCCGGCCGGCGAGCCGCGGCTGGCGGCGCGGGCGCGGAATCGAGCCTACCGTGCCTACCTCATCCTTTACGCCGGCTTCATCGCGTTGCCGTTTCTGGCGGGCGCCGACAAGTTCTTCCACGTGCTCGTCAACTGGGACCAGTACCTGGCGCCGTCGGTCGGCCGGCTGCTACCGGTGGCCCCGCACACCTTCATGCTCGTCGTGGGCGTGATCGAGATGGTGGCGGCGATCCTCGTCGCCGTCAAACCACGGTTCGGCGGATACGTCGTGGCCGCCTGGCTGTGGGCGATCATCGTCAACCTGCTCCTGATTCCCGGCTACTACGACGTCGCGTTACGCGACCTCGGGCTGTCGCTCGGCGGAGTCGCGCTCGCGATGCTGGCGGAGCAGTTCGAGGAGCGGTGAGCGGGGCTACACGACCTCGATGGTGAGGTCGTGCGTGCGGAAGTTCGAGATCGGGTTCAGGTCCATCGGGCACGCGCTGACGGCGGCCACGAGGTCCATCAGCGCGCGGAGCTCGACCGCGTCACCCGGCTTGGCCAGCGAGCGGTCGAACTCCACGCGGCCGTCGGGGTAGCGCATGTTCTGGAAGAAGTTGATCGGGTGCGGGAGCTGGTGGCGCTCGAGGCGCCACTCCCGCAGGGCCTCCAGGAAGTTGTCCGAGCAGCTCCGGTGACCCGTCACGCCGAAGTCGTACTCGTAGCGCCACGGATCGCAGGCGGCGATGAGCATGTCGTGGCGGCCCGTGTCGTCGCGGGTGATCTCGACCATCTTGCGGCGGCGGTTCGTGCGTAGCGCATCACCCGTCGTCGGGAACAGCCGGCCGATCGAGACCAGCGTGTGGATCGTGCTGAGCGCCTCGTTCATGTCCGCCGCGTTGTAGGCGATGAAGTCGGCGACCTGCCCGCCCTCGACGTTGACGATGCGCAGCGTCTGCCCGGCCCGCAGCGTCACGGCACGGCCGGTGCCCGCGGGGATGTGGATCGGCGCCATGGGCTAGAGGAACGTCGTATCGGGTGACAGGTCGAGGAGAAACTTGCCCACGTTCTCGAAGTGATCGTCGCGGCCCTGGAGCTGCTGGGCGATCGTGTGGATGTCGCGGAAGCGGCGCTCGAAGGCCTGGCTGGTGAAGACCGCAGTGGCGCCGGCCGCGTGATACGCGAAGTCGGCGACCTCGCGCGACTGCGCGAGCGCGTGCGAGGCGGCCAGCCGGATGCGCACGCGCTGGTCCAGCCCCAGCGTGCCGGTGCGGCCGACGGCCCTCCAGACCTCCTCCAGCGTGGACAGCAGATAGACGCGCGCGGAGCCGAGCCGGGCCTCGGCCTGCGCCACGCGCGACTGGGTCACCGCGCTCTCGCGCAGCGTGCGGCTGTAGCCGCGCGGCGTCTTGTCGCGGGCGAGGGCGAGGAAGTCGTCGAGCATCGTGCGCGCGATGCCCATGGCCACGCCGGCGAACCCGGAGGCGTAGAGGCTGGACTGCGGGAAGCAGTACAGCGGCGCCTGGACGCGGCGCTCGGCCGGGTCGTCGCGGGCGATGCTGTGCTCGTGGGGGACGAACACATCCTCGACGGTGAACGAGTCGCTGCCGGTGCCACGCATCCCGATCACGTGCCAGACGTCGTCGATCCTGGCGTTCGTCGCCGGGAAGAGCAGGGTGCGGCGCTCGGCCACACCGTGGCTTCGTCGCGGCGTGCCGTCGGCCTCCACGATCGGCGCCTGGCCGCCGAGCCACGTCGCGTGGCGGCTCCCACTGGCAAAGTTGAAGCTGCCGCTCAACCGGTAGCCGCCGTCCACCGCCACGGCGCGCGAGGTGCTCGGCGGGCCCCACGCCAGCACACCGCCGTCGCCGAAGATCGCGCGCGCCACGTGCGGCGCGAGGTAGGCGGAGACCATCGAGCAGCCGGTCGTCTGGCAGACGACCCACGCCGTGCTGGCATCGGCGGCGGCGAGCGTCTCGGTGATCTGCACGAACGTCGGGGGATCGAGCTCGGCGCCGCCGACCGTCCGTGGCAGCAGCAGGCGGAAGAAGCCGCCCTCGTGCAGCATCTCGACCAGTGGCGCCGGCAGCCGGCGCTCGCGCTCGATCTGATCGGCGGCGGCGGCGATCTTCGGCGCCAGCTCGCGCGCACGCAGGAGCTCGGCGCGGGACTCGTCACTCATGGCCGGGATGGTAGCATCGGCCGCAACTCGGCCACGTGGGCGACCACACGCACGGCGACCGGCTCCGTGCGATTACGCACGGACAGCTGGTGGGCGGGGAACGCCGAGAGATCGACGCCGGCGCGGCCCGCCACGTCCTCGGACACGACGAGCTCGGCCTGGTAGTCCTTCGTCGCCTGCTCCAGCCGCGCGGCCACGTGCACGGTGTCGCCCACGGCGGTGAGGTAGAAGCTCTGGCCCCAGCCCATCCAGCCGACCACGCCGGGGCCGGCGTGAATGCCGATGCCGATGCGGAGCGGCGCCGCCAGCTCGGCGGCCAGCTCGGCATTGAGCCGCGTCATGCCTTCCACCATCGCCTGCGCGGCGGCCAGCGCCTGGCGCGAGCCCACCGCGGGGCCGTCGTCGATGCCGAAGAGGGCCATCACGCCGTCGCCGGTGAACTGGTTGGTCACGCCGCCGGCCCCGGTGATCGCCGTCCCCACCGTGGCGAAGTAGCGATTGAGGACGAAGACGACGTCGTAGGGCAGCTTGTGCTCGGCCATGCGCGTGAAGCCGCGCAGGTCCGCGAACAGGACGGCCAGCTCGCGCTCGCGGCCCTGGCGTGCATCGGGCGCCAGCGCGCCGCCGGCATCGATCGAGGGCGGCACCAGCGGCGTGACCGTGACGTCGCGCGCGGGTCGTGTCTGGCACGCCAGCCGGACGTCGGGCGCGGCGCCCACGCGCGCCAGCACGCGCTGCTCCGCCTCGCTCGGCGGCGGCAGCGCGTCCAGCCCGCGCACCACGCGCACGCGGCACGTCGAGCAGCGGCCGCGGCCGCCGCACACCGAGGCGTGCGGGACGCGGCCTAACCGGCTGGCCTCGAGGATCGTGAAGCCGACCGGCGCCGTGACGATCGGGCCCGTCGTGTAGGCGACGCGCAGCGAGTGGCGCCGCTCCTGGAGCCGCCGCACGCCGCGCGCGAGCAGCACGACGACGAGCGCGAGCAGGTAGGTGTTGAGGAACCCCTGACGGATGGCCAGCAGCCGCGCGGCCTCGGCCGGGTCCGGCGCGTTCGTGCGCGCCAGCAGCGACGGCACCCAGCCCGGCGTGCGCGCGAGCGCGGCCACCTCGCGCCCGGCGCTGACGAACCCCAGCAGCGCCAGCACGGGCAGCAGCAGCGCGACGGTGAAGAGCCACGGCCGCGCGCGCGGATACCAGCCGCGAAACCGCAGCCAGTAGTGAACGCCGATGCACGCGTGCACCCAGACGACGGTGATGGCGAGGACCTGCCGCGCGCCGAACTGCGGCGCGGTGACCCACAGGCCCAGCACCACGCGCGCGTAGGGATCGTCGGCGCCCGCCAGCCACCATGCGATCCGGGTGCCGGTGACGTGCACGACGAGCAGCGCCGGGATCAGCAGGCCCAGCGAGTATTGCAGCGCCTCCCACGCCGGCATCCGCAGCGAGCGGCGCTGGTAGAGCAGCCACAGCGCCAGCACACCGTGCACGATGATCGCGCCGTACAGCGCCACGGTGCCGGGCCAATTGCGCCAGAGCGCCAGGAACCACCAGCGCCCGGTCTCCATCGCGCCGAGCGAGATCAGGCCGAGCGAGTGGTTCAGGAAGTGGAGGACGACGTAGGTGAGCAGGACGAACGCGGCGGCGAGACGCACGCGGCGGACGTGATACGCGCTCATGCTCCCGGCCCGGCGCCCTGCTGGCGCTCGACCTCCTCCATGATCATCGTGTTGAGGTCGTCCACCAGCTTCGCGCGCTCCACGTGCCCGTCGTTCTTGATGAGCTCGCGCACGCGCGAGGGACGTGCCGACAGCATCACCAGCGTGGTGCCGATGGCCACGGCCTCCTCGATCGAGTGGGTGACGAACACGATCGTGCGGCCCGTCTGGCGCCAGATGCGCCGGACCTCGGTCTGCATGATGCGCCGGTTCTGGGCGTCGAGCGCGCCGAAGGGCTCGTCCATCAGCAGCAGGTCGGGCTCGATGGCCAGCGCGCGGGCGATGGCGGCGCGCTGGCGCATGCCGCCGCTGACGCGGCCGGGGTAGTAATCCTCGAAGCCGCCGAGACCGGCGAGCTTGAGATAGCGGTCCGCCGTCGCCGCGCGCTCGGCCGCGGCGAGACCGAGCGGCGTGAGGACGAGGCCGACGTTGTCGCGCAGAGTCATCCAGGGCAGCAGCCGGTCTTCCTGGAAGACGACGCCGACCTTTCGCACGTGCCGCTGGTCGGCGATCACCGCGTGGCCATCCAG
>Ga0066710_100001638_pt1 | contig 17062 bp, 21 predicted proteins | sample GraSoiAngelo_159_FD_79666 | JGI IMG/M metagenome (GOLD analysis project Ga0066710, IMG submission 79666) | Grasslands soil microbial communities from the Angelo Coastal Reserve, California, USA - 14_1009_16_40cm | ecosystem: Environmental > Terrestrial > Soil > Grasslands | place: USA... | reverse complement strand
TTCATCGCACGCGGCGGTCAGGATAACGCGTCGGACCGGCGACCACCAGCGCCCCTTGATGATGTATGGTGTGACCCGTGCGCTACGGCTTCTATCTTCCCACTCGCGGTCACACGGCGTCGCCGGAGGCGCTGGAGACTCTCGTGCAGCGCGGCGAGAGCCTGGGCTTCGCCTCCGTCATGATCGCCGACCACCTGGTGTTCCCGGTGACGATCAAGTCGAGATATCCCTACACGGTTTCGGGCGACTTCCCCGGGAAGGGCGACGTGCTCGACCAGCTTTCGCTGATGGCGTTCGTCGCCGCCAAGACCACGCGCCTGCGCCTGGTCACGAGCGTGATGATCGTGCCGTACCGGAATCCGGTGCTGACCGCGAAGGCCCTCGCGACCATCGACGTGCTCTCGAAGGGGCGGGTGACGCTCGGAGTCGGGGTGGGCTGGATGCGCGAGGAGTTCGAGGCGCTCGGCGCGCCGGAGTTCGATCGGCGGGGTGCGGTGACCGACGAGTACATTCGCGTCTTCAAGACGCTGTGGACGGAGAGTCCGGCGTCGTTCTCCGGACGCTTCTATCGATTCGACGCGCTCCATTGCCGGCCCCAGCCCGTTCAGAAACCGCACCCGCCGATCTGGGTCGGCGGCCACAGCAAGGCCGCCCTGCGACGGGCGGCGCGCCTCGGTGACGGCTGGCATCCCGTCGGCGCCAACGCCGCCGTCCCGCTGCCACCTTCGGAGCTGCGGCTCCTTGTCGAGGAGCTCCATCGGCTCACCGCGGCCGAGGGGCGCGACCCCAAATCCCTGACGATCTCGTACAAGGCGCCGGTGTACGACGTGGGCCAGCGTCAGCTCCCGGGCGGCGAGCGACGGCCGTTCTCCGGGGGCCCGGCGCAGATCGCGGAGGACATCGCGGCGTTCGCGCGGCTCGGCGTGAGCGAGATCGTCTTCGACTTCCGCAGCGAGAGCCTCGCCGAGAGCCTCGAGCGCATGGAGAGCTTCGGCCCGGTGATCCGCCACGGCTAGGTCGGCGGCTTCACACGCCCTCGATATTGTAGATAACGCGCGATCAGCCAGCACGGCAGCGCCCACGCGAGACCCGCGGACCAGCCGGCGAGGACGTCGGTCGGGTAGTGGACGCCGAGATAGACGCGGCTGAGGCCGATGAGCAGCGCCAGCAGGAACGAGACCACGATGCAGTACGTCCGGGTTCGTCGTCGCGGGACGAACCGGGCGAGCAGCGCGCCCAGGGTGAGATAGGTCACGACCGCGAGCATCGAGTGCCCGCTCGGGAAGCTGGCGCTGCCGACCTCGACCAGATGCGGGACGATCTCCGGCCGCTTGCGGGCGAACCACCATTTCAGAAGCTCGCTGAGCACACCACCTCCGGCAGTGGCGACCACGATCAACACGATCGCGTCGTACCGGCGCTCGAGCGCCAGGTAGCCCACCACGATCACCAGAATGATCGCGAGGACCGCCGTGCCGCCGAGCGCGGTCACGTCGATGGCGACCTGGACGAGCCACGCCGGGCCGATCGGAACCCTCGGGTCGTCATGGGAACGCAAGAGGCGCAGCACGCCGTCGTCGAACTCGCGGAGATCGCCCTCCAGCATTTCGCCGGCCGTCTTCGAGAATACGAGGAGAGACAGGACGATGCCGAGCGCGGCCAGGAGCACGACGGCCTCCTGGCTCGTGAGCCAGCGGACCGCGAGCCGAAGAGCCTTGGCAGACGCGTCAAGCATTCTTCGCGAAGTCCCGATCTCCATCGTACGTCCGACCACCAAGGGGACGGCCGCGCGGCGCACCTGTGGTACGCTCTCGGTCGAAATGATGATGGCGTGATGGGGAAGCGCGCGCAGATCGCCATCGTCGGCGATTTCAACCCGGCGAATCCGACCCACGAGTTCACGAACGCGGCGCTCGAGCACGTCGGGCTCGGCTTCACGTGGGTGCCGACGGACGCGGCAGGCGGCTGGGACGAGCGTCTGTCCGCGTACGACGGCGTCTGGATCGCGCCGGCGAGCCCGTACCGCAGCATGGACGGCGCCCTCGCCGCCGTGCGCTACGCGCGCGAGCGCGGAGTCCCGCTGGTCGGCACCTGAGGTGGCTTCCAGCACGCGATCGTCGAGTTCGCGCGCAACGTCCTCGGGTACCGAGACGCCGACCACGCTGAGACGAGCCCCGACGCGGCGCGACTCGTCATCACGCCGCTGGCGTGCTCACTCGTGGGGCAAGAGCAACGGGTCGTCCTGGTCCCCCGCACTCGCGCCGCGCGGCTCTACGGCGTGCCCGAGGCCGTCGAGCCCTACTACTGCAACTACGGAGTGAACCCGGACTACCGGCTGCAGTTCGAGGCGTGCGGCCTCCGGGTGAGCGGCGTGGGCTCGGAGGGCGAGATCAGGATCGTCGAGCTCCCGGAGCATCCCTTCTTCGTCGCGACCTTGTTTCTTCCCCAGGCCCGCTCGACGGCCGCGAGCCCTCATCCGCTGCTCGTCGGTTACGCCGCCGCCGTCACCGCCTGCCGCGAAGCCCGCGCCCGTCTTTCCCTCACGCAGCCCTGACGAGCAAGCCTCCGGCAGCCGCTGCCGACGCCGCAGGCTGCTACGCGTTGAGGCGACGGCGTAAGAAGCCGAGAAGCCCTTGCGGCAGGAAGATGATCATGATGATGAAGATGATACCCACGGGAATCAGGTAGTACTCGGCGAGGTAGGGGAGGCGCGAGAGACTTTCGCGCAGGAGCAGAAAGAACGCCGCGCCCGCGAACGGCCCCACCAGAGTTCCCATGCCCCCCATCACGTTGAAGATCACCACCTCGCCCGACACGACGAAGAAGACGAAGTCGGGCGCGGCGAACTTGTTCTGGAGCGCGTAGAGGACGCCCGCGAGCCCCGCGAAGAGTCCGGACAGCATCACCGCCACGATCTTGTAGCGCTCGACGGGATAGCCGATGGCCCGGGTGCGCGGCTCGTTCTCGCGAATCGACTGGAGCACCATGCCGAAGGGCGACTGCGTGATGCGCCGGACCACCAGGTAGGAGACCACCACCACCGCCAGCACGAACCAGTGAAAGGTCGTGGGCGTGAAGCGGTCGCTCCAGAGGCCCAGGATCGACAGCCGCGGCTGGCCGAAGGTGAGCCCGTTCTCGCCGCCGGTGACCTCGGTCCAGGTGAAGATGATGACGTAGAAGATCTGCGAGAAGACGAGGGTCGAGATCGCGAAGTAGATTTCCCGCAGGCGCGTCGCGAAATAGGCGACGAAGACGGCCGCGCCGCCGGCGGCGACCAGACCATAGATGAGGGCCAGCGAGAGGCTCGGCGGCTTGACCGTGAGCAGGGCGGCGGCCGCGCCGTACATGCCGAGACCGAAGAATGCCGAGTGCCCGAACGAGACCATGCCGGTGTAGCCGATGAGGATGTCGGACGACATCGCCAGGAGCCCCCAGATCAGGATCTCCGTGGCGAAGCGCTGCCAGAATGGCGGGAGCACCAGCGGCGCGACCAGCAGCAGCCCGACGACCATCGCGAACGCGATCCAGTAGCCGGCGGCGCGCGTCCTCGGCGGCGCGGCGGAGATCGCGGTCATTTCGGCGTCGGGACGAACAGGCCGGTGGGCCGGAAGAGCATCGTCAGGACCAGGACGACGAACGAGACGATCACCGCCTGGGCGGGGCTCACGACGATCGCGGCGTAGCTCTCGAGGAGGCTGACGAAGATCGAGGCCAGGATCGAGCCAGCGAGGTTCCCCATCCCTCCGACGACGACCACGATGAACGCGCGCAGGGTGAAATCGAAGCCCATCGTTTGCGTGACGCCCGCGAACGGGCCGAAGAGCACGCCGCTGGCCGCCGCCATCGCCGAGCCGATGGCGAACACCCCCGTGTAGACCAGCGGCACCGGGATGCCCATCGCCTGGGCCATCACGCGGTCCTGGGTCGTCGCGCGGATCCAGATGCCGTACTTGCCGTACTTCAGGAAGAGCCACAGGCCGGTGATGATCAGACCGGCCAGGACCGCCGTGGCGATGCGGTACCAGGGGTACTGGAGGTGGAACAAGGTGAAGTCGCCCGGCACCGGCTCGTTGATGCGACGCACCGATGGGCCCCACTGCCAGAGCGCGTACTTCTGGATCACCAGCGAGACGCCGAACGTTGCCAGGATGGTCGTCAGCGGGTCGCGCCCGATCAGCGGCCGCAGGGTCGTGATCTGGAGCAGGGCGCCGAGGATCGCGATGACGACCGCCGCGACGAGCAGCGCCAGCCAGTAGTTGCCGGTCACGCCCACCACGCTGGCGCCGACGAACGCGCCGAGCATCAAGAGGTCGCCGTGGGCGAAGTTGACGATGTCCATGATGCCGAAGATGAGCGTCAGCCCGGAGGCGACCATCGCGAGGACCATTCCGTTGACCAGCCCGTGGAGCGTCTGGACGAGGATCTGGTCCATCTCAGACTCCCAGGTATTCGTGAATGACGCGGGGGTCGGCGCGCAGCTCGACCGCGGAGGCATGGTGGCGCACGGCACCCTTCTCCATGATGTAGACCCGTCCGGCCGCGTCGAGCGTCAGCGGCACGTTCTGCTCGACCAGGAGGATGGCCACGCCGTCCCGGTGAAGCGCGTGGACGATCTCCTGGATCTGAGCCACCATGCGCGGCATGAGCCCTTCGGTGGGCTCGTCGAGCAGGATGATCTTGGGCTCGAGCATCATCGCGCGGGCGATCGCGAGCATCTGCTGCTCGCCGCCCGACAAGGTTCCGCCCGCCTGATGGCGGCGCTCTTTCAGGATCGGGAAGTACGCGTAGACCTTCTCGAGCAGCGCATCACGATGGGCGGGCGTGATTCCCGGGCGGTCGAGCCCGGTGCGGAGGTTCTCGAGCACGGTGAGCAGGCGGAAGATCCGTCGCTCCTCCGGCACCCAGGCGATGCCGAGCCGGGCCAGGCCGTGCGGCGGCACGCCCTGGAGGTCTCGCCCCTCGAACGTGATGCGGCCGCCCGTCCGGCGCGCCATGCCCATGATGGCCTTGAGCGTGGTCGTCTTGCCCACGCCATTGCGGCCGAGTAGGCCGACCACCTCGCCCGCCCGCACCTCGATCGACACGCCGTGAAGCACGTGGGATTTGCCGTAGTGGGCGTCGACGCTTTCGAGGATGAGCATCAGGTCTTGAGGTAGACCTCCTGGACCCGTGGGTTGGCCTGGATCTCGGTGGGCCTGCCTTCGGCGAGCACCTCGCCGTAGTTCAGCACCGTGATCGTGTGGGCCAGCCCCATCACGACTTCCATGTCGTGCTCGACGATGAGGATCGTGAGATCGCGCGCGATGCGCCGGACCAGGTCGACCGTGGCATGCGTCTCGGCGACACTCATCCCCGCCGTCGGCTCGTCGAGGCACAGGAGCTTTGGCTCCGTCGCGAGGGCGATCCCGATCTCGAGGTTGCGCTGTTCGCCGTGCGAGAGATTCGACGCGAGCTCGTCCTCCTTGCCGCTGAGCCCGACGTCCGCGAGGATGGCGCGGGCGAGGGCGATGATGTCGCCGTACGCCCGATGATGCCGCAGCATGCTCCAGTTGTGGCGGCGGGACTGGCTCGCGATTCGGACGTTCTCGAGGACGGTCGCGCCCGGCAGGATGTTGGTGATCTGGTAGGAGCGGGCGATCGCCTTGCGCGAGATGGCGTGGGGGGGCAGTCCCGCGATGTCCTCGCCGTTGAACACGATCCGGCCGCTCGTGGGGCGCAGCACGCCGGTCAGGCAGTTGAAGAAGGTGGACTTTCCGGCCCCGTTTGGCCCGATGATCCCACGGATTTCGCCTCGGGACACGGAAATGGTCACGTTGTTGACGGCCGCCAGACCGCCGAACCGCACGGTCAGCGATTCCGTCTTGAGGATGGGCGAGGCGCTCAGCACGGACACGCGCGAGGCGGAACAGCGGAGCGTCCCGGGGCGCTCCGAACGCTGGGGGGTATGGGGGGCCATGTCGGGGCCCCCCATTGAATTAGCGGGGCCATGTCGGGGCCCCCCATTGAACGAGCGGGGCCACGTCGGGGCCCCTCATCTTCCTACGCGAACTTGCACGCCGGCGGGACGAGCGTCTTCTCCTTGGCAATCGTCTCCAGGAGCTTGTGCTTGTTGTTCTGAATCGTGAAGATGAACTCGCGCAGGAACGCCTGATGGTCTTCCTTCCGGATCGTCTTGTCGCCCTGCGGGAAATCGTCGCCTTCCTTGACGTCCATGCCTTCCAGGGCCTCGATCAGATTCATCGTGTCTTCGCGGCCGCGGAACCTGGACTTTTGCATGCCGAGCTTCAGGAAGTTCATCGCCTCGAAGTTCGATTGCACGTAGCGGTCCGGCAGCGGGCCGGACGGATCGATCTTCTTGAGCTCGACGACGGCCTGGTCGAAAAATTTCTTGTGCGCCGGTGTGTTCAGCGGCGGGTCCATCACCGGGATGTAGCGGTTGATGCCGACGAACCCCTCGATCTTCTGACCCAGCGCGGACAGGTGCGTCGACTCCGCAATCGCTCCGTCACCGGCGTACTTGTACTTTCGGGTGAGCCCGAGGTCGGCGATTGCGCTGGTGAAGTTCACGGCGTTGGCGCCGAAGAAGATGCCGAAGAGGCCGTCGAAGCTGCCGCTGATCTTCGAGACGAACGGCGCCATATCGGCCGTGCCGAGCGGCACGCCGGTGGTGCCGACGACGTCGCCGCCGTTCTTCTTGATCTGCTCGATGAACGCGTCCCTGGTCGACTGCCCCCAGGCATAATCGAGGTATGCGATATGCCACTTCTTCCCCATCTTCGAGACGAGGTACGGGGAGAAGGCGACGGCCTGGGCCGGCGCATAGTCGAACGGCCGGAAGACGTAGCGGCTGCACTTGCTGGTCGTGATGGTGGTGTCCAGGCACACACCGATCATCCACACGGTCTTGTGCTCCTCGAAGACCGGCATGCACGCCAGGCACACGTTCGAAAGATAGCCGCCCTCGGCGACGTCCACCTTGTCCTCGAGCACGAGCTTCTCGGCCTTGCGGCGGCCGACGTCGGGCTTCGACTCGTAGTCCGCGACCACCAGCTCGATCGGCCGGCCGTTGACGCCGCCGGAATGGTTGATGCGGTCGACGGCCATCTGGGTGCCGACCAGCGCGGTTTTGCCGCCGGCCGCGCCGGTGCCGGAGAGCGGCTGGAGCACGCCGACCTTGAACGGCTTGGCCTGACCGAAGGCATCCCGCCAGGGTGCCGGGACCAGGATCGTCGCGCCCAGGGCGCCGGCCGTCGCCGACGACAGCGCGAGGAACTTGCGCCGAGTCGTCTTGCCACTCCACCACATGTCCTTCGCCCAGGCTTCGTCGTGCCACCGTTCAGCCATCAGATGTTCCTCCTTACGGTGCGCGCCGCAGGCGGGTGCCTGTGACGCGGGCACCGGAATCGCCGGTTTGGAAATCGACCCTACTTACACTAACCCTCTAAGCCGCGCAAGAGTTCACCTTTAGCGGATGTCGGGCGCCACGGCGGGATATGCGCTCGCGTGCCGCGTGGTCGAACGACCCCGGCGGCTGGCCTGCCCGCACCCGGCCCGCGCCCCGCTAAAGGGTGCCCGGGTAAGCGCCGCCATCGAGCACGAAGTTCTGCCCGGTGATGTAGCCGGCCTGGGCACTGCAGACGAACGCGCACACCTCGCCGAACTCGGCCGCGGTGCCGAACCGCCCGGCCGGGTTCTGGGCCTGACGCTCCCGGGTGATCTCCTCGACCGATCTCCCGCTCGACTTCGCGACGGCCGCGATGGTGGAGCGGAGCCGGTCGGTATCGAATGGGCCCGGCAGGATGTTGTTGATCGTGACGTTGTGAGCGACGGTCTTCCGGCTGAGGCCGGCGATGAACCCGGTGAGCCCGGCGCGGGCGCCGTTCGAAAGGCCGAGGACGTCGATGGGCGACTTTACCGAGACCGACGTGATGTTGACGATCCGGCCGAAGCGCCGCGCGATCATCCCGTCGACGATGGCCTTGATCAGAAAGATCGGCGTGAGCATGTTGGCGTCGAGCGCGCGCAGCCACGCATCGCGATCCCACTCGCGAAAATCGCCCGGCGGCGGACCCCCGGCGTTGTTCACGAGGATGTCCGGGTTGGGGCACGCCTGGAGCAGCGCCGCCCGCACCGCGTCGGTCGTGATGTCGCCGGCCACCGTCGTCACGCGCACGCCGGTCGCGTCGCGAATCTCCTTGGCCGCGGCCTCGAGCGTGTCCTTGGTCCGCGCGTTCATCGTGATGTTCACGCCCTCGCGGGCGAGCGACATGGCGCAGCCCTTGCCGAGCCCCTTGCTGGCGGCGCAGACGATCGCGTTCTTGCCCTTGATCCCAAGATCCATGGTCGCCTCGTTCCTGTCAGGAAGTGGTGGTGTGCTCACGCCCGGCGGTCAAGCCCGAAGCCGCGAGCGCCCGGCGGATCGCTTCTCGCTCCGCGCCGCTGACCGGCGTCAGCGGAGGCCGGACGTAGGCCGCCGGGATCCGTCCGAGGAGGACGAGCGCTTCCTTCATCCGGTTGTGCATGTCCACGAAGGGCGGCGCGTAGAAGACGGACACGAGCGGCGCCAGCCGGTCGTTGATCCGCCGGGAGCCGTCCAGATCGCCCTTGCCGCACGCCGCGAACAGCTCGGCCTGCAGATCCGCGGTGACGCTGCCCATTCCGGAGATCGCGCCGTCGGCGCCTAGCAGGAAGGTCGCCATCAGCGACATCGTGAAGGCCGACAGCATCGCCACCGGGCGACCCGTCCCGCGTAGCGCCCGAAGATTCGATTCGAAGGCGACGATCTCGTTCGACCAGTCCTTGACCGCGACGATCTGGGGAATCTCGACCAGCCGCGCGAGGGTCTCCGGCGAATAGCCGATGCCCGAGGCCGGCGGGTACTCGAACACGACGATCGGCAGATCGGCGCGGGCTGCGATCTCGGAGAAGTGCCGCAGCACCATGTCCGGCTTGAGCTGGGCGCCCCACATGAAGAGCGTCGGCGGGAACACGAGCACGCCCGCCGCGCCGGCGGCCCGCGCATCGCGGGCGAGATCGACGGCGTCCTGCGTGCCGTCGGAGTAGACGCCGGCGATGATCGGGCAGGCGCTGCCGACCTCGTCGAGCGCGATCGCCAGCGAGCGCTTGCGCTCCTCACGATTCAGCGAGGAGACCTCGGAGGCGTGGCCGTTGGCGACGATGCCGGTGACGCCACGGGTATCGGCGAGCCAGCGGAGGTGCCGGCGGTATGCCGGCTCGTCGATCGCGAGATCCGACGTGAACGGAAGCACGTTGGCGGGCATGACGCCCGAGAACCGCAGCGGTCCCTTCATCGCGCCCTCCTCGCTCATGGGCACGACCAGCGCGAGATCTGGTCGGCGACTTCCTTGGCGGTCACCACGCGACCGTAGGCCCGCCCGATGATGTCGAGCGCAGCTCGCTGGAGCTCGGGCCAGAGCGTGGCCACGCCGTCCTCGACCACGGTGACCCGGTATTCCCGGTGGAGCGCGGCGGTCACGGTCGCCAGCACGCAGATGTCCGTCATCGTACCGGTCACCACGAGAGATGTCACGTTCCGGGCTCGCAGCGCGCCGTCGAGGAACGTGCCCGAAAACGCGTCGTAGCCGCGCTTGCGTACGACGATCTCGCCGGCCGGGACGCGAGGTCCGGCACGGTCTCGGCGCTCGCGGTGCCTTCGAGACAGGAAGACGACGGCAGACCGAAGCCACGCGGCGCGCCGGGCGGCGCCGGGCGGTGCTCGGGGTGCAGGCTGCCGATGAGGACCGGCACGGCCTCGGAGTACACGAACTCGGTGAACACGACCGGCAGACGCTTGGCCCGAAACACGCTGAGCAGGCTCTGGATCACCGGCACGATCTCCCGCGCCGGCGGGACTTCCATCGCCTCGCCGACATCGAGAAACCCGCGCTGCATATCGACCACCACGAGCGCCGTCCGCCCCGGCTCGGGGGTCAGCACGCGCTCGAAGGTCTCGCCGCGGTCGGCCATCTAGCGCGGCGTCGCCGACGCGTGAGACAGGCGGGGGAGGACGTCGCGGGCGATGAGCTCGACCTGCTCGGGCTCGTAGCGGTAGGGGATGAGGACGAGCCGGTCCACGCCCGCCTCGACGTGGGGACGAAGCTGGTCCACGCATTCGTCCGCGCTGCCGCGAATCGCGTGCTCGATCGTCGATTCGCTCCAGGCGGCGACGTCCCACTCGGTCTCGAGCCAGCGACGCATCGGCGCTTCGGTCGCCTCGCGCGAGCGACCGACGTAGATCGCGAGCTGATTCGTGCCGCTGAGCGTCTGCGGATCTCGGCCGGCCTCGCGGGCGAAGCCGACGATCTTCTCCCACGAGCGCCGATAGCTCTCGGGGGTGTAGAAGTAGGTGAGCCATCCGTCGCCGCTCGTGGCCACGCGTTTCAGGACGGCGTCGACGTAGCCGCCGATCAGGATGGGCGGCCGCGGTCGCTGGGCCGGACGCGGCCGCATCACGGCCTCGCGCAGGTTGTGCTCGTCGACCTGGAGCGTGACGCGATCTTCGGTCCAGAGCCGCGTGAGGATGTCGAGGTTGCGCTCGAAGAGCCGGCCGCGGCGCTTGAAGGGCACACCGACCGCGTCGAACTCGCGCGCGTACCAGCCGGCGGCCACGCCGAGGATCAGGCGGCCCTTCGAGATGACGTCGAGCGTGCCGAGCGCCTTGGCGGCGACGGTCGGGTTGCGCAGCGGGAGCACGAGCACGCCGGTGCCGAGCTTGATCCGGCCGGTCCGCGCCGCGATCGCGGTCAGGGTGCCGATGGCGTCGAGGATCGGGAACGACGGCTCGACGCCGAGGATCACGTGGTCCCATGCCCAGAGCGATTCGAAGCCGAGCGCCTCGGCCCGCTGCGCGTAGGCGTAGAGCGCGTCGATGTCGGGGGTCTCGGCCGGCCCCACGAAGTTCTTGATCGCGAGCCCGAAGGCCGTCATCGGTCAGCCCAGGAAGCGCCGCTCCGGATCGAGGGCCCGGAGCATCTCGAGCTCTTCGTCCGACGGCGGCTCGGTGATCTCGATTCGCGGGGCCTCGAGCAACGGGAAGCCAGTGTTCTGGCGCAACGCGTCCGTCGAGACACCCGGGTGCGTGGCCTCGATCCGCATGCGCTTGCTCTCGGGATCGAAGCCGAGGATGCCGAGCGTGGTGACGACACGGGAGACGCCCCCGAAGAGAAGCCCCGCGGCCTTGCGCGACCCGTCGCCCCGGAGCCAGGACGGGCTCGTGACGAAGTCGACGCGCTCGACGAAGCGGCGCTTCTCGTGCGCCGTGACGATGATGACCTCGCGGCACAGCGAGGCGATGTCGTTGGCGCCGCCCGTTCCGGGCAGGCGAACTTTCGGCCGCCAGTAGTCGGCGCCCAGCACGCTCGTGTTGATGTTGCCGTACTGATCGATTTGCGCCCCGCCCATGAAGCCGACGTCCACGAAGCCGCGCTGAGCGAAGAGAAACGCGTCGGTGATGCCCGGCAGCATCGTCGCCCGGTGGCCGGCGCGCATCTCGTTGGTCGACACCGGCAGCCGCCCCGGGGCGATCTGAGGCCCGATGATGCCGCCCTCGATGACCATCGTCAGCCGCGGCGCGTGGCGGCGCTTCGCGAGCGCGGCGGCCAGGAGCGGCACGCCGACCCCGGCGAAGACGGTCGTGTCGTCGCGTAGCTGGCGCGCCGCGATCACGGCGAGCAGCTCCGAGGCGTTGAAGTGCCCGGTCATGCTATCGAGGGCCTGAGCCCGGCGCCGACCGAAGGTGGCCTGAGAGAGGCGCTTGGCTCGGTCACCCGGTCAGCTCCTTCGCTCGTTTGGCCTGTAAGGCCATGCGCTCGCCGCCGAAAAGATCGAGGTAGTCGCTCCACGTGGGCGGGCCGTACACGTAGCGCTCGAGATATTCGCCGACGGCCGCGGGGCCGCGCGCGTCGATCGCGGCGCAGTATTCCGCGAAATGATCGTAGTCCGCCTCGTAGAGACCGTAACACTCGTGCGGGAACGAGCCGAACGGCACGCGCACGAGCGCATCGACAACGAAGCCGGGCACGACCGTGCGGTCGGGGGACCGGCGTGTTTCTTCGTCCGAGATGATCTCCTCGGTCGATACCAGCACTGTCGTCGCCGCCCGCGCGATGTCGGCGTCCATGTGCGGATAGCCGTCGATCTGACAGTTGCCGAACCGATCGGCGCGGTGCACGTGTAGGAGCGCCACGTCGGGAAAGAGCGCGGGCACCGCCGCCAGGGTCTCGCCGGTGTACGGATCCTGCACGGTCTTCAGGCCGCCGACCCCGACGAGATCCGAGCCGAGCATCGTGAGCGCGGGCAGGAACGGCACGCCCATCGCGCCGGCGCGGAAGCGGAGCCCGAGCGCCAGATGGCTCCATTCTTCCAGCGCGACCGCGCCCGTCTCGACATAGTGGCGAAGGATCTTCGACACGCCCCACGGCAGCCCGATCGACATCCACGCGGTCATGACGCGGCTCGCGGCGCCGGCGGCCATGAACAGCTCGCCCTCGTTGCAGGTGAGATTGCGTGCGAGCGTGAGCCCGCGGCGGCGTTGCCGGAGGATCTCGCGCATGAGCGCCAGGGGCGTGCGCGAGAACAGGCAGCCGCCCACGCCGATCTGGTTGCCGTCCTTGACGCGGCCGACCGCGTCCTCGAGGCTCGTGAGCTTCTCGGCCGCCGACTTGGTCTTGGCCTCGGTGCGGCGGCGCGCCGCAATGAAGTCGTACTCGGCCGGGTTCAGGCGAGGATCTCCCACTTCGGCTGGTAGCGATCGAGCTCGCGCCGCGTCCGCGGATCCATCGGATGCTCGCGCTCCGGGATCTCGACGTGCTTGTCCTCGCCGCAGAGCGCCGTCGTGAAGTACCGCTGGCCGGTGTCGTTCGCCATCGTCACGATCGAGGGCAGATCCGGGCGGTGTCGCCCCAGCTTGAGCGCGGCCGCGACGTTGCACCCGGTGGAGATGCCACAGAAGATGCCTTCCTCGGCCGCGAGGCGCCGCGCCATCGCCAGGCTCTCGCCGGTGGTGGTGGTGATGACGCCGGAGAGGAGGGCGACGTCGAGGTTCTCGGGAATGAACCCGTCGCCGATGCCCTCGATCCCGTGCGGCCCCCATTCGCGCCGGGCGAGCAGCGCGCACTCCTCGGGCTCGACGGCGTAGAGCCGCACGCGCGTGTCCCGCTCGCGCAGGAAGCGGCCGACACCCGTGAGCGTGCCGCCGCTGCCCTGCGAGGCGACGAACGCGCCGACGATCCCGCCGGCCTGCTCCCAGATCTCGGGGCCGGTCGTGCGGTAGTGCGCCTCGACGTTGTCGGCGTTGTCGAACTGGCCGGGCACCCAATAGCCAGTGCGGTCGCCCGCGCGGATCTCCTCCAGGCGCTGGAGCGACAGGTCGACGTCGCTCTCGCCGCCGGGTGTGAAGACCAGGTCGGCGCCATAGGCGCGCATGATCTTCTTGCGCTCGTCGCTCATGCCCTCGGGCATGACGATCGTGCAGCGATAGCCCTTGACCGCCGCCACGAACGCGCAGGCGATCCCGGCGTTGCCGGTCGAGCACTCGAGCGCGCGCATGCCCGGGCGAAGGTCGCCCCGGGCCTCGGCGCGCTCGAACATGTGCAGATAGATGCGGTCCTTGAGACTGCCGGTCGCGCCGTACCACTCGAGCTTGAGATGGATCGGCGGGGTGACGCCGGCGGTCACGCGGTTGAGCGTGACGAGCGGCGTGCGCCCGACCGCCTGGGCGATCGACCCGAGCGCGCTACGGTACGCATCCCAGAGAATCGTCACGGGAGCGTGATTGTACCCGAAATCTCGAGCAGCCGGCCTCACACTGTCCCGGTCGCGTCGAAGGCGGCGGGGATGTGGCGGATCTCGAAGCGCCCGTCGCCGCGGGGCGTCACCGCCACGACGTCGAACCGGCAGTGCGCCTCCGCGATGTGCATCCACTTCAGATAGCCCTGGGCCAGGCGAATGAGCCGCCTCCGCTTCCACCACGAGACGGCCGCGCCGGGCCCGTCGTCCCAGCGCTCCTGCCGGCACTTCACTTCGACGAAGACCCAGACCTCACGATCGCGGCAGACCAGGTCGATCTCGCCGTTGCGGAGCTTCACGTTGCGCGCGACGATGCGCAGCCCCGAGCGCTCGAGGAGCTTCGCCGCCGCCTCTTCGGCCGCGCGCCCGAGCTCGTGACGCGGATCGCCCATGCCTCGGATCGTGAACGAGCGGGCGGCGGCTGAAAATGCCCAATGTTTGATACGCGATCGTGAAGCGCTTCGGGCGAAAGGCCCGGATCGGAAGGTCCTTCGCGAGACCAGCTTGGCTTCACGCTTGCCCCTCGAAGGCGCACGACAGCGGGGGAGGTGCCCCATGGGCAATCGCCACTCCTGGTTTCTGGCCTCGACGTTGGTGGCTGGTTGCGTGCTGTGGGGGCCCGAGCCGGCTCGAGCCGGTTCGATTCGATCGCCCTCGGACTCGATATATCCCACGCCGCCGCCGCACACAGAAAAGTGCGACGCCATCAAACGGCGCTACGCGGATCTCGCTGGCCAGCTCGTCGGATGATGGCTGACGGAAGTCTAGCAGACCTGAGCTCGCTGACCTGCGCAGCTCGGTCCGGCCGCGGCGGACCCGGTGGCGAGGGCGTAGGCTTGAACCGCTCGTGGTCGCATCTGCATCTCTAGGACTGGGAGGCATCGCATGAGCCAGCTGTCGCGCCCGGTCGCATACGTCGTCACGCCCGAGCCGGTGGTCGAGGGCGCCGGCGTTCATCTCCGCCGGAGCATCGGCACCCGTCGGCTCGATCATCTCGACCCATTCCTGCTCCTGGACCACTTCGAGTCGGTCAAGCCGGCGGACTATGAGGCAGGGTTCCCATACCATCCGCATCGCGGCATCGAGACCGTCACCCTCGTTCGCAAGGGCGAGGTCAAGCACAGCGACTCGCTCGGCCACAAGGGCTCGATCGGCGCGGGCGACATCCAGTGGATGACGTCCGGCAGCGGCATCCTTCACGAGGAGATGCCGCAGGTGCGGCCCGAGGGCATCGCCGGCCTGCAGCTCTGGCTCAACCTGCCGGCACGGGACAAGATGAGCCGACCGAAGTACCGGGATCTCCAGGATGAGCGTCTGGCCGAGACGAAGACCGAAGACGGGGCGAGCATCCGCGTGATCGCGGGCGAGGCGCAGGGCGGGAAATTCGCCGGACCGGTCGAGGGGCTGGCGGTCGCGCCGAAGTTCGTCGACGTCGTGCTGCCGCCGGGCGCCAAGTTCCGCGAGGAAGTGCCCCGAGGCCACACAGCGTTCGCGTACGTCGACCACGGCGAAGTCCGCTTCGGTCCCGAGCTGAAGCTCGCGCACGCGCCGTCGCTCGTCGTCTTTGGCGAGGGCGACGTCGTCGAAGCGTCGGCTGGATCCGGAGGCGGGCGCTTCCTGCTCGCGGCCGCGCGACCGCTCAACGAGCCGATCGCGCGCTACGGCCCCTTCGTGATGAACACGCGCGCGGAGATCGAGCAGACGCTGGAGGATCTCCGGAGCGGGCGCTTCGCGCGCGCCGAGCCTCGGGACGAGCAGGGCCTGGCCTGAGGGCGGCCCTCGTCAAGCCGTGGGGAACGGTACGCTCAGCGGCTCCGGAGGCAGCTTGAGGCTGTTCGCGAAGAATGCGACGGTGTGGTAGAAGCCGACCAGCCCGATCAGCTCGAGGATCTGCTCGACGCTGAAGGCCGCCGCCAGCGCGCTCCAGGTCTCGTCGCAGAGGCTCGCCGTGTCGTGCAGCTCGTCGACCATGCGGATCAGCAGCCGTTCATCGTCGGTCCAGGCGGGATCGTTCCCATCGCCGTGCACCGTCGCGCGGACCTGTTCCGGCGTCAGGGCCGCACGCTGGGCGAAGAACGCGACGTGCACACCCCATTCGTACGCGCAGCCGCAGCGCGCGCAGGTTCGATCGATCACGATCTCGCGGTGGCGGAGCGAGACCGGTCCGCGGTCGAGCAGGCTGCCGGCCCGAAAGCGGTCCCAGATGCGCGGGACACGCGCCAGGGTCGTGAAGAGCGAAAGTGGAGGGACGCCGGGCGGCATGATGGCGTCGAACACCTTCTGGAGCTCGGGGGGGTACGGCGCCGGCATCGGCTCCACGCGGGCTGCAGGCTCGGTCTGATGATTCATCGCTTGACCGCCTTCGCGGCCGCCGGCGCCACCAGACCGAGATCGATCGCCATGCCCATGGCGACGTAGCCGAGCCGGTTCGGGTGGAGGTTGTCGCCGGCGCCGCCGACCGTCGTGTTGTGCACGAACTCGGGTTTCATCGCGCCCGTCGCCGGATCGACGATGACCTTGTCGAAGTCGGCGACTCCGTCGAACACGCCGCTGGCGCGGATGAATTCGTTGAGCGCCTTGCGCTTCTCGTCCTGCTCCGGGAAGCCGTGGTTGGGATTGTTGGCGCCCACGGCGGGCGTCAGGGTCGCGCCGATCACGCGGACGCCGGGAATCCGGGCACGGATGCGCCCGACCGCCTCCTTCATCCCGGCCTGAACGGCCTCGACCGTGGCGTTGCCGTTCTTGCTGAAGTCGTTGATGCCCTCGAGCCAGATCACGGTGGTGACGCCGGAGAGCGAGAGCACGTCGCGCTCGAGGCGCGAGACGGCGGATGGGCCGCCGGGATACGGCATCTGCGGAGAATATTCCGTTGGCCCCACGACCTGGTTGCCACCGATGCCCGCGTTCACGACGGACACGCGGTTGCCATACACGGCCCGCAGGCGCCGCGCGAGCACGTCGGGCCAGCGATCGTCGCCGTTCAACGTCGAGAGCGTGCCGTCCGTGATCGAGTCGCCGAACGCGACGATCGCGGCGGCGTCGCTCGGCGCCCTCATGTCGAGCGCATCCAGGAAATACCAGGACGTCGTGCTGATCGGGAAGGCGGATTCGCTCTCGTCGGCGCTCTGCGGTCCGGCGCCGGGCGGCGAGAGATATGAGGTCTGGAGCGCCTTCGCGTGCCAGGTCATCGGACCACTCTCGGTGGGGACGTGAAAGCTCACGGCGAGCTTGCGGCCGGCGAGGTCCGCGCGATCGG
>Ga0066710_100001637_pt1 | contig 17078 bp, 18 predicted proteins | sample GraSoiAngelo_159_FD_79666 | JGI IMG/M metagenome (GOLD analysis project Ga0066710, IMG submission 79666) | Grasslands soil microbial communities from the Angelo Coastal Reserve, California, USA - 14_1009_16_40cm | ecosystem: Environmental > Terrestrial > Soil > Grasslands | place: USA... | reverse complement strand
TGCGTTTTCGATGCCCGTGAGCGTGTCGTTGCCCACGTCGCCCGAGGTCGTACCCGTGCTCAGATTGATCGTCAGCGCCCCGGTCGCCGCCGACGCGTCGTACGTATCCGTGCCACCGCCGCCATCGATGTTGTCGTTGCCGTCGGCGGACGCGGCCACGAACACGTCGTCGCCGATGCCACCGTCTAGCGAGTCGTTGCCGGTGCCGCCGTCCAGCGTGTCATTGCCACTGCCGTTGCCGCCTCGCAGCGTGTCGTCGCCCGCAAAACCACTGATCAGATCATCGCTGTTGCTGCCTACCAGGGAGTCGTTACCGGAGGTTCCGTCGATCGTTGCCATTGCGTTAGGCCTCGTAGTTGCGCGCAGCGAAGCGTCTGGGAATACACTGCCTGCGTCGATTGGTTCGATGAGAGAAGAGCGTGCTGCCGATCCGCCAGGTGATGGGCGCTCGACGTCCCATCCCAACGAATCGGTGTACAGGGGTGTGCATCGCGGCTAGTCTTCGTGCAGCGCGCGGTGGAAGCTGTCGGTCAGCGGCGCGATCGCGTAGCGGAAGAAGGTCCGCTTGCCGGTGACGATCAACACCTCGGCCGGCATGCCGGGCTGGAGCACGGCGCCGCCACCGATCTGATCGAGCTGGTCCTGCGGAATCGTGACCTGCGCCTCGTAGTACGAGGCGCCGCTCGTCTTGTCGACCAGCGCGTCGGCCGAGACGTAGTCGACGCGGCCGATCAACATCGGAATCACGCGCTGGCGGAACGCCGTCAGCCGTACGGTGGCCTCGAGCCCGACCCGCACCATCTCGATGTCGGTGGGCCGCACGCGCGCTTCCACGCGCAGCTCGCCGCCCGCCGGAACGATGTCGAGGATCGGATCGCCGCGATTGATCACGCCCCCGGGCGTGAAGTAGTGCAGGTTCACGACGGTGCCCGCGATCGGCGCCACCACTTCGCGCCGGGCCAAGACGTCGGTGGCGGCACGCAGCGCCTCCTCGGTCTCGGCAAGGTGCTCGCGGGTGTCGTGCTGCTGGGAGACCACCTCGTTGAGCAGGTCGCTCTCGGTCTGGCTGATCTCGAGTCGGGTCTCCCCGATCTTCTGGCGCGCGCGCGCGGCCAGCGCGGCCGAGCTTTGGCGCTCCCCCTCGAGCCCGGCCACCTGGCGGCGAAACTCGAGCAGCTTCGGCTTCGCCTCGAAGCCCCGCTCGACCAAGGCCTCAATGCTCGCCATCTGCTCGCGGACGCTGTCGAGCTGCCGGCCGGTGGACGCAACGTGAGCGTCGTAGCTCGCCGCCTCGGATTCGAGCTGCGCGATCGTCTGCTCGAGGATCGACACGCGCCCGAGATGCGCCTCGCGGCGCTTGGCGAAGATCCGCTCCTGCCCGGTGAGCAGCTCGTCGACGCGTTGCTCACTGCGCCGTGCGATCAGCTCGGCGGGGAACGTCACCGCGTCGGCACCCTCGCGCTCGGCGCCCAGGCGCGCATACTCGGCGCCGAGCGCATCGAGACGCGCCTGATACATCTCGCGGGAGGCGCGCGACTGCGTCTCGTCGAGGCGCAGCAGGCCGCCTCCTGCGGCCACCTTATCGCCCTCGCGCACTCGGATCTCCCGGATGATGCCACCCTCGAGGTGCTGCACGGTCTTGCGGTTGTCGCGCACGACGACGTGCCCTGGCGCGACCGCGGCGCTCGAGAGCGGCGCGAGCAGGCTCCAGAGCAAGAAGCTGCCGAGGAAGACGACGATCACGGCGCTGCCCACGAAGAGCTCGCGTTCGAAGCGCGGCCCCTCGGCGAGCGGGGTCGCGCTGAGTGCCGCGACGTCGCCGGTGGTGGTGATCACAGGTTCGCCTCGACGGCGCGCGGGAACGCGGGCCGGTGCAGCGGCGCGGCGGCGGGCGCCGCCTTCGCGAGCTTCGCGAGCACCTCGTCGCGCGGTCCGTAATGCTCGACGGCCCCCTCGTTCAGCACCAGGACTCGATCCATCGCCTGCACGACGCTCATCCGGTGGGCAATCACGATCACGGTGGCGCCGCGCCGCTTCAGGTAGGCCAGCGACTGGATCAGGGCGAGCTCACCCTCCGAATCGAGATTGGCGTTCGGCTCGTCGAGCACCACGAGCCGAGGCTCCCGGAACAGCGCGCGCGCGAGCGCGATGCGCTGGCGCTGGCCGCCCGACAGGCGCCTGCCGCCGGTGCCGATCTGCGTGTCGTAGCCCTCGGGCAGCCGCAGGATCATCTCGTGACAGCCCGCCAGCTGTGCTGCCTTCACGACCTGTTCATCCGTCGCGCCGCCCACGCGCGCGATGTTCTCCCGGATCGAGCCGCCGAACAGCTCGACATCCTGGGGCAGATAGCCGACGTGGCGACCGAAATCCTCGCGCGACCACGAGAAGACGTCGGCGCCGTCGAGCCGCGCGACACCCGAAACGGGCTTCAGCACACCGACCAGAATGCGGGCCAGCGTGGTCTTGCCCGAGCCCGAGGATCCGATCAACGCCAGTGACGTACCGGCCGGAACCGAGAAGCCGATCCCTTTGAGGAGCGCATGCTCGGCCTTCGGAAACGCATGGACCACGCGCTCGATGTCGAGGCGCCCGTTCGGCACGGGAAGCGACGTGCGGCGCTCGCGCAGGCGGTCGCGCTCGAAGAACGTGACCAGGCGTTGATAGGCCTGACGCGCTCCGATCAGCTGTCGCCAGGTGAGGATCGCCTGCTCGATCGGCGATAGCGCGCGCGCGAGGATCAGCGAGCCGCCGATCATCCCTCCCGGCGTCATGTCGCGATCGAGCACGAGGTACGCGCCCAATCCGAGCATCCCCATCTGCAGCGCCAGCCGCACGAAACGGCTCGTGGAGGCGATCACGCCGCTGCGGTCACTCGCCACCTCCTGGTCGGTGATCACGCGTTCGCTCTGCATCCTCCAACGCGCGACGATCGGCCCGAGCATGCCCATCGCGTCGATCACCTCGGCGTTGCGCAGCGCGTCCTCGGCGTTGCGCGCGTTGGCGATCTGGTTCCAGTTCGCTTCCCGCAGGCGCTCGCGCGTGGTCATCTCGTTGAGCATGGCCAGCCCCGACAGCGCCAGCGCACCCGCGAGCGCCGCCGCGCCCAATGCCGGGTGGAGCAGAAAGATCACGAGCAGATAGATGGGCGACCAGGGAGCATCGAAGAAGCAGAGCAAGGTGGGTCCGGTCAGAAAGTTGCGGAGCTGCGCGATGTCTTGCAGCGCCTCGCCGCGGTAGGGATAGCCCTGGAGCTGGGCTTCGAGCGCGCGCGCAAAAGCTTCGGGCGCGAGGCTGCGCTCCACCCAATTGCCGATCCGCACCAGCATGCCGGCGCGCACCCAATCCAGCGCTGCGAATGCAAGTAGAGCCCCGATGCCGATCAGAGTCAGGAAGAGAAGCGTGTCGGTATTGCGGCTCCCGAGTACGCGGTCGTAGACCTGCATCATGTACAGCGGGATGGTCAGCGCGAGCACGTTGAGCACCAGGCTGAACGCGGCCGGATACACGATCGCGCGTCGGCACGAGCGGCGTACGTCGTCGAATACGTTCAAGACGGCCAACCTCTACGACGTTCTGCGCGACGACCGTTTCGCCGACGAAGCCCGAATCGCTCTGGCCGCTCGCCCCATGCGGCATCTAGGTCGGCCGGTCGCGACAGCGGCAAACTGACCCCAGCGTGAAGTGAGACGAACGGTGATCATCGACCCTAGTGCCTCGGCTACTATAGTCGCCATCGCCCTGGGTTAGGTGTCACATTTTGTTGAAGCCATTGTTCTCCGACCGAGTGGGTCGCGTGCGCCGTGATGCGCAACTATCGACGCCGGCCGGGGACGGATCTCGCAGTCGACCTAACCCCGCGGCCATCGTCGGATCGATGGCGCGGCTTCCCGTCATTGCGCAGAAGATCGACTCAACTGCGCGTGCATTCGAACGTTGATCGAGGATCGGCGTTACGGGCTCAGGTTTCGCTGAGCGCGCGACCGATCAGCGAGCCTACGACTTCAAGTCGTCGAATCTGCGCGAGGGTCGATGCGGATCCTGTTCGTCCACCAGAATTTTCCTGGCCAGTACAAGCACATCGCGGCGGCACTTGCGCGGGAGTCGCGCAATCAGGTCGTTGCACTGGCTCACCACGAGCAACCCGCGCCCGACGGCGTGCGAGTGGTGCGCTACGGGCTGACGCGCCAGCCCTCGACGGCTCATGCCCTGGCACGAGACTTCGAGCGCAAGGTGGTCTACGGCGAGGCGGCAGCGCGCGCCGCGATCCAGCTGCGAAGCGACGGCTTCGCCCCCGATGTCATCTGCGGCCATCCCGGCTGGGGAGAAACCCTGTTCCTCAAGGACGTGTGGCCGAACGCCCGTCTGCTCAGCTTTCAGGAGTTCTATTACCGGGTCGATTCCGACTTCAATTTCGAGCCGGACGATCCGGTCACCGATCCGTCGGCGCTCTGGAAATTGCGCGCACGCAATGTCGCGTTTCTGTCGGCTATCGAAAGTTCCGATTGGAACGTGACGCCGACCCGCTGGCAGTGGAGTCAGCTGCCGGGCTTTGCCCGCGCGCACACCAGCATCATCCACGACGGGATCGACACGGACGCAGCGAGTCCGAACACGCAGGCCACGATTACGCTCGGACGCGCCGGTGTATGTCGGCCGGGCGACGAGATCGTCAGCTTCATCAGCCGCAACCTCGAGCGCTACCGCGGTTACCACATCTTCATGCGGGCGCTGCCCGAGATATTGAAGCGACGTCCGAATGCCCGCGCCGTGATCGTGGGCGGAGATGGGGTGAGCTACGGCGCCGCGCCGCGCGGCGAACGTTCGTGGAAGGACATCTTCCTCGCGGAAGTGCGGGATCAGCTCGACATGAGCCGCGTGCACTTCGTCGGAAGAGTGCCCCACGCGACCTACCTCAACCTGCTCCAGGTTTCGGCGGCGCATGTCTACCTCACGTACCCCTTTGTTCTCTCGTGGTCGATGCTCGAAGCGATGGCTTCAGAGTGTCTCGTGATCGGCTCGCGCACAGCGCCGGTCACCGAGGCAATCGAGCACGGCGCCAACGGCCTGCTGGCCGACTTCTTCGCCCCCGGCGCGATCGCCGACGCTGTGATCGACGTACTCGCGGAGCCGCAGAAGTACCGACCGTTGCGTGAGGCCGCTCGTCGCACCGTGCTGGAGCGCTACGACCTCGTTTCGATCTGCCTGCCGCGGCACCTGGCGCTGATCGGCGAGGTGGCAGAGGGCCGAACACCGGCTTCGCCCGAGCCCGACGCGGAGAAGCTCGATTGAGCAGCGCGAGCACCGAATAGCAGCGCGTCGCCGCATTGACTGACCTGTCTCGCGGACGGCTGCCTCCGCGGAGGAGAATGGCCGCGTCTCTCAGCCAACTCCCAGACCCGCCTGCACGCGTGCGAGTCCCGCGGCGAGCCCCGGGTGGCGCACGCTGGATCCCACCCGGTCTAAGATGCCGGATGCAGCCGACAATGACTGCTCGGCTTCGCCGGTGCGGTGTCGCGCGGCATGAAGCGCTCCGAGCGCCGCGTGCGTCTGCCACGTCTCGCGCGGCTCGCCGATTTCCGTCGCAATCGCCAGCGCCCGCGCCAGCGCCACCTCCGCGTCGTCCCAGCTTCGGCGCAGCACGGCGCACCTTCCCTTGATCCGCCACGCGTGCGACTCGTACTTCCGCGAGCGCGTCGGCACTGCGATCGCGAGGCTCTCGTCGGCGAACTCGGTGGCGCGTGACAGGTCGCCGCGCGCCAGGGCGAGGTCGCCGAGACTCGCATAGCAGTGCGTCGCGTAGCGCCACGTCATCCAGCGCGAGCGCGGTGGGTGGCGCACGATGTGGTGGGCCTCGTCGAGCACCTCGCTGGCCAGTGCGAACTCACCTTGCGCCGTGAAGCTGTCGCCCTCGTTGATCAGCGTGAAGGCGGCTCGCTCGGGCCCGGTGGCGTCGCGGCTCGCGCGCGCGATCGCGAGACCGCGCTCGGAGAGCTCGAAGCCAGCGGCGAAGTCCTGACAGTCGATGTGAAGCCAGCCGAGCGTGTTCAGGATGCGCGCGAGATACGCCTCGTCGCCGCTCTTCTCGGCCAGCGCGAGGCCTTCACGGAGTGCGCCCAGCGCGCCCTCGTAGTCGCCGAGGCCGGCGCGCGAGACACCCTCCGCCCACAGGCACCGGATCAGCGGGACGACCAGGCGATACTCGCGCGCGACGCGTGCGCCCTCGGCCGCCACGTCCAGGCCTTCGGCATAGCGCCCGTGCCAGTTCCGGAGCGCGCCGATCATGAAGCGCGCTTGCCCCTGTCTGTTGAAATCGTGGACCTCCTGGCTGACGGCCAGCGCCCGCGCGAGCTCGGCATCGGCCTCGTTGTGCCGGCCCGTGATCGCGTGCACCGTGCCGGTGCACAGGAACCCTCCACCGACTGGCGGCAGGAAGCCCGCCTCGGTGCCGAGTCGGATCGCCTCGCTCGCCGCGGCCACCCCTTCGTCGAAAACTTCCATCCACACGGCCGCCCATGCGCCGAGGGCCAGCGCCGCCGCTTCGAGCGCGCGATTGTTCGTGGCCCTCGCAAATGCGAGCAACGCGTCGGCCTCGGCTCGCGAGCGCGCATACTCTTCGACTCCGTAGAAGAGGTTGCAGCGGGCCGCGTGAATCGAGATCCGCGTGGCGGCGGGCGCGCCGTCGCCCAATCGCTCGGTGACGAGCAGGGCCCGCTCGTACAGCGCCAGCGCCTCGCGCAAAGCGAACGCCGCGGCGGCCTTTCCGGCTCCCTTCAGCAGGTAGTCGAGCGCCTTATCCCAGACCTCGCTCGAAGGGATCGGAGCCGGTGTCGATCAGCTGGCTGGCCTCGAGATCGCGCAGGTAGGCCTCGGCTTGTTCGCTGTGCGCGAGCTCCACCAGAAGGCGGTGCGAGAACTCTCTGCCGATCACGGACGCAGTCTGGAGCAGCTCCTTCGGCCCGTCGTCGAGGCGGTCGATGCGCGCGGCAATCAGGTCCTGCACCGACTCGGGAACCGCCACCTCGTCGACTCGGCCGACCAGCTCGTACCCCGCCGTCGTCGCGCGGATCGCGCCCGTCTCGCGGAGCGAGCGCACGAGCTCCTCGATGTAGAACGGGTTGCCCTCGCCCCTGGTGGCGATCAGCGAGCGAAGCGGCGGGGCGAACCCGCTCGCGGCGAGCATCTGCTCCGCCATCGCGGCGCCGTCTTCCCCGGACAGCGGCAAAAGATCGATTTGCGACGCATAGGGCCGGTTGCCGAAGCGATGCTCGTATCCGGGCCGCTAGGTGAAGATGAGGAGAATCCTCTGACCCGAAATGGTGTCGGCGAGGCTGATCAGAAAATCTTCGGTCGCGACGTCGCTCCAGTGCAGGTCTTCGAGCACGAGCACCAGCGGACGAGCCTGCGCCGCGAGCTCGAGCACGCGGCGCAGCGCCGCGAGCGTCTCTCCGCGACGGGTCTGGGGGTCCATCGCCGCGATGCTCGGATCGCCGGAATCGATCGACAGCAATCAGCAGAGGTAGGGGACGATCTCGGCGGCCTCTCCGCCCAGGCGGTGGACACCGCGGTCGATCCGATCCGCGGCTGCCTCCGCTGCGGCTCCCTCCTCGATGCCGAATGTCCGCTTCAGCAGATCGATCAGCGGATGAAACGCGATCGAGCGGCCCACCGACGCGCAGCGGCCTTCCATCCAGCTCACCCCGTCGCCGAGGCGACGGCGAAGCTCGTGGAGCAGCCGCGATTTTCCGATCCCGGGATCACCGGTCAGGAAGAGGATGCGGCGGTCGCCGCGCTGGGCGTGCTCGCAGCTCTCGAGGAGCTGCGCCATCTCGCCGACGCGGCCGGCGAGCGGCGTCAGTCCGCGATGGGTGCCGATCTCGATCCGGCTGCGCGCGGTGCGACGCGCGACCACCTGCCATGCGCCGACTCGCGCCGCCTTGCCCTTGAGCGACAGATTCCCCAGCGAGAGCGTCTCGAAGTGGTCGGCGATCAGGCGCTGCGTGGTCTCGGAGACGATCACCTGGCCGGGGGCGCCGCCTGCTGGAGCCGCGCCGCGACGTTCGTCGTGTCGCCGACCGCCGTGTAGTCCATCCGCAGGTCGTTTCCGATGCTGCCGACCACGACGAGGCCGGTATTCAGCCCCTGCCGGACCTAGAAGCGGATTCCCCGGCTGAGCTCCAGCTCCGCCTGGAAGGAATCGAGCGCATCGCGGATCGCGAGCGCCGCGTACACGGCGCGCTGTGCGTGGTCTTCATGTGCGATCGGCGCGTCAAACAGCGCCATGATGCCGTCGCCGAGGAACTGGTTGACGGTGCCTTCGTAGCGGTGCACCGCGTCGAGCAGCAGCTCGAACGTGCGGGTCATCGTGGCGTGGACATCTTCCGGGTCGAGCTGCTCGCTGAGCGAGGTGAAGCTCGAGATGTCCACGAAGTGGACTGTCACCTGCTTGCGCTCTCCGGCGAGCGCGGTGGCCGTGGTGAGGATCTTCTCCGCGAGATGACGGGGCGTGTAGGAGCGGGGAGAAGCCGACAGCGCGACTCCCGACGTCGACGTGGTGAGCGCGTCGCCACAGCCCCCACAGAACTTCTCGCCGGGTGCGTTCGCGAATCCGCACGAGGAGCACGGGCTGGGCAGCGGGGCTCCGCACTGCGCGCAGAACCGACGGCCCGACCGGTTCGCGTGGTCGCACTGTATGCAGCGCGACGGATCGGTGCGGAAGGGTCGTTCCTCGGGCACCCGCACCTCCGATCCTACGGCAGGGTACGACGAAGCGTGCTGGAGGGACAGTCTGGCGTCGCTGTTCGCGCGGCGCGCCGGTCATTCACTCGCGCGGAGCTGTTCACCGCCTTCCTCCGGTTTTTTCCCGGTCGGACCCCGTTCCCGAGCGGTACGCTGAGCGCATCTGGGGCCCGGACCCAACTGGAGATTCGGTCATGACCCATACCGCGACCTGGAACGGCAAGGTGATCGCCAAGAGCGACCGCACGCTCGAAGTCGATGGTTACGTGTATTTCCCGCGCGAGTCGGTGCGAATGGAGTTCCTGAAGGCTACGCCCAAAACAGCGAGCGACCTCGACTGTCCCCACGGCGTGCAGTTCTATGACGTGGGCGCTGGCGGGGCGCCGAGCAAGCGCGCCGCGTGGTCCTACGAGGCGCCGCAGGCCAGGATGAAGCCGGTCGACCACTGGATCGGCTTCTGGGAGGACGTCGCGATCTCGTGATCGCTCTCGGTCCGCGCACGCTAGCGATCTCCGCCGAAGAACCGGTGCAGCGCCTGCGCGAAGGCCGCCGGGTGATCGCCGTACCCGCCGTGTCCACCCGGAAAGACCACCGGTGCACTGCCGAGTTTTTCGGCGAGCGCGATCGCACTGCGGTAGGCGAGCTGCCCGACCGAGTCTTCTCCAACGCCGACGGCGACCCGAGTAAAAACGCCTAGCGCGCTGACGTCGGGCATGTAGAAGCTGATCGGTCGGAGGCCGTGCGCGAAGAAGTAGTCCATGTTGGCCCCGATCCGGGCGGACATCTCGCTCGCGGAGTCCACCTCGCGCGACGCGCGTGGTGGCTGCGGCCCGCCGCTCATTCCCGCGAGCTGCGCGAACTTCTGCATTGCCGGCCCGACGCCCTCGCGCCGGAACACGGCATGGATCGCAATGAGTTCGACTTTTCCGGATTCCGCATCTCGAATCCCTCCTTCACGAGCATGACGGACGAGGACGAGCTGTTTCGACCGACGATCCACCCTCTAGCCCTGCTCTTGTCGATCGCTGCGATCAACGTGTGGAATCGCCTCAACGCGGCCACGAAGCAGGTGGCGGGCAAGTGGCAGGCGTAGCCGGTTGTTCTGCCGTGGTGGCATGGCAGTCGCGCTCGACCTCCGCGAGCCGCCGCTCGAGATAGCGCCGTTCGGGGCCGGTACCGACGCGTTCGAGCGCCCGCCGGTAGCAGCGCGCTGCCTCGTCGGAGCGTCCGAGGCGGCGCAACAGGTCGGCTTCGGTCGCCCAGAGCAGGTAGTAGTCCGCAAGTTCGCCGCGCCGCTCGAGGTCGGCGACGAGCGCGAGCCCGGCTGCGGAACCGTCGGCCATCGCAACCGCGATCGCGCGGTTGAGCTCGACGATCGGCCCCGGCCGCGCACGGACGAGCGCCTCATAGTGCCGCGCGATCGCGCGCCAATCGGTTGCCTCGGCGCGCCGCGCGCGCGCGTGTTCGGCGACAATCGCCGCCTGCAGCGCATACGGACCCGCCGGCTCTGCGACCAGCGCATCTGATGCGAGCGCCAGACCCTCTTCGATCAGAGCCCGGTTCCAGCGCGTCCGGTCCTGTTCCTCGAGCAGGACGATCTCGCCGTCGGGCGTCGTACGCGCCTCGCGGCGCGCGTCGTGGAGCAGCATCAGCGCGAGCAGGCCGCGTGCCTCGGGCGAAGCAGGCATCTGCTCGGCGAGCAGGCGCCCGAGGCGGATCGCTTCTCGCGAGAGGTCCGGGCGCACCAAGGCGTCGCCGCAGCTGGCCGAATAACCCTCGTTGAACACGAGGTAGACCACCGCCATCACCGCATCGAGGCGCTCGGGCAGGACGTCCGGCGGCGGTACTTCGTAGGGGATCCCCGCTTCGGCGATCTTGCGTTTCGCGCGGACCAGCCGCTGCGCGAGCGTTGGGGGCGCGATCAGGAAGGCACGCGCGATCTCGTCGGTCGAGAGGCCGCACAGCGTCCGCAGCGCGAGCGCCACCTGCGACTCGAGTGAGAGCGCGGGATGGCAGCAGGTGAAGATCAGCCGCAGCCGCTCGTCCGGGATCGCTGCGTCGAGAACGTCAGGCAGCTCGGGTCCGCTGTCCGACTCGATCGTCTGTCGGAGCTCGGCGCGAATGTTTTCCAGTCGGCCCGCGCGGCGAAGCACGTCGATCGCCTTGTTGCGCGCGGTCGCGACGACCCACGCGCGCGGGTTTCTCGGGTACCCATCGCGCGGCCAGCGCTCGAGCGCGACCGCGAACGCTTCTTGGACCGCCTCCTCGGCGACGTGGAAATCACCGATGCTGCGGATCACCGTGGCGAGGACGCGCCCGAACTCCTCGCGATAGAAGTGCTCGATCACGATTGCGTTGTAGCGCTGCCACTTCGGCGGCGCTCGTGTACTTCCGGTTCACACGGGATCGAAGAAGAGAATCTCGCGCACCTCGATCGGCCCCCAGCGGGCGTGCGGGTAACGCTTCGCGAGCTCGATGGCCTGCGCGCGGTCCGCGACGCGGACGAGGCCGTACCCGCCGACACCTTCCTTCGACTCAGCGAACGGCCCGTCGGTGACCAGGACCTTCCCGCCGAGCGGCTCGATCCACGCCGGGGGCGGGTCGGGCACCAGCGGCGCCGTCTCGAACAGAGCTCCTTCTCCGCCGAGCCTCTCGCTGAACGCGATCATCTCGCGATACTTGGCTCCGTCGGGGTCGGAGAGGCCCGGCTCCATTCGGAACGCGAGCAGATAGGGCGTGCCGCGTCCTGGATCGGCGTAGGTGAATCGGCTCCCGACGGCGTGCACCTCGAGCGGCGCATAGCGCGCATGCGGACAGCGCTTCGCGATAGCGAGCGCCTCTTCGCGGCCGGCGACGTCGACGATCCAGAATCCTCCGACGACTTCCTTGCTCTCGGCGAACGGCCCGTCGCTCACGAACGCCCTTCCGTCGCGCACGCGCACGGATTGGGCGTCGGAGTCCCGCCCGAGCGGCGCGCCGCGCCGGAGAATCCCCTGGCTCGCGAGCTCGGCCGCGAACTTGCCCATCTCCGCGAAGCGACCGGGATCGGCGATCGAGCCCGCCGGCACCATGAACAAGAACATGAACTCCACGGCGTCCCTCCTGTCTCTTCATATCTCAGACGAACCGCCACGCCGCAAATCGACAAGCCGTTCCTCCGGGGACTGTCGATTTCGGGAGTGCCCGTTCGACGAGATCACGAGAGGAGGAAGTGATGTGCCCGGTATGCCTCACGACAACAGCGCTCGCCGTCGCGAGCGCCACCTCCGTGGGCGGCCTCGGCGCGCTCGCTGTGAAGAAGCTCCGCGCGCGGACCGGTGCCCCGGCGAGCGCGAAAGGCGAAGACAGGAGGACGAGATGAAGACCCACCGGACCGTGTCTCGCGACGAATGGCTGGCCGCGCGCGTGCAACACCTGGCCAAAGAAAAGGAGCTCACGCGGCAGCGCGACGAGCTCGCGCGGCAGCGGCGCAATCTGCCCTGGGTGAAGATCGAGAAGCGCTACGAGTTCGAAGGCCGCGCCGGGAGGACGACGCTCGCCGATCTCTTCGAGGGGCGGAGCCAGCTAGTCGTCTACCACTTCATGTTCGGACCGGATTGGCACGAGGGGTGCCCCAGCTGTTCGTTCGTGTCTGACCACCTCGACGGCGCGGTCGCTCACCTCGCCGCGCGCGACGTCTCGCTCGCAGTGGTCTCGCGCGCGCCATGGCCGAAGATCGATGCGTTCCAGAAGCGGATGGGCTGGCGGTTCAACTGGGTGTCGTCGTACGGGAGCGAGTTCAACCGCGACTTCCACGTCTGGTTCACGAAGGACGAGATGGCCAGCGGCCGGGTAGACTACAACTACGCCCGGCAGGCGTTCCCGAGCGAGGAAGCGCCGGGAATGACCGTCTTCTTCCGCGACACCAACGGCGACCTGTTCCATACCTACTCGACCTACGGGCGCGGCGTCGAGCCGTTCGTCGGCACGTACATGGTCCTCGACCTGGTGCCCAAGGGCCGCGACGAGGATCACCTGGCGTTCACGATGGAATGGGTCCGCCACCACGATCGTTACCGCACGGGCGAGCTCGCCGATGAGGACCGACCCTACTGGCCGGCCGAGACGCGATGAGGATTTGACCGTCCATTCGCCGCATCCGGGCTCGACACCCAGCACCTGCGCGATCCCGAAAGCCGCCCGCTCGCGGATCTCGAACACGGGCGCGCAGCCTAGCGCAGTCCCTCAATCGAGTCGGACCAGGCCTCTGCGGGTGGCGACCTTGATCGCTTCGGTCCGGCTCGTGACGCCGAGCTTCTCGAACAGGTGTCCGAGGTGCGTCTTGACGGTCCGCTCGCTGATGCCGAGCTCGCTCGCGATTTCCTTGTTGGCCTTGCCGTCTGCAGTGAGGCGCAGCGTCGCGAGCTCGCGCGGCGTCAGCTGGACGTGCGTCACCCCTTCCGCGAGCTTCGCCGCGGCGGCCGGTGCGAGATAGCTCTTGCCGGCGAGCACGTCGCGGATGCACGCGATCAGATCGTCCGCCGCGATGTCCTTGAGCACGTACGCCTTCGCACCCGCCTTGAGCGCGCGCGCGATCTCGTCGTCGGTGTCGTAGGTCGTGAGCACGATCACGCGCGCCTGCGGCTCGAGCGCCCGGATGCGCCGAACCACCTCGACGCCGTCCATCACGGGCATCCGCAGGTCGAGCAGCGTCACGTCGGGGCGGTAGCGCTCCCAAGCCGCGACTGCCTCGACGCCGTTCCCGGCCTCCGCGACGACGCGCAGATCGCACTCCTGATTGATGATATTGGCGACGCCGGTGCGGAACAGCGCGTGGTCGTCCACGACCAGCACGCGGCCGGGCTCGGCGGACGGCGGCTCAGCCGGCAACGTGCACCTGGGTCGGGAGCGAGGACGGCTCCCACGCGAGCACCACCTCCGTGCCGCTGCGCGGCGCGGTGACGATCGTCAGCGATGCGCCGATCCGCTCGGCGCGTTCGTGCATGCTCGTCATGCCGAACCCGGACGACTGCCGTCCCCGCGCGATCCCGCGGCCGTCGTCGCCTACCGAGAGCCGCAGGCCGACCGACTCCACGGTCGAGGCACGGATCGTGATCCGGCGCGCGCCGGCGTGGCGCACAGCGTTCGTCAGCGCTTCCTGTGCGATCGCGACGATCTCGCGCTCCACGCCGTCGCCCAGCCGCGGCAGCTCATCGACGACGACTTCGATCGGCACGTCGGTGGTGCGCTGGCCGAGATCGGCGAGCCGCTGCAGTGCGCTGGCGACGTCCTCGCCGCTTCCGACGTTGGGGCGCAACGTGCAGACCGATCTCCGCGCCTCGGTCAGATGGGTGCGCGCGAGCACGATCGCGTTCTCGAGGCTCGCGGTGACGCTGTCCGGCACCGCCCCGATCTCGCGCCGCGCGGCCTGCAGCTGCATCAGGATCGCTGCGAAGCCCTGCGCGAGGTTGTCGTGGATGTCGCGAGCGAGCCGGTTGCGCTCTTCGAGCGTCGCCTTGCGCCGCTCCTCCTGCCGGCCGCGCTCCGCGAGCCGGCTGACGTGCAGCACGAACGTCGCCTGGCGCGCGATCCCCTCGAGCATCGCGAGCCGCCACTCCGGGCATTCCGCGGTGGGCCCTGCGGAGAGCACGATCCAGCCGAGATTGCGGCCGCCGAGCAGGAGCGGCGCGGTCTGCACCACGTCGATCCCCGCGCGCCGGATCTGATCGCGAATCGGCGCGGGCAGCCGCCGGTCGTCGCCTTCGTAGACCACGGATCCCTTCCATCCGGCGATGTGCGCGAACAGGTGCGTTCCCATGCTCTCGCGCGGCGAAGCCAAGGCGTCCCAGTCCGGGCTCCCGCGCGTGTGCAGCGCGCCGCGCTGATAGGTCATCCAGAGGTCGACCCGATGTTGGTCCTCGTCGAGCAGCCACACGTCGCAGGAGGTGCTGTCGCACTCTTCGACGAGCGTCTTGGTGAACATCCCGAAGAAGCTCTCCACGCTGTCGGGCTCGCGCGCGAGCAGATCGAGCGCGAGCTGGACGGCGTCGGTGTGGACCTTCGCGAGGCATTCCGCGTGGCGGCGCTCGTCCATCTCGCGGATCAGGGCGTCGCGCAGCTCGGTGGCGTCGGAGGGGAGGATCGGGACCTCGATCTCGGACTCGTGACGCATGTCGTCCTCCGTCGCGAGTAGGGTACTCCCCGAGCGCCGTTCGGTCGCGTGTCCGCACGTCCGAGCCCGGCATCGTCCGAAAGTCGCAGATCGCCCTCCGCTGCACGTCGCGCTCCGCGGTCGGGCGCGCGCACGAGCTGGCGATCGCCCTAGCGCCCGATTGTCGGAGCGCCCGTCGAGCACGACGTTCCGTTCACGGTCGAAGCGGGCGCGTCGATTTCGAGCTCCGCAGATCGTCAGGAAGATGGAGGGCAACCCCATGGCAAGGCGGATGATCTCGATGCTGAGTCTCGTGTTCGCCGTGTTGGCGGCGCTCGGCGCCGCGAAGGTGCGACAAACGCGCGCGGCGCAATCGCGCGAGTTCACGCCGCCGCCGGAGGCGGTCACGACGATCGTCGCGAAGCAGGAGCAATGGCGGAGTGCGCTCGGAGCGATTGGAACCGTGTCCGCCGTGCAAGGCGTGATCGTGAGCGCCGACCTGCCCGGCACCGTCGCCCGGATCGCATTCGAGTCGGGTTCGGCGGTGCGCAGAGGGGGCGTGCTCGTCGTTCTCGACACGCGCCAGGAGCGCGCGCAGCTGGCGGCCGCGGAAGCCGATCGCGTCCTGGCCGGCCGGATCCTGGCGCGAATGCAGGCGATGTGGGACCAGGGCGTGATTTCGCGGACCGACTACGACCGCGCCACGGCCGAGGACGAGCAGACCGCCGCGCGCGTCGGTGAGATCCGCGCCACGATCGAGCGCAAGACGATGCGCGCGCCGTTCGACGGCGTGCTCGGCATCCGCCAGGTCAATCTGGGCCAGTACCTCTCCGCGGGCACCCCGGTCGTCGCACTCCAGACACTCGACCCGATCTACGTGAACTTCAGCGTTCCGCAGCAGGACGCCGGCGAGATGCACGTGGGCCTGCCGGTGCGCGTCGCGGCCGACAGCGGCTCCGGCACCGGGCGCGAGGGCCGCATCAGTGCGATCGATTCCGTGATCGACCCGGCGACCCGGAACGTTCAGGTGCAGGCCACCTTCGCGAATCCCGAGCGGGCTCTGCAGCCAGGCATGTTCGTACAGGCGGAAGTGAACCTGGACCAGAGCCGCGCAGCCATCGCTTTGCCGCGCTCCGCGATCAGCTATGCGCCCTACGGCGATTCGATCTTCGTGGTCAGCGATCTCTCCGACGCGAAGGGCCAGAACTACCGCGGTGTGCGCCAGCACTTCGTGAAGCTCGGCGAGGCGCGCGGCGATCAGATCGCGGTGCTGTCGGGCATCGAGCCGGGCGACGAGGTCGTGACCTCGGGCGTGTTCAAGCTCCGCAACGGCGCCGCCGTGCTGGTCGACAACGCCGTCCAGCCCGGCAACGACCCCGCGCCCGACCTCGAGGACAGCTGATGAAGCCGACCGATCTGTTCGTCAAACGACCCGTACTCGCGATCGTCGTCAATCTGGTGATCCTGATCGCCGGGCTGCAGTCGATCCGCTCGTTGAGCGTGCGCCAGTACCCGCGCAGCGACATCGCAGTGGTGCGCGTCTCGACTTCGTACGTGGGCGCCAACGCGGACCTCGTGCGCGGCTTCATCACCACGCCGCTCGAGCGCGTGATCGCGAGCGCCGACGGCATCGATTACATGGAGTCGTCGAGCGCCCAGAGCCTCTCCACGATCACCGTGCACCTGAAGCTCAACTACGACACCAATGCGGCGCTCACGCAGATCCAGGCGGAGGTGGCCCAGGTCCGCAACGACCTTCCACCGGAAGCAGAGGCACCGGAGATCGAGCTCGAGACGGCGGACAATCGCTTTGCAGCGATCTATCTGGGCTTCTCCTCGACCGACCTCGATCAGAATCAGATCACCGACTACCTGACGCGCGTGGTGCAACCGCGGCTCTCCGCAATCGACGGCGTCCAGCGCGCCGACATCCTCGGGGACCGCACCTTCGCGATGCGGATCTGGCTCCACCCCGATCACATGGCCGCGCGCGGCATTTCGCCGGCGGCGGTCCGCGAGGCGCTCGCTCGCAACAACACGCTCTCGGCACTCGGCCGCACCAAGGGGTCGATGGTGTCGGTGAACCTGGTCGCCAACACCGATCTGCGCACGCCCGAGGAGTTCCGCCAGCTCGTCGTCAAGGAGCAGAACGGCGTCGTCGTCCGGCTCGGCGAGATCGCCGATGTCGTGCTCGGCGCCGAGAACTACGAGG
>Ga0066710_100001636_pt1 | contig 17080 bp, 17 predicted proteins | sample GraSoiAngelo_159_FD_79666 | JGI IMG/M metagenome (GOLD analysis project Ga0066710, IMG submission 79666) | Grasslands soil microbial communities from the Angelo Coastal Reserve, California, USA - 14_1009_16_40cm | ecosystem: Environmental > Terrestrial > Soil > Grasslands | place: USA... | reverse complement strand
GCGCGCGGACGGCGTCGGTCGCCTCCTCGGGCGAGAGGCCGCCGACCGAAACCCCCGAGATCGTCACGCCGGGCGGGATCAGCGGCGGGCCGGGATTGGTGGTCGTCGTGCCGGTCGTCGTCGAGCCGGTCGTCAGCATCCCGGCCGCGCTCACGCCCCCGGCGAGAAGAGCCGCAAGCGCACCCGCCGCGGCGCAGGCGAGTAGCGCGCAGGCAACGAGCAGCGAGCGTCTCACGCCGGGAGTGTAGCCCTGGAGCCCTGGAAGATCCGCGGGTCATCGGTGATGACGCCGTCCACGCCGAGCCCGTCCAGCCGAGCGAGCTTTGCGCGGTCGTTCACCGTCCAGGCGAGGACGGCCGCCCCCTGAGCGTGACAGCGTTCGACGACCGCGCGTGTGACCAGCCGGTAGTCGAGCGTCGTCGCCGCTGCCTCCGCATCCGCGAGGAGCCGGCCGACGCGAAAAGGGAGCGCGAGCCGCGTAACGAGGCGGACGGCCGGATAGAGGCGGTGTCGAGGATAGGTTCGGCTCCGGGTGAGCTGCGGCTCGAGCCGCCGACAGGCTTGGAGCGTCGAGAGGTCGTAGGTGCTGACGACCGCTCGCTCGACCAGCCCGTGGCGCCGCAGAGCCTCGACGAGCTCCCTTTCGAAGCCTCCGCTCTTCATATCCGCGACGAGCCCTGGCCCCGGCGCGCGCGCGAGCAACGCGAGCGCATCCTCGAGCGACGTGGGCTCGGCCCCGAGCTCCCGTCGGGAATGGCCGAGGACGAGCATGCGGGCCGGCCCCCCGAAGACGTCGAGCTCGACCAGGTCGACGCCCGCGGCGACCGCGGCCTCGATCGAAGCGATGGTGTTCGCAGGCGCGAGCGCCGCCGCACCGCGATGACCGATCCTCAGGACCGGCCCTTCTGCTCGCCTGAGATTCACGGCGCGGTCGGCAGCGGGTACTCCTCGAAGCGCCCGCCCTTCGCTGCGAACTCGAGGATCATCCGGTCGGTGATCCACTCGACGGGCGCGCGGTCGTCCGTCCACGGACGCTCGGCAGGCGAAGCCGTCCGCATGTCGCGCGCGAGCAGCGCAGTCAGCGACCGGAGGCGTGACGGCCCTCCGCGGAGCCGCCGGACGAGCACGGCGCGCGGCGCCGGCCGGTCGAAGCCGATCACGAACTGGTTGAAGCGGAGGGCCTGCCAGGTGAGCACCAGCGGGAACTCGGTGGCGAGAGTTCCCGAGACGCCGTTGGCAAGCCTGTGATCGCCCGGGGTCGCCCCGACGTTCAGCACGATCGCTCCCCCGGGCGCGAGCCGCGAGCGCGCAAGCCGGAAGAACTCCCGGGTCGCGAGATAGAAGGGCACGTACGGCGGGCGGTACGCGTCGACGACGATCAGGTCGTAGCGGGTGTCCGTGCTGCGGAGGAACGGGCGCGCGTCGGCTGTGAAGACGTGCAGGCGCGGATTGTCGTCGAGGCCGAAGAAGCGCCGGCCGACCGCGGTCACCGCCGGATCGAGCTCGACCCCGTCGACGCGGGCCTGCGGATAGAAGACGCCGAGCGCCCGCGCCGTCGTGCCGCCGGCGTTGCCGAGGATCGCGACCCGGCGCAGCGGCCGGCCGAGGAGCGGCGGCACCGCGAGGTAGGTGTCCCACTCGCCGCCGGTCAACACAGAGTCGGGCCGCCAGATCGAGTGCACCGCGAGCCCCTCGTTCAGGTACAGGCGCCGGACTCCGTGGATCTGCGTGACGTGGATGAACTGGTAGCGGGACTCCTGCTCATAGATGAGCCCAGGCTCGGCGCGGACGGCGCCGGGCGGCACGGCGAGCAGGGCGCCGAGCGCGGCGGCGACGACCAGCCAGCGCCTCCCCAGTAGCGCCGCACCCGGGAGCGCCACAAGCGCAGCCGCCCCGAGCAGCGTCCGCTGGGTCCCGATCGTCGGAATCAGGACGAGCGCGGAGAGGAAGGTGCCCAGGAGGCTCCCGACCGTCGACAGCGCGTAGAGCCGGCCGGCGACCGAGCCCGCGTCCCGGACGTCGGAGATCGCCAGCCGCACGGCGAACGGCGCCGTCATCCCGAGGAGCGTCACCGGCGGCGCGAACAGCACGAGCACGGCGAAGAACGAGCCGATCGCCGCCCCGGCCGAAACCTGGTCGAGGCCCTTCACAGACACGTCCAGGAAGGGCTTGGCTGCGAACGGCACCGCGGCGACGAGCACCGCCCCCGCGAGCACGATCCCGCCCAGCACGCGGGTGCTCGGGCGGCGATCGGCCACGCGGCCCCCGAGCCAGTAGCCGAGCGAGAGCGACGCGAGCACGAGCCCGATCACGTTTGCCCAGACGATCGTCGAGCTGCCGTAGTAAGGCGCCAGGAGCCGAGCCGCGCCGATCTCGGTCGCGAGCGAGCCTGCGCCTGCGCAGAAGACGAGCGCGTTCAGGCCCAGGTCGAGGCTGCGAGTCTCGGTCGCCTCCGCGGGCCGGCCCTTGGCGCCGAGCGCTTCAGCCAACTAGAGCCGCCTGATCACGACCACTGCGTAGTCGTCCTCGGGCTCGCCGGCGAAGGCGCGGCATTCCGCGACGACGTGCTCGGCGAGCTCCGAGGCGGACAGCTCTCGTCCCGAGGAGAGCGAGGCGTCGAGGCGCTCGTCGCCGTAGAGGTCTCCATCCCGCCGTGCCTCGACCAGCCCGTCCGTGTAGAGACAGAGAGCGGAACCGGGAGCGAGCGTCGCCTGCAGCTCCTCGTAGCGCTGGCCCTCCTCGACGCCGAGCGCGAGCCCACGCGGCGCCAGCGCCGAGACGCTTCCGTCCGGCGCAAGCAAGCGGGACGCCGGATGCCCTGCGCTGGCCGCTCGCACCTCGCCGCTCGCCGGGTCGACGGTGACGCAGAGCATCGTCACGAAGCTCCCCGACGAGAGCTCGCCGAGCGCCACCTCGTTCACCTGCGCCAGGAGCTCGCCGGGATCCGGGTACTGGCGCACGAGCGACCGGAAGGTGAACTTCGCGAGGGCCATGTCCGCCGACGCAGCGATCCCGTGACCGCTGACGTCCCCGAGCACGACGGCGAGCCGGCCGTCCGGGAGGGGCAGGAAGTCGTAGACGTCGCCCCCGACCTCGACCCGTGCTGACGACTCGTAGACCGCGCCCACCTCGAGCCCGTCGATCTCAGGCAGCCCTCGCGGCAGAAGCGAGCGTTGCATGGTGTCGGCGAAAGCCTTCTGCTGCTGATAGAGCCGGGCGTTGTCGATTGCGAGCGCCGCCTGCCCCGCGACGACGAGCGCGGTCTCGGTCTCCGCGGCGCCGAGGCGGCGCCTGGGGTCGAGCGAGACGACGGTCAGCGTCGCGAGCAACTCGGCCGGAGTCGCAATCGGCACGACGATCGCCGTCGCGCCCTGTTCGAGAAACGGAGCGAGCAGCTCGTACGAGGAACCCAGCCGGCGCGCGCTGCCCGCGTCGAGGATGAGCGGCTTGCCCATTCGGAAGAGCCGGCGGCCCGGGAGCTTCGCAACCGCCTGATCTCGTGTCACGAGCGGGCGCAGCGGATCGGCTAGTCGTGGGTCGGCGACGTGGCTCGCTCGCGGGACGAGCAGATCGCCGCGCTCGTCCTGCATGCGGATGACGCCCGCATCGGCTCCGAGTAGCTCGACGGCAACCCGGGTGACGGCCTCGAGCGTCGCGTCCAGCGACAGGCTCTGCGCAAAGGAGCGCGAGATCTCGTACAGGGCTCCGTCGCGCTTCGCCGTCTCGCGCTCGGAGCTGAGTGCCTCATCGAGCTTCACGGCAAGTCGCTCCGTGCGCTCGTGCAGCTTCGCATTCTCGACGACGACGGCGACCTGGCTCGCAAGAGCTGTCAGCAGGGACGCCTCGTTCTGACTCAACTCTCGCGACCGGGGGAGATACGCCGCCAGCACGCCGATCAGCTCCTCGCGCGCGACGAGCGGCACCGCGAGAGCGGCCTCGATGCCCGCCTCCTGCACCGATCGCCGCACCGATGCGAGCCGGAGGTCCGCCTGTGCGTCGCTCACGTGCAGCATCCCCTGTGCGCGCAGCGGCCCGAAAGCGAGCTCGAGCAGCCGTTCGGCGACGGCGAGCTCAGCCGCCGCGGAGCGGCTTGTCCCCGCCTCCTGGCGCAGCCTCGCTCCCTCGCGGAGATAGACGGCGACGCGGTCGGACCCCAGCAGCTCGGAGACGCGCGCGACGGCGGTTTCGAGCGTATGGCTGAGCGAGAGCTCCGCGATCGCCTGGCTGACCACTGCGAGCAGCGCCTGTGTCTGCTCCAGCTCGAGCGACATCTCCCGCGTGCGCTCACCAGCGCGCAGCGCCTGCGCCGCCCGGACTGCGAAGGTCGCCAGGCGGTCGACATCTGCAGCGGACGGCGCCGCTCCGTCCGGAAAGACGAGCTGAAGCACGCCGACAGGCGGCTGGCCGAGCGTCAACGTCGCCACCGGGCGGCCGAGACCTCCGCTCTCGGGCTCGATGCGAACCGGTTCGCGCTCCGCGAATGCGCTCCGCGCCACTTGGCCGGCCTCTGCGAACGTCTCGAGCGGCCCAGCCGACGCGAGCAGCTCCAACGCTCCTTCGTCACCCGCCTGCCAGAGCAGGACCGCCTCGGCGCCGGCGGCGCCGGCGGCTATGCGGGCGACCTCGCCTGCGGCACGAGCCTGGTCGAGACCGACGGCGAGCGCGTCGCCCGCCAGCGTGAGCGCGCGGCCGAGCAGCGGCCCCCCGGCCTGTGCGCCGTTCGGTTCCTGGAAGGCCCGCAGCAGCACGCCGAGATGAGACGCCGCGAGCCGGGCGACGACGATTTCCTCTGGCGCGAACGGCCGTCGGCCGCGTAGCAGCTCGAGGCTGCCGATCGGCTTCCCATCCACCCGCGCGGGAAGGATCAGGGCGTCTGCCGCACGCGCTCGCTTGGCCGCCCGGCGGACTGCCTCGGGCAGCTCATTCCCGGAGACTGCTTCTCCGGGCGGAAGGTCGGCCACCGGGAAGCTCGACCCTTCGAGCTCGGCACCGAGGGCCTCAGAGCGTGCGACGATCGCGCGGGCCGCGAGCAGGCCTGCTTCGTCGGCCACCCGGATCACGGCCACGTCGGCGCCGGTTGCCTGGGCGGCTGCCTCGCCCAAGCCGCGGAGCGCCTCGCCGAGGTTCCGCTCGTCCGCCGCACGGCGGCCCGCCGCGGCGAGCGCATCGAGCGCTTGCTCGGAGATGCCGTTCATTCCCCCTCGGAAAGTATCTCTCATCGGACCTGCAATCCGGATCGCCTGTTTACACTCCCCGCATGGCTCAGCCGGCTCGCCGCCCGGACGTGGTGGACGAGGCGCTCCAGCTCGATCCGGGCGCCGTTCAGCGCGCGTACCGGCTGCACCGAGCTAGGCGCCGTGCTCACCGACTCCGCGAACGGGAATCGAAGCGCGCGCATCTGCGCTTCTGGCTCGTCCTCATCGGCCTCGTCGCCCTCAGTGTCTACCTGAGCATCGTCATCTGGCACCAGGTCGAGCGCACCTTCGGTTTGTAGATACTTCCCCCGTGGAGCCTCCCGAGCCCTACCCGCCCGAGAGCCAGCCGCCTCCACCCGACCCTGAGCGCGAGCTGCTGATCCCGCTTCAGGGAGGCATCTGGGCCGCAGGCGAGCGGGTGACGGCGATCGCGGGCCTCGTGCTCATGCTGTCGTCGTTCATGGGCTGGTACGCGGGCTCGCAGGAAGGCCCGACGATCGCGGTGATCGGCTGGCACACAGGCGTGATCGGCAAGCTCGTCTTCCTGCTCGGCCTGGCCATCGTCGTCCTCGTCGTGCTTCGCGAGCTGGGCATCGAGCTTCCGGCAACGGTCCCCGAGAGCCTGATCGTGATCGTGATCGGGTCCCTTGCGACGATTCTCGTCCTCGTTCGCGTGATCTCCGTGCCCGACCGCTTCTTCCCGTACGACGGCCGCGGAATCGGGATCTGGATCAGCCTGCTCGCCGCGCTTGCGGTGATCGTCGGCGGGCTTCTGCGAGCAGGCGAAGAGCTGTAGCGACAGCGAGCCCGAGGGCCGCTCCGCCGAGCACGTCCAGGGGATAGTGGACTCCGTCGTAGACGCGCGAGTACGCGATCAGCGCCGCGAGCGCAAAGAGCGGCACGGCGGGCAGCGGCGTCAGCCAGGCGAGGAGCGCGGCACAGGCGAAGCTCGTCGACGCATGGCCGGAGGGAAAGCTGGAGGTGGACGGCACGTCGACGAGCGGATGAGGCGTGTGAAAGCGAAGGGGCGGCCGGTCACGCCCGAAGGCGTGACGCAGGAGCGAGGAGAGCGCATCCGCCGCGATGTCACCTGCCAGGACGTACCCGAGAATCGCCGGCCGCCGCCAGAGAAAAGCTGCCAGTGCTGCAAGCAGGAGCCAGATCGCCCCGTAGGAGCCGAGCTGCGAGAGCGCGACGAAGAAGTCGTCGAGCCAGCCCACCCGGTGGTGGACGATCCAGCGCTCGAGTCGCGTGTCGAGAGAGCCTACGGCGCCGCGCCCTAAGTCGGGACGAGCTGCTTCGTCGAATCGATCAGCTGCTGCGGGTTGAAGGGCTTCCCGATGAAGCCCTGAGCACCGCGCGAGGTCGCGCGCTTGAGCGCGGCCTCATCGACCTTTCCGCTGAACATGATCACCGGGATCGATCCCACACCGTGTCGTTCCTGAACGCGCTGAAGCATCTCCCAGCCGTCGACCTTCGGCATCATCACGTCGAGGAGGATCAGATCGGGTGGCTCCTCCTCGAGCGCAGTGAGCCCGTCCTCGGCACTCGACGCCTCGCGCACCGAGTACCCCTCCATCTCGAGGTTGACCCGAACGAACTCGCGCAGACGGTCGTCGTCGTCGACGATCAGGATCAGCCGGCGGCCCTCGCCCCTGCGAGGAGCCACCTTGCCACCCTGCTCGAGGAACTCGTCGAGGTCGCTCCGCCGATAGCGCCGGTGCCCGCCTGGCGTGTAGAAGGCGGGAAGACGACCGCTGTCCGACCACTTGCGGATCGTGCTCTGCGCCATGCCCAGGTACTTCGCCGCCTGGCCGAGAGTCAGCCAGTCCGGCTCGTTCGCCGGCACGGGCATCCTCGCTCCTGGATCACGCGGTTCGGCCATACCAGGGAATCTAACTAAAAGTGCTATTTCCTCAACATGGCGATTCGAAACATCACGGTGCCGTGGTCACCGTGACCGTCACCGTCTCCCCGCTCAGCGTGAGCGGCGCCAGGGTGCGGACCGAGGTGCGCGTCCCGGACGGAGGCGACGCGTCGTCGAGCGCCTGGCCGAGCGCGAGGCCGACCGCGAACACCGCGAGCAGGACGGCCGTGCGGAGCGCCCAGGCCCCGAAGCGCCGCCGCGACCGTCGGCGCCTCGTGCGCGTGGGCGGGATCACGGAACGTAGTCCACGGCGCCGCGGGAGTGAAGATGGAAGGCCGCGTCTTCGACGAGCGCGAGGTGGTCGGCCGCGGCGCCCGGACCACTGACCGCGGGGAGCCAGCGGTCGGCCTCACGGTAGGCCTCGGTCAGGTCGGCGAGCGTGAACGTCTGGCCGAGACGTCGGTTGAGCTCGTCGACGACCGCGTCCACCTGTGCGTAGAGCCGGCTATAGAGGGCATGGTCGGACGCATGGGCCTGGAGCCTGCGGTATCCGTCCTCCCACTGCTGACGTGCGTGCTCTACGGCGACGGTGCTCATTGAGAACGCGGGCCATCATACGGGCGCGTCGGCGGAGGCCATGCAACATTTTTCAGGCCAGAGCGGGTCGAGCTCCGCGAGGATGCGCTCGCCCAGCTCGTAGCCCGGCCGCGCGAGCGCGAAGGCGGCGTGAGCGTGCAGGCACTTGAGCTGCTCCGGGTTGCCTGCGCCGCCGATGCCGAGCTCGAGCGACGCTCCATCGTCCGGTCCGAGGTCGTCGCCCGCGAGCTGCCGGCGCAGGCTGCGTTGCTCTGCCGTTGCGCGTTCGAGGCTCTCGGCGAGCTCCGTGTCGCGCCTCGCCGCCTCGCTCCAGAGCTCGACGCCGCCCGCGGCTTCGAGACGGGCGATCGCCGCGACGAGGTTCCGGCAGGTGACGTAAAAGGTGGTCGGAAACGGCTCGCCCGCTTCGTCGTAAGCCCATTGCTCGGTGACAGCCGGCATGCCGAACGGGCAGCGAACGACGACGCGCCGGAAGGCGCGCGGCCGGCGGCCGAGCTGGCGCTCGACGAGCTCGCGGTCGTCCATCGGGCCGATGCTACGGGCGATCAGCGGTTCAGGAGCTCGTGCGTGCGGCGCCAGGCGTCGATGCCCTTGACGATGAAGAGCCGTTCGCCGCGCTTGACGTAGCCGAGCCGCCGCGCCTCGCGCGTGAGCGCCGCCGGGGTGTCGGCGTCCGCGAGCCGGCGCTCGAGCCGCTGCTTCTCCTGGCGCAGCGAGCGAACCTCCTGTGCGCGGTTGGCGAGAGCGTGCCTCGTGGAGAGGTAGCTGCGGAGCGGCTGCGAGTAGAGGAACGCAACGAAGCCGATCACCGCGACCGCGAGCCAGCGCAGCAGGATCCGAGACGGAGCAGGGCGCCGCCCGCGGCGCGCGCGGCCCTTTCCGGGAGACTTTCGTGCACGGGCCATCTCGGCCGTGTCTTTCGCGGGCGGCCTGTGTCGTCCTCCGCGGGACGTCCCAGATTCGATCCGATCCCGGCACAGACAAGCGCGCCCAACCGGATTACGATCGCTGCGGGGAGGAGGCCGGGTGCGCCTTGAGAGAGCGGTCCCGCGGTGAGACGCGCCTCAGGCCTCGTCGACTTTGATCACGTTCGTCGTGCCGGGCATGTTCACTGCCGTTCCGGCGGTGATCACGACGAGGTCGCCCGGGGAGACGAGCCCACTCTCGCGCGCGGCTTCGACCGATCGAGACCAGAGGTCCTCGACGTCGACTGCCTCCTGGATCGACATCGGGGTCACGCCCCACTCGATCGCCATCTGGCGGATCGCGTGCTGGTGGTGGGACATGCCGATGATCGGCTTGTGCGGACGGAGCCGCGCGACCGCCGAGGCCGTGCGCCCGGTGAACGTCGGCACGAGCAACGCCTTCGCGCCCAGCGACTCCGCCAGGTCGCAGGCCGCATTCGACATCGCCTGCCCGATCGTCGGCTCCTCGCTCGCCTCGGGCAGCTGATGCCTGTACCCCAGGCTGGGCTCGACCGCTCGCGCGATGCGATCCATGTAGGCGACCGACTCGACCGGATATGCGCCCCTCGCGGTCTCGCCGGCCAGCATCAGCGCGGACGAGCCGTCGAGGATCGCGTTCGCGACGTCGCTCGCCTCCGCTCGAGTCGGCTCGGCGTGCTGGATCATCGACTCGAGCATCTGCGTGGCAGTGATCACCGGCTTCGCGCGGTCCAGCGAGGCGAGGATGATCCGCTTCTGGACGAGCGGCACGAGCGCGGCGCCGATCTCGACCCCGAGGTCGCCCCTGGCGACCATGGCCGCATCCGCCTCGGCGAGGATGGCGTCGAGCGAATCGACCGCCTCGGACTTCTCGATCTTCGCAATCACGCGCGCCGGCGAGCCGGCAGCATCGATCAGCGCGCCCAGATCTCGGACATCGGCCGCCGAGCGGACGAACGAGAGCGCGACGAAGTCGACGCCTAGCTCGAGCGCGAACTCGAGATCGTCTACGTCCTTTCTGGTCAGCGCCGGGATCGGCACCGGCACGCCGGGGACATTCACGCCCTTGTGCGCAGCGACGAGCCCGCCCGCGAGCACCGTGCACGTGGCTCGTCCGCTCTGGACGCGCTCGACGCGAAGACGGACGAGACCGTCGTCGATGAGCACGTCGTGGCCTACTTGCAGAACCTCCCCGATCGCCGACGGGCTGACCGGAAGCTCGCCGTCCCGCGCCGCTTCCTCGGTTGCGACGACGACCTCGTCGCCCCGCTCGAGCGTGACGGGCGACGACAGCTCGCCCACACGGAGCTTGGGGCCCTGAAGATCGGCGATCACCGCAAGCGGCCGGCCGACCTCCTCCTCGACCGCGCGAACGAGCGCAGCCCGCTCCGCGTGCTCCTCGTGCGATCCGTGCGAGAAGTTCAGGCGCGCCGCGTCCATCCCGGCAGCGGCCAGAGCAAGCAGCGTTTCTCGCGACGAGGAAGCGGGGCCGAGAGTGGCGACGATCTTCGTCCGGCGAGGCGTCTCGGCGGACATGGTCTCAGCGTAGCGGTCGATCCGAACGTCAGACTTGCGAAATGCGCCTCCGCTAAGCCTGGGACGAGAACGCAGCTGCCTGGGTCCGCTGGGCCCGCGAGCCGGGGAACGGGACCGTCGCCGCTACCGCGACGAGATCGAGCGCGACGGAATCCGGATGACCTTCGAGAGCGTCCACTGGACGCTCACCGACCACTTCGAGACGCTAGGAGGCGCCGGCTTCTTCGTCGACGCGTTGCGAGAGATCGGCGAGCCCGGCCATCCCCGCTGGTCGCGCTACCCGCTCTTCCTTTACTTCCGCGCCGTGCGCGGGAACGCCTCCCAGCCGGGGTAAACGGCCTCGGAGCTGAGCTCCTCCTCGATCCTCAAGAGCTGGTTGTACTTGGCAACGCGCTCGCTGCGGGACGGGGCGCCCGTCTTGATCTGGCCCGCGTTGGTCGCGACGGCGAGGTCGGCGATCGTCGTGTCCTCGGTCTCGCCTGAACGGTGCGAGATGACGACCGCGTAGCCGTTCGACCGGGCGAGGGCGATCGCGTCGAGAGCCTCGGTGAGCGTGCCGATCTGGTTCACCTTGACCAGGATCGCATTCGCCACCTTCTCCTCGATCCCGCGCTCGAACCGCTCGACGTTCGTCACGAACACATCGTCCCCGACGAGCTGGACCCGGTCGCCCAGCCGTTCGGTGAGCGCCGACCAGGCAGCCCAGTCGTCTTCCGCCGCTCCGTCCTCGATCGAGACGACGGGATAACGGTCGAGGAGCTCCGCCCAGAAGTCCGGGAGCTCCTCCGGGGCCTTCTCCCGGCCTTCGAACTTGTACCGGCCGTCGTCGAGCACCTCGGTCATCGCCGGGTCGAGCGCAATCGCGATCCGCTCGCGATTCCCCGCCCGCTCCGCGGCCTCGAGAATGAGCTCGATCGCCTCCTCGCTCGAGGGAAGGTCGGGAGCGAAGCCGCCTTCGTCGCCGACTCCGGTCGCAAGCCCTCGCTCCTCGAGCAGCGCCTTGAGGGTATGGAAGACCTCGACGGCGATCCGGAGGCCCTCGGCAAACGTCTCCGCGCCGCCGGGAACGATCATGAACTCCTGCAGGTCGATCGAGTTCGTCGCATGCATGCCGCCGTTGATCACGTTCAGCATCGGCACCGGTAGCACGTGCGCCTCGACTCCGCCGACCCAGCGGTAGAGCGGCACGCCGGCATCCGCCGCCGCCGCCCTGGCCGTTGCCAGCGACGCGCCGAGGATCGCGTTTGCCCCGAGCCGCGACTTGTTCTTCGTCCCGTCGAGCGAGACGAGCGTCGAATCGACGGCGCTTTGCTCGGCGGCGTCGAGACCGACGAGGGCCGGCCCGATCTCCTCGCGGACGTTTCGCACCGCCTGGCCGACCCCCTTGCCGAGGTAGACATTCGGGTCGCCGTCACGGAGCTCGACGGCTTCGAAGCGACCCGTCGAAGCGCCGGACGGGACGGCGGCGCGGCCGACCTCGCCGGAGCCGACCTCGACCTCGACCTCGACGGTCGGATTCCCGCGCGAGTCGAGGATCTGCCGTCCATGGACGGCGGCGATCTGCGAGCTCAACGGAACTCTTCCTTCGCGGTGTCGAAGTATCGGTCTTTCTCCTGGAGCGTCAGCTCGGTAAAGAGCCGGCCGTCGACCTTCGCGAGCTCCTCCGCCCGCTCCACCCGATCCGCGAAGCGCTTCGCCATTGCTCGCAGGGCCAGCTGGGGATCGACATTGAGCCGCCGGGCAACGTTGACCGCCGCGAACAGCACGTCGCCGACCTCTTCGAAGACATGGGGATCCGGCTCGGCTTCCGGCGCAGGCTCGCCCGCGGCCTCGAGCGCCTCCTTCAACTCGCGGAGCTCGTCCTCGAGGTCGTCGAGCGCGCCGGCCGTGTCCGGATATTCGAACTCGATCGCCGCAGCACGCCGTTGCAGCTTGCGCGCGTAGAGCAGCGCGGGCAGCGTCTCGGGCACGTCGTGGAAGATGCCCTCGCGCCCCTCGTCCTCGGTCTTGATCCGCTCCCAGTTCTCGCGCACCCGCCCGGCTGTCCGGGCCTCGACTTCCCCGAACACGTGCGGGTGGCGGCGAACGAGCTTCTCGTGGATTCCGCGGGCAGCCTGCTCCAGGTCTCCGTGCCCCTGCTCCTGGAGCAGAAGCGCGAGGAAGTAGACCTGGAAGAGGAGGTCACCGAGCTCGTCGAGGAGCTTGTCCGGCCGGTCGGCGAATGCGGCGTCGGCGACCTCGTACGCCTCCTCGACCGTGTGCGGGACGATCGTGCGCGCGGTCTGCTCGCGATCCCAGGGGCAATCGCGGCGTAAGCGTTCGGTCAGCTCTTGCAGCTCGAGGAGCGCATCCGCGAGCGCCAAACCGCTACTTCGTGGTGGTGGCGCCGGTCGTCGCCGGCGGTGCGTAGCCGACCTGGTAGCTCGTCTTGCTCTCGAAGCCCTTCTGCGTGTCCGAAACCCACTTCGACATCTCCTGCTGCTTCTTCTGCTGGAGCAGCTGCTGCCGGATCGCCTGGCGGACCTGGGAAAGCGGCGTCAACTGCTCCTTCTTCACAGCGGTGAGCGCCTGGATGACGTGCCACCCGTACTGGGTCTTGACGGGCTTCGAGAGCTCGTGGACCTTGAGCGAGAAAGCGGCCTTGTCGAACTCCGGCACCTGCCGGCCCTTCTGGATCGTGAGCTTGCCACCGGCGTTCTTCGTGCCCGGGTCCTGCGAGTACTTCTTCGCGAGCGCCGCGAAGCTGGCGCCGCCCTTGAGCTGCCGGTAGATCTGCTCGGCAAGCGCCTTCTTCTTGACGAGGATGTGCCGCACGTCGCGGCTCGCAGGCTGCACGTACTGGCGCTTGTTCTTCCTGTAGTACGCGTCGATCTCCTTGTCGGAGACCGAGATCCCCTGCGTGATCTTCTCGTAGAGCTTGTTCTGGATGACGGAGGCGCGGACCTGGTCACGCACCTGCTGCTCGGTCAAGCTCTGGAGCTTGAGCTGCTTCTGGTATTTCTTCTCGCACGTCGCGTCGCACTTCCCGCCCTGGCCCCAGTACTGAGACTTGATCGTCTGTAGCTGCTTGTCGACGTCCTGGTCGGTGACGTTGATGTTGAAGTCCTTCGCCTTCTGCTCGAACTCGACGAGCCGCACGAGGTACTTCATCGCTCCGTCCCGGAACGTCGCGTAATCCTTCGTCCCCGGCTGGGGACACGGTCGCTTCTGAGACTTGTAGCTCGCACACGCCTGGGCGACGAGCACGTCGAAGCGCTCCTTCGTAATCGTGTGATCGCCGACGACGGCAACGGCGTCCGCGCCGACTGCCTTCTTCGAGCTCCCGCAACCGGCGGCGAAGACGGCGAGGGCAACGCCTGCGAGAGCAGCGGCCGGAAGCGGTAGGAAACGATATTTCATCATTAAAAGAGCGCCGCTTGCAGGCATTTTGCTCACGCTGCGCGACGCGTTTCGAGTATAGCATCGACCAGCTGCAGCGCCTGAGGGAACTCCTGCTGCTTAACCGAAACTTCATTCCGCGCCCTCGCGTAGACCGCGGTGTCGATCCGGTCTCGTAGCGCACGCAGCTCTTCGGAGCCGAGCACGAGCGGCCCGACTGTCGAACGGCCGCCTCGGAAGACGAGGTAATCCGCACCCAGCTGGGCGAGCTTGAGCTTCGCGGCCTGGATCGTGAAGAGGTTCTCGATCGGCTCCGGCAGCGGGCCGTAGCGGTCGGTCGTCGCCGCCTCCAGCTCGCGCAGCTCGTCTTCGGTCTCGGTGAGCGCCAGGCGCCGGTGCAGGTCGATCTTCTGAGCCTCGCCGGGGATGTAGTCGGCCGGCACGTACGCGTCGATTCGCGCATCCACACGCACCGGCCGCGCGACGATCCGGCGCTCGCCGGCGAGCTCGGCCACCGCCTCTCCGAGCAGCTCGACGTAGAGCTCGAAGCCGAGCGCTGCGAGATGGCCATGCTGCTCCGCGCCGAGCAGCTCTCCCGCCCCTCGGATCTCGAGGTCGCGCATCGCGATCGCAAAGCCGGCGCCGAGCTCGGTGTGGTCGGCCAGCGTCGCCAGCCGCGCCCGTGCCTCCGGCGTCAGCTCGGATGCGTCGGGATAGAAGAGGTAGGCGTGCGCGAGGAGATCCGAGCGGCCGACTCGTCCTCTGATCTGGTAGAGCTGAGCGAGGCCGAGTGCGTCGGCGCGCTCGACGACGAGCGTGTTCGCCTGCGGAATGTCGAGGCCGGACTCGATGATCGTCGTCGAGACGAGAACGTCCGCATCACCGCGCAGGAACGAGAGCATTCGCTCCTCGAGCCCGCGCTCGCGCATCTGGCCGTGCGCGACGATGAAGCGCAGCCCCGGCGCAAGCTGCCGGAGGCGGTCGGCCGCCTCGTCGATCGTCTCGACGCGGTTGTGAAGGTAGAACGACTGGCCGCCGCGGGCGATCTCCCGCTCGAGCGCCGCCTTCACGAGCTCCTCGTCGTACTCGCCCACGTGAGTACGGATCGGTCGGCGCCCCTCCGGCGGTGTCTCGATGACCGAGATGTCGCGCAGGCCGGAGAGCGACATGTGGAGCGTGCGCGGGATCGGCGTCGCCGTCAGCGCGAGGACGTCCACCTCCAGGCGCAGGGAGCGCAGCAGCTCCTTCTGGGCGACGCCGAAGCGCTGCTCCTCGTCGACGATCACGAGCCCGAGCTCCTTCGGGATCACGTCGCGCGAGAGGATCCGGTGCGTGCCGATGAGGACGTCGACCTTGCCCTCGGCGAACTCGCGGAGAACCTGTTTCACGTCGGCCGGACGGCGGAACCGCGACACCATCTCCACCCGCACCGGGAAGTCCTGGTAGCGCTCGCGGAAAGTGTTCCAGTGCTGCTGCGCGAGGACGGTCGTCGGGACGAGCATGAGGGTCTGCTTGCCGTTCAGCGCCGCGGCGAAGGCAGCTCGGACCGCGACCTCGGTCTTTCCGAAACCGACGTCGCCGCAGACAAGTCGGTCCATCGGGCGCGGCGCCTCGAGATCCTCCTTGACCGCCTCGATCGCGCGCTGCTGGTCCTCGGTCTCGCGGTACGGGAACGAGGCTTCGAGGCGCTCGAGCCACTCCTGCGAGAGGTCGTAGGCCACGCCGGGGGCGCTCTGCCGCTGGGCGTAGAGCCGCAGCAGCTCTCCGGCCAGCTCGCGAATGGAAGCGCGCGCACGATTCTTGAGCAGCTGCCACGCGCGGCCGCCGAGCTTCGAGAGAGCCGGCGCCTTGCCGTCGACGCCGACGTAGCGCGAGACCTTGCCGATCTGCTCGTGCGGGACATAGAGGCGGTCCTCGCCGCGGAACGCAAGCAGCAGGTAGTCACGGGTGACCCCTCCCACCTCTCGTGTCTCGAATCCGAGCAGTTGGCCGACGCCGTGGTCTTCGTGGACGACGTAGTCGGTCGTGCGAAGGTCGGCGAACGACTGGAGCGCGCGGCCGGCAGGAGCTGTCCTGGCCGGGCGCCGGCGCCGAAAGACCTGCGTATCGGGCAGCAGGGCGATGCCGAGGTCCCTCCAGACGAAGCCGCGCCTGGCCGGGCTGACGGCGAACAGGAGCTCCGCCTCGTCTGGCAGCTCCTCGCCCGGCTCGATGACCCGAGCCTCGACGCGGCGAAGGAGGTTCTCGGTGCGCAAGGCCTCGCCGCGGTGAGCGAAGACCACGACTGCGCGGAGCCCGCCGCGGACGAGGGCGCGGAGCTCGTTCTCCGCCTCGGCGAGGCCGCGGGCAGCGATCGCGGGCCGCTGTGCTTCAAAGGCGTGCGGCTGGCCGGACGGGAGCGGGTCGAGCTCGGTCACCCCCTCGAGCGGGACCGGCTCCACCTGCTCTTCGGCCCAAACATCGCGCACCTCCTCCGGCTGCCAGACGAGATCCGGAGCGCCCGAGATCGGCGGCACGAGATCGGCCGGCACCGGCACCGTCTCGCCCTTGTCGGCGAGGCGAGGTTCGACCAGGTCGAGGCGCCGCTCGGCAGCGGGATAGATCGTCGCCCGCTCGACGGGGTGCAGCGTTCGCTGCGTGAACGGCGAGAAGGCGCGGATGCTTTCGATCTCGTCGCCGAAGAGCTCGATCCGGAGCGGCTCGCGGCCCGTCGTCGGGTAGACGTCGACGATGCCGCCGCGGAGAGCGAACTGCCCGCGCTCCTGGGCCTGGTCTACTCGCTCGTAGCCGGCGAGCGCGAGCTGCTCGGCAAGGACGTCGATGCCGGGCTGCTCGCCCGGCGCAACCCGGATGGGCTCCGGTCGCGCCTCCGGCGGCGGCATTCCCTCGGCGAGGGCGGCAGCGGACGCGGCGACGAGACCGCCGGCCGACAGCACGTCGAGCGCGCGGGCGCGCTCCCCGACCAGGTGCGGCGGCGGCTCGAGGCCCGACTCCCAGCGAACGCCCCGACTGGGCAGCAGGGCGACGCGCTCGTCGTCGACGAACCAGCCGGCAGCCTCGGCTGCATCGCGCGCGTCGGCATCTTCGGGCGCGAGGACGACGAGCGAACGTCCGAGCTCCTCGTGCAGCGCGGCAATGAGCAGAGGCAGCGCGGGCTCGGAGACGCGCGCGCGAGCACCGGGGAGCTCGTCGATGAACGCGCGAAAACGCTCGCTCTCGGCGAGCTCGCGCACGAGCGGGTGGAGCACTGGTCGGTCCATGACGAAAGGCCGAACCGGCGGGTTCGGCGGCGTGAATGGTAGCCGCGACCACCCCTCTGAAAAGGCACAGCCAACCTCCTCCCCACGACGAGCCTAGCCGCGAAAATCGCACGCGTCTGAAACGAGACTGTGCCGGATGCGTAACGACTAGGAGGGTTTGGCGGAACGTCGCTCGTCGCCGGGTGCGATGGTCGTTCCGAGGCAATGGCGCTCGGCGCTTCGCGCCTCACGAGAGCCCCAATGCTTTTCTGCATTGGGGCGACTGAGGACGCGGCCTCGGGGCGAGCAGCGCGGCCCGGCGGC